>Ga0209027_1000263_pt1 | contig 17377 bp, 16 predicted proteins | sample GraSoi013_1_20cm_3_FD_185821 | JGI IMG/M metagenome (GOLD analysis project Ga0209027, IMG submission 185821) | Grasslands soil microbial communities from the Angelo Coastal Reserve, California, USA - Sample 09_27_2013_1_20cm (SPAdes) (version 2) | ecosystem: Environmental > Terrestrial > Soil >...
TTTAGGCCTGGAGAGCGAAGGTGTCAAGACATCAACCCAGATTGATATCTGCGCTGCTCCGCAGTGATTGTGTGGCCTAGGACGCAGAAACCCCCGGCCTAGGCCGGGGGTTTTGTGTAGACCTCCAAAAGCTCCGCGAGGCGTTACGGTGCCTTCGGCGTCGCGGGCGCCGACGTCGCCGAGGGAGTCGTCCGCGCTCCGAAATCCACCGTCGGCGCTACCTCAGAGCCGGGCGCCGCCTCGTAATAAGTCCGCGGCTTCGCACCGGTCACCTTCGCAGTTATCGCTTGCGGGAAAGTACGGATGTAGGTGTTGTAGATCTGAACCGCCTGATTGTAATCGCTGCGCGAAGTCGCAATCCGATTCTCAGTGCCGGCGAGCTCATCCTGCAGGCGCAGGAAACCCTGGTCCGCCTTGAGCTGCGGATACGCCTCCGCGACTGCGATCAACCGACCGAGTGCGCCAGTCAGCGCAGCGTTGGCTGTAGCCATCTGCTGCGGATCACCGGTTTGGATCGCGCCCGCGAGTCCCGCGCGCGCCTGCGCTACCTGTGTGAACACCGCTTCCTCGTGCTGCGCGTATCCCTTGACCGTGTTCACGAGATTCGGCACCAGGTCCGCACGTCTTTGTAGCTGCACCGAGATCTGCTGCTTTGCCTGCGACGCATTTTCATCATACGTCTGAATCTGATTGTACCCGCATCCGGCGAGACCAAACAGCATCGGAGCGAGGGCAAACACGAAACGACGGTTCATTCTCTCATCCCTCTAAGTGAAATTGAGAACAACTGGTGCGACGTTCGCACGGTAAATCTATCCTTTATACTCGTTCAGGTACGCAACGAGCCTCTCCATCGCCGCCAGATAGCCTTCGAGGATGCCGGCAGCGTCATCCCGGGAAATCTTTTCCGTCCCGCGCACGTGGCGAATCACCCGCGCGAACGGATCGGGCGAGAATCCTGCGCGCTGCGCCAACGCGCGCGTCAGCTCCTCGTAGTCCTGCGAAGGAGCTTGCCCGTGCAATCGCGACACGCCACGAAAAACAACCATCAGCGTGCTCAAGCTTCTTTCGAGCACCTCGAGCTGGCGACGACCATCTCCACCCGCGCCCATCGTCGCCCGACGAAGCTGCAACAATTTTCCCATCGTCTGGTGCTCGACCTGCAGGCGCAGATCCGACGGCGAGACAGTAATTCCATCGAACGGCGCTTCGCCGAATAACACGCGATGCCGCTCGAGAATGTCAGCGTACTCCATCGGAAAAATGTCCGACGACGATTTCCATTCACGCATCGTGAACGTCATCGGTGGCGGATTACCATCCTCACCCCACGCTCGCGACACCGCCGACACCGCACGCAAACGGTCGAGCGGCAACGAGTCGACAATCACCAACACGTTGTAATCGGATTTGCCTGGCTTGTGTTCGCCAGCCACTGCAGATCCGAACAAAACGACCGAGCGAAGCCCGTCGCCGTACGCGAGCTGAAGCTGTCTCACCAATTCGTCAAGTTTCATAACGTAGATCCTCTAGCGCCTCTCGCCTCCCGCCTCCCGCCTCCCGCCTCCCGCCCTTAAAGCATTCCTCAACTCCAAGTGCGGAAACGCTGACGCTGCTCGCGAAGCGCTGAAGACCGGCTTCGATCTCGATGTCGTCGAGCCGGCGGACATGGAGAAGCGCCTAGAGGCCGCGATCGGTCAGGGGACGAAACGCATTCTGGTCGCCGGAGGTGACGGGACCATCGCCACCGCCGCTTCTATTGTCGCCAAGACCGACACGGAATTGGCGATCCTTCCCGGCGGCACGCTCAATCACTTCGCCAAAGATCACAACATTCCGACCGATCTCGGCAAAGCAGCCATTGTAGCGGGCGAAGGCGAGGTTGTCGGCGCTGACATTGGCTACGTCAACGATTGTGTCTTCCTCAATACCAGCTCGATCGGTGCGTACATCGGTTTCGTCCGGGATCGCGAGCGTCTCGAAAAGCGATTGGGCTACACTATCGCCAGCATGTTCGCGTTCGCTCGGACGTTTGCCGGCTTGAGGACATTCGGGGTCACGCTCGAGGTCGACGGTAAAGCCAAAACCTATCGCTCTTCGCTCGTGTTCATCGGTGTTGGCGAGCGCGAGCTGAAGCTCCCCGCTCTCGGAAGTCGGGTCAAAAACGGGCGACGCGGTCTGCACGTGATGATCGTGCGCGGCCGCAAGCGCGCGCGGCTGTTCATGATTGCGCTCAATGCCATCGCCCGCGGCACCAAGGAGGCGTCGAAGGTGCCGGAGTTCGACGACTTCCTCGTCGACCATTGCCGCATCGATCTCAACCGCTCGCGGGCCACGATTGGCCTCGATGGGGAGCTTAAGCGGATGAACACTCCGCTCGAATACCGAGTCGAGCGAGACGCGTTGTCCCTCGTGGTGGCGCCGCCGGAGGAAAACGAATAGCTAAATTCAACAGATGACTCAGCCGGGCACACGCGCGGAATCGTCAGCTGTTGGAGACTCGCCCGATCTCTCGCCTCGACTGGCCGATATTGTCGGGTCGCACCACGTCCTGAGTCGGCCGAGCGAGCTGCTCGTTTATAACTCGGACGGTCTGCCAGGGTATCGACGGCAGCCGCGACTGGCCGTTTTTCCGGGAACGCGCGAAGAGGCAATCGCCGTCGTTCGCCTCCTCGCTGAGTTACAAATGCCGTTCGTGCCCCGCGGTGCCGGCACGGGACTGTCTGGTGGAGCACTGGCAGACGATATCGTAGTCGTCGGGCTGCATCGTCTCAAGAAAATCATTTCAGTCGACGTCGAAAATCGACGCGCGGTCGTCGAGCCGGGCGTCGTGAATCTCAAACTGAATCGCCACGTCGCTCCCCAGGGGCTGCTCTACGCGCCCGATCCTTCGAGTGAGTCTGCCTGCACCATCGGTGGCAACGTCGCAGAGAATGCAGGTGGACCACATTGCCTCAAGTACGGCGTAACACTCAATCACGTGTTGGGGCTCACCGTCATTCTGCCGAGCGGCCAAATCGTAGAGCTGGGCAGCAAAGTTGGTGAGAATGATGGTTACGATTTGCGCGGCGCGTTCATCGGCTCCGAAGGTTGCTTCGGCCTCGCGCTCGACATCACGGTGAAGTTGACTCCGAAGCCTCAGGCGGTTCGTACTCTGCTCGCTGATTTCATGTCCGTGAATGAGGCGGCGCAGGTGACGTCAGCAGTGATTGCGTCGGGGATAGTACCGGCCGCTCTCGAGTTCATGGACGGTCCGACGATTCGTGTCGTCGAAGACTCGATCTACGCGGCCGGGTATCCGCGCGACGCGGAAGCAATCCTGCTCGTCGAGCTCGATGGTTTGGAGACGGGAGTCGTCGCCGATCTGGAAACGGTTCGTCGCATTTGCAACGAGGGCGGAGCGCGCAACGTTCGCGTCGCGCGTGATGAAGCAGAACGAATGAAGCTGTGGCAGGGCCGCAAAAAGGCCTTTGGTGCAATGGGTCGTCTCGCTCCGCACCTTATCGTGCAGGACGCTGTGATTCCCCGCACAAAGCTTCCTGAGATTCTCGAGAGGATCCACCAAATCAGTGAGAGATATCATGTCGTCGTTTGCAATGTATTCCACGCGGGCGATGGCAACCTGCACCCCAATATTGCCTATAGCGCGGATGATCCTGCGGAGAGCGAGCGCGTGCATCGCGCGATGAAGGAGATCATGCAGGCGTGCATCGACGCGGGTGGCAGCATAACCGGCGAGCATGGTGTCGGCCTGGACAAGATGGGATACATGGAATCCATCTTCGACGAGGCATCGCTCAACGCGATGTGCGAGCTGCGATCGGTGTTCGATCCGGAGCGCCGATCGAATCCCGGAAAGGTCGTTCCGGTGCACTCGTGCCGAGAGTGGCAGGCAATCCCGGCTGCCCGTCGCGTTGATAAAGAGGCGCCGCCGCTCGAGGCAGAGCCTTCCCGTCCCGTCGCGTGAGCACCGCATCGGTCGCCGGTGCAGTCCAGGAAAGTTTCGCGTCGAAGACGCCACTGAGAATTATCGGCCGTGGCGGCTGGCTCGAGGCTGGTCGGCCGGTCCGCGCCGAGCGCACGTTGTCGCTGCGAGAGGAATCAGGAGTCACTTCATACGTGCCCGCGGATCTGACGATCACCGTACGCGCCGGAACTTCGCTTTCTGAAATCGCGGCGACAGCACGCGAGCAGAATCAATGGCTACCGCTCGATCCGTACGGCTCGCCTGAAGGAACAATCGGGGCCACAATCGCGACCGCCTCCGCTGGTCCGCTCTCTTCGAATTTTGGATTAGCGCGTGACCTCGTGCTGGGTCTCGAATTCGTGAATGGGCGTGGCGAGGCGGTGCGCGCTGGCGGAAAGGTCGTAAAAAACGTCGCAGGTTTCGATCTTTCCAGATTGTTGACCGGATCGTGGGGATCGCTGGGTGCCATAACCGAAGTCACGCTGCGTCTGTACGCGTTGCCAGCGGTGGATCGCAGTTTTGTCATCAACCTGAACGGCCCGGAAAAGCAGATCACCTCGCTTTTGCGCACGCTCAGTACGGTCCCAATCAATCCGTTCGCGTTTCAGCTCGTAAGCGCTTCGATTTCGCGCGCACTTGGATTGAGCGAAGAGCCGATTGGCATCATGCGTTTTGGCGGTACTTCCGCGGCAGTCAACGCACAAGCTGCGGCACTGGCCCAGGTTGCAAGTACGCACGAGATCGACCTTAAGGCGTGGCCGCGCCTGCGAGAATTGGAAACTGGCGCGCATACGTCGCTGCGGATCTCGAGTTTGCCGCAACGTATCGTCGCCACCGCCTCGCGGATTCTCGGGGACGATGTGAACGGTGTTTACACGTCGATCGATCCGCGGCGCGGCGTAATCCGCGTCGTGGTCGTTCCGTCTGATAACGCCGACTCATCGTCCGAGTTGGCAGCTGGCGTTGTCCAGAGTGACTCGAGCGAGCTTGTGTTCGAAAAGCTGCCAGCTGAATTGTGGCCTATAGTTTCGGCGAGCGTCGTCAGCGATTTTCTTTCGCAACGCATTAAGAGAGCATACGATCCGCACAACATTCTGAATCCCGGCATCCTTGGGGATTTGAATTGACCGCACTCCCAGTCGTTCCACCGCCGCGTGACCCGCTTCCGCCCGACACGATGCCGGGCTGTGCTTTGCCCGGCACACCGCTCGCCGCAGCGCTTCCCGGCATCAACGCCTGCGTTCATTGCGGCTTCTGTCTCCAGGCATGCCCGACATACCTGAATCTGGAGGACGAGAACGACAGTCCGCGGGGACGCATTTTCCTGATGCGGTCGATGCTCGAGGGAACCGTCGCGCCTACCGACGCGAGTGTGAAGCAACACATCGATCAATGCCTTGGTTGTCGAGCATGTGAGCCTGTCTGTCCAAGCGGCGTTCCGTACGGGCAATTGCTCGAGGCGACACGTGCGACGCTCAACGACTATCAGCCGGTGCCTTTTATTGCGCGACTGGTTCTGTTCGTCTTCGCGCGCGAGTGGTTGCTACGTCCGGCGATGTTTTTCTCCCGGCTGTTGGCGGCGACACCGATTCCGACGCTGCTGTCCGGAATCAAAGGTCGGTTGGGGTTTGCGATGGCGATGCTCGCTTCGACGGGTCGGTCAATCGAGAGGTCGTCCTACAATCCAGTCTCGCGAGGCGAGCGTGGGACCGTCGCGATTCTTCGCGGCTGCGTGATGGATGGTTTGTTCAAATCGACCAATCGCGCCACCGAGCGCGTACTCAGCGTGAATGGATACGCTGCAGTAGCAGCCGGCGGACAAAAGTGCTGCGGCGCATTACACGCGCACGCGGGTGATCTGGAAGGCGCGAGGGCGCTGGCGCGCAAAAACATCGCCGCGTTCGAGCGTTCCGGAGCGAGGTTCGTCGTCGCCAACGCCGCGGGATGCGGCGCGATCATGAAGGAGTACGGGCACTTGCTGCACGACGATCCTGACTGGCATGAGCGCGCTGTTGCCGTCGGCGTGCGCGTACGGGATGTGAGTGAGCTGCTTGCCGACGCGGGTCCGCGGCCGGGTGGTCCATTGCCAATCCGGGTTACGTACGACGCGCCGTGTCATCTGCAGCACGCACAGCGTGTGACTGATGCGCCGCTCTCGGTGCTGGCGGCAATTCCCGGTCTCGAGCTGGTACCGTTGCACGACAGCGATCAGTGCTGCGGCAGCGCAGGCATCTACAACCTTATCGAGCCGGCTACATCGGATGCGGTGCTGGAGCCCAAGCTCCAGAACATTCTCGCAACACGCGCGTCATGGGTCGCTACTGGCAATCCCGGATGCCTGATGCAGATCGGCGCGGGATTGATTCGCGCCGAGATCAACGCGCGTTCCATTCATCCGGTGGATTTGCTGGATGCATCGTACGCGGCGATCGGCCAGTAGCGCTGCTGCTGTGCACTGGCTTAATTGCAAATAATGGCGGAGCTGAACGAGTATTCCGCACTTCACAACGGTGCGCTCTTCTTCGATCGCACCGATCGGCTGCGCATGCGTGTGTCCGGTCCGAAGGCCGCCGAGCTCGTCACCGGCATGGTGACCAACGACGTGTCGGCGCTGACCCCCGGTGAAGGACAATACGCTGCGGCGCTGACACCAAAAGGAAAGATCGTCGCTGACTTACGCATCTTCGCTTTCGAAGATTCGTTGCTCATCGACACGTCCGCCGCCGCGGCGACGGGTTGGAAGGAAATGGTTCGCAAGTACATCAACCCGCGTATAGCGCCGTACCACGATGTCACTTCCGAGCTGAGCGACTTCGGCGTGTTTGGTCGCTCCGCGCGATCAGTGGTCGCGAAACTGATCGACTTTGACGACAAGGATCTACTCGCGCTTCCACCCTACGGTCACGTCAGTCGGCCATTCGCGGATGTCACCGCGATAATCGCTCGCGTTCCCGATCTCGATGTCGACGGCTTCGAGATCTTCATTCCCGAGCAAGCGGCTGGCGCGCTGAAAAGCAGCTTCCATTCAACCGGCATCAATCAGGGCACGCAGGAAACCTGGGCCATCGCGCGCGTTGAGAGCGGTCGGCCCGAGTGGGGCGTCGACATGGATGAATCGACGCTACCCCAGGAAGTAAACTTCGACGAGCTGGGAGCAATCTCCTATACGAAAGGCTGCTACATCGGCCAGGAGACAGTAGCGCGCGTTCATTTTCGCGGGCATGTGAATCGATTCCTGCGGCGTCTGCGTTTCGTGACTCGCCCTCCGCCGCCGAAAGGCGCGGAGCTTCTCGACGAAACCGGCAAAGTCATCGGTGAAATCAGGAGCTCGGCGTTATCGCCACGGTACGGCGGGGTCGCTCTGGGAATGGTGCGGCGCGAGATCTTGCCGGGCACCACGCTGCAAGCGAAATGGCCGGATGGCGAGTGCAGCGTCCAGGTCGAACAGAACGAAAAAGGCGCCACTGTTTAGTGGCGCCTTCCTACGAAGAGAGTCGCTGCGATCCGGGATCGCGAAGCGATTTACTTCTTCTTCGTGGTGCTCTTGGTTTTGGTGGTCGTCGTGGTCGTCGACGCTGCCGGAGTCGTGCTAGCGGTCGTGTCCATCTTCATGCCGGTGTCCATCGCAGCCGGGGCCGGAGCCATTGCGGGAGCGGAGGTATCGGCGGTCGCAGCTTCGTCCTTCTTGGACGTGCATGCAGCGAGAACCAGAACTGCGGCGACAAGGGCCAGGCGCTTCATTTACGATCTCCTTAAGATGGCAAACGTGGAATTTCGCCGGTCCGTGCACGCAGTCGCAGTGCCGGTTTTTGGCGCGGGCAAGAATCTATCTCATCAGAAAACAGTGTCAAGGGTAACGACCGCGCCTAGTTGCTAAATGGGACGAGGACTAGATTACTCGGAAATTGGTATTCCCCTCGGAGTATAAGTTGTCAGTCCTGCCAGAAACATTTGGTGCACTGAAACGTTCTGCTTTTGGCGCGCCTGAAAGGCGCGAACAATCCGTAAAGGATGAGCTTCGCGCGAATCTTCTCACCCGTCTCGCCACGCGTAAATCCATGTTCAATGGCGTGATCGGTTACGAAGAGACCGTCATGCCTCAAATTGTAAACGCTTTACTGAGCAAGCATAATTTCATTCTGCTCGGATTGCGCGGTCAGGCGAAATCGAGAATCCTGCGGTCGTTGATCACGTTGCTCGATCCCGCGCTGCCAATCATCGCCGGTAGCGAAGTCAACGATAATCCGTTCGCGCCGATCTCGAAGTACGGCAAGAATCTCCTCAACGAAGCGGGAGACGATACTCCGATCACGTGGCTCGAGCCCGAGCAGCGCTACGTCGAGAAGCTCGCCACTCCGGACGTGACAGTCGCCGACATCATTGGTGATCTCGATCCGATCAAGGCAGCACGCGGCGGACACATCCTCGGCGACGAGTTGACGATGCATTACGGGATGCTGCCGCGCGCCAATCGCGGAATCTTCGCGCTCAACGAGTTGCCTGATCTCGCCGGCAAAGTCCAGGTGAGCCTGTTCAACATCATGCAGGAAGGCGATGTCCAGATCAAAGGCTATCCGGTTCGCCTTCCACTCGACGTGATGTTGTGCTTCACCGCCAACCCCGAGGACTATACTGCGCGCGGCAAGATCATCACGCCGCTCAAAGATCGTATCGGCAGCGAGGTAACTACACACTACCCGGAAAGCGTCGAGCTGGGAATGTCCATCACCAGCCAGGAAGCCTGGACGGCGCGAGGCGCCGGTAAAGTGCGGGTTCCTGATTTCATCGCCGAGGTGATCGAGCGTGTCGCATTCGAGGCTCGCAACGACAAACGGATCGACAAGCGCTCCGGTGTCTCGCAACGCATGCCGATCTCCGTCCTCGAGAACGTCGTGTCCAACGCTGAGCGTCGCGCAATTCATACTGGAGAGCGCGACATCGTTCCGCGCATCGCCGACATCTACGCCGCGCTTCCGGCGATCACCGGCAAGATCGAGCTCGAGTACGAAGGCGAGCTCGTCGGCGGTCACAACATCGCGCGCGAGCTCATTCGCCGCGCTGCCGATGCCACTTATCAGGATCGCGCCGGCGGCATCAGCACCGACGAGATCATCATGTGGTTCGACGTCGGCGGCGCCCTGCAGGTGACTGACGATGTACCGGTCGAAGCGGTCGTCGAAGGATTCGGCAGCGTGCCCGGACTGATGCAGGTCATCAACGCGGCGGGCCTGGCACCAATGGATGATCTGCCCGTTGTCGCCGCCGGATGTGAGCTGGTGCTGGAATCACTCGTCGCGCGTAAGAAGATTGCTCGCTCCGATGCCGGCACTTACGGTCGCGCAGTCGAAGAAAAGCGTCGCCGCCCTTATCAGGATTAAGTAGTGCCGGTTCTCACCGTCTCGCGCCTTTACGGGTCGGGAGGCTCTGAGGTCGCCGCTATCGTAGCGCGAACGCTTGGCTGGTCACTGCTCGACAATGCGGTGGTGGATGCTGTTGCAGCCCGGATGGGATTGAGCGTCGCCGAAGTTCAGGCGCGCGAAGAGCGCGTACCGTCGCTCGTAGAGAGACTGGCATCAGCAATGGCGATGGGATCGCAGGAATGGGCATCGCCGATGGCCTCGGTCAAGCGACCGACCGATGAGCAGCTGATCGAAGTCACGCGTCACGTTGTCGAAGAAGCGATCGCCAGCGGACCGTTGGTTGTAGTAGGGCGCGGCACGCAGGAAATGCTTGCCGCGCGCGACGACACTCTGCACGTGTTCTGCTACGCACCGCGGAAGGCGCTGATCGCGCGCACAATGCAACGAGAAGGAGTAGGTGCCGACGAAGCAGCTCGTCTCGTCGATGACACGAACAAGCAGCGTGATCAATGGGTGCGTTTGCACTGGGAGCGCGACCGCCGCGCGCACGAAAACTTCGATCTCAGTGTGAATACGGAGAGACTAGGGATTCAGGGCGCGTCCGATTTGATTGTTGACGCTGCGAGAATGCGGTTCGGTTTGCCGCGTTGAGCTCAGTCTAGCCGGTCCAAACCTTCTCCGGCAGCGCTAGTCGAGCAGGTGGCGCGAGTCAGCGCGGTGTAACGCTTGTCCCTCGACAAGCCGCGTGAGCTCGCGCCCACACCAGCGCTGCGCGGCCAGCACCGTCGAGCGATCGGGCATCTCACTGGCATGCTCCAGCAAAAGCGTCGCTGCTTCGGTGCGAGCGATTGCGTATGACAAGGAGCGCGCCCCAGCTTGCTCGGAGGGATCATCTGCTGTCATTGCCTTCTTCGCGTACTGCGCTACACGCTCGACTGCGCTCGTAACACGCTGGGCGGACGGTCGGAGGTCTGTCACCTCGATAGCGCCTAATCTCCGACGCAGGTCTTTGATCCATTCATTCAGGGCGTCAACCCGGTGAATTGCACGCAGGGTGTCCAGACTCAGGACATTCGTGGTGCCCTCCCAGATCGGAAGAACCTGTGCATCTCGGAGGAGTCGCGGAATTCCGGTGTCTTCGACATAGCCCGCGCCTCCGAACGCTTCGAGCGTCTCGCTGGCAACGGCCACCGCCTGCTTTGCTGTATACAGCTTTGCAATTGGTATGAGCAGGCGCAGCAGCTTCAGGTCTGTCTCGCTCGCCTCGCCGCATTCCTCTTTGCCGAGCAGCTCGACGGCGCGAAAGGCGAGCAGGAATCCAGCGCGGAACTGCAACATTATATCTGCGAGCGTCTCGACGTGAAGAGGATGTTCGATCAGCGGTTTCCCGAATGCAGTTCGCCGTCTGGCGTAATCCGTTGCGAGGGCGATTGCTCTCCGCATTCCCGCGACGGCGGCCACTGCGTTATACACGCGGGTGATATTGAGCAGCGTGGCAATCTTTCTGATTCCATCCCCTGCCCCCCCGACGAGGCGTGCTGGCGTTCCCTCGAGCGTGAGCTCCGCCGTCGGCAACGCGCGCGTACCGAGTTTGTCCTTGAGTCGCTCGACGCGAATATTGCGCAGCGTTCCATCGCGATCGCGCAGCGTCACGAGAAAAACGCTGAGGCCCGATCCACCAGATGGGGCGCCCTCGATGCGGGCGAGCGTCATCGCTACCTGTGAAGTGGTCGCGGACGTGAACCACTTCAACCCATACAAGCGATAGTCGTTTCCTGATTCACACCTGGCGACAGTCGAAGTGCTGCCGACGTCGGAGCCGCCGGAGCGTTCTGTCATCCATTGGCCGGAAGTCCAGAACTGGCGCGGATCGCGGGACGTTAGATGCGCAAACACGGCCCGCGTTGATTCGTCACCGTACACATCGAGAAAACGCGCCGCACCATCGGTCATCGCCAGCGGGCAGCTGTACAACGCGGACGACGGCGCGAACAGATACAGCCGCGCAAACTGATCGATACGCGAGAGCGCTCCGTGCGCACGTTCGTAGGCGGTGGCGACGATTCCTTCCGTCGCGGAGATCTGATCGAGTTCTTTCCACGCGTCGCTCGTCTCAATCCAGTCGATGCGTTTTCCCCACGCGTCATAGGGAACGTGGCGTGGGGGCGATTTCTCCGCCTCTTCGCCTAGTGCGAGGATGTCGGTGGCTGCGCGCAGACCGAGTCTTGCCAAATCGGGCTCGATATCCGCAAGAACGGATTTAGGAAGTCGCCAGCGCAAGTAAGAGCGCAGCACGGCGTCGTCGTGGTACTGGTTGGCGAGCTGCGGCGAATCCTGGATGTACTCGGCCATGCGAGGTTAGTAGTTGCTCGAACCAATCTACGTGTGAAACCATCGCGTTGGTGGACGCCGTAGGAGTTGGAATGATGCTCCATATCTATCGCTTCCTCGACCGCACGCTGGCCGTCGTGGAGATCGTGTTCGGAGCGGGCACCGCGTTTGGCTTGGGTGTCGGAGTCCTCGCAGGTCCTGAGCAAACGCGACCGCTGGAATGGATCCTTGGAATTCCGGTGATGCTGCTTACGGTCGTCGCCGGGGTTTTGCTTTGGCGGAGCAGACGTGCTGGCCTCGCGCTCTCACTCAGACTGCAGCTTTTCCAGATTGTGCCCGTGATCATTGCGCATACGGCCTTGAGATATGTGGCTGGGTTCCACTGGACGCTGCGTTTCGGCGGACCAAGAATCTGGAAGCCATGGGGACTGGAAGGAACGTTCATCGTCCAACACAATCCGGCATTGCCCCAGACACTCGTCGGCCTCAACGTCTTCGCATTGGCAACCAGCCTCTACCTTGCAAAGCGACTGTACGACACATCACAAAACTCTACAGTAATCGCCGCCCAACAGCTGAGCTAGTATCCTCTTCAGTAGCAACGGCCTGCGTCATGCGATTGTGTTTTTGTGACTCTCGCATTTTGGTGATGCTATGCCATTGCAATACGAATCTCTCGACCCAACTACACGCCGTTTTGCCATCGCCGAGCTCGATAGCGACATGGCGACCGGGAGCTACCACTCGTCGGAACGAATTCGCCCGACCGCGATCGCCGAGTATCAGCGCTATCTGCATGAAGCGCTTCGCTACTATGACGACCGCTGGCTCGAGGAGCGCGCGTCTGATCTGATGGTGGACTTCGAGCCGCGTCGAACGCGCAGCGGCGAGCAAACTGCAGTGAAACTGCCCCAGATGGCGGCCAGAATGCTGGCCGAGGGCGATTTCAACCGCTATTACATGCGCGGTGTGGCGTTGCGCGCCAGCGAGGAAGGTAGACAGGTCGTGGAGGTGTACCGCGCCCGACTTTCATTGGAGCCGCGCCGCGAGTCGGCGGTGTTGGAAGGCCGTCGACTTCCCGCCGAGGAGGTCCTAAAATACCTACGCGGCGATCAGAGCTTCGATGCGGAGGTGACCGCACTCGGCAGACCGAACTCAGGACTGAGCGTACGACTGGTATAGAGCAGAGCCTCAATCCATCAATCAGATACGCGCGCTGGCTGTGGCTGCTGCTGGCGCTGTTCGTCGTTCGAGTTCTCGCCCAGCCGCTGTCACTGGTAGTCGATACACCTCTGTTGCCGCGATTCGAGTCATGGCACAGTGGCGTTCTCCCTTATCCGGCGCTCGTCGCCGCACAGCTACTCATTATCGCCTGGTTTGCGCGCACGACGTTGCGATTTGGAAACGGCGACGTCGTTCCGAGTTACCGTCGCGGCATTTTCTTTCTCGCCTTCGGAGGCGTGTACTTCCTGCTCATGCTTACGCGATTGCTGCTTGGTCTTACCACCATGCGCAACAGCCGGTGGTTTACGTCGTATTTGCCGACTGCGTTTCACCTCGTTCTCGCCAGCTGGCTGCTCGTATACGGGGAATTTCATTTCAGATACGCGCGCGAAGGGAGCGCACGTTAGATCTGACTGGCGAACATCCTCCGATAGTGCCGATACCAATCGCTCTGAAAAATCTCGGTCGGATCGTAGCGCTTTTTTAGCCGCAAGAATTCCGGAAACTGCGGATACGCTGCGCTCACTTGACGCGGCTCGGCCCAGCGATGGTAAGTCAGGTAGTAGCTGCCGCCGTACGGTAGCGCGCGATCGATCAGGCGGCGGAATTCCTGTTTAGCTTTTTCTATGCCCGCCGCGTCGGGCATCACGTGAATATTGAAAATGATACAGGCATACGGTTGCTTTGCCCATGCTAGTTGCGTTTCGTCGTCGCGCTCGATCAGTCGAATCGTTCCATAAATGAGATCGGTTTGCTGTGAGAGAAAGTCCGACCGCACCTCGCCCAGGAAGCGCACGAGCGCAGCGCGCGGAACGTAGATCTCGGTGATCATCTCGCTGCCGTGCGCGTACTTTCCGAGTCGCGCGCCAAGCGCCTCGTGATAATCGGGCACGTAAGTGCTCATCTGGTGCTCGTCAGACCAGTAATACTGGCCGGACGTGGTGAGGTAGTAGCTGGAATACGCCTGGAATGCGCGGGAGCGGTCAACGTGCGCGAGGTAGATGAGCTGATGCCAGTTCTCTGTCGCGAGGTGCAGCCTAGACGCCGGCATCGGCGTTGAATCTGCGACTGGGCGATAGCAGGAGAAGACTCCTTTGCGCAACAGCATAGTCGGGTTGAGTTCGGTCGCGAATTGGAAATCACCGTACTGGTAGCCGTCGGCAATCCGTCGCTCGAACATGGCCGGCAGCTGGTCGATGTCGATGACTTCGACAATGCGCTGAACTTTGTGCCGACGCGCCAATTGAAGCCTCGCGCTAACGACAGGACCGAACAACCCATAGCCACCGATCGCGGCGCGGAATAGCTCGCTGTTTTCGCTGCGGCTGCAGCGACGAGCGACACCATCGGCACCTACAATGGTAAAGGCGACCACGTCGCCTACGAATGGACGCAGATTCAATCCACGCCCGTGAACGTTGGCGGCTAGCGCGCCACCAATGCTCAGTTTGTCAGCGCCTGTTTGCTTCTGAATGAACGCCCATGAGTTACTCGACGCTCGCTGATTGTCGACGAGATACTTGTACAGCTCCGGCCACTGCATGCCCGCTTCAACCTCTATCTCGCCTTTGTCGCGATCGAACTCGATCACGCGTGTCATTCCATTCATGTCGATGAGGGTCGTACCAGTTCCGAACTGCTGCCCGCCCATCGCGTGGCGTCCGCCGGCGATGCTGATCTGGTGTCCTTCGCTTCGTGCAGTGCGCACAACGGCTTGCACACCCTCGATTGAGTCCGGCCGCGCGACCTCACTAACCCGCGTCGGATTCAAATGCGAGTGCACATCGTTAACGATTACGCCTTCGGTGGTGGCCGCTGGTGTAGCGCTTTTGCAAGCGGCAATCGCGCCGGCAACGCCAGCTTTGCCGGCCAGCTGCAGGAAGTCACGTCGTGACAGCATAAGTCCTCCTAATCGGTGGCCAGACTGTGGACAGGTATCGGGCGGCCTTGTAAATCATCCAGAACCCGACGCCCTGAATCACGTGGTAGAATGCGTTGTGATCCAGATAAAGGGGGTGGACAGCGATGCGCAGTCGCTGCACGAGGGCCGCAACCAGAGTGAGCGAGAGCCCAGCGATGCCCCAGGCGATCGACCGCTCCTTCCGGCGACGGTACGCGGACACAAGCGCAAACAGCAGAAACAAGGTCGACGGTAGATAGCCGACGATGGCGATCGCGAAATTTCTCGTCGCGAACATCACCTGCGCCGTTAGCAGGGTTATCACAGCTGTTGCGATGATGCGCGCCCACCTCTCAGCGCGTGGCTGCAGCTCCAGGTGCGCGGCGGCGAACCACGCCGCGAGACCGCTCAGAAGGATGGACAGCAGCGTCAGCGGCCAGAGTATCGCCCGTCCGGGACTATCAGCGGCTTTGAAAAAACCGTGAACAGTTCCGCCAAATAGCGATGCTGCCGCTGCGGCAGCAAAGAAGACCAAAAACCACAAGCGCAAGGTCTCGTCGCTGGCTTGCGGGCGCGCCAGGAGCGCGAGCAGGATCGCACACTCGATTGCGAGTCCGTAATCGGTGAGGGTGACTGCGGGATCGGTGATTGTTGGGTTCATGCGAGTCGAGTTGAGTTAGGCTGCAGTTGAAGTCCGTTCAACGCTGCCTATACACTACCCGCTCGCCACGGCTTACGCGTTACGCACTGTTACGTAGTAGAGTCAGCGACATCACGTAGAACCGTACGCAGATCGCCGTCAGGACCGCTCCGGAGGATTAGAGCGGATTCGTCGCCCAGATCGTTGATTCGGTTATGAATCCGCGATCGGGGGTCTCCAGCATATCGGCGATCAGTTGAGCGATGTCGGGCGCGTGCAGCTTCGATGGATTGTCCGGGCGGTCATTCGCCCGTTGCGGCGCACCAAAATCCGTCAGGACCTCGCTCGGATTCACCTGCATCACACGGACGTTGTGCTGCCGAAGCTCGGCTCTCCAGCATTCAGTCATTCCGTGCAGCGCGAACTTGCTGGCACAGTACGCAGTGCCATTCTCGAAACCGCGCTGCCCCGCCGTCGAGGCGATGTTGACGATGTTGCCGTAATTGCGGCCAACGAAATGCTTCGCCGACTCGCGCGCGACCATCATCGAGCCAAGCACGTTGGTGCGCCACACACTGAAGAAATCGTCGCTGGTCAGTTGGACGAGAGGACCAAACGATCCGAATCCCGCGTTGTTGATCAGCACGTTATAGTCGTCGAATTCCTTGATCACCGCTTCGACCATCTTCAGCACCTCGTCTTCCTTGCTGACGTCGGCGACAATCGGCAGCGCGTCGATCATCTTTGCCGACGCCTCGAGCTCGTCCTTGTGGCGTGCGCACACTGCGACGCGCGCGCCCCGCTCACGAAGAAGGCGGGCAGTCTCGAAACCAATGCCGCAGCTCGCGCCGGTAACTAGCGCCGCTGCGTTTTTCAGGTCCATTGCTTCTCCCGCGACCCCATCTCCTCGCGAGTGAGGTCAATGAAATCCGCGACGTCTGATTCGGTGGTGTCGAATGACGCGATCAAACGCGCTTCCGACTTCTTCTCGTCCCAGACATGAAACGGCCACCGCTCCTGCAGTTTTGGAATGATTTTCCCCGGAATGATCGCGAACACTTCGTTGGCCTGGACTTCCTGTGTCAATCTGATTCCCTCGATCTCCGCCAAGCCACGCGCCAGTAGCTGCGCCATCCCGTTGGCGTGCGACGCGCTGCGCTTCCACAGTTCATTGGTCAGCATGGCATTGAACTGCGCGGCGATGAATCTCATCTTGGATGAAAGCTGCATGCCCTGCATGCGCTTGAACTCGAAATCGTCGGCCAGCGTTGGCTTGAAAAAGACGGCCGCTTCACCGGCCACCAGCCCGTTCTTCGTTCCGCCGAATGAGAGCGCGTCGATCCCTGCCGCGCTGGTGATCGCTTTCAGCGGAACGTTCAGATAGGCGGCGGCGTTGAAGAGCCTCGCCCCGTCCATGTGCACCAGCAGCGAATGGCTATGAGCGAAATCGGCGATAGCCCGAATCTCCTGTGGTGTGTAAACCGTCCCGTACTCCGTCGCCTGGGTCATGGTGATCGCTCGTGGCTGAACGTGGTGCTCGTTGCCGATGTCGTGCAGATGCTCGCGAATTCCGGAGACCGTGATCTTGCCATTCGGCGACGGTACCGGCAGCAGCTTGCAGCCAACGTGCTTCTCCGCCGCTCCGCACTCCGAGGTGTGCACGTGTGCGGTCTCGGCGCAGATGACCGCCTGATGCGGCTGAACCATGCTGCCGAGGCAGAGAACGTTGGCAGCAGTGCCGCTGAAGACGAGAAAAACCTCGGCGTCTTCGCCGAGCTCGCGGCGAATGCGACTTACGGCTTCGTGGGTGTACGCATCGTCACCATACGATGGTACATGCCCGACATTCGCCGCTGCCATCGCCGCCAGGACTTGAGGGTGAACACCGGCCCAGTTGTCGCTGGCGAAGGCGCGTCCGGGGGTTTGGCGGTCTCGCATCAAGCAAGGATAAAGCG
>Ga0209027_1000264_pt1 | contig 17346 bp, 17 predicted proteins | sample GraSoi013_1_20cm_3_FD_185821 | JGI IMG/M metagenome (GOLD analysis project Ga0209027, IMG submission 185821) | Grasslands soil microbial communities from the Angelo Coastal Reserve, California, USA - Sample 09_27_2013_1_20cm (SPAdes) (version 2) | ecosystem: Environmental > Terrestrial > Soil >...
TCCTCGACAGCACGCTCCCGGCCGGGCTCCGCCAGCGCGAGCAGTGGGCGGTCCGCATCATGGATATCGACGACCGCGTGGCGGCCCACTTGAAGACGATGCAGGCCATGGGAATGAAGAGTCCATACCTGCGCGCGGTCATCGTCGCCCGCATCAACCCCGTTCGATTCGTGCCGCCGTCACGCAAGAAGGACGCTGCGCCGCCGATGTCGATGGCTGAGGCACTGACCAAGATGGCGGCCAATGTTCGCAAGTTTGACCCGAAGTCCATCAGACCCGGCGATCTGGCGCTGGTGGCTGCTATCGCTCCGTCTGCCGCCGACTGACGGTGTTTCGCCCGCTGGCGGCGCTCGATGCGTTCGATCGACGGCTCTTCGACCGCCTGACCAGACAGGAGCGGCACATCATCGACCGCGGTCTGAAGCGGTTGAGCAACAGCGCCAATCGATCGATGCTCTGGCTGACGATCGCCGCAGCCATGGCCGTCTTCGGCGGCCATCGCGCACGGCAGGCGGCGCTGCGCGGTGCGGTCGCGATCGCGATCACCTCGACCCTGGTCAACCTGCCGCTGAAATACGTGGCCCGACGCGACCGGCCGCCGCGGCGGCGATTCGATCGACCGTTGCCGATCAGCATGCCGGGCAGCTTTTCGTTCCCATCGGGTCACTCCGCCTCAGCCTTCGCGTTCGCCACCGGCGTTGGACTTGAGCACCCCTGGATGGCTCTTCCAATCCTCCCGCTGGCAAGCGCGGTCGCGTACTCTCGGGTCCACCTCCGGGTCCACTATCCGTTTGACGTGCTGGCGGGTGCCGTCATCGGAGTTGGCATGGGCCTGGTGAGCGGCCCGGTCATTCGCGCCGCACGCCGGGGATGGGACTCGGTGGCGCCAGTGCCGGAGTCGGAACGTCCCTCGAGCAACGAGCTGATCCTCGTTGTCAGCCCGGGCGCGGGCCGCAGCGCGAAGCTGGTGCGGGCGAAAAAGGCCATCAAAGCGATGGGCTTACAGATCGCCACCGAGATCCCGGTCAAGGACGCGGCGCTCTTGGCGCGGCTGTTGCAGCGCTCCGGTCCTTCACCGATGGTCGTTGCGGCCGGCGGCGACGGGACGGTTGGTGCGGTCGCCAATGCCATCGTTGGGACGCCGGCGGTGCTCGGCATCCTTCCGCTCGGCACCTCGAATGACTTCGCCCGATCGATCAGTGTCCCCATGCACATCGAGCATGCCGTCCAGCTGCTCGCCAGGGGGCGAATCTCAAGGGTCGATGCGGGTCGCTTTACCGGCGAGGGAGAGAAGCCCCGTCATTTCGTGCACGCTGCAGCGGTAGGCCTCAACGTCGCCTTCGCCCGGTTCGCGACTAGAGCCGATGTGCGCGCGCGTCTCGGGCGCCTCACGTACGCGGCGGCGGTGGCGCTGGCACTTCGGGAGCGCCCGATATTTCGCTGTGAAATGGAGTGGGAAAACCGAAAGGAGCAATCGAGTTTGGTCCACCTCGCGGTGATCAACGCCCCAGTTTTCGGCGGTTTCCTCGACCTGAGGATTCCGGGTTCGGATCCGGACGATCGAACGCTCGACGTCATCATGATCGAGCACCTGCCGATCCGTCGCCTGATCCGATCGGCGATCTATCCCGCCGTCGGCGTTCGGCGCGGCATCCGGGGCATTCGCACGCTCCAGGTTTCGCGGCTGAAAGTACGGCCAACCGAATCGATGGATGTAACGCTCGACGGGGAGGTCGCGGGAAAGCTCCCAGGGATCTTCGAGGTCGTGCCGGCCGCGCTGAGGGTTGTCACGCCTTCCCACTTCAGGGACGACCATCGATAACCGCGCGGAGCTCGTGACGTTTGGATTACGCGTCCTCGGCAGCTTCCTGGGCCTGGCGATCATCACAGCGGTGGTCGGGTTCGGCGTCAGAGCGTTGAGCCTGGGTCTCGACATCGGGATCATTCAAGCGGTGGCCGCACATCGCGATGCCACGGTGACCTCGATCGCCGAGATCGTGACCTATGCGGGATCATTCCCAATCCTTGCTCCGATCGCCGTCGCCGTCGTCCTGCTCCGACGCTGGAATCGGCCGGCCGATGACATCGCGCTGGTGGTTATCGCCGCCGGCAGCGCCGCTCTGCCGTGGTTGGTCAAGCTGATCGTGGCGCGGCCGCGGCCCAGCCTCGAGCAGCTTCAACATCTGTCGTCGCTCAGCTTTCCCTCTGAGCACACTACCCAGGCGGCGGCGATCTATCTGACGATCGCCATCGTCCTATCAAAAGAACTGGGCCGCGGCTTGAGGGAGCTCGTCATCGGGCTCGCCGTGGTGATCGCCGTGGTCGTTGCCTGGTCGCGAGTCTATCTCGGCGTGCACTATCCCACGGACGTAGCAGCCGGGCTCCTCCTGGGGTGGAGCTGGGCGCTACTCGTTTTCCACTGGGCTCGGCCGAGCCTGGAGCCCGCATCCTGACCCTTCCCCCGCGAGGGGCGAGGGAAAAGTAGCCAACCGCCCGACTTATCACGATTTTTTGGTGAGCCGGTGACGGCCGCCAACGAGGCTGCGACCAGTTGACAACGATCGCGAGACCGGCGATGCCATCGGCGGGGCATGTCCGTTGTACCGGCAGCGGACGGGGAGCAAATTCCGCGCGAACGCGCGCGATGGTGAGGGGGCATCAGCCCAATGGATCGCGACAGGTTCAGCTTGCGCAAGGCGTTGTCGGCGCTGATGGGAGCGACCGTGCTCCTGCTGGGGATTCCGGCGTTAACCGTGAGCGCCGCCGGGATCGACGATTATCCGTATCGGGGGACGTCCAACCTGTTGGATCGGTGGGGCTTCTATACCGGGTACTGCACGTCCTTCGCCGCGTTTCGATTGAGCCAGGAAGGGGTCGTCCTCCATGGAGCGACACTGCAAGGCCCGAACGGCAAGTCGGCGTTCTTCGGGAATGGCGGGACGTGGGACGCGGCCGCCGCATCGATCGGCTACGTCGTCGATGCCCATCCAACCGTTGGCTCAGTGGCCGTCTGGCACGGCGGAGAGGACGGTGCCTGGTCGGGTGGCCATGTCGCGTACGTCATGGCAGTGGATGGCGCGGGCAATGCGGTCGTTGAAGAGTACAACTGGTCGAACTATCTGCGGTACGGCCAGCGCACGACCCAGGCACGCCGCTACATCCATTTCGTGGGCGCGGCGACCCGGCCGGTGGTGCTTCCGCCAAAGGCTCCTACGGTACCGGTGGGCCATCCGTATCGCACGACGGATGTCGTCCGGCAACGCTCCGGGCCCGCCACCTGGTATCGCACCGTGGGGATCATTGCTGCGGGCCAGCGGATCATGATCGTCTGCCAGGTTCGGTCCGGCAGCGTCATCAACGGGACCGGGATTTGGGACCGGCTGAGCAACGGGTCCTACGTGACGGACTACTACACCTCTACCCCGGCGTTCAATCGCTTCAGCCCCGGACTTCCGCGCTGTTAATCCCTGCAGATAGGAGGGCCGCATCGCGCGGCCCTCTTTTCATTTGGGGGGCAGCTCGCCGCGTCGAATCTGGTTGAGCCGTTCGCGAGTCCTGGCATCGAGGCGATCCTCGAGCCGACGGGCAATGTCGGACCGGGCACGGCTATCGCCAATCTGCTCGTTCCGGCGCGCCAGCACGGCATCGACCTGGCTTTTCAGGGTGAGCGCCGAGACGGTCTTGATCTGGCGACCCAGGGCCAGGTCACGCTGGACGGCATCCGAGGTCGCGACGGTCACCTCATCGCTCGCCTTCGCCTCGAACAGGAGCCTTTCAATCACGTGGTCGGCAGATGTCTTCCGGCCGGAATAGACGACCTGGATGCCATTGATGGTCTGCGTAGAGGCCTCGGCGTCAGGTCGCCGATGGGAATCGAAGACGACGGTAACCTTCTGGCGCGTCATGGCCGCGTAGTCGGCGAGGACGGAAATCAGCAGATCTCGAGCGTCCTCCAGTTTGACGTCCTTGACCGCCGAAAGCTCCGGCCAGGCAAAGATGATGTTGTAGCCGTCGACGATCAGCCGCTCCATTCGCTCAGCCTACGACCCGGGCACCTCCGTTTGTTGGCATGGTAGGTTGGTGCCTGAATGCGGACGCCACCGGACGGTCCCCATCCCGCAGACGCCATCACCGGCAGCGAGCTTCGCCGCGATGTCTCGGTCTGGGGCTCCTACATGTGGGGCTACGCGGCGGTCGGCGCCGACATCTACACCGCATTGGGGATCATCACCCTGGCTGCCCTTGGCCTGGCGCCACTAGCCTTCCTGGCCGCCGGGATCGTTTTTGCGCTCGTCGGCCTCTGCTACGCGGAAATGGCTTCTTCGTATCCATTGGCCGGAGGCGGTCAGTACTTTACTCTGCGAGGCCTCGGCGACCTGTCCGGGCTGATCGCCGGTGCGGCCCTGGTCCTCGACTACACGATCGACATCTCGCTCTTTACGGTGGTCGCGCTCGGCTACTTCAACTACTTTCTGCCATTGATCACGTTCGGCCACCATGCGGGTGACTTCACCGTGTCGCTCGGGCCGGTTCACCTCGCCTGGCTGTGGCTGCTCGAGTCGGTCGCCGGCATTGTTTTGCTCATCTGGCTCAACGTTCGCGGAATCAAGGTCTCCACGAATTTCAACGAGATCATCGGGACCATCGCCATCTTTGCGCAAAGTGTGATCGTGGTGGCCGGCTTCGTGCTCGTCTGGAAGCCGGAGATTGTTGCGAACCAGATGCTGTACAACCGGCCGACGCTGAGTCAGTTCGCCTTTGGCTCCTCACTCGCAATCATCGCCTTCGTCGGACTGGAGACGATCTCGCAGGTCGCTCAGGAAACGCGACGGCCCGCGACCATCATCCCGCGCACGTCGATTGGTCTGGTCATCTCGGTGCTTCTCTTCGCCATGGCCTTCTCGATCCTCGCCGTAGGCCTGGTCAATCCGTCGGAGTTTGCCGGCCACGAGGGTGAGTCGGTCGCCCTGATTGCGAGTCGGATCCCGATCATTGGAGTGGTCGCCGCCCCCCTGGCAGCGGTAATCGGCGCTCTCATCGTATTCATCTCGGCGAACTCGGGGGTGGTCAGCTCGTCGCGGCTCAGTTATTCAATGGCCCAGTTCGATCTCTTGCCCGCATGGTTCAAGAAGGTGAACAAGCGCTTCGCGACGCCAGCGCGGGCCGTGATCGTCTTCGGCGGGATTGCGATGTTGCAAACGATCTTCGCCTTCTTCACACCTGGACAGCCTGGTAAAACCGCAGCGATCGATGTCCTCGCCGACCTTTACGCCTTCGGTGCCACTACCGGTTACCTGTTCGTTTTCATCTCGCTGCTCGTCCTGCGATTCAAGGATCCCTTCACGCCCCGGCCCTATAAGATGCCGCTCAATATCCGCGTGACCTACAAGGGCAACCAGGTCTGGTTCCCGGTGCTCGGCCTGCTCGGACTCCTGGGCGTCCTCTTCTTCCTGATTCTGGTGCTGCTCACTCATCATTACGCGCGCATCGTCGGTCCCCTCTGGGTGGTGGCCGCCATCATCCTGTTCGCCATGTACCGACGACGGCGCGGCCTGCCCATATTCAAGACGCTTCCACGGGATTGGGAAGGCGCGACCAAAAAGGTGCTGCTCGAGGCGGAGGAGTTCCAATCGCTGGAAGAGTACGAGGCAGCCCTGAGCGAGCATCGGGCGCGCACCTCCGGTCAGCCGAGCTAGCCTGGCCCTGGCTGGCGCCGGACCCTATCATCGGGCGCGTTGACGCAGGACTTCGTAGAGCAGAATCGACCCAGCGACGGCGGCGTTCAGGGAACTCACCTTGCCGAGCATGGGGAGGCGGACCAGGGCGTCCGACTTCTTCCGCAGTAGCTCGTGCAACCCCTCACCTTCGGCCCCGATGACCAGCACCAGCGGCCGGCGGTAGTCGAAGTCCGTGTACAGCGTGGGCGCATCGCCGCTCAGCCCGACAATCCAGAAGCCAAGCTGCTTTAGCGTCTCGGTCGCCTGGGCGAGGTTGGCGACCCGAGCGTAACGCAGGTGCTCGGCGGCGCCGGCAGAGGCTTTGACCACCGACGGTGTGACCTCAGGCGAGCGGTTGTGAGACGTCACGATACCGCCGACCCCGGTCGCCTCAGCCGTCCGGCTGATGGTCCCCAGGTTTTGCGGATCCTGCAGGCTGTCGAGCATCAGGAGGACGGCATCCGATCGGTCGGCCAGCGCCTCACGCGCCATCGGCTCCAACTCCCAATACGTGCGCGGGCCCACGTAGGCCACCACTCCCTGGTGCGCCTCGGAGTGCGCGATGTCATCGAGCTTTCGCCGGTTTGCCGACTCGATCGTGATCCGCCGGCCGGCCGCCAGTTGGCGTAACTCCTTGAGCCTGGGTTCCTCGCGCAGGCCTTCGGCGATGAGCAATCGCTTCACTGGTCGGCCGGCGCGAAAGGCCTCCAGGATCGGATTGCGTCCGTAAATGATGTCGGGCGGGCGGGGCATGCCGTTGTCGGACTTACCGGATCCGCTTCCAGCGGGTGCCGTCCTGGGTATCGTCCAGCTGGATCCCCATCGCCAGGAGCTGCTGCCGGATCTCGTCGGCGCGGGCGAAGTCACGGCGATCGCGTGCCGCCCGCCGCTCCGCGATGAGCCGTTCGACCTCGGCGTCGACCGCCTGCGGGAAGTCGATCACGTCCAGGATTCGATCCGCGTGCCGCAGCATGGCCATCGCCGCAGCGCGCTCGTCCGCCGTCGCCTTGCCTGACTCCAGGCGCGTGTTGAAGGCCTTGATGAACTCGAAGAGATGTCCGACCGCGGCCGGGAGATTGAGGTCATCACGCAGCGCGTCGTCCCAGCGCTGCTGGACCTCGAGCCCCCCACCCTGACCCTCCCCCGCAAGGCGGGAGGGAATCGGGCCGACGCGCACGGCGAACTCGTCGAGCCGCTTGACCGAACTTGCGGCGGCCTTGAGGAGCTCGGGAGAAAACGCCAGTGGACTCCGGTAATGCGCGCCGGTCATGAGCGCATAGCGGATGGCGCGCGGCTGATAGCCCTCGGCCAGGACGTCGCGCAGTGTCGAAAAATTCTTGAGCCGCTTTGACATCTTCTCGCCCACGGCATCTTGCAGGAACTGGGCGTGCAGCCAGTAGCGGGCGAAGGTCTTGCCGGTCGCTGCCTCGCTCTGCGCGATCTCGTTCTCGTGGTGGGGAAAGATATTGTCGACGCCGCCCGTATGGATGTCGAAGCTCTGACCCAGGTACTTCATGCTCATCGCGGAGCACTCGATGTGCCAGCCGGGGCGCCCCGCCCCCAGCGGCGTTTCCCACGACTGCTCGCCTGGTTTGCGTGCCTTCCAGAGGACGAAATCACGGGGGTCGTCTTTGCCGTAGTCGTCGACGTCGACCCGCGCCCCGGCCTTGAGGCCGCTGACATCAAGGTGCGCCAGCCGCCCGTAGCGAGGAAAGGTCGCAATCCGGAAGTAGGTCGAGCCGTCGCTGACGTACGTGTGGCCCTTTTCACTCAAGACTTCGATCAACGAGACCATCTCGAAGATGTGCTGCGTGGCACGCGGATAATGCTCCGCCCTCTCGATCCGCAAGATATCGAGGTGCTCGAAGAATGCCTCGATGTATGGCTCCGTGAATTCGTCAATCGTGATGGCTTTGTCCGCCGCTTTCTTGATGATCCGGTCCTCGACGTCGGTGAGGTTCATCACCTGTGTGACCTGGTAGCCCTGCTGAATCAGAACGCGACGCAGGAGGTCCTCAAAAAGAAAGGTCCGGAAGTTCCCGATGTGGGCGTAGTCGTGCACCGTTGGACCGCAGGTGTACATCCGCACCTGGCCAGCAACCAGGGGCATGAACTCCTCGGTCTTGCCGGACATCGTGTTGTGGAGCCGAAGCGGCGTCACGGAATCTCTCGAAGCAGGGCCACAGCCTGGGCGGCCAGGGCCTCGCCGCGGCCGATCGCGCCGATGTGGTCGGTGGTCGTCGCCTTTAGCCCGACCGCTGCCGGATCGACGCCGAGCGCATCCGCCAGGCTGTTCCGAATCTGCTCGCGATACGGCGCCAGCCGCGGTACCTGGGCGAGCAGCGTCACGTCGACGTTCTCGACCGCCCACTTCGCCCGCCGGCAGTGATCGGTCACCTCGTGGAGCAAATCGAGGCTACGGGCGTCTTTGTATTTCGGGTCGTCATCGGGAAAGAGCGTTCCGATGTCACCAATTCCGGCGGCGCCGCAGAGCGCGTCAATCAGCGCGTGGCAGATGACATCCGCGTCGCTGTGACCTTGCAGCCCCATGTCCCAGGGAAGTTCGATGCCACCGAGCACGAGCCGGCGGCCTACGACCAACCGGTGAAGGTCGAACCCGGTTCCTACGCGCACCGCCGCCCACCCCCGCCGTCCAGTCGCATCTACTGCATTCTGCTATACAGCGGCCGTCGATCTCGGCGATTGTTAGGGCTGTTCAGGCGGCCTTCTGCAAAGACTCTCTCATGGCTTCCGGCCCGACCTCGACCACGTTGCCATCCTCGGACTGAAATAGCATGAGCAAACGCAGCTCCGACCACGGGCTCCACGGATTGCCTGTGAGCACAGCGGCGATTTGATGCGGGTCGAGCTGTTTCATATTGGCTGTTCGTCCTGGCCGGCGCCGGGCTGCCCCTACTGAATAAAACGTCGGAACCGTTACGGCCCGCGTAGCGGCTACACGGAGACCGGGTGGGCGGCGAGCAGGGCTTCCACCATCAGCGCATCCTCACGGGTGGCAACTTTGAGGTTGCTGTAGGAACCTGTGAAGACCTTGACGGGCTTGCCCAGCTTTTCGATCAACTCCGCATCATCCTCCACGACGATCCGCTCACGTACCGCCTTATCGTGCGCCGCAACAATCCAGTCGTAACGGAACACCTGCGGAGTTTGGACCTGCATCAGGTCGGAGCGCTCGACGGTGCCGTGAACGAAGCCGGCGCGGTCCACATGCTTGTATGTATGGCGGACCGGGATGGCCGCGGTGGCCGCCCCATGCTGGCGAGCTGCCTCGAGCCCGGCATGGATCAGCTCGTCGCTGATCAGCGGCCTCGCGCCGTCATGGACGATCACAAAATCCGGCGGATCCTTTGCGAGGCTCTGCAGTCCGAGGCGAACCGAGTCCTGCCGTCGTTCACCGCCGAGGCGAATGTCAATCGCCTTCCGCCAGCCATCACCTTCCAATTCGCGCGCGACTTCGAGCAAATTGCGCTGCGAGATCAGCAACGTGATGCCCGTGATCTCGGCGCAGCGGTCGAACGCCTCGAGGGTTCGCCGAATCAGTGACCGGCCTCCAACCGGCATCAAGACCCTTGCGCTGGACTCCCCCTGATGAAGCCCGGCCCCGGCTGCCGGGATGATGGCCTGTACCTGCACGCTTCACCCCTTTGTCTGGCGTTTGGTGGCTTGAGTATACGGGCGGCGGCCGGCGAATTGAGAAGCGGCGCGTGATCGACCACGGACACCGCCTGGGCCGGAGGGGTTGAAGTGACGGTTCGATGGCTGCGGAGAGGCTAGAAACCGTTATTCGCACAAAACTTAGTGATCGCGGCCAAAACGATTGCGCAGCACTGAGCGACTGATTCCAAGTCGACCCATTCTCGCGCCCCGTGAAGTCCTTCGCCTGCCGGACCGAAAACGACGCTAGGGATGCCAGCTGCGGTGAGCAGCGCCGCATCAGTCCATCCGCTTAGTCCGCTGATCACCGGATCCCGCCCAAGCTCTGTTAGAACTTGCATGCCGAGAATCTTGACGATATCCGACTGCGCGCTGACGTCGAGAGGCTCACGGCTGAAGATCGGTCGACACGTGGCGCGAAAGTGCGGATCAGCTGCGCTTAGACGATCAATTATGGCCTGGATTTCGGCGCGTACCATCTCAGGAGTCTCTCCCGGCAAGGTCCTCCTTTCTAGGCTCAGCTTGCACAATGCTGGGTAACTCGACAACTCCTGTCCGCCCTCAATAACTGAGGCATGCACGGAGGCCGGGCCGAGAAGGGGATGACGCGGCCCGGCCTCCAGGTGGCTACTCAGGGCCTCAAGGGCGCCCAGGAACTTGCCCATCTTCACGATCGCGTCCACTCCTTCTTCGAATCTCGAGCCATGGGCAGCGACCCCGCTGGTCTCAATATCGAGCCAAACGAATCCCTTATGACAGGTTGCGATCTCAAGCGCGGTTGGCTCGGCGACGATGGCAGCGTCAGCCTGAAATCGGGCCGCGAGCGATTCCGTTCCGAGGCTCGCGAATTCCTCGTCGATGACACCGGCGAAGATCACCGTACCTTCAAGTTGGCGTTCTGCTGCTGCCGCAGTCGCGAGCATGAATGCGGCAAGGCCACCTTTCGTATCCATGGCACCCCGGCCAAAGAGTCGGCCGCTCTCGATAGCGGCCGAGAAGGGCTGGTTCATAGCGGCTACGCCGACAGTGTCCAGGTGTGCATTGAGGATGATCGTGCGACCAGGTCTGCGTCCGCCCGCGACAGCGATGACATTGGGCCGTCCGGTTGCCACGTCTTCAAGGGTCGCCTCAATCCCGTGTCTCTTGAACCAGTTCGCGACGAACCGCGCCAACTCGGCCTCACCGGCCCCACCAGGGACCAAGGAAGGATTGACTGAGTCGATGACGACCAGTTGGGTGAGCAGCGAAACAAGCTCGTCGGCGAAAGCGTCGGTCACGCGATCATCCGCCCATCGGGGTCCATGAAGAGGATGAATGATAATCCTCGACGTGCGCGTGAGCGACATCCAACCACGGCCACGCGCCGGTCAGTGGATTAGAAGCAGCATCCCGCTTGTGACCTTTGTGACGCTTGGGCTCCCGGCGGGAGCGCTCGGCGTCGCCTGGCCGTACATGCGCGCCTCGTTCGGGGCGCCGCTGGCGGGCCTTGGGCTGGTGCTGGCGACCTTTACGGTTGCGTATTTTCTGGCGAGCGCCACCAGTGGACCGCTCACCGGCCGGCTCGGCACCTCGGGCCTCCTCGTGGGCGGTTGCGCTCTCAGCGCCGTGGCCTGGCTTGGCCTGGCCCTCGCGCCTGAGTGGTGGATCGTCATCGTGGTCAGCTTCCTGGCGGGCGCCGGCTCGGGCCTCATTGACGCCAGCGTGAACGCGCACATCTCGTTGAACCGCGGGGTCAGATATATGGGTTGGCTGCATGCGTCGTGGGCGGTGGGCGCGGCCCTGGGTCCGCCGGTTGTAGTGGTGTCGCTGGCCGGCACCAGTTCGTGGCGGACGGGGTTCGCGGCGATGGGCGGCGCGTTCCTGGCGGTCGGACTCTTGGTCAGTGCCAGGCGTCAGGACTGGGCAGAGGCAGCCGTGCCCACGGCCGGTAACCCGTCGCAGAACGCTCCGGGTCGGCCCGCCTACCGTCGGGCCATGGTGGTCCTCGCCGGGCTGTTTCTGGTCGCCGCCGGGCTCGAGGCGACGGCCGGCGACTGGTCATACACGCAGCTCACGGTCGGCCGGGCCCTGTCGGCCGGGCTGGCTAGCTGGGGCGCCACCCTGTTCTGGGCCGGATTGGCCGCCGGCCGGGTCGCACTCGGCGTGCTGGGCAACCGCTTCCCACCCATTCGGTTGCTCGACGCCGGCATCGGCCTCTCCGTGTTCGCGACGCTTATGTTCTGGCTCGCGCCGCCGCTGGTGTCGGCTCTGATCGCGCTCCCCCTACTGGGCGCCGCCGTCAGCGTGATCTTTCCGGTGCTGCTCTCACTCACCCCGGGTCGGGTTGGCACCAGGATGACCGCCCATGCGGTCGGATACGGCCTTGCGGCCGGCACCATCGGCGGCGGCGGAGTACCAGCCGGCATCGGCGTCGTACTCCAGTCGGTCGGGTTGTTCACGTTAGGACCACTGCTGAGTGTCCTGGCAATGGTGCTGGCGCTACTCCATGCCATCAGCCGAGGCGCTCGGCGATACGCTCAGCTCGGGCAAGATCGTCCTGGGTCGTGATCTTAATGTTGTCGGGCTCGCCGTCGATCACGGCGACGTCGCCGCCCGCCCATTCGATGACCGAGGCGGTATCGGTGCCGACGAATCCCTGACGGGCCGCCTTGTTGTGCGCCTCCAGCAACCAGGTCGCCTGGAAGGCCTGCGGTGTCTGCACAGCCCAAAGGTTCTTGGGATAACCGGCTATCCAACCATCGGCGACGTGCACGACGCTCCCGGCAAGAGGCAGGCCCGGAACACAGCCAATCGTGCGATCGGTTTGGGCCAGCAGCCGCTCGATCAGGCGATGGCTCGCAAACGGGCGTACCGCGTCGTGCACCAGGACCTTTTCGATTTGTTGGGCGTCGATCCGGGCAGCGAGCGCCTTGAGACCGGCAAATTCAGAACGATGCCGCACGTCGCCGCCAGCGACGACCATGCGGAGCTTGGGGAATCGTTCCTTCAGGCTTTCGCACGCGCGAAGGTCTGAAGCCCGGGCGACGAGCACGACGTCGGCGACGTGCCGGCTCGACTCGAGCAGAGCCAGCGAATATTCGACAATCGATCGACCACGGATCTCGAGGAAAACCTTGGTTTTCTTTGCCTGCATGCGGGTGCCCTCACCGCCGGCGACGACGATCGCGGCCGTGCTCATCTGCTCGGCAGGATGCTGACGCGAGCTCCCGCGGCTTCGCAGAGCGAGAGCATGTCGGTAATCTCGCCCTCCCGCGTCACCGCCCGAGCCAACGTATCGACCAGCCCCTCGCGGGTGATCAGCCACGGACCGCGCGCCTCGACGAGCGTTTCTCGAGGCACGGTCCGGCGAACCAGACCGTCTACGACCTCTTTGCACGTATCGGTGATAGGAACGGTGGCGACGCTGATGGGGAATGCCCCCACCCTGCCCTCCCCCGAAGGGGGAGGGACATATTGCTCCAGGGGAGAGGGAATTACTTCATGGATTACGAAGCGGTTCGCGCCGGGGGATGCGGCGGCCAGCGCCTGACGAAGCCGCTCGACAATGGCTGGCCCGGGGGCGATGGTGAGGACGGCGAGATCAGTGTCCGGTGCCGCCGCCCTGGATCCTCCGTAGTGGTTTCGGCCGCCCCATCGTCGACTCGCTGGCCGGCGTGGCGAAGATCATCCGCCCGGCCGCCGTCTGCAGCACCGACGTGACGATGACTCCGATGGTCTGGTTCATGTACCGCCGGCCGTTCTCCACCACGATCATGGTGCCGTCATCCAGGTAGGCGACCCCCTGGTTCTGCTCCTTCCCTTCCTTGATCACCTGGATGTTCATCTCCTCACCGGGGATGACAACCGGCTTGAGCGCGTTGGCGAGGTTGTTGAGGTTGAGGATGCGAACCCCTTCCAGCTGCGCCACCCGGTTGAGGTTGTAATCATTCGTCATGATGGCGGCGGTTCGCGTCTTTGCCAGTTTGATGAGCTTCATGTCGACTTCAGTGACATCGGGCACGTCCTCGTCGATAAATTCAATGTCGACCAATGGCTCTTTCTGCAGCAGGTTGAGGACCTCGAGGCCGCGACGTCCGCGGTTGCGGCGCAACGCGTCACTGGAGTCGGCGATGTATTGCAGCTCAGCCAGCACGAAATGCGGGACAAGGATCTTTTCGCGAAGAAATCCAGTCTGGGCGATGTCCATGATGCGACCGTCGATGATGACGCTCGTGTCGAGCAGTACACCCGTCTCTACCGCGCGGCCCTCGATCAGACCGGCCCCCGCGCGGGCCGGGCCGAGCACCAGAGCCATCATCTCGTGTCGCCGGTTGAGCCCGAGCGTCACCCCCCAGTAGGCGAAGACGAGGGCCACAATCAACGAGATGACGAAGCCGAGATACCAGGGCAGCTTGGCCAGGAACAGACCAACGAGCGCCGCCAACAGCAGCCCAACCAGGAGTCCTACGGTCGCCGCCACCAGATCTGGCAGCGGCGTGACATTCAGCTTATTTTCGAGCCAGAAGAATGGCTTGGTCGTAACGTACGGGAGCCCGAAGAAGCCGAAGAGAGCGCCCGCCAATGCCGTCAGCATCAGCACCACCGCTCTCAGCGTGTAGCCGTCGATTTTGGCTTCCTGGATTATGAATGAGGCGTACTCGACGCCCGCTATGAGTCCAAGCAACAGGCCCAGCAGCCGGAAGACGCGTTCCACGCGCATCGCTATCACCTCCTTCTCTCAGGATGGGCAACGCAATTTCGCGCAGGCGCGCAAACAAGACCGCCATCGTGCCCTAATTAAAGCATGAACACGGTGAGTCCACGGGCAGTTTGGCCGCTCCGTCCAATATCAGCCGCGCGCGGCCTCGAAGGAACCTGCTGGCTGGCCGCGGCGATCCTGGCCGTGGCGCTGATCACCGGGAACCGGGGCGCCGGTGCTTCGGCACCATCGGTTCGCGCGACCGCGGCGCCACCCCCTCAGCTCTCCCTTCGCCAGTCCCGTTGCATCGAGCGGATCCTTAGCCGGGCCGCTGACCGGACGGAGGAGGAGCTCGCCGCCCGGATCACGGCCGATTGCTTCGCCGGGGGCCGTGCCACATTTATCGCGTCGGGCTCCGAGCCGCTCAGCTGCGCACGACCCTTTACCGTGCGGGTAACACCGGCGGCGAATCGGAGCGCGGACTGCCTCGGCGGTTAGCCGAAGCAGAGATCGATTGCTTCGGAGATCGTTTCCGCGCGCTGGATGGTCATCGCCGACAGCTCGGGATCCCGCAGCTCGGCGGCCGCCGGAATCACCGCGCGCTTGAAGCCAAGCCGGTGCGCCTCGAGCAGGCGGCGCTCCAGCTGGCTCACTCGCCGGACCTCACCGCTCAAGCCCAGCTCGCCGATCGCCACCATGTCCGCGCCCGCAGCCCGGTTTCGCTTGTTCGAGGCAATGGCCAGCGCGACGGCGAGATCCGAAGCGGGCTCACTCAGCCGGACGCCGCCCGCAGCATTGACGAACACGTCGTCCTGGCCGAGGTCGAGCCGCGCCCGGCGCTCCAGCACCGCCACCAGCATGTGGAGCCGATTGAGGTCGATACCGTTGACCGACCGGCGTGGCGTACCGAATCGGCTCGGCGTGGTCAGGCTCTGCAATTCGACGAGCAGGGGGCGGGTTCCCTCGAGCGCGACGTGGACCACATTGCCAACCTCGCTGAGCGAACGATCTTGAAGGAACGCTCGGCTCGGGTCCGTGACTTCGTGCATGCCGCTGTCACGCATCTCGAAGACGCCGATCTCGTCGGTCGAGCCGAAACGGTTCTTCTGGCTGCGCAGGATGCGGAAGGTGTGGTGCCGTTCGCCCTCGAGGTACAGCACCGTATCAACGATATGCTCGAGCACTCGCGGGCCGGCGATCGCGCCTTCTTTATTGACATGGCCGACGAGGAAGATCGGGATCTGGCTGCTCTTGGCCAGCAGCATGAGCTGACCCGCGCACTCGCGCACCTGGCTAACGCTCCCCGGCGCGGAGGTCACGCCGCCCAAGAACACGGTCTGGATCGAATCGATCACGGCCATCATCGGCCGGGACGATTCCAGCTGCCCGATGATGCTGTCGAGGTCGTTTTCCGCCAGCACCATCAGGCGGTCACCGTCGATCCCCAGGCGCTGGGCCCGCAATTTGAGCTGCTGCACCGATTCCTCACCGCTCACGTAGAGCACCGGGCCGTAGATCCCGGCCACCTCGCTGGCCAGCTGCAGCAGCAGGGTCGATTTGCCGATTCCCGGGTCGCCACCCACCAGCACGAGCGAGCCGGGCACGATGCCGCCCCCCAGCACCTCGTTGAGCTCGCGCATCGCCAGCCTGAGCCGGTTGCTCTGGGCGAAACGGACCGAGGCCAGCGGCATCGGCTGGGCGCTCGAGACGGCAACTCGGCGGCCACCGGTTGGCCTGGTCGTGGGTTCGGCCCGGACCTGCTCCTCGACGTAGGAGTTCCAGTTGCCGCACTCGGGGCAGCGCCCCAGCCACTTCGACGATTGGTTGCCGCATTCCTGGCAGGCAAAAATCGTCCGGGGCGCCTTTGTCGTCTTCACGTCCGCCCGTAACTATAGGGTGGGCCTGTGACAGCTCCCTGTCGCAGTGACGACCATTGGTTCAGCGAACCAGGCGCAGGAACACTGGTGCCTGACTGGCGGCTGACAAGAGAGCGCCGGCCGCGGCCACCAGGGCGATGGTAGCGATGGGCGCGAGACCAAAGAGCTGAGCCGACAGTGCGGTGGTCAGGGCACCGGCCAGGGCGCCCCCGACGATGGTGGCGGGAATCCAAGCCCAGGCGATGTTGCCGCCTGATTCCCGCAGGACGAAAGCCTGCGCCGTACCGACGACCAACCCGGCGGCTGCGAGCGCCGCCGCGCCGCTGATCACCGCCGTGGCCAGCGTGATGGGACCAGTTCCCGTCGGGGGAACGAACAAGCCAAGGACGCTCGGGATCACGACCATAACCGCAGCCAGCCTGGCCGCAACCGACGCGGGGATCCACCAGTAGACCTCGAGGCGGTAACGTCGGAGGACAAACCACTGCGCTCCGGCGGCTACGACGCCGTCGAGGACCGTCGCGACGTAGCGGAAGGCATCGGCGAGCGAAGGCGGACCAGCAAGGGCGAGCTCGCGAACCTGCCAGGCTGCGAGGGCCCCGACGACAGCCCCGATCAACGTGACGGCGATCCACAACGCCCACGTCAGCCTCTGACTTTTCCGACGGATCGCGATTGGCGGCCCGCTCACCGACGGTTCGGGTACGACCATCGAGGTCATCGTAAGCCCGGCCGACCGGGAATTCGTCACGAACCGGTAACGACAAAAAGAGAGGCCGGCAAACGGCCGGCCTCCCGACGTACGGTTGAGCTCGCTTAGCCCGCAGCCAGCGCGCTCGCCCGGTCGAGCAGCGACTGCGCCTGCGCGATCCAGGCCTTGGCTTGCTGCTCGTTGATGGGCTGGTTGTCGAACGCCGCCGCGTTGAGCGCCGCTCTGATCTGACCTGCCAGGGCATCACGCTCCGATGTCAGACTCTGGATCGAGCTCTCAATCGAACTGTAGACGCTCTCATCCGTACTGTTAAGCGCCCTGGTCGACGCCGTCAGGAGGTCTGTCCCGAACTGACCGAAGGCCGCGTTCACCTGCTCATAGGCATCGCCCAGTCTGAGGAGGGTGGCGCGATGCGCGATCAGGCTTTGCGGTAGCGCCTTGGTCTCGATGGCCTCGATCAGCGCGCGGCCGTCGTTGGTGTAATCGTCCCTCAAGCCCGCCAGCACCAGCGTCGTCGACCGGACGTTGGTGTGGTCGGTCCACGTCGTCGAGTCGATGCCCAGCTTCTTCACGCCCGGCCCCACCATGCCCAGCCAATTCGTGGCGATTTCCGGCTGGATGTCGCCGTGGCTCCAGGCGAAGTGATAATCGATGCAGGGATTGCTACCACAACTTGGGTTCACGTCC
>Ga0209027_1000265_pt1 | contig 17308 bp, 17 predicted proteins | sample GraSoi013_1_20cm_3_FD_185821 | JGI IMG/M metagenome (GOLD analysis project Ga0209027, IMG submission 185821) | Grasslands soil microbial communities from the Angelo Coastal Reserve, California, USA - Sample 09_27_2013_1_20cm (SPAdes) (version 2) | ecosystem: Environmental > Terrestrial > Soil >...
GCATCAGGATCGCGGCGTCGAGCCCCTCGATGTCCTCGCGCTCGTGCACCATGGAGCGCCACCAGCGCTCCTTGATGTTTTTCTTGAGCTCGACGCCCAGCGGCCCGTAGTCCCACACGGAGCCGACGCCGCCGTAGATCTCCGAGGACTGAAACACGAAGCCGCGCCGCTTGGCAAGCGACACCAACTTGTCCATCACGTTGTCGGTTGGGGACATAGAGGGCCGGAAGATAGACGCGTCGCTAGGCGGCGGGCAACCCGAACGCCTGGCGCACCGCGCGCTCGGCGAGGGCCACGAGCCCCGCGGCGTCCAGCAGCTTCCCCTCGCCGTCGAGCGCGTGCAAGCCGATCAGTCCTTCGACCCTGCCGGCGATCACCGCGACTTTCTTCTTGGCGGCCTGCGCACGCCGCACCACTTCACCCGAGGCCTTCCCGACGAGCGACGTACGGTCGAACGACCCTTCGCCCGTGATCACCAGCTGTGCCTTGGCCAATGCGGCGTCGAACCCCACGCGCGACAACACCCACTCCGCTCCGGGCACGAGCTGGGCCTTGGCGAAGAATGCGAGTCCGGCGCCGAGCCCGCCCGCCGCGCCGCCCCCGGGAAGGGTCGCGAGGTCGGGGCGGCCGTGGCGGGCCATGAGCTCGCCCAAGCGCTCCAGGCCGCGGGACAGGAGCTTCACCCCTTCGGCTCCGGCCCCCTTTTGCGGGCCGAACACGGGCGCCGCACCCTGTGGCCCGACCAGCGCCGTCGTCACGTCGGCCAGCGCCACCACCCGTGCGTCGAGCCCCCAACCACCGTCGAGCGTCGCGAGTTGGCCCAGCGAGCCTCCACCCTCAGGAAGCGCCGCGCCCGACGCGTCACCGAGCGACCACCCCAGCCCCCGGGCCGCTCCCGTGCCGCCATCCACCGTGGCCGATCCGCCCAGCCCTACCACGACTGTCCGGGCGCCGCGCTCGACGGCTTCCCACACCATCTCCCCCACTCCTCGGGTGGTAGCCCGCAGCGGATCGAGCTGATCGGGTCGCAGCAGCGCGATGCCGCAGGCGGTTGCGCTCTCGAAGATCGCGGTCTCCGGGTCGATCCAGCCGAGCTCGCCCGACACCGGCTCGCCCAAAGGGCCGGTGACGCTGAGGTGCTCACGCAGCGACCCGGGTGGCAACACTGCATCAAGCAGCCCATCCCCGCCGTCGGAAATGGGACATTGAAGTACCGAGACGCCCGGCATGGCTCGTCGCGCCCCAGCTGACAGCGCCTCGGCCACCTGGCGAGGGCCCAAGGTGCCCTTGAACGCCGCCGGCGCAACTAGAACTACGTCATGCATATTGCATTACGCAATTAATAGTGCATTATGCGGCATGCAGCGCCTGTGACGCGCCATAGTGTATCCGCGCCGGGATCGCAATCGCAGTCAAGGCACTCTTCTTGCTCCCAGGCGTAGGCAGAAGGCTTCGTCTCGCTCGCATCGGGTTCTAGGGCGCACGATGTCGAGCAGGCGATCACCCCCCAGGGGCAACTCTGGGGGGTTTGCTTTTGAGGTGGTCGCAAATCCGGCCGCCGTGCTCCCGGCCGTTCTCGATGAAGATCTTGTTGGCGTCGAACCCGGACGACAGGACCCCCGCGATGTACACGCCCGGAACGTTCGTCTCCATGGTCGTGGGGTCGTGCCGGGGCACGCCGGTAGTCTCGTCGACGGCGACGCCCAGAGACCGGAGCAACGAGAGGTCGGCGCGGTAGCCCGTCAGCGCCAGGACAAAGTCCGCCCGCACCGTCTCCGCGTCGCCGTCCGGCTCCCGCCGGACCACGACGTGCGAGCGCGTAATCTCGACGACCCGGCTGCACCAGCGCACTGCCACCCGGCCCTCCTTCACGCGGTTCGTGATGTCGGGCAGTACCCATGGTTTCACGCCCCGGTCGAAGTCGCCCAGAAAATGCACCAGCGTGACCAGCGCATTCACACGACTGAGCTCGAGCGCGGCCTCGACGGCGCTGTTTCCCCCACCCACGACGACCACGCGCTGCTGCCAGTAGGGGTGTGGCTCCACGAAGAAGTGCGACACGTGCGGCAGATCCTCGCCGGGGACGCCGAGCAGGTTGGGGGACTCGAAGTACCCGGTCGCGCACACCAGGTGGCGGCTGCGGATCGTCTCCGGTTCAGCGGCCCCCGGGTGGCGCGCCACCAGCTCGAACCCCTCCGGCGTGCGCTTCACCCGCACGACTTCGTGATACTGGCGCACGTCCAGCTCGAAGTGCTCCGCCACCCGCCGATAGTACGCCAACGCTTCGCGCCGCGTCGGCTTGTCCCCGGCGGTGACGAACGGGACGCCGATCTCGAGCTTCTCGGGCGTGGAGAAGAACGTCATATACAAGGGATAGCGCAGTAGGCTGGAAACGACCGGGCCCTTGTCGAAGAGGGAGCATCCGAGGCGCGCGCGCTTTGCGGCCACGCCCACGGCGAGCCCGCAGGGCCCCGCACCGATCACTGCAAGATCGAGCATTATCGGGACAGTGTCACGTCACTTCGATGATCTGGTCACGGTGCGTACCCACGCTGACATACCGAATGGGGGCATGCGCCAGATCCTGCAGGCGATCCAGGTAGGCGCGCGCGGGGGGCGGGAGGTCCGCCAGTCGTCGCACCAGGCTCAAGGACCGCTGCCAGCCTGGTAGCGACTCGTACACCGGCTCGACGCGTCCGAGCCGCTCCACTTCGGCGGGCATCGAATCGAGGGGCTCCCCGTCGAGGCGGTAGCCGACGCACACGGGGATCTCGGAAAACGAGTCGAGCACGTCCAGCTTCGTGACAGCGAGTCCCGTGAGCCCGTTGACGCGCACCGCGTAGCGCACCACGACTGCGTCGAACCAGCCGCACCGGCGGGGCCGCCCCGTCGTGGCCCCGAATTCGTCGCCCAGCTCCCGGATCTTCTCGCCAAGTGGTGGAGCGGCCTCGGTGGGCAGAGGCCCGTTTCCCACCCGTGTCGTGTACGCCTTGACCACGCCCAGCACGGCGTCGATGGCGGTGGGCCCGATGCCGGCACCAACCGCGGCGCCACCGGCCGTCGTGTTGGAGGAGGTGACGTACGGGTAGGTACCGTGATCGACGTCGAGCAGGGCGCCCTGGGCGCCCTCCAGCAGCACCGACTCCCCGCGCTCGAGCGCTTCCCACACTACCCGCCCGGCGTCGACGGCGAGCGGCAGGAGGCGCGGGGCGAGCCGCTCGAGCAGCCGTACGTGCTCCGCGGGGTCGGCCAGCTCGGGTGAGCCCAGCACTTCGAGGAACTGGTTCGCCGCCTGCACCCGGGCGCACACGAGGTCCCGCGCACGGCCGGGATTCCGCAGGTCACCGACGCGGATCCCCCTTCTGCCGTACTTGTCCTCGTAGGTGGGGCCAATCCCGCGGCCCGTAGTGCCGATCTTTTCTTTGGCCTCGCGGGCCCGGTCGAGCAGCTTGTGAAAGGGGAGGGTGAGGTGCGCCCGCTCCGAGACGTACAGCTTGTGCTCGGTCCGCACGCCGCGCTGGCTCAACGCGTCGAGCTCGGTGAACAGCGTCTCCGGGTCGAGCACGACGCCGTTGCCGACCAGGCAAATCGCTCCCTGGATTATCCCCGAGGGAATCTGGTGGAGCACGAATTCGCCGGCGGCGGTGTGCACCGTGTGCCCGGCATTGGCGCCGCCCTGGTACCGCACGACGAGGTCGGCGCGCTCGGCGAGCACGTCGACGATCTTGCCCTTACCCTCGTCGCCCCACTGGGCGCCAACGACGACCACGCAATGCGTCTTCGGTCCGAACATGGCTCCCCAGCAAAAAAACGCCCCGGCAGGCGGGGCGTTGTAGTATCCTCTGAGGGAAGCTAGACCCCGGTGCAAGTGCCGTCAACGCGCCTCTTCCCACCCTGAAGGGTGGGCCCGGTACCACACTGCCCTTAAGGGCAGTGCACCAATCGGGCCCAGGCTTCAGCTTGGGAATAACGCAGCGGCTACCGCCTGCGCCACCTGGCGCGCACCCTCCAAGGTCAGCCGCGCGGCAGTGTCCCGCCGCGTATGCACCACCTTCATGGTGCCCCAGTCGCCCCGCATGATCGTGACGCACTCGCGCGCCAGGCCCGCGAGCGCGAGCCCATCCACCACGACTGGGAGCCAGCGCGTCCGCCTCGCCTCGAGCGCCCCGGCCACGCGATCGACCATCGGCCCTGCGCGATGCATCAGGACGATCGTCGTGCCGCGGTCGTCGATGCCGTCGAAGTTGACGACGGTCGTGCCGGCGAGCAGGTGGGCCCGCTCCCGGACCAGGGCCCGAGCGCCCAGCAAACCGTATTCCTCGGCGTCCGGGAAGATCACGCCGACGGGGGCCTCGGGCGGCAGCCCATCCACGGTGGCAAGGGCGGTGACCATACCCGCCGCGTTGTCCACCGCGCCCGCCGAGCGATCGGTCACTCGGTTCACCGCGAGCAGCGCGGCTCCCGCGGCCCCGACGCCGCCGAGCACGGGGTCGAGCATGCCCGGACTCACCGAACCGAGCAGCGCGCGCAGCGCGAGGCTGAGCAGCTCGGCCACACCAACCCCGGTGAGAGCCGCCGCAACCAGGCGCATCGCCATCGAGAGCGGCTGGCCTTTCGAGTCATAGTGCGCGACCAGCCAGGTCTCCACGCGGGCCCGGGGACGGACGGCTATCAGGTTGACCCCTGCGAGCGGCACGCGTGCGAGCCGGTGCAGCAGAGACCGGCCGGTGAATTGGTGCTCCATGGCGACAAAGCCGCGCGCCACGAGCTCGCGCTTCAGCACCTCGCGCACGCCCGCCGCGGGGGGCGTGCCGGCGAGCCGGGGGACGGCCAGCTCGCCCAGCAGCGTGCGGTAGTCGGTCATGCCACGACGAGCTGGGCGACGCGCTCCCGGTCTGCTGCGGCCACGGGCGCGAGCGGGGCGCGCACGGGCCCGCCGTACAGGCCCCCCCCGACGGCATCCATCGCCGCCTTCACGCCCGCCGGCCCGAGCTTGACCACGATCTCCTTGTCGAGCGGCACGAGACGCTGCTGCAGGCTGCCGGCGCGCGTACGGTCGCCGGCCCGGAATGCCGAGAGAATCTCCGCGCAGAGCCGGGCGGCGAAGCACGCCACCGCGAGGACGCCCCCGTCGCACCCCAGCTCGAGGGCCGCATGCAGCAGCGAGCCCGAGCCGACGAGGACGGACCACGCGGGAACGGCAGCGCGGTATGCGCCGAGGTTCTCGGCGTCTCCGGATGAGTCCTTGACCCCCACGATATTGGGGTGGGTTGCGAGCTGCTGCAGCAGCTCGGCGGCGACGGGGAGGTGCGTGTATTTGGGGATGTTGTACACCAGCACCGGGATGGGACTCGCGTCGGCGACGGCACGGTAGTAGTCGCTGAGACTCGCGGGCGAGACCGCCGCCGAGTAATAGCTCGGGGGGCGGACGAGCACCGCGTCGGCGCCCTCCGCACCTGCCGCACGTGTGAGGGCCACCGCTTGCCGCGTGGATTCCGCGCCTGTACCGGCAAGGAGCCAACGGTGGTCGGGCAAGACGTCCCGCACGCAGGCCACCATGCGCCGCTGCTCGTCCGGGTCGAGCAGCGCCGACTCGCCCGTCGAGCCCGCCACCACGACCCCGTCGAGGCCGTCTTGCACCAGGCGCGCCGCGTTGTCGCGCAGCCGGACCGGGGCGACCTCGCCAGTGGTGCGGTCGAACGGCGTCGTGATGGGAGCGAGCACGCCCGCGATCCGCCCTTGCGTCACTGCTCCCTCACCGACGCGGGGTCGCCTCCGCGGGGGCGGCGACCCGGGCGCGGCGGCGCTCGTCGCGCATCTGGCGCTCGAACTCCTTGGGGTTCGTGGCTGCCGCCACCGCCGCCTCGTAGGTCACCACCTCGTCCATTACCAGGTCGATCAGGTGTTGGTCGAAGGTCTGCATCCCGTACTGCTCGCGGGCATCCCGGATGTAGTCGTGCAGCTCGGGCGTGCGGGCCGGATCTTTTATCAGGTCTCGGACCGTGCCGGTGCAGATCAGGATCTCCACCGCCGGGGCCCGCCCGTGGCCGTCGGCGCGCGGCAGCAGCCGCTGCGACACCACGGCCTGGAGCGCCTCGCACAGCCGCAGCCGTGCCACCTCCTGTTCCTCGGCCGGGAACATCGACACCAGGCGGGTCACGGTCGTCACGGCGTCGGGGGTGTGCAGCGTGGAAATGACGAGATGCCCGGTTTCGGCCGCCTTCATGGCCGTGTCGATCGTTTCGGCATCCCGCATCTCGCCGATCATGACGACGTCCGGGTCCTGCCGGAGCGCGGCCTGCAGCCCGGCGCGAAAATCGTCGGTGTCGACGCCGATCTCCCGTTGCGTCACCGAGCTGTTGATGTCGCGATGCAGAAACTCGATCGGGTTTTCGAGCGTCACGACGTGCTTGGGCTGCGTCTGGTTGATGTGGTTGACGATTGCCGCCATGGTCGAGCTCTTCCCCGAGCCCGTCACGCCGGTCACGAGGATCATGCCGCGTTCCGCGGCCGCCACGCTCGTGAGAATCGCGGGAAGCTTGAGGGTGTCGAACGTCGGGATGTCGAAGGGAATGACGCGCATGACGATCATGAACGAGGAGCGTTGCCGCAGGATGTTCACCCGGAACCGGCCCACGCCGGGCATGCCCCAAGAGCAGTCGTAGTCCCGCAGGTTGTCGAGCCGGCCCCGGTCCTCGTCGCTGGGGATCAGGTGCTGGGCGATGGCCTTGGTCTGCTCCGGCGTGAGGCGTTGCTTGGTCAGCGGCACGAGCTTGCCGTCGATCCGGGCACGGAACACGTCCCCGGCCTTGATGTGGAGGTCGGAGGCGTGGCGGTCGATCGCCGCCTTGATGATCTGCTCGATCCCGCGCTGCTGCGTCGCCGCGCTCGCGCGGGTGCTCTTGGATTTTTCCTCCACTAGTAGCCGGCCTCCGGGTCGACCGTGTTGGTGAGCGGGGACCCTGCAAGATAGCGCTTGATGTTCTCCACGATGAGCCCCGTCTCCCGGTCCCAGAACCGGGCCGTCACCGCGGCCACGTGGGGGCTCACGAGCACCCGCGGATGGCGCCACAAGGGATGGCCCGGGGGGAGCGGCTCCACCGCGAACACATCGAGGGCCGCACCCCGCAGGCGAGAGGCGTCGAGCAGGTCGAGCAAACCCGCCTCGTCGAGCAGCGTGCCGCGGGAAACGTTCACGACGATCGCGTCCTGCGGCAGCCGCTCGAGCACCGCGCGGGTCACCGTACCCTTCGTCTCCGCGGTATGGGGCGCGGCGATCACCAGGCAATCGCTCTCGGACGCGAGCCGGGGCAGCGCGTCGACTCCCATCACCCAGCGCATCCCGGGCGGCCCGCCTCGCTCCGGCCGCCGCCGGACGCCCGCCACACTCAGCCCGAGCGCGATGCCGCGCCGGGCGATCGCGCCGCCGATCCCACCCAGCCCGAATACGCCGAGCCGCAGCTCGGCGAATTCACGGAACGGAACCGGGACGGCGGTGAGCTCCGCGCTCGCCCAGTGCTCCGCCGCCTGGAACGCGCGCATCAGGTCGAGGCCGCGCGCGAAATAGGCGAGGGCCGCGATCGTCCAGTCGGCGATCGGCTCGGCGTGCACGGCGGCGCTGTTCGTGAGCACGATCCCGGTCCCGGCGATGTGCGGCAGGCTCGCCCCGACGCCGGCCGTGGCGGTATGGGCCCAGCGCAGGGTGCCCCGCCCTGCCGCCACCACTCCCAGCGGCACGCCGTATCCCAGATAGATCTCCACCCCGCGTGCGGCGGCGACCGCCTCGGGGCTCCCCGACCCGCCGTCCCCGTCCGACGCCGCCGGCGCCTGGACGTGGAGCACCTCCCAGCCGGGGCCGAGCGCCGCGCCAATCGTCTCGACCGCCGTGGCCGGCATCCGCCAAACGGCGCGGGGCGACGCAAGGTCGACCACCAGCCGACGAGTCACTCGCCCGTTGACACCGTGCGCACTCCGGGATGATGGAGCAGTGCGATCATCACCTCGTCGTGCAGCCGCATTGGTCCGCGCAGCGTGAACTCGATCACCAGATCGACGTTCTCCCGGCGACTCACCTGCCGCTCGATCTCGAGGCCGGTCCGGCGCACCACCGTCTCGAGCTCGTCCAACGCCGTGGGCTCGGGATGGGCGTGGACCAGCAGGGTGCTCTGCGTGGACGCCCGCGCCACGAGGCGCTCGACGCGCCCCAACCCCCGAAGCACGATCAGCACGAGCAGCGTGGTACCCGCGGCTTCCCAGTAGACGGCGGCGCCGAGCGCGACGCCGATGGCGGCGACCACCCAGATGGTGGCGGCGCTGGTGAGGCCGACGACCGCGCCGCGCGCGTGCAGGATCGTGCCCGCCCCGATGAACCCCACGCCGGTCACGATCTGGGCCGCGATGCGCGTCGGATCGGCGTTCCCGGCGGCCAGCGTGATGGAAAGCTTGGTGTACAGCACCGAGCCGATGCAGATCAGGATGTTGGTCCGCAACCCGGCCGGCTTGCCCCCGAGCTCCCGCTCGAGGCCGATGGCTCCGCCGAACAGTGTCGCGAGACACAGCTGGAGGAACAGCTCCAGACGGAACATCTGGATGATGCCTGCGGCGAATTGCTGCATTTAGCCCTCCGCCTCGCCGAGGAACCCCATGCGGCGCCGCACTTGGGCCATCGTGTGGCGCGCGATGGCGCGTGCCCTGACCGCACCGGCCCGCAGCAGGTCCGTCACCGTGCGCGGCTCCGCCCGCAGCGCCCCGGCCCGCTCGCGGATGGGGGTGAGCGCGGCTATCATATTGTCCGCCAGCACCCGCTTGCAGTCGAGACAGCCCCACCCCGCGGTGCGGCAGTTGCGCGCCACCAGCGTGATCGTGTCTGGCGGAGAGAAGCCCTGGTGGATCGTGAAGATGTTGCAGACGTCCGGATTGCCCGGGTCCTTCCGGGTGACCCGCGCCGGGTCGGTGGCGGCGGGCTTGAGCTTCTCCCAGATCGTCTCGGGTGATTCGAAGAGACCGATCGTGTTGCCGAGGCTCTTCGACATCTTGGCCTGACCGTCGAGCCCGAGCACGCGTTTGGCCGTCGAGAGCAGCGCCTGGGGCTCCGGGAAGGTGAAGCCATCCGCGAAACGGGCGTTCCAGCGGCGGGCGATCTCGCGCATCAGCTCGAGGTGCTGGAGCTGGTCTTCGCCCACGGGCACGAGGGTTGCTTCGTACAGGAGCACGTCCGCCGCCTGGAGCACGGGATAGTTCAGGAGGCCCGCGGGCACGCTCTGCTGGCGCTGCGCCTTGTCCTTGAACTGCGTCTGGCGCTCGAGCTCGCCGAGCGGCGTGACGGTGTTCAAGAGCCAGTTCAGCTCGGCGTGCTCCGGCACGTGTGACTGCACGAACACGATCGCTCGCTGGGGGTCGAGCCCGGAGGCGAACAGCCCGATCGCCATCTCGAGCGTGCGCTGCGACAGCGTCGCGGGATCGTAGGCTTGCGTGATGGCGTGCAGGTCCACCACCGAGAAGAGGCAATCGTGCTGGTGCTGCAGCCGGACCCAGTTCTGGACCGCGCCCAGATAGTTGCCGATGTGCAGCTCGCCCGAGGGCTGGATGCCGGAGAAGACGCGCGCCATGGGCCCACAACCTACGCGACCGGAGGCGAGCGCCGCAAGGTGCGAGAACTCAAAGACTTAGTCGATGTGGCGCGGCGGGCCGCCGGGCAGGCGGCCGCGTTTCTCCGCACCGCGACGCCACCCGCGGCGACACAGTGGATCGAAAAGGGTCGCCACGATTTCGTGACCGAGGCCGACCGGCGGGCGGAAGCGCTGATCACGGAGGCACTCACACGCGACGTTCCCGGATCCCTGGTCGTCGGCGAAGAGCTTTCGCCCCGCGCGACGCCCGCGGGCGAGGTCGCGTGGATCGTGGACCCGCTCGACGGCACGACGAACTTCCTGCACGGATACCCGCGATACGCGGTGTCGATCGGCTGCGCGGTGAATGGAGCGCTGCGCGCCGGGGTGGTGCACGACGTCGCGCGTGACGTGGTGTATTGGGGGGCGGCGGGGCTCGGCGCCTGGCAGGGCGAACGCCGGATCCAGGTCTCGCGCCTCACGGAGCCCCGTCACGCGCTCGTCGGCACCGGGTTCCCGTTCAAGAGCCTCCCGGTGTTGCGCCGCTACCTGGACCAGTTCGCCGCGGTGATGGGCGCGACCAGCGGCATCCGCCGGGCCGGCGCCGCGGCGCTCGACCTCGCCGACGTGGCGGCCGGCCGCCTCGACTGTTTCTGGGAGCTGACGCTCGCGCCGTGGGACATTGCGGCCGGCGTGGTGCTCATCCGGGAAGCCGGCGGCCTGGTGACGACGCCCGACGGGTCGGACGACGTGTTGCAGCACGGCTCGGTCGTCGCCGGCAATCCGGTGCTGCACCGATGGCTGTTGGACCTGCTGCTGAAGACCTGACCGTGCCCGCGCCGCTCGTCGAATGCGTTCCTAATTTCTCCGAAGGCCGTGATCGCGCGACCATCGAGGCCCTTCGCACGGCCCTCACCAGCGTCCCCGCCGTCAAGCTGCTCGACGTGCAGGCCGATGGGTCGCACAACCGCTCCGTGTTCACGTTCGTCGCGCCTCCGGAAGCGGCGATGGAGGCCGCGTTCCGCGCCATGCGGATCGCCACCGAACGGATCGACCTCACGAAGCACACGGGCGAGCACCCCCGCATGGGGGCGACCGACGTGGTACCCTTCGTTCCCCTGCGCGACGTGACCATGGACCAGTGCGTGTCGCTCGCCCGGCGGCTCGGCGAGCGGGTCGCTGCCGAGCTCCAGATCCCGATCTATCTCTATGCCAGGGCGGCCGTGCGCCCGGAGCGCGAGCGCCTGCCGGACATCCGTAGGGGCGAGTTCGAGGGACTGCGCGAGCGCATCGGCAAGGATCCGGCGGTCGATCCGGACCTGGGGCCGCGGCGCATCCATCCCACGGCGGGGGCGACCGCGCTCGGTGCTCGACCCTTCCTGGTCGCGTTCAACATCTACCTCGACACGGCCGACTTGGGCGTCGCCAAGGAGATCGCGAAAAAGATCCGCACGTCGAGTGGGGGCCTGCCGGCCGTTCAAGCCTCCGGCTTCGGAGTCGCGGGACGGGCACAGGTCTCGATGAACCTGCTCGACATCGACACGACGCCGCCCGCGGCGGTGTACGCCGCCGTCGAGGCCGAGGCGCGCGCCCGCGGCGTCGGCATCGTGCGGAGCGAGGTCGTGGGTCTCGTGCCCGAGCGGGCGATCCTGGGCGCGGGGGCTGCAGCGCTCCAGCTGCCCGACGCCGCCGACCACCTGCTCGAGGCGAAGATCCGTGCCGCCGAGGGACCAACCCTCGACGCCTGGCTCGAGGACCTGGCGGGCGGGACCCCGGCCCCGGGCGGCGGCAGCGCGGCGGCGCTCGCCGGCGCGCTGGCGGGCGCGCTGGTGGCGATGGTGGCCCGGCTCACCGTGGGCCGGAAGGCCTACGCCGCCGTCGAGCGCCGTGCCGCGGAGATCCTGACTGAAGCGGAAGCGCTCCGGGCCGACCTGCGCCTCCTGGTCGACGACGATGCCGCCGCGTACGCGAAGGTGGGCGAGGCCTACCGGATTCCCAAGGACGACCCGTCCCGTGCCGGTGCGATCGATGCGGGGCTGGTCGGCGCGGCGCAGGTGCCGGTCGACGTCGCCCGGCGGGCCACGCGCCTGGTCGCGCTCGCGCGCGAGATCGGGGAGATCGGCAACAAGAACGCCCGCTCGGACGCGAAGGTCGCCGCAGCGCTGGCCCGGGCCGCGCTCACCGGGGCGATCGAAAACGTACGGGTGAACGTCGCCGGCCTGTCGGAGCCGGCGCGCGGCAAAGCGATGCTGGCCGAGATCGAGCGACTCGAGCGAGACCTGCGCGCGTAGGGATCTCTCGCGGCCGGTTGCTGCGGCACCGCACCATCACACGACTCATCCATCCTGTCACCGTTTCGAAACGCATGGCGCTTCGGCGGTACGAGCCTTGCTGATCGCTGGCGCCCGAAATGCGCCCATGTCCGCAGGAGGATGCCGTTATGAAACGCGCCGTACACACCGGAGCCGTGGTCTTGATCGTCGCGCTGGCCGGATGCTCGGATGGGCCGGTCCAGCCGCCGCTGCGTGAGCAAGCAAAGCCCGCGCTGCCCCCCCTGGTGCCGCAGGCCAACGGCCAGTCGTGCACCGCGCCCGACGCGAAACTCAGCTCGGGTGCGTTGTTCAAGATCTGCTTCGACCCCAACAACTGGAACCGCGATCTCGTCGTATTCATTCCGGGCTATCACGACCCCGCCAGCGCTCCGAGCCTGCCCGCGGATCTCTCCCCCACCGCCGCGTCCGTGCTGTTCAGCGGTCTGGGCTACGGCTACGCGACCACGAGCTTTCGCGCCACCGGCCTGATCGAGCGGGACAGCTGGATCGGAGGGGACCTGCTCGAGCTGGTGGAGACGGCCAAGGCACTGCTCGCCAACACTACCGGCCGGACGACCCGTTACGTCTATCAAACCGGAGGATCGCAAGGTGGATTGGGCACGGTGATGGCGGTGGAGCAGTACCCCAACATCTTCAGCGGTGGGTTGGCAGCGTGCGGCCCGATCGGTGACTACCGCCGACAGATCGAATACGTCGCCGACTTCCGGGTGGTGTTCGATCACTTCTTTGCCGGGGTGATACCGGCGTGGCCGGTGTGGAGGCAAGACCTGAGCGCGGGCGACCCCGGCTACATCGATCCGAGCTCGTGGGGAACGACCGAATCCAGCGCCGGAGCGGCGCTCGACGATCCGGCGAACGCCGACCGGATCCGACAGGTGCTGGACGTGACGCACGCGCCAACCGATCCCGCCGATCCGGCAACCGTCAAAGGAACTGCCCTGGGGATCCTTTGGTACAGCTTCCGCGGCACCAATGACGCGGTTGCGAAGAATGGCGGAATGCCGTTCGGCAACGTGGGCCGCCGCTACAGCGGCTCGAACGCTGACGACGCCCTGAACGCAGGCGTGCAGCGATTCCAGGCGACGGCGGACGCAGCTCGCCTCGCCACGTTGCAGACCGCCGCGCGGCTGAGGCGGCCGCTGGTGACGATCCACACCACGGGCGACCCGATCGTCCCCATATGGCACGAGGCGCTGTACCGCAGGCGGCTGGATCTGCGCAGTCGGCTCTTGAATACCGCGTTTACCGTCAACCGGTACGGGCACTGCAGCTTCACCGACGCGGAAGTGCTGGCCGCCTTCGCGGTGCTGGTTCTGGAGGTGAGCGGCCAGAACCTGCTGGTCTCGAGAAGCATGCTGCCGCAGCCGCAGGCCCAGGCGGAGTTCCTCGACCTCGCCCGGCGTCATGGCGCACGGCCCAGCGTGACGCCTTAGTCCGCGGTCGTGAGCACCCGGGGCGGCCCGCCGTTCTCGAGAATGGCGACCGTGTGCTCGAAGTGCGCCGACAGCGAGCCGTCCTCGGTGACCACCGTCCACTTGTCGTCGAGCGTCCGGATGTCGGCGCCGCCGGCGTTCACCATCGGCTCGATCGCGATCGTCATCCCCGGCACGAGCCGCGGTCCGCGCCGCGGCTTGCCGTAGTTCGGGACCTGGGGATCCTCGTGGAACGACGATCCAATCCCGTGTCCCACCAGCTCGCGCACGACGGAGTACCCCGCCCCCTCGGCCACCTGCTGCACGGCGTGCCCGATATCACCGACATGATTGCCGGCCCGCGCCTGAGCGACGCCGGCCGTGAGGGCGTGGCGGGTGGTGACGAGCAATCGCTCCGCGTCCGCGCTCACGGCGCCGACCGGGAAGGTGGCGGCCGAGTCGGCATGCAGCCCGTCGAGCCAGACCCCAACGTCGACGCTCACGACGTCGCCTTGCTTCAGAACCCGTTTGGACGACGGAATGCCGTGCACCACCTCGTGGTTGATGGAGGTGCACAGCGTGGCGGGGAAGTCGTACAGGCCCTTGAACGAGGGGCGGGCCCCGGGGTGCGCGCGGATGAACTGCTCGGCGAGCCGATCGAGCTCCTCCGTCGTGATCCCGGGGCGGACGTGGCGAGCCACGAGCGCGAGCGTCTCTGCGACGATGCGGCCGGCGGCTGCCATGGTCTCGATCTCGCGGGGCGATTTGATCGTGATCATCGCCCGATGACGCGCTTGATCTCCATCGCGATCTCGTCCACTCCACCCACGCCGGGCACGCGCTTCACGATGCCCCGCTCGGCGTAGTGGGCGATGAGGGGGGCGGTGTCGCGCTGGTACACCTGCAGCCGCGTCCGGATCGCGTCCGGCGTATCGTCCGAGCGCCCTTCCTGGGCTGCCCGACCCGTCATCCGGCGCACCAACTCTTCCTCGGGCACGTCGAGCAACAGGATGTGGTTGAGGCGCTGCCCGTGCCCGGCCAGGGTGCGGTCCACCAGCTCGGCCTGGGCGGCGGTGCGGGGAAACCCGTCGAACACCGCCCCCTGCTGCGCCTCCGGCTTGGCGAGCTCCTCCTTGATCATGCTCAGGATCACGCTGTCGGGCACGAGCTTCCCATCGTCCATGTACTTCTTGGCTTCGCGGCCCAGCGGCGTCTCGGTCTTGACGGCGGCGCGCAAGATGTCGCCCGTCGTGATCTTCGGCAGACCCAGCCGTTCGGCGAGGATCTTTCCCTGGGTGCCCTTGCCCGAGCCCGGCGCGCCTAACAGGAGGATGAACACCGCATGCCTACATGTAGCGCTGGCGCCCGCGGAACTTGACGCGCCCTTCCTTCATGAAGCCGTCGTAGTGGCGCAGCAGCAGATGCTGCTGCACTTGCTGTACCGTGTCGAGCGCGACGCCGACGACGATGAGCAGCGCCGTGCCGCCGAAGCCGAACGGCATGTTGAGGACGTTGGACACCACGATGGGCAGCATCGCCACCAGGGTCAAGAACAAGGCGCCCGGAAACGTGATCCGGGACAGCACGTCGTCAATGTAGTCGGCCGTGGCGGCCCCGGGCTTCACTCCGGGGATGAACCCGCCCTGCTTCTTGAGGTTCTCCGCCAGATCCACCGGGTTGAAGATGATGGAGGTGTAGAAGTAGGCGAAGAAGATGATCAGGACGGCGCTGGAGATCAGGTACACCGGCGACGTCACGCTGAAATACTCCGCGAGGTGCTTCAGGGTCTGATTGCCGCTGAAGGCGGCGATCGTGCCCGGCACGATGATGAGCGACTGGGCGAAGATGATCGGCATCACGTTGGCGGTATTGAGCCGCAACGGGATGAACGTCTTCTGCCCTTCGCGGATCCGGCCGCGCCCCATCACTTTGCGCGGGATCTGGATCGGAATGCGGCGCGCTGCCACCGTCACCGCCACGGTGCCCGCCACCACCAGCACCATGACGACCAGCACCGCGAGCAGGGTCGGCACGCTGAGGCTGCGCGCCTGCAGCGCGTCGATGGTCCGGATCGTCTCGGGCCAGATCCGCTCGACGATCGAGAAGAAGATCAGCAGGCTCGCTCCGTTTCCGATGCCGCGCTCCGTGATCTGCTCGCCCAGCCACATGACGAACACGCCACCGGTGGTGAGAGTCAGCACGGTCGTGAGCCGAAAGAAGAACCCGGCGTGAGCGACGGCGCCCGCGATCTGCTCGGTGAACAGGGCGTAGCCGTATGCCTGGAACAGGCACAGCACCACGGTGAGATAGCGGGTCCACTGGGTGAGCTTTTTCCGACCCTCCTCGTCGCGCTGCATCTTCTCGACGACGGGGAACACAGGGGCGGCGAGCTGAAAGACGATGCTCGCGGAGATGTACGGCATGATGCCGAGCGCGAACACGGTGGCCCGCCCGAAGCTCCCCCCCGCAAACAGGTCGTAGAGGGCGAACAGCGTGCCCTGCGCCTGATTCCGCAGATAGTCGGCGAGGGCCTGCACGTTGACGCCGGGCGTCGCGATGTGCGCGCCGACGCGATACACCACCAGGCAGAGGAGCGTGAAGAGAATTTTCTCCTTCAGCTCCGGCACTTTGAACAGGTTGGGCAGCCGGGGAGCGGTCATGCGGTCAGCTCGCGATCGTACCGCCCGCCTGCTCGATCTTCGAGCGGGCGGAGGCCGACACCGTCACGCCCTTCACGCTGAACTTGCGTTGGACGTCCCCCATGCCGAGCAGCTTGATGGGGTGGTCCGGTCGCCGCACCAGCCCGGCGCCGAACAGGGTGTCGGGGGTGACCTCGACGCCCTCGGCGAGCCGGCCCAGGTGCCGTACGTTCACCACCTGCGCCGGCTGCTTGAACGGGTTGGTGAAGCCGCGCTTCGGGATGCGGCGGATGAGCGGCATCTGGCCGCCCTCGAACCCCGGCCGGGTCTGGCCGCCCGAGCGCGCGGTCTGGCCCTTTCCGCCCCGGCCGGCGGTCTTGCCGATTCCTGAGCCGGGCCCCCGGCCCTTGCGGATGCGGGCGCGGTGCGAGCCGCGCGGCGGCCGCAGTCCCGACAGCGTGAGCGGCCGCACCTCGCCAGCGGGCGCTTTGGCGCGGGGCGTGGCGCGCGCGCGCCGCGGCGCCTTGGCCTTCGGCTTCGGCTTCCCCTTCCCCTTCGCCTTCGGCATCGTCTACTCCCCTGCCTTCGCGGGCGTCACCTCGACGAGATGACGCACTTGATGGAGCATGCCCCGGAGCGCCGCGTGATCCGGCTTCACGACGACGTCCTGGTGGTGCTTCAACCCCAGGGCCTCGAGGGTGCGCCGCTCGAACGCAGGCCGGCCGATTCCCGAGCGGACCTGGGCGATGCGCAGCGCGCCCTTGCCCGGGGGCGGCAGCGCCCGGTCGCGACCGGGCTTGCGTTTACGGTACTTCCGCGTGGGCGGCTTCCTAGCCATGCACCGCCTCCTGACGGGCCTTGTAGTGGATCGCCTCGAGCTCGACGCCGCGCTCCCGGGCGACGTGCCGCGCCGTGGTGAGGTGTTGGAGGGCGTCGAGCGCGGCCCGCACCATGTTGTGGGGGTTGGTGGAGCCAAGACTCTTCGTGAGGATGTCGCGCACACCGGCGCACTCCAGCACCGCGCGCACCGCGCCCCCAGCGATGACCCCGGTGCCCGACGCCGCGGGCTTCAACAGCACCCGCCCGGCGCCGTGATGGCCGATGATCTCGTGCGGGATCGTGGTGCCCGTGAGCGGCACCTCCAGCATGCGGCGCCGCGCGGCCTCCACCGCCTTGCGCACTGCTTCGCTGACCTCGTTCGCCTTGCCGGTCGCGACTCCGACGTGTCCGTGCCCGTCGCCCACGGCGACGAGCGCGTTGAAGCCGAAGCGCCGGCCGCCCTTCACCACTTTGGCGACGCGGTTGATCGAGATCAC
>Ga0209027_1000266_pt1 | contig 17241 bp, 12 predicted proteins | sample GraSoi013_1_20cm_3_FD_185821 | JGI IMG/M metagenome (GOLD analysis project Ga0209027, IMG submission 185821) | Grasslands soil microbial communities from the Angelo Coastal Reserve, California, USA - Sample 09_27_2013_1_20cm (SPAdes) (version 2) | ecosystem: Environmental > Terrestrial > Soil >...
TCAACATGGCCGAATTTTTCGACTGTCGCCGCAATCGCCCTCTCAACTTCATCGTAATTCCGCACGTCAGCCGCAACTGCGAACGCTTCCCCGCCGCGAGCGCGAATCCGTTCGGCAGCAGGCTCAAGGTGCTCCATCTTCCGGCTTATGAGCGCCACACGCGCGCCAGCCTCAGATAAAGCACGCGCCACGCCACCAGTTATCCCAGTACCGCCACCCGTCACAAATGCAACGCGACCGTTCAGTATTCCATCAGCAAACACACTCATAAATTTTCGTCACCAGCAAGAATTTCTCAAGAAGCTAAAGACTCAACTCATTGCGAGCTTATCTTTTATCTTTGCGCCTTTGCGAGAACCTGCAATTCACCTAATACTTAAGATTCATGCGCGTTGCATGTTCACGCAAAGGCGCAAAGGGAAATACTTAAGCTCGCTAAGAGTTCTTACTTTTCATCAATGAGATTTTGCAAGCGGAACGGATGAACTCGCGGATGCGCTCGGCCTATTCGCAGCGCCACCCTGGAAAGGAAGCGGTGCAGGCTCTTGGCCCGGCTCAGGCACTTCGCGTCCCATCTGCTTCATTATCATGATAATCATCGCAGCGTTCTGCTGCGCATCGCGGTTTTCAGGGTCGTACTGCAACGTGCGGCGGTAATCGCCCAGCGCAACGCGGTACTGTCGCGCGTCCCTCAAAGCATTCGCTCGCGCCAGATAAGCATGAGCGAGCGCAGAGCGTGCACCAAGATCATTCGGTTTCCTGTCCGCCTGCTTCTTCGCGCTATCAATCGCCGCGTCATACTTCGACGTATCAATCGCCTCGCCTCCGCCGGATGCCTGAGAAGCAGCAGGGGCTGATGCTGCGGGTGGATTAGCCGAAGAAGCGCCCGGCGCATTCGTGTTCGACGCGACATTCCTGCTCACTTCCACAGGCTGATTCCCACACGCGCCGAAGACGAACGCAAGAGAGCAGCACACAGAATATAGAAATATTCGTTTCATTCTTATCATCAAAAGCAGGGATGAGCAGAAGACGCGGAGACGCGGTGACACGGGGAAAAGAGAAAAGCGGTTTTGTTTTATCTCCGCGTCGCCTCGGTCTCCCCCTCTCCGCGTCTCCTCTTCATCCTCCAGCAATGTACGGCCTGGATTGCACTATGTAAATCTGGCCGCGCATGTAGGCCCATTCTATGTCCTGGTCGCGCCCGCCGAAGACGCGCTTGATAAGGGCGGCGGCTCGCACCAGATCGCGTATCACATCGTCTGTAAGCACCTTGCGCTCGCCCGCGATTGGAACTTCGCGCACGCCGCCTGCCTCGTCGAAAGTCAGCAGGCTGTCTTCTTCAGAGCGAGTCAAGACCTGTATTGCGTTCGCGCGCGGGCGATAGATTATCTGCTCGGCTATCTTCTGACCTTCGACTACGCGTATGCCAAGGCCGCGCTTGGCGCTGATGTAGATTGCGTCGTGGTTCTCGCGGTCGAAAGGGTCTGCGGTAATCATCACGCCTGAGCTTTCCGAGTTGATGCCTTCCTGTATGAGCACGGCCATGAATATTTTCGAGTGGTCAATGTTGGCTCGCTCGCGCGCCTCGTATGCCTCGAAATTCCAGACCGACGCCCAGACAGTTTTTATAGCTTCGATGATCTGTTCATCCGTGCGAACGTTCGGCACGGTCGTGTAAAGCCCCGCGCCGTTAAAATTCGGCAGGTCTTCGCTATTGGTCGAGCTGCGAACGAAAAGCCCTTTGCCCGGAAAACGCGCATGCGCCATGTGCAGAACTTCAGCGCGTAATGCCGGATTCACTTTGCCCTGCTGTATGCGCTCACGAAATTTTTTCAGGTAGTCGCGCCTGTACGCAGGGTCATGCACGAATTTTTGATCCTGAAGCATCTCGTACATGGCTTCCTCAAGACCGTTCTCCTTCATGAACTGATCGAAGTAGTAGAACGGAAGCGTAAAGCCATCAGGCACGGCTATGCCCTGAAGATGTGCGTTCATCACCTCACCCAGATTAGCGCTCTTCGCGCCGTAAGCGATGACGGAACTTTTACGCTGTTCGCGCAAAGATGCGATTTTCTGGACGGAGAGATCGGAGTGCGGCTTCATCACATCAAGCCGCTCGCGCAATCGTCGCTGGTATTCGTCCAGAACGTTGTTGTCAGCCTTCTTGACAGTGTAACTGTCGTGCTTGGTCTCCAACACAACCCACCAGCCGTCGTACTGCCGGAAAAGTTCCTGAGCGTTCTTGATATAAGCGTTAGGCACGCCCCATGATTTCGCCAGAAGGTTTATGTGAGATAGCGGCGTAGAAGGTTTTGTTGTGATGATGCCTGCGACGGGCGGCAAGTTCACAGGCACTTCGTCTAGGACGAGGATTTCGTTAGAGCCAATTTCGACGTGATCGTCCAGGTGCGGAATGATATGAATTCGACCTACGCCGCGCGCCACGTTCAGCGGCTCGTACTCCTGCTCGCGCGCTATGTCGCTCTGGAGCACGCGGTCTAATCCCTCGATTGAAGCAGACTCCTGCTCCTGCCTTGTAGAGTTTGGCTTGTACGCCACCGCCTCAAAAAAACTCTTCTTGATAACTTCAGCCGTGAGCTTTACAAGATCGGGCGTTATCAGATCGCCTTCCCAGAACTCGAACGTCCATCGCCTGATTGGAGTTTGATATGCAATCGTGCCGAGGATGAAGCGGCGGTTGGGTTTTAGATAATTGTTCTCGAAAAACTCCTGACCGCGTTCGAGCGAAAGATACGTGCCGTTAACAAAGTCTTTATGAAACGGGTAGCGCTTCGTGTTGACGTAATAAATTTTATTGTTGTCGCGCCGGTCAATGACAAAATTAACGTGCGGCAGCGCGTAAGGCGTATTCGGATCGTAAACGCGCGCAAGCTCGTCAAACTCTGCGCGCGTCTTTATCTCTGCGAGCGAGCGCGGCGCACCGTTTTGCGCGCCCGAACGACTAAAATTTGAGAAGACAAGGAGAGAGATGATCGTCAGTACAAAGATTTTTGTGAATCGCAACATCATTTCCATGTCACCTCACTTCTATAAGCTTGCGGCTTTCGCGCCTGAGTAATTCTACCAGATCATCAACGTGCCTGCGCTCCGTCAGGAAACTATTGATGTTCACGCGCAAGGCACGTCTGTCTTTCAGCACAGTTGTCGAAATCCATGCTTCGCCGCTTCGTTCCACGCGCTGCTGAAGAGCAAGCTGCAATCTGTCCTGAGCTTCATAATCTTTTTCTCCAACTTTTTCGGGGAGAAAGCGAAAACAACAGACGGCTGTTTCGACCGGACTCACGCGCTCGAAATCTTTCATCTCGTCCAAAAGGTTCGCAAGATATTCTGTTAACTCTATCTGCCTATCAATAATTTCAGCGTAGCCGCGTGTGCCCAGAAATTTCAGCGCCATCCAGATTTTCAGCGCGTTGAAGCGGCGCGTTCCCAACTGTCCGTAGCGTAAAAGATCGAACTCAACATCATGCCCACCTCTATCTTCGCTCATATACTCCGGCGTGATGTCGAAGCCGTCGCGCAGCACGCGCCCACCGTCGCGCACAAGCACAGCGCCGCACGCGAACGGCACGAACATCCACTTATGGGGATCAATCGTCACGGAATCCGCGCGCTCAATCCCGCGAAGTTTTTCGCGGTGCTTCTCTGAAAGAGCGAGCGCGCCTCCATACGCCGCGTCAACGTGAAACCAGATGTTGTACTCGTCAGAAATGTCCGCCAGTTCATAGAGCGAATCAATCACACCAGTAGAAGTCGCGCCCGCAGCGCCAGCAATGCAAACGGGCGTGTCGCCGCTTCGTAAGTCATTCTCAATCTCGCGGCGCAGCGCGTCCGTTCGTATGTGAAAGCGGTCATCAGTCTCAATTTTCCTGAGATTCGCGCGCCCAAGGCCAAGTATGTCAACGCTCTTGTCGAAAGAGTAATGGCACTGCTCCGATGCGTAAACAATGAGATTGCCACGCGCTGTCGAAGAGCGCACGCCATTGTCTCTTGCTCCTTCTGCCGCTCTATCTCGCGCGCATTTCAATGCGATGAGATTCGCTTCAGAGCCTCCGCTGGTGAGCGTGCCAAAACTCTTCTCCCCGTACCCAATGATTTCGCAGAGCCAGCCGAGCACGCGCGTTTCTATAACGCTCGCCGATGGCGAGTTGCGCCACACAGCGCCGTTCTGGTTGATAGTAGAAGCAAGAGCATCAGCCCAGACGCCTATGGCTAACGGCGTAGGATTGAACAGCCCGAAGTAGCGCGGGCTTGGGATGTTCATAGCGTGCGGCGCAACGTCCAATCTGAATTTTTCGAAAACCTCTTCGGCGCTCATGCGGTCGCGCGGCAAAGGTTCGTCGAAAAGTTTTTCAAGCTGGCTTGCGGTCGCCTCAGAGCACAGGCGCACTTCATCCAGCGAGCGTACGTAATCAATAATCCATTCGACGACCCATTTGCCCAATCGTTCGTGTTCGGCTATGAGCGATTCTTTCATCATAAAAATTTTTCGAGGACTGTATAATCAGACGAATGATAAAAAGCTCTGACACGCCGGACGATTTCGCACGCGCGCTCGAAACCAACGCGGCGCGTTTCTGTATTAAACTGACGAACGAAATCATCTCAGGCTTAAGAGAATACTACGAGACGGTTTTTTCGTGGAACGCCCGGCTGCATCTTGTAGCGCCCTGCTCTGCCGAAGAGTTCGCCGTGCGTCACGTGCTCGAATCGCTCGTTGCGCTCAGGTTTCTTCCTAAGAAGATCGCGCGCGTCGCAGACATAGGCTCAGGCGCAGGACTTCCAATCATTCCGTGCCTGATTGCACGCCCCGGTTTACAAGCCACGCTCATCGAATCGTCAATGAAGAAAGCTGTGTTCCTGCGTGAAGCTTTGCGACGATTGGGGCTGCAAGACAGAGCGCGCGTCGTCAATGAGAGATTTGAAAAAGTGGCAGCGCCCGAAGTTGATTTCATCACGTGCCGCGCTCTCGAACGCTTTTCGGAAAAGATTTCAGAGATGGTCAAGTGGTCTACGCCCGCTAGCACGCTTCTTCTCTTCGGAGGCGAAGCTGTTCGAGAAACAATCGAAAGCCTCTCGCTTCCATACCGCGCCGCCCGTCTTCCCAAATCCGAACGCCGCTTTCTCTTCATAGTCCAACACAAGTAAGTAGATTCAAAACCCGCTTTGCGAGCTTATCTCTTATCTTTGCGCCTTTGCGTGAACCAGCAACTCTGGCTAGCTTGAGCTTTAATAGAATTGCATGTTCACGCAAAGGCGCAAAGGGAAATGCTTAAGCTCGCTAAGGAGTTGAAGAGTTTCCACGAATCAAAGTAAAAGCGAGGTGAGAAATGAATCTCACCCCGCTTCATGTCATCAAGTTGTCTGAAAGTTTCAGCGCACTACGTCAATGCCTATGAGTTGCTGGCCGGAGATGACGAACTCTGCGGGCGGTAACTCCTGTTCGTAAATCGGCGAGAGAACCGTAGGCGTGTAGCCACCGCTGGTGCGATCAGAGTTGAGCGTTGCAACGACAGAAGGCGGCAGGTTCGGCAACTCGCTCGTGCCTATGACAGCGCCGTTCGTGATACGGAAGAGTTTCACATAGAGACGGTCACTCTTCTTCACCTTGTTGATGGCGTCAACGAGTTGGCCCAAATCCTGCGGGACGAAAGCCTTTGCAGCAGAACCTTCCTGAAGCGCGCTGCCGTCGCCCACGAAGACCAGCAGTTGACCCAGTGGAACGTCCTGCGGAATCTTTACGGGGATTCTCTGCACAAACTGCCTGCCGGAATCCGTGCGAACGTAAGCTTGAATCTCTACAGTTTCGCCTCGCCCCGTTTCAGTTCGGTCTAGCGAAATGCGTTCGAGCGTGCCCGTATATTTCGTGTCAGATGATGTGATGTCCAGATTGATTCCGCCTATGCGAACATTATCGAAGCCGCTCGTCATTAGCGTCGCGAGCGGCACGGCGACAGAGCCTGCCGCCAGCACTGGAGCGTTGCCCGATGAAAATCTTCTTTCCAGATGAACGGGCTGCTGCCCTGCGATATCAATCTGGCCGCTCACTGCGATGGTTGAATCGCCCATGCCGCGCTCGCTCGCCATGATTGTATTGTAGACCGTCAGGTTCATAAGGAGCGGAGTCAGACTATCGTCGTTCGCAACCTCGAAGTTGTAAGTGTCCGTGTGGTTGCGGCTCGTATGTAGACTGATCTTAACGGGAATCATCTTCGGCGCTCGTCCCAGTTGCCCAAAAATTCCTGTCGAGCGATCCTGCGAGATTGAGCCGACCATCTGGCCCGGATTCGAGAGCTTGAACGAATTGTTCATGTTCGAGATGACCGTCACGACAGAAGCTTCGGACATTGGCATGTCCGATTGCCCAAGGCTCAGAAACGGGTGGCCGAATGCGTAAATTCTCTGCGCGTCGCGATAGGTGACTGTGCCGAAAGCGGCTATGGAATAGTCGCCGCGAACCAGTTGAACGCTGACCGATGTGCCGGGCGCAAGCGTGTGTTCGTTAGCCTGAGCGAGCGGCGTGATTGCGGCAGCGCCGCCAACGCCTGAAACAGGCAGAAGACCATGCGCAACGAGTTGCGGAGCGAATGATGCTAGCGCGTCCTGGCTGATTCCGCCGAAGACTACGGGCGTGGCTATGGGCTGGAACTGTTGGCCCAAAAGACCTATGAGCGGCGAGCCTTGAGAAACGGGCGCGATGAGCGGCATTCCTGTCACTGCGGGCTTAGGCAGAATGGGATGCCAGTCGGTCGCGGCCAATTGCGCGAAAGAGACAGAGTGCGGCTCCTGCGGCGACCGCGTGTTGCGCTCATCTCCCTGCTCGAAAACATCCAGCATCTGCTTGATGGGAGTGATGCCCGCAATCGGCTCTCTAGAAAACGGGAAGCTGAAGGCGATTGCGCCCACAAGGCGCCCGTCAATGTAGACGGGTGAGCCGCTCATGCCCGCAAAAACTCCTGTGCGCTCGACATTCGCGCCCACTAGCCGCGCGATGATTGCGGACTGGCGCGGGCCTGGAAAGCCCGGCAGCACGCCCAGGATTTCTACGCCGAACTCTTCAGTTTCTGAGCCGGAAAAGACCGTTCGAGACACGCCCTTCATTCCGGGCTTGATGTCTTCAAGCGGAAAGAAACGCGAGTCCGCTTGATTGGAAGACTGTGGCGGAGTGGTCGTTCTCTGCTGGGCTACTGCTGCCGTGCAGATGACGGAAAGCGTAAAACTGAGAGCGATGACGAGAGTGACCGTTCTCTTCATTAATCTAAAATTTTTTATCATTTGAGCCTGTGGAAACATTTCGTTCGATTTCGGTGGAAGCGCTTCGCCCGAAAGGCCGCGTGCGCGCGCTAGGAAAAGGGGGAACCGTACACCTAGGCCGTCAACGAATATAACTATTGTCTTTCCGCCCGGTCAAGCATTATGAACTTTTAATAGCAGGAAAGTCGAAAACAGTTAGTTCCGTAAACCCCTCTGAACCTTAGACAGCAAACCTCTAGACCTCTGCTTTGATGCTATCGGGTCGCAAAACGTTTCTCTTGCCGCGCCCTGCCTTCGCATGTTAATTTGCGATGCCAGTGGCCTTCGTTCGTAAGGCCAACAGCCGCCAAAAGCATCTTTTATTTTCAGCAATCTGCCCCCTACTGTTTCGGTCTGGCCGTAAAAGGCTTAAACTATTGGGAGCGAAAAGAATTTTTCCATCAATCTTTGCCCGGCGCGCGAGATGCGGCTGACGGATTTTGTTCGGCGGAAGATGCATAACATTGAAGGTTTCATCTTGGTGGGCGGCAGGTCTAGCCGCATGGGAAGGGATAAAGCTCGGCTGGTTCTAGGCCAACAGAGTTTTGTAGAGAGAATTTCCGGGGCGCTCTCTCGAATTACAACAGGAACGAGCCTTGTCGGAGCGAGCGCGTCATACTCGCTTCAGATTGCGAGCGTGCCTGACGTTTTCGCAGAATGGGGCGCGCTCGGAGGCTTGCACGCAGCGCTGGCGAATTGTCAGGCCGATTGGTGCGCAGTCGTTGCATGCGATCTTCCGTTTGTCACAGCAGAGCTTTTCAGCCGTCTAGCTTCTTTGCGCGAGGATTTCGATGCGGTCGTGCCCATACAGGAAGATGGTCGGCAGCAGCCGCTCTGCGCGCTTTACCGTACAGACGCTTGTCTGGCTCGCTCTGAAGAATTAATAAAGGCAGGCGAGCGCCGCCCGCTAGCATTGCTCAACGCGGTCAGAACGCGCCGCGCCGCTTTCAACGAGCTTGCTGATTTACCGGGCGCGAAACTTTTTTTCATGAACATCAACACACCGGAAGATTACGAACAAGCGAAGGAGGAATTAAAGTGATAAGTGATAAGTGATAAGTGATAAGAGAAGCGGTGAATGGTAAATGGTTAATGGTGAATAGAAAGAAGCAGTTCTTCCATTTACCATTTACCATTCACCATTTACCTTCTTATCACTCATCACTCATCACTTATCACTCTCCAATTTTGTCTCCTAGAAGGCGACCGGGAAGAAGGATATTGAAGGCGCTGCTGCCTGTGGCGCTGCTTTTAGTGCTTGCGCTCATAGTAGCAGTGGGTTGGCTAGCCTATTGTGTCGCGCACCCGCATCGCGGCTCTTACCTACTCACGCCCGAAAATTTCTCTCAACTGAGCAATCGCGGCCTGAAGGCTACGGACGAAACTTGGGACAATCTGGATGGAACTAAAGCGCGCGGCTGGTTGCTCAGAGGCTCGGAGGGCGCGCCCGCAGTTATATTGCTTCACCACTACGGCGCGGATCGTTCGTGGCTGCTCAACATGGGCGTCAAGCTGAACGAGACGACCAACTTCACTGTGCTCTGGCCTGACCTTCGCGGTCATGGGATGAATCCGCCTGTGGCTAAATCATCGCTGGGCGCGCGCGAAGCTGATGACGTTGCTGCGGCTGTGGCTTATCTGCGCTCGCTCAAGACGCAAGCCGGGCGGCCTCTAGTTGGAGGTGAGATTGGACTGTACGGCGCTGAGCTTGGCGCTTATGCTGCGCTGGTGGGCGCGGCGCAAGAGAGCAGCGTGCGCGCGCTCGCTCTTGATTCAGTTCCAGCTTCCGGTGATGACATGCTGCGTGTTGCTGTGAAGAAGTGCGCCGGGATGGACAACAACTTTGCGCTGTGGCTGGCGCGCATCGGAACACGAATCTATTTTCTGGGACTAAAGACCGGGAACACGCAGTCTTGTCAGGTCGCCGCGCAACTTGGCAATCGTCGCGTGCTTCTGCTCTCTGGAGAGGGCGCGGGTCGTTTGCGTGCTTCAACCGCAGCGTTGGCTCAATGCTTTCCCACTCAGGCGAGCGTTGAGGTAAAGACAGACCTTCCTTTGACCGGACTCAACCTGCCCACGGCCACCGGCGAGCAGGGCGAAGCTTATGATCGTCCCGTGATTGACTTCTTCGACCGCGCGCTCAATTCCAATCCACAGAGTCCACCTCAAAACCCATAGCAGTTCAACTCCTTTGCGGTCTTTGCTCTTTTCTTTGCGCCTTTGCGTGAACCTGCAATTCTATTAAAGCTCAAGATTCATGTTATACCAGATTGCACAATAAAATAAGGAAGGAAGAGCGGGGGCAAGCCCGCCTTCCCAACCTATGAGGTTATGGAAGTTGAGCGCTTTAAATTCCAAAGCTCAAGATTATTAATCTCACTGGTCTGGAAGGCGGGCTTGCCCCCGCTCTTCCTTCCTTATTTTATTGTGCAATTCGGTATTGGTTGAGGGTTCACGCAAAGGCGCAAAGGAAAATGCTTAAGCTCGCAAAGATGGTTTGAATTGCTATCGCGCGCGAACTGCGTAGAGAGCAAATGCGCCGTTGTCGCCTATTTCCTGCGTGATGATCTTCGGCGATTGATAAAGCTGGTAAGAGAATTTCGAAGGAACGAGCACTAGGATTGTGCCGCGCGCGCCAGCCTCGCTCTCCACATAAGAGACATCTTCCAACCTGAGCGGCTCGCCGTCCTGCCCGTAAGCGAGTCTTCCTGCGGCGTAATATTCCGACGAGCGTTCGGCTTCATGCAATTGAAACAGAGGCGCCGCGCCGTAGCCTTTCGCTGTCGCCGCTTGAAGCAGGTCACGCACGGAATCGCGGCTCGCTACTTTTGTCATATCGCAGTTGACCAAAAGTGCCGGCACTAGAAAAAGCACTGCGCCGCAAGAGACTACGCAAAGCTTTCGCAAACGCGGCGCGATGAGTGAGAGCAAGCCTGCTGCCACAAGAGGCGCAACGACCACCAGCGCGCAACTCCACGACACAACATGCGTGCGCGCAACGTATTGAATGCCAAAGACGGCTAACAGAAATAGCAGAGCGCCAGTCGCCCTCATAATCCAATTTCTATCTTCGCCTTCCATAAAATTCTTCAGACGTTCACCTACGAGCACGGCGGCGGCTGGCAGAACTGGAAGGATGTATGCTGGAAGCTTTGAGACAGAGAGCGAGAAGAAAAGCACAGGCAACACAAGCCACGCGAGCGAGAAGACGCGAAGACGTGCGTGCGGCGAGTCTTCGTGAAAATCCCAGCGACGCGCGCCAATGAGTGAGATGATTAGAAACAGAGTCCAGGGGACAAGTAGCATTAACAGTATAGGCAAGTAGAAATAGAATCGCTGGGGATGGTGATACTTGTTCGAGACGAAGCGCGAGAAATGGTGTTGTATGAAGAACTGGTCAATGAACGTCCAGCCGTGCCGCGCAATTACGGGCGCGTACCACACGCCCGCTACAAGAAGCGAAACCGGCGCGCCCCAGATTAAACTCAAAAGCGTTTCTCTACTGGGGCGCTCGCGCCGCAAAATAAAATAGCTACCGGCGACGCCATATGGAATAACCACGCCGACCAATCCCTTTGCCAGAAGCGATAAGCCGACCGCCGCATGAAACCCTAGCAGGAGGAGGCGACGCCGTTTCGCATCCCGTTCAATCTCCGAAGCGAAGAGAGATGCGAGCGCAGCCGTCACAGTCATAGTCAAAATCATGTCCGAGCTTGCCGCGTGCGAAAAGACTATGCAGCCTGCGCTCGTCGCAAGCGCCGCCGCAGACCAGACAGCAAGACCCTCGTCCTCATTCTTCTCAACACGTCTGACCATCCAGTAGAGAAGTAGTATGGTCATAACACCGCCGAGCGCCGACGGTGCTCTGGCGCTCCATTCGTTCACGCCGAACAGGCGAAAGAATGCCATCATCATCCAGTACATCAAGGCAGGTTTCTCGAACCATGTATGACCGCCGAGCGTGGGCGTAATCAGTTCATTGCGCGCCAGCATCTCGCGCGCGACTTCGGCGTAGCGCGGCTCGTCAGAACCGAGCAGAGGAAGTCTGCCCAGTCCGTAGAAGTAGAAGATTAAAGTAAGAATCAGAAGCGGTAGCTTGAGACGCTTGGCAAGCTGAAAGGATTGCAAGTATAGTCACCTGTGGAAACAGTAGTCAGTAGGCAGTAGATAGTAGTTAGTGGTTAGTGGTTAGTGGTTAGTGGTTAGCATGAAGAGGTTGAGAGGCTTGCTGTCTTGAATCATTATCTCTCAACACAGAATGCTCTATAAATCTACTACCTACTATCTACTGCCTACTACCTACTGTCTACTTTACATCAAACAGGAAACTTGTAAACCTTGCCGCTACGAACAGCAGTAATTGGTGTTGGTCATCTGGGACGACAGCACGCGCGCATTCATAGCGCATTGGCTTCGGAAGGTCTGGCGGAGTTTGTCTCGGTCTGCGATCTGGTTGAAGAGACTGCGCTATCAATCGCTGCGGAGCGCGAGACAGAATGGACTACGGACTGGCGCACACTAATTGGTCGCGTTGATGCTGTGAGCCTTGCAGTACCTACGGAATCGCACGCGGAGATAAGCGCGGCGCTATTGGAAGCGGGCGTTCATGTGCTGGTGGAAAAGCCAATCTCGCGTAACCTTGAAGAGGCAGACAGGATGATTGCTGCGGCACAGAAAGGGCGTGCGCTGCTTCAAGTCGGCCATCTTGAAAGATTCAACCCGGCACTCGCGGCGCTGCGCCCGCATGTTCGCGGCCCACTCTATTTCGAGATTCACCGCATAGGCGAATTCACAGCGCGCTCGCTGGACATTGACGTTGTGCTTGACCTGATGATTCACGACCTTGACATAGTTCAATGGCTGGTGGGCGAAGATATTGAAGTAGTGGACGTGCGCGCTGTTGGCATACCCGTCTTGACGCGAAGGGTTGACGCTGCGAATGCGCGGCTTGAATTCGCTTCCGGCGCTGTAGCCAACATCACGGCATCGCGCATAGGCACTGAGAAAATCAGGAAGATGCGTTTCTTTCAGCCGCACGATTACATAGCCGTTGATTACGCTACGCGTCGAGCCTCTATCAGCAGCCTGGTGCCAGCGTTCGGCGCGACTGCGCGCCCCGGCGTCAACACGCGCCATCTTGATGTAGAAGACATCGAGCCGCTGCGCGCAGAGATTGAAGCGTTTCTCGTTGCCGCGCGAGATAATCTTCCCTCGCCCGTCTCAGGCACGGAAGGACGACGCGCGCTCGCGCTTGCGCTACGCGCTCTTGAACGAATTCACGAGCACGACGAGATGGCAGGCATTAACGCCTTAAAGCCCTAATCAATTGCGGATTGCGGATTTAAGATAGAGATTAAATTCTTTAATTTTAAATTTCAAATCTGAAATCTCAAATTTGAAATTTAAAATTAAAGCTTTTCAATCCGCATTCCGCGATTCCGCATTCCGCAATTGGCATGTTCCGCAATTTTGATGATGTTTGCGCAGAATGAAAAAATCTCTTCGATGCTCGCCGAGCGTATAGCTGCGGGCGACTTCCCTTCCGCCGTTTACGTTGTAGCTGAAAAGGGTCGCGCACGTTTCGCAGATGCCCTGGGTTACGCTGTGCATGAGCCTGCGGAGCACCGGGCGACGCTCGAAACCGTTTACGATCTGGCATCGTTGACGAAGCCGCTCGTCACTGGATTGCTCTCTGCAAAGATGATTGAGCGCGGGCGTTTGAAGTTGGATGAAGAAGTGCGTGCTTATCTCCTAGAATTTGACCGTGATGACAAGCGCGCAATCACCGTTCGTCAACTTCTCACGCACACTTCCGGTCTTCCTGCATGGCGCCCGCTCTATCTAACGGCTCGCACGAAGGAGAACGCGCTCAGCGCAATCGCCTATGAACCTCTTCAATACGAGCCGGGCACGCATGTCATCTACAGCGACTTAGGATTCGTAACGCTCGGCCTTCTCCTAGAAAAATTGTACGGCGCGCAGCTTTCTGAGATAGCGCGACGCGAAATCTTCGACGCGCTCAATCTCACCAGCACTTTCTTTAATCCCGCAGCAGCGCTCAGAACAGGCGTCGCGGCGTGCGAAACAGGCAACGCTTACGAGCGCGAGATGTGCAGCGCGGAGATTGAAAAATACGGCGCGGTAAACTTTAGGGAAAATGTCATCTGGGGAGAAGTTCACGACGGCAACGCGCATTTTCTTGGCGGCGCGGCAGGGCACGCAGGACTTTTTTCGACTGCGTTGGAAACTCTGCGAATGGCAGATCAGTTCCACGCGAATCTAACCGAACTGCTTCGGCCAGAAACCTGCGCGCTCTTTCATGAAAACATGACAGAAGGAATGGAGGAAGCGCGTTCGCTCGCATGGCAACTCGCCGCGACGAAAGATTCTACGGCAGGTGCGAGCTTGCCGCCCGACAGCTTCGGCCATCTTGGTTTTACGGGAACAAGCTGCTGGAACGATCCCCGCCATGAACGCACTTTCATACTCCTGACCAATCGCACGCACGCACACACGCTCCCCTTCGTCAACATCAACAGCGTGCGCCGCCAGTTTCACACTCTGGCGGTCGAAGCTCTAGGAAATAAGGCAAAGGAAAGGCAAAAGTAAAAAGTAAAAAGGTAAAAGTGTGGACACGCCTTGCAGGCGTGAATTAGAGATTAAAAATTAGAGATGAAGGCTTTCCTCTTACTTTTGCCTTTTACCTTTTCACTTTTGCCTTATCCTAGTCGGTATGTTTCCAAAAATGGCACGAGAGGATTTATCTCAAAATCAATTATCATGGCGCGTGCGCGCAGCAGATTTCCTGAGCCTTGAGCGGAATGTCACAGTAGCATCGTCAGCCGTTTTCCTGCTCGGCCTTGGCGAAGAGCTTTGGAAGAAATTTCTGCCGAAGTACATGGAAGCGCTAGGCGCGGGCGCGCCAACGGTCGGGCTTTTCGGCACGGCTGAAGATTTCTTCGACGCTATCTATCAATATCCGGGCGGCTGGCTCGCAGATCGCTGGGGAAGACGACGCGCATTTCTTTTCTTCATAGCCCTGGCTTCCGTAGGATACACCGTCTATCTTTTCAGCCCCTCCTGGCCTTTCGTCTTCGTCGGCCTGGCCTTCGCAATGGCATGGCACAGCATGGCAAGCCCTGCCATCTTCTCTGTCATAGGAGACGCGCTGCCGAAAGAGCGCCGCGCCATGGGCTTCACAGTTCAGTCTCTGGTAAAGCGCGTGCCTATGATTATCTCGCCCGTCATAGGCGGCGCGCTCATAGCTCGCTTGGGCGTTACGCGTGGCGTGCATATTGGACTTTGCGCCACACTCGTTCTAGCAGTGTTGACCGCGCTCCTCGTGCTCACAATCAACATTCGCACCTCTGCCGCAGAGGGCGTGAACATAGGCGGCGTCTGGCGCTCGTTTCACAGCGCGCTCAAACGACTGCTCATCTCAGACATCTTCATACGCACCTGCGAAGGTCTAGCGGACATCTTCGTCATACTTTACGTGACGAATGTTCTTCACATAAGCGTCGCGTTCTTTGGAACGCTCATCGCTATACAGATTTCCACTTCGATAATAGTCTATCTCCCGGCAAGCAGAATCGCAGACCGCATAGGGCGCAAGCCTTTCGTCATAGCCACCTTCATCTGCTTTTCGCTCTACCCGCTCGCGGTCGCGCTCTCTTCAGGGTTCGCTTCGCTTATCTTCGCCTTCATCATTGGCGGCCTGCGCGAAATCGGAGAACCGTCACGCAAAGCCATGATCGTTGACTTTGCAGAACCAACTCTGCGAGCGAGGACTGTAGGCTTGTATTACCTCGTTCGCAGCCTAGCCATCACTCCCGCCGCCGCCATAGGAGGGCTGCTTTGGAAACTGACCCCACAAACTCCATTCTTCACAGCGAGCGTCATCGGCCTGATTGGCACAGTGGTCTTCGCCATCACTGTCGAGGAGCGATACGCGAGTTGAGACGGCGCGCCGGGTGGATTTGCTCGTCACGGCGGAGTAATATCCCTAAGCTCCTCAAAAAAATTTAATAAACGTGAGTTCGATATAAGAGAGAGAAAGAAGAAAAAGAGAATTATCCACGAAACCACACTAAACGACACGAAACGAGCCTTCTCTTCGTGTAGCTTCGTGTGATGCGCGTGGATAATTCATTCGCTATTATCTTCTTAAGGCTTATATCGAACTCGCGTTAATAAAGAGGAGACCGCTCATGCGAGCTTCATCCTGGGTCATCATCCTTTCATTAACCTTTATTTCATTGCTGTCCTCGAATCTCTTTATATCACGCGCGCAATCACGGCCAAACGATTGGAGCGGCGTCGAGCAGGCTATAGGGAAAGCCGGTACTGTTCAGCCGGACGGTGTGTACAAGATAAGCCTGCCGCGCAGTGACCTACACGTGCGCGTCCGCGATGTCGAGATAAGGCCAGCACTGGCGCTAGGCTCTTGGCTGGCGTTCGTGCGCACGGGTAACAAAACGATGGTGATGGGCGATCTGGTCTTGACGGAAGATGAAGTGACTGCTGTTCTGACAAAGTTGCAGGATGGAGGCATAGAGCAGACGGCGCTACACAACCACGTGCTGAATGAAACGCCGCGCATTATGTACATGCACATCAGCGGGAACGGCGATGCCGTGAAGTTGGCTCGCGCAATTCACGATGCGCTCGCTCTCACTCACACGCCTTTGACTTCACCGCCTGCTGCGCTGGCCGCGCAGAACATTGATTTGAATACGAGCGAGATTGATCGCATCATGGGGCGAAGCGGAAAGGTGAACGGCGGCGTTTACCAGTTCAGCATCCCGCGCGCTGAAGAGATACGCGACGCGGGGATGATTATTCCGCCCTCTATGGGCGTCTCGACAGCGATTAACTTTCAGCCTACGGGCGGCGGTCGCGCAGCAATAACCGGCGACTTCGTTTTAGTCGCAAGCGAAGTGAATCCTGTGATACGTGCGTTGCGCGCGAGCGGCATAGAGGTCACGGCGCTTCACAGCCACATGCTCACAGAACAGCCCAGACTCTTCTTCATGCACTTCTGGGCCAACGACGATGCCGCGAAACTCGCGCGCGGTTTGCGCGCCGCGCTCGACCGCACAAATTCACAGAAGAGCATGGTTCACTAAGAGAGCATTTCAAAACCCGCTTAGCGAGCTTATCTCTTATCTTTGCGCCTCCAGCGTGAACCCTCAACTATTTCTAAGCTCAAGGTTGTGAAGGTTGGGGGTTCACGCTGGAGGCGCAAAGGTAAAACTTAAGTTCGCAAAGCGGTTCGACTTCTACAGGGTTTGAATGAATTTGTAGTAGTATGAGGCATCAAGGCGGCACTGTTGCTCTCCTTCCGAATTTTCGTCGCCGCTTCTTAAAGGTAAATGCCAAAGGTTTTCAGGAAGACGCTCGCATGTTTTGTCGCCATCCTGCTCTTCGTCTCTTCGTTTGCGCTTGCGCAGAATTCATCAGATCAGACACGACCGCGACGCGCTGAGACGCAAACTCAAACAGCAACGCCTTCATCTTCGCAAATACCGGACGCGAGCGCCGAGCCTCTGATTCGCATAGGCCTTTCGACGGACGCGCGCTCGGTTTCTATAACAACGAGCGGTCGTCTCATGTACGCTCTGAGCGAGACGGCGCAGCCCGAACCGCTACAGATTGCGCGTGTCAGACTCGAAGCCCGCGCTCTCTCGCCTGATTTTCCTCAGCCGTCGCCTGATGCGAACTATCACGTCGAAATCGCTGGCGCGGCTACGCGCATTGATGCAGAGCGTGCGGCTACGGAAATTAAGAGCGCCACGAACGAAGACGCGCAAATCTCTCAAGATGCGCGCACGAACACTTGGCGCATACAGGTTGGACAAAATGGAACGCGCAACGAGGCAGAAGATTTGCGCTCGCGTCTTCAGGATGCAGGATTCGTGAACGCTG
>Ga0209027_1000267_pt1 | contig 17206 bp, 14 predicted proteins | sample GraSoi013_1_20cm_3_FD_185821 | JGI IMG/M metagenome (GOLD analysis project Ga0209027, IMG submission 185821) | Grasslands soil microbial communities from the Angelo Coastal Reserve, California, USA - Sample 09_27_2013_1_20cm (SPAdes) (version 2) | ecosystem: Environmental > Terrestrial > Soil >...
CGGCGGCGATCACGCCGGCGGACGTGGAGGGCAAGATCGAGGATGACCTCTCGCGCCTCTACGCCCTGATCTGGAAGCGTGCAGTTGCCTCGCAGATGAGTCACGCGCTGTTCGACACCGTCGCCGTGGACCTGCTCGCCGGGCCCGACGGGGCGCAGCGTCACCTGCTGCGCGCCAACGGCTCGACGCTGGTGAAGCCCGGCTACATGTCGGTGTACCAGGAAGGCACCGATGACGCCAAGGCCGCCGACGATTCCGATCACGTGCTGCCGCCGATGAACGAAGGCGATGCGGTGCAGCTCGCCGCGCTGGCCGCCAACCAGCATTTCACCGAGCCGCCACCGCGCTACAGCGAGGCCTCACTGGTGAAGGCGCTGGAGGAGCACGGCATCGGCCGCCCCTCGACCTATGCGAGCATCATCTCCACGCTGCAGGATCGCGAATACGTCGACATGGACAGCCGGCGCTTCGTGCCGACCGACATCGGCAAGATCGTCAACCGCTTCCTCACCCATCACTTCCATCGCTACGTGGAGTACGGCTTCACCGCGGCGATGGAGGACGAGCTGGACGCGGTGTCGCGCGGCGAGGAAGAGTGGACCACGCCGCTCGCCAAGTTCTGGAAGCCCTTCATCGACCAGGTCGAGAGGATCGAGCGCACCGTCACGCGCGAGCAGGTGGCGCAGGCGCGCGAGCTCGGCAGCGATCCCGCCACCGGCAAGCCCGTCACGGTGCGCATGGGCCGCTACGGCCCGTTCGTGCAGATCGGCACCAAGGACGATGAGGAGAAGCCGCGCTTCGCGGGCCTGCGTCCGGGGCAGAAGATGGACGCCGTCACGCTCGCGGACGCCATGGAGCTGTTCAAGCTGCCGCGCACGCTCGGGGAGACCTCGCAAGGGGAAACGATCCTCGCCAACGTCGGGCGTTTCGGCCCGTACGTGAAGTACGGCAGCAAGTACGCCTCGCTGAAGGAAGACGACCCGTACACCGTGACGCTCGAGCGGGCGCACGAGGTGATACGCCTGAAGCAGGAGGCGGATGCCAATCGCATCATCCAGGACTTTCCCGCCGAGGGTATCCAGGTGCTCAACGGCCGCTACGGCCCGTACATCACCGATCGCAAGAAGAACGCCAAGATACCGAAGGACCGCGACCCGAAGGCGCTCACGCTCGAGGAATGCCGGGCGCTGCTCGCGGCGGCGCCCGAGCGCGGCGCACGCTTCGGACGCTGGGGCAAGGGCAAGCGTGCTGCGGCGCCCGCCGCCGGCGAGGGTGCGCCGCCGGCCGCCCCTGCACCGGTAGCCAAGCCCAAGGCCGCAGCGCACGCCGCCCGCAAGCCGCGCGCGCGCGCCAGGAGCGCGGCCCGCAAGGCCCCCACCGGCAAGTTGCGGCCCACGGCAGCGGCACCGGCGGCCACCGGCCGCGCGCGGCGCCTCAAGTAGCGCACGCGCCTCACGCCCCCGCCAGAAAGCGCTCGATCGCCGCGACGCAGCCGGGCTCATCGAGCAGCGGCGCGTGGCCGCGGTCGGCGACCGTCAGCGCCTGCAGGCCTGGCTGCTCGCGCTGCATGCGCGCGAGCGTCTGCACGCTCAGGATGTCCGAGTGCGCGCCGCGGATGACGAGCATCGGCACCCGCGCGAGCGAGCGCCACAATGGCCACAGATCCGGCGCGGCTGCGGAGCTGCGCTTCAAGGGCTCGCGGATCAGCGGGTCGGCGTCCACCTCCGGCACCCCCTGCGCGTTGGCGCGGTAACTCAAGCGCGCGATCTGCTCCCAGCGCGCATCGCTCAAGTTGGGCCAGGCGGATGCGTAATCGGCGCGCAGCTGCGCGATGGCCTCGGGCCAGCTGCGCACCGGCGCGGCCTTGCCGGCGTAGCCGCGGATGCGCTCGAGCCCCGCGGGGTCGATTTCCGGGCCGACGTCGTTGAGCACGATGCGCGAGACGAGCTTCGGGTGCGTCGCCGCCAGCACCATCGCCATGAGGCCGCCCATGGAGGTGCCGATGATGCTCACGCGGGCCGCGCCCAGACCTGCGAGCAGCGTCAGCACGTCCTGCAGGTACACCGGGATCTGGTAGTTGTTGAAATTCGGATCGCGCGCCGAGAAGCCGCGGCCGCGCGCGTCGGGCACGATGACACGGTAGCGCGCCGCCAGCTGCGCCGCCAGCTCGCCGAAATCGCGGCTGTTGCGCATCAGCCCGTGCAGGCACAGCACCACCGGTGAGTCCGCGGCGGCGGCGTACACACGGCTGTAGAGCCTCAGGCCATCGTGGCTGTCGAACCAGTACTCGGCCAACGCGGCCTCCTTTCCCGAAGTGATACATTCCATCAGTCCGGACCACCGCAGGCAATGAAGTACCGCCACAGCTTCCACGCCGGCAACTTCGCGGACGTGCACAAGCACGTGACGCTGCTGCAGCTGCTCACGGCGCTGAAGAAGAAGGACAAGGGGTTCCTGTACCTCGATACCCACGCCGGCCGCGGCAGCTACGACCTCTCGAGCCCCTCGCCCGAGGCGGCCGCCGGCATCGGGCGCTTCGCGAGCCTCGCGCCCAGCGCGCCGGAGTTGCGCCACTACGCGGCGCTGCTCACGCAGTTTCGCGCCCGCCACGGGCAGCGGCATCTGTACCCGGGCTCGCCGCTGATCGCGGCGAGCGAGCTGCGGCCGCAGGATCGCGCGGTGCTCATCGAGTTCCTGGGCGCGGAAGCTCACGCGCTCGAGGCCTCGCTCGCGAGCCTCGCGCCAGCGCCCGGCGACGCCCCGCGCACTGTGCGCATCGAGCGCGGTGATGGCTTCGCGCGGCTGCGGGCCTGGCTGCCGCCGCGCGAGCGGCGCGGGCTCACCTTCATCGACCCGCCGTACGAGCACACCGAGCAGGACTTCGGGCACGTCACGGCCGCGCTCGCGGAAGGGTTGCGCCGCTTTCCCACCGGCGTGTTCGCGGCCTGGTATCCGATCAAGGACGGGCGTCGCACCGCCATCTGGCAGGCCGCCTGCGCGCGCACCCTGCAGGCGCCGGCGCTGGTGTGCGAGCTGTGGCTGTACCCGCGCGATTCGCAGGTCGGGCTCAACGGCTCGGGCCTGCTGATCGCGAACCCGCCCTACCTCACGCTCGAGCGCCTGCAGGCCTGGCTGCCGGAGCTCAAGTCAGCACTGGCCGTGGGGCCCAGCGGGGGCGCGAGCGCGCGGATGCTGTCACAATCCCGCTGATGGGCAGCGCGCTGGACCAGTACGGAGTCGTCGGCCATCCGGTCGGTCACAGCCTCTCGCCGTTCATTCACGGCATGTTTGCCCGTGAGACCGGCCAGAGGATCAGCTACCGCCTCTACGACGTGCCGCCCGCCGAGTTTAGCGAGCGCGTGCGCGGGTTCTTCGCGCAGGGCGGCCGTGGACTGAACGTGACCCTGCCTCACAAGATCGCGGCGCTGGAAGTGGCGCACGAGCTGACGCCCCGCGCCGCGTACGCCGCGGCGGTGAACACGCTCGCGGCGCGCCCGGAGGGCATCCTCGGCGACAACACCGACGGCGCCGGCCTGGTGCGCGACCTGTGCGACAACCTCGGAGTGGCCATCACCCACCGCCGCGTGCTCATCATCGGCGCAGGCGGCGCGAGCCGCGGGATCCTGGGCCCGCTGCTGGGCCTGGGACCGGAGCTGCTGGTGGTCGCCAACCGCACGGCGCAGCGCGCTCACGCGCTCGCCGCGGCGTTCACCGAGCTGGGCGCCGTGCGCGGCGTGGGTTTCGCAGAGCTGACGGACGCGCCCTTCGACCTGATCATCAATGCCACCTCCGCCAGCCTCGCCGGTGAGCTGCCGCCCTTCCCGCCGGCGGTCATCGGTCCGCAGACGGTGTGCTACGACCTGGCCTACGGCGGCTCCGCGACCGCCTTCCTCGAGTGGGCCACGCGCCAGGGCTGCGCGCGGGCGCTGCAGGGCTGGGGCATGCTGGTGGAGCAGGCCGCGGAGTCGTTTCGTGTGTGGCGCGGCATACGTCCCGACACCGCGCAGGTGCTGGCCGCGCTCAAGGAGCGTAGCGAGAGCGCCTGAGCGCTCAGCGCATGGTGACGAATTCCTCCGCAGAAGTCGGATGAATCGCCACCGTGTCGTCGAAGTCCTTCTTGGTCGCCCCCATGCGCACCGCCACCGCAAACCCCTGCAGCATCTCGTCCGCGCCCGCGCCCACGACGTGCAGGCCGACGATGCGCTGCTCGGGGCCCGCGGTCACGAGCTTCATCTCGCAGCGCCGCTTGGCCGTGCTGAGGGCGTGATACAGCGGCACGAAGCTGGATCTGAACACCGTGATGTTGGCCTCCCCGTAGCGCTCGCGGGCCGCCTTTTCGCTCAAGCCCACTGTGCCGATCGGCGGACGGCCGAAAATCACCGTCGGAATGTTCTCGTAATCCAGGTGCCGGTCGCTCTGAGCGCCAAACAGCCGGTCCGACAGCCGCCGGCCCGCCGCGATCGCCACCGGCGTGAGCTGCGCGCGCCCCGTCACGTCCCCGATGGCATAGATCCCGGGCGCGCTGCTCGCCTGGTAGGTGTCGGTGGCGATGAAGCCCTGGATATCGAGCGCCACGCCGGCCTTGGCGAGCGCCAGGTCCTCCACCGCCGCCATCCGTCCGACCGCCCACAGCACGCAATCGAACGGGCCCAGACCCCGGCCGTCGCGCGCGGCGAGCTCGAGCGCGCCACCGGCGCCGCGCGCCAGCGCGGCGGGTGCGGCGTGCGTGACGATCTGCACGCCCTCCTCGCGCAGCATGGCGAGCGTCGCCTCGCCGAGCATGTCGTCGAAGCTCTTCAGCGCCGTGTCGCCGCGCAGCACCAGGGTGGTGCCGGCCCCGAGGCCGGCGAAAATGCCGGCGAGCTCGACGGCGATGTAACTGCTGCCCACCACCGCGACGCGCCGCGGGCACTCGGGCAGCTCGAAGAAGCCGTCGGAGGTGATGCCGAGCTCGGCGCCGGGAATCAGGGGCCGGCGCGGGCGGCCACCGGTGGCGATGATGATGTGCGGGGCCTGCAGGCGGCGCCCGGCGGCGGTGACGCAGCGCGCATCCTCGAGGCTCGCCCGGGCGCGTACCAGCTCGACCTTCTGGCGCGCCAGGTTCGCGGCGTACACCTCGTTCAGCTCGAGGATGTAGGCGTCGCGCCTGTGCTTGAGCAGCGCCCAGTCGTGACCCGCGACCTGCAGCTGGAAACCGTAGTCCGGGGCGTCGTGCAGCGCGCCGCCGAGATCGGCCGCGTTCCAGCTGATCTTCTTCGGCACGCAGCCGACGTTCACGCAGGTGCCGCCGAGGCGGCCGGATTCCACCAGCACCACCCGCGCGCCGTATTCGGCGGCGCGCTGCGCCGCGGCCAGCCCGCCGCTGCCGCCGCCGATCACCACCAGGTCGAACTTCTCGCTCATGCACCCTCGAGCGCTTGGCCGGCGCCATGTTATATGAGGATGCGCGGCTGCGGTTGCATCCCGCAGCGCCGCCGTTACCGAAGGCCGCTACAATGGCGTTTGGTTCACGCCGCGAGCGCGCATGGAAAACCCACTCCTCGGCCAGCAATCCCTGCCGCAGTTCCTGCAGATCCGTCCCGAGCACGTCGAGCCGGCGGTGCGGGAAGTGCTGACGGAGAATCGCGTGCGCATCGAGGAGCTCGCCTCGCTGCCGCTACCCACCTTCGCGACGCTCATCGAGCCGCTCGAGGAGCTGCAGCACCGCATTTCGCGCACCTGGTCGCCCGTGAATCACCTGAACGCGGTGCTCAATTCCGACGCCCTGCGCAGCGGCTACAACGCCTGCCTGCCGCTGCTGTCCGCCTACCAGACCGACCTCGCGCAGAGCGAGCCGCTGTTCCGCGCCTATCGCACCGTCGCCGACCAGGAGGGCGCCGCGCTCGCCCCGGTGCAGCGCCGGGTGATCGAGCATGCCCTGCGTGACTTTCGCCTCGCCGGGGTGGGTCTGCCTGCCGCACGCAAGGAGCGCTTCAAGTCCGCGATGCTCGAGCTCAGCCAGCTGCAGGCAAAGTTCGAGGAGAACGTGCTGGATGCCAGCAGCGCCTGGAGCCTGCGCGTCGAGGATCCGCAGCAGCTGCGCGGACTGAACGACATGCTCATCGAGCAGGCGCGGCGCCGGGCGCACGAGGGCGGCGTGGCGGGCTGGATCCTCGCCCTCGACCAGCCGACCTACGTCGCGGTGCTCACCGACGCCGAGTCCGAGACGCTGCGCCGCGCCTTCTACGAGGCGTGGATGACGCGCGCCTCGGAGTGCGGCCCGGGCGCGGGCCGCTGGGACAACTCGGCGGTGATGGAAGAGATCCTGCGGCGGCGCCACGAGGCCGCGCGGCTGCTGGATTTTGGCAATTACACCGAGTACGCGCTCGCGACCCGCATGGCGCACAGCGTCGATGAAGTGCTCGAGTTCCTGCGCCAGCTGTCGCGTGCCGCGCGCCCCGCGGCGCTCGGCGAATTCGCCGAGCTCGAAGCGTTCGCCGGCCGCAGGCTCGCCGCCTGGGACGTCGGCTTCTATGCCGAGCGGCTGCAGCGTGAGCGTTTCTCGGTGTCGCAGGAGCAATTGCGGCCGTACTTCCCGCTGCCGCGGGTGCTCACCGGACTGTTCGAGGTCGCCGAGCGGCTGTTCGGCGTGGCGGTGCGCGAGCGCGCCGGTGCCCCGGTGTGGCACCCGGACGTGCGCTTCTTCGAGATCGCAGGCAGCGCCGGTGAAGCGCTCGGCAGCTTCTATCTGGATGCTTACGCGCGCCCCCACAAGCGTGCCGGCGCGTGGATGGACGAGTGCGTCGGCCGCAAGCGGCTGCGCAGCGGCGCGGCGCTGCCGGTTGCCTACCTGGTGTGCAATTTCCTGCCGCCCGGGGCGGCGCGGCCGGCATTGCTGACGCACGACGACGTGCTCACCCTGTTCCACGAGTTCGGCCACGGTCTGCACCATCTGCTGACGCGCGTCGACTATCCGAGCCTCGCCGGCATCAACGGCGTGGCCTGGGACGCGGTGGAGCTGCCGAGCCAGTTCCTGGAGAACTACGCCTGGCACCCGGAGGTTCTGCAGCGCATCTCCGGGCACTTCGAGAGCGGTGCGCGGCTGCCCGCGCAAACCCAGTCACGGCTGATCGCCACGCGCAGCTTCCACGCGGGGCTGCAGATGATGCGGCAGCTGGAATTCGCCCTGTTCGACTTGCGCCTGCACACCGAGTACTCGCCCGAGCGCGGCGCTCGCGTGCAGCAGCTGCTGCGCGAGGTCAGGGACGAGGCCGCCGTCGTGCCGGTGCCGGAGTGGAACCGCTTTGCGAACAGCTTCGGCCACATCTTCGCCGGCGGGTACGCCGCCGGCTACTACAGCTACAAGTGGGCGGAGGTGTTGGCGGCGGACGCCTTTGCCGCGTTCGAGGAAAGCGGAGTGTTCGACCGCACGACCGCACAGCGCTTTGTGGACGCGATCCTCAGCCGCGGCGGCAGCCGTGACGCCCTCGAGGCGTTCATCGAGTTTCGCGGCCGCGGGCCGGACGTGGCGGCGCTGCTGAGGCAGCACGGCATCGCCGCCACGGGCGGGCTCGCCGCGTGACCGGAAGGCTCAGCGCGCGAGTGCTGCCGGCGCCGTTGCTGCTGCTGTGCGCCGCGGCCTCGCCCGCGGCGCGCGCCGAGACGCTGTACGTCATCGAGCAACTGGTGGTCAGCGTCAACAGCACGCCCGACAGCTCCGGCGAGCGTATCGCCTCGGTCAGGAGCGGCGATGCGCTGGAGGTCCTGGAGCGCTCGGGCGATGAGGTCCGCGTGCGCACCGCGGGCGGCAGGGAGGGCTGGATCAGGGCGAGCTACCTGTCGGCCGAGGAGCCGCTGCGGCCGCGGCTCGCGCAACGCACCGCGGAGGTGGCGCGGCTCAAGGAGGACCTGAGCCGCCTGCAGGCACAGCTCGATGCGGCGCGCACCAGCGCGGCGAGCGGCGGGGGCGCGGCCACCTCGACCGCGGCGCCCGCGCCCGCCCCGCAGGACGCCCCGCAGGACGCCCCGCAGGACGCCCCGCAGGACGCCCCCAGTGCGCCGCAGGGTGCGCTGTTTGCCGCCGCGGAGCCGCAGAGTGCGCGGCGGGTGTGGCCGTGGGCGCTCGGTGCGGCGCTGCTCGCCCTGTGCGTGGGCTTTGCGCTCGGAGCCCTGGTGCTCGACCGGCACATCCGCCGCAAGTACGGGGGCCTGCGCATCTATTGAGTGCGCAGGCGATCTGAGGCGTGAGCCGCGCCGGCCGCAGCGTGCGCGGCAGGCTCTCAAAGTGTGCGCCGCGTCGCGGTGCCGGGGCGCCGGAACTGCCTAGACTGGCGATTAAGGCACCGGTCAGGCCTGTCAGGGGGACGGCCGCCGCGTCGCCGCCGTCCACCATGACCAGTACCCGGCGCAGCGATTTCGACGTTACCAACAGCGTGCAGGTGAGCTCACCCGCCGCCGTGCTCGGCGCGGTCGAGGCACTCTACCGGCCGACGTGGCCGGGGATGTCCATGGAGCCGCTGGGGCGCGCCTTCGAGCATTTCGAGCGCCTGTTCGCCGGCAAGGTGCCCGGATACCACGGCGTCGACACCGTGTACCACGACCGCCAGCACACGCTCGACATCACGCTCGCGCTCGCGCGCCTGATCGTCGGCTACGAGCGCCAGCAGGAAGAGTCCACCCGCCTGGGAGGCGCGCGCGCCGTGGTCGGCCTGGTCACCGGCCTGTTTCACGACGTAGGCTACCTGCGCCGCACCGACGACAAGGACTCGCGCAACGGCGCCGAGTTCACCCGCACGCACGTATCGCGCGGCGCGCGCTTCCTGCAGGAGTACCTGCCGGTGCTGGGCTTTCGCTCCTGGGTGCCGGTGGCCTCGGAGATCATTCACTACACCGGTTACGAAGTGCCGTTCGAGCGCATCGAGGAGACGGTTTCCGATCCGCGCGACATCACGGTCGGCCACCTGCTCGGCACGGCGGATATGATCGCCCAGATGGCCGACCGCTGTTACCTGGAGAAATGCCGTGACCGGCTGTACGCCGAGTTCGTGCTCGGCGGGGTCGCCCTGCCCTTCAGCCAGGGCAACCCCCGGGTGAAGTACGCCTCGGGGCTGGATCTGCTGCGCCAGACGCCTGAATTCGTGGCGGAGGTGCGAGCCAAGCGGCTGGATGGGGATTTCCATGCAGCCTACCGCTACCTGGAAGTGCTCTTCGGCGGGGGTAATCCCTACCTGGAAGCGATCGAGCGCAATCTCCAGTACCTGCGCCAGATCCTGCGCAGCGAGAGCTGGCAGCTGCTGCGGCGCCGGCCGCCGGTCTTTGCGGCCAGCAACGATCCCATGGCGACGATGCGCGGGCTGATGCTCGGGCACATAAAAAGAGTCTGGTCCGGCAACTAAAGGCCCCTGGCCTTAAGTCCCAGGCGGCGGTTAATATGAATCCCCAAAATACAGGGGATCACCGCCTCAGGCCCTGCGCAGCCCGCGGCGGCGTAGACGTATGTGACCGCCGCCAACTTCAAGTTCAAGTACGCCGGCGCCGCCTTCCTGGTGGTGGTGCTCGCCGCGGCTGCGGTGGCGATCGTGCTGCTGGTGCGCCACCAGGCCGACACGCGCACGCTCAGCGCGCTCGCCGAGCGCGCCGCGCGCGAGCGCGTCGATCCGGAGCTGCAGGCGCGGGCGCAGAGCATCGCCGCGCACGCGGCGGATTCGATCGCCGGAGCGGTGCGCGCCGGGGACGGCAGCGGGATGGTGCGCAGGCTCCAGCCCTTCATCGAGGATCCCACGGTCGCCGCCATCGGCGTGACGGCGCGCTCCGGAAAACGGATCTTCACCTGGCGGCGCAGCGGGGGCGCGACCCCGGGCGCGCTCAGCGCGCAGGTGGTCGTTCCGGTACGCACCTTCGTCGAGCGCATCCCCGGCGCCGTGACCCCCGAGACCCTCGCGACCCTCACCGTGGTGCTCGAGCAGGCGGCGCCCGTGCCGCAGGTGAGCTTGAGCGGACGGCTGCAAGCGGCCGGCGCCGCACGCTGGCGGCTCGCGTGGCTCCTGGGCTTCGCGCTCACGGCGGCGGGCGGGCTCACCGCCGCGGCCCTCGCCTGGCGCCTCACGCGCCAGCTGCAGCGGCCGGTCGACTCGCTCATCAAGAGCGCCGAGCGCATCGGTCAGGGCGATTACACCCGACCGGTCGAGGTGCGCGGGGGCGAGGCGCTCGCGGACCTGCAGCAGGCGCTCGAGCGCATGCGTGGGCGCCTGCGCCTGTCGACCATCAACAAGAACTACCTGCACAGCGTGCTCAACAGCATGACCGATGCGGTGTTCGTCACCTCCCCGGACGGGGTCATCAAGATGGCCAACTCGGCGGCCTGCAAGCTGCTGAGTTTCGGCGAGGAGGAGCTCCTCGGCCGCAGCATCCTGACGGTGCTCGAGGAGCGTGAGCGCGCCGGCTTCGATCTGCTGCAGGCGGCGCAGGAGACGCGCGAGACGGTGGTGCGCACACGCAGCGGTCAGACCATCCCGGTGTCGTTCACCGGCTCGCGCATCGACAGCGACGACCCGCAGTTCCAGGGCAACATCTTCGTGGCGCGCAACATCACCGACCGCAAGCGCGCCGAACGCCGCATACGCTATCTGGCGCGCTACGACGCGCTCACCAAGATCCCGAACCGCATGCAGTTCCACCACCTGCTGCAGCAGACCATCGCGCGCGCGCTGCGCGCCGGGCAGGTGGTGGCGGTGCTGTACCTGGACATGGACCGCTTCAAGGAAGTGAACGACACCTTCGGTCACGGCGCCGGCGATCGCACGCTCGAGGTGCTGGCCGAGCGGCTGGCGCGCTCGCTGCCCAAGGAGACGGTGGTGGGCCGGCTCGCCGGGGATGAGTTCGCGCTGTTCGTGGAGGGGCTGCCGGCGGATGCCGACAACCGCGGACCGATTGCGCAGCTGGCGCGCGCGCTCCTCACCGACGTGTGCCGCCCGTTCCAGCTGAACCAGCACGAGGTGTTCCTCACCGCGAGCGTCGGTATCGCCTTCTGCCCGCGCGATGCCGAGAACGTCATCGACCTGGTCCGCAACGCGGATGCGGCGATGTACTACTCGAAGCAGAACGGCGGCAACACCTTCGCCTTCTACTCCCCGGAAATGAACGCCGCCGCGGTCGAGCGGCTGATGTTGAAGAGCAAGCTGCGGCGCGCGCTCGAGCGCGACGAGCTGGAGATCCGCTACCAGCCCAAGGTCGACCTGCGCAACGGCCGTATCATCGGCGCCGAGGCGCTGTTGCGCTGGCGCCTGCCGGGGCACGGCGACATTCCGCCCTCGCATTTCATCCCGCTGGCCGAGGAAACCAACCTCATTCTGGACATCGGCGAGTGGGTGCTGAACCGCGTGTGCCTCGACTACCGCCAGCTGCAGAGCAAGGGCGGCGATCCGGGACGCATCTCGCTCAACCTGTCGCTCAAGCAGCTGCGCCAGGCGAGTTTCATCCTGCGCTGCCGCTCGGTATTCCGCCGCCACCAGGTGTCCCCGACCGCGTTCGAGCTGGAGATCACCGAGACCACCCTGATGGCCGATCCGCAGCGCACCGTGCGCCTGCTCGATGAGCTGTACGCGATGGGCCTGCACCTGTCGATCGATGACTTCGGCACCGGCTACTCCTCGCTCTCGGCGCTGCAGCAGTTCCCGATCGGCACGCTCAAGATCGACCAGTCCTTCGTGCGCGACGCGACCGACGATGCCGGCGACGCCACCATCGTGCGCACCATCATCGAGATGGGGCGCAGTCTCGGCATGGAAGTGATCGCCGAGGGCGTCGAGTCGCAGCGGCAGCTGGAGTTCCTGCGCAGCAACGCCTGCCACTACGGCCAGGGGCGGCTGTTCGGCGAGCCGTGCACCGCGGAGGACCTGCTGGCACTGCTCGCACGCCAGGCCGCCGGCGCCGCACCCTTTTCTCACCTGCTGCAGCGCGTCGAGGCGGTGGCCTCCCGCTCGGCCTGAAGCCGCTTTACCCCCGGCCCCGGAAGCAGTCGGACTACTGGCCGTGCCGGCTGAGGGAGGGCGTGGGCCTGTCCTCGGTCTGAGCCGCGCGCTCCGCGGCGGCGCGCACCGCCTGCTGCGCCTGCTGCGAGAGGGAGCCGAGGGCGGCGCCGGTGGCCTGCTCGAAGGCGGAGACCACCTCGCTCAGGCGGTTGGCGGTGGCCAGCGCGGCGCCGGAAGCCACGAACGTCGCCAGCACGTCGCGCCCTTCGCGCCGGCCGAGGATGCAGTCGAGCGTCACGTGCACCTCGGGAACCGTACCCCCGGCGGTGTAGTCGGCCTCGAAGCGGCGCACCGCGACCTGCAGCAGATAGTCGGACGGGAACGGGCTGGTGGAATCCTCCACCGAGCGCCACGCGCCCGAGGCGCGCAGCGTTGCGACGGCGAGCGCTTCGAGCACGTCCGCAGTCGGACCCGGCCAGCGGCTGCCGGCGTAGAAGTTCATGCGATGATCGGCCTGCACCAGCATGATGTGCGAGGAATCGAGCCCGGGGTCGGCCAGCGGATGACCGACCCGCAGCGATGCCGCCAGCGCCGGGGGCGAGCCCGGGACGCCGCGGGCCGCGGTCGGAACCTCCTCGCGGGCCGCGGCGGGCGGCGCACGCAGGTAGTACGTCTGCTCGGGGCGCGCGCTGCTGTGGAAGAGTCCCGTACAGCCACCGTTCAGGATGCACAGCAGCGGCACGGCGCTCACCGCCAGGGGCGTAATTCTCACCGTCGGATCTCCACACCGCGCTCCTGCGGCTGATAGATGAGCTGGGCGGGATTCTCCCGCAGGCTGGTCGAGAGTGCGCGGATGTCCTCGGCCGCCTCGCGCCCCTCACGCGCAAAGCGCTCGAGCTCCGGCAGTCCGTCGCGCGTGAACGAACGCACGTCCTCGCGGTTGTCGGCGATCACCCGATCGAGCTGCTCGCTGGCGCTCGCCAGATGGTCGGCAATGGCGTGCATGCGGCGCGCGGCGGCCTCCACGTCAGGCCCGGCCGTATCGATCAGCCCGTGGGCGCTGCGCGCGGATGCCGCCAGCTCGGCGCTGGCGCCGCGCAGCTCGGCGACCAGGGTCTTGAGGTCGCGCACGGTCTGAGGCAGCTCGCCGCTCGAGCGCTCGAGGCTCGCCAGCGTGTTGGCGACCGCGTGCAGATTGGCGTCACTCAGCAGCAGGCCGGCCCGCTGCACCACGGTGCCGGCCGCCGCCACCACTTCCGGGAGGCTCGCCAGGAACACGTCGAAGCCCGAGGGCGCCGAGCGGATCACCGGGAATTTCAGTCCCGCCACCGTCTGCGGCGGGCGCTTGTCGCCGCGATCCTCGCGCAGGTCGATGTACAGCAGTCCCGTGATTCCCTGCAGCTGCAGCTCCGCGACGGTATGCGCCGATATCGGGGTGGTCGCGTCGATGTCGACGATCACCTCGACGCGGCTGGAATCGCGCCGGTCGATGCGCATGTCGACCACACGCCCCACACCGACACCGAGGTAACGCACCGCAGCGCCCCGGTCGAGGCCGCTGACGCTGCCGGTGAAGTAGATCTCGTAGCGGTTGTAGTCGCGATGCTCGCGGCTGTCGGAATACCAGTAGACGAACAGCACTCCCAGCAGCGCCACCAGCAGCACGAACGCCCCGACCGCGGCGTAGCTCGCCTCACGCTCCATGCGCGGCTCCCAGGCGTGCGCGCGCACGCTCGCCATGGAAATAGGCCCTGATCCAGGGGTGCGGGTGGTCGACGATGCGTTGCAGCGTGTCCGATTCCATGCGCCCGTCCACGATCACCCCGACACGATTGCAGGTACGGAAGATGCTGTCCAGATCATGGGTGATCATCACGATGGTGAGCCGCAGCTGTTTCTGCAGGTACAGCACCAACTCATCGAACGCGGCCGCACTCACCGGATCCAGGCCCGAGGTGGGCTCATCGAGAAACAACAGGCGCGGATCGAGCGCCAGGGCGCGGGCCAGAGCTGCGCGCTTCACCATGCCCCCGGAGAGCTCGGCCGGGTACTTGCGGGCCGCCTCGGCGGGCAGCCCGACGAGGCGGATCCGCAGCAGCGCCAGCTCCTCCAGCGCCGGGCGCTCGAGCTCGAGGTGCTCGATCATGGGCAGCTGCACGTTCTGCAGCACCGTCAGTCCGGTGTAGAGCGCGCCCTGCTGGAAGGTGACGCCGTAGTGCGCCTTGACGGAGCGCAACTGCGCCTCGCTCATGCGCGTGATGTCGCCGCCGTCGATGCGCACCACCCCGGCGATCGGGCGCTGCAGTCCGAGGATGGTCCGCAGCAGCACCGACTTGCCCGAGCCGGAGCCGCCGACGACGCCGAACACCTCGTCGGCGCGCACTTCCATGTCGAGGCCGTCGTGCACCACCTGGGTCCCGAAGCGGTTCACCAGCCCCTGCACCTGCAGCACCGGGTACAGCCTCAAATGTCCATCTCCATGAACAGCACCGCGAACAGCGCATCCGCGAGTATCACGCAGAAGATCGCCTGCACGACCGCGACGGTGACCAGGCGGCCGAGCTCGCGCGCCGACTCGCGCACCTGCATGCCCCGATAACAACCGGCGAGCGCGATGAGCGCCGCGAACACCGGGGCCTTGACCAGGCCGACCCAGAAGGTGGTGGAGGAGATCGCCTCGGTGACGCGGCTCGCGTACTGGGTGAGAGGCATGTCGAGCAGATAGCGGCACAGCAGCGCCCCGCCGGTGAGTCCGGTCAGATCGGCGATGATGGTGAGCAGCGGCAGCGCGATGGTGAGTCCCAGCACCCGCGGCAGCACCAGCACCTCGAACGGTTCGACGCCGGTCGCGATGAGCGCATCCACCTCCTCGTTGAGCCTCATGGAGCCGAGCTCGGCGGCAAACGCGCTCCCCGAACGGCCGGCGACGATGATGGAGGTCAGCAGCACTCCCAGCTCGCGCAGCACCCCGATGGCGACCAGGTCGACCACGTAGATGTCCGCGCCGAGCCCGCGCAGCTGCTTGGCGCTCATGTAGGCGATGATCACGCTGATGAGGAACGCGATCAGCGCCACGATGGGCATGGCGGTGATACCCGTGTCATAGACGTGGCGGGCGATCGAAATCGGCCGCAGGCGCCGCGGGCGCACCAGGGCGCGCAGCAACGTGGTGCTCGCGTGACCGACGAAGGCCAGTGCGTGCAGCAGGTCGCGACCGGCGAGCACGGCGTTGCGTCCGATCGCGGCGAGCGGCTGCCGGTCGGGCGGGCCGGAGCCGGCCGGCGCGCCCGCGAGGCTCGTGTCGCTGAGAATCTCGTCCAGCAGGCGCAGCTGATCCGGCGGCGTGCCCCGGAAGCTCACCGCGACGCCGGCGGCGCGCGCGCGCTTCACCAGCCGGCGCAGCGCCCAGGCTCCCGAGAGATCCAGCGCGCTGAGCCGCTGGGTCGCGATCGACAGGTGCCGCGCCGCGGCCAGATCGAGCGCCGCCACCCCGCTCTCGATGGCGAGGATCTGCTGTGCCACCCACTCGCCCGTCAGCTCGAGCTCCAGGCCCTCGTCGGTGCGCCGAACCTCCAGGCTCATGCTTGGCCGGGGGCGGGCCGGATCAGCGCTTGGCGTGCAGATGCGCCTCGAGGAACCACAGGTACTTGTCGCTGTCGCGCGAGATGCCCGTGAACAGGTCGGCCGTGTCGGCATCCCCGAGCCTGGCGGCGGCGTCGATCCCGGCGCGCACCTTGGCGCCGTAGTCGGCCAGCGCCGCGGACAGCGCATCCACGTGGGCGAGACCCTCGCTGATGTCCTCCGGGTAGGGCCGCAGACTGGTGCTGCGAGCCACCGCGGCGAGCGTACCGCGCGCCGTGCCCCCCAGCGCCGTGACGCGCTCGGCGAGGGTGTCGATGTGCTCCTCGATGTTCTCGGCCACCTTGTCGAACAGCTCGTGCAGGGCGATGAAGCTCGGGCCCTTGACGTTCCAGTGCGCGTGCTTGCTCTGCGTGCCCAGATCGATGGCGTCCGCCAGGCGCGCGTTCAGCAGCTCGATCACCTTGGTCCGGGTGTTGGCCGGCAGGTCGTTCCTGGTGTCAAACATACGTGGTCTCCATTGCATGGCCGCATTTGAGCATCCCGGCGCGTGGGAAGGCCAATCGCCTGTCCGGATCGCGATGATAAGCGCGATCTATCGCCGCAGTCTCGTGCGGGAATGAGCGCGGATGCCGCGGCGCAGCCGCGCTGGGGCGGCGCGGCCCTGAACGCGCGCCTCAGGTGTCGTCGCGGTAGCGGCGGATGCGGGCGGCGGCGAACACCAGCGCGGCGGCGAGCGCCACGCCCAGCCACAGATCGATGTCGCCGAGGGCCGCCCGAAGGTGCAGTTGATCGAGCGCCGAGCTCAATGCGAACGCGCGCCCGCGGCCGAGGTGCATGTGCCCGAACAGCGTCGGCCAGATGCCGTAGGTGCGGTAGACGAGCAGGTCACGCACGTAGTGGGTGTCGAAGGTGAAGTGCTCGACGATCTGCGCCACCACCGGGGGCAGGATCGCCCACAGAAACGGCGTGCGCCGCGCCCAGGCGGAGACCAGCAGCAGGTACCCGGCGTACGGCGCGTACCACAGCACACCCACGATGAGGCACGCGAGCAGCGCGATCTCGGCCTTGAGCCACCCGAGCATGTCCCACCCCGGGATGGGCGGCACGCGGCCGAGGGCGGCGTTCAGCTCCCAGATGACGGTGAACAGCAGCGACAGCAGCAGCCCGAGCGCAAACACGCCCAGCGGCACCACCAGCAGCGCGACCAGCAGCTTCGACACGACGGTCTTGCCGTCCGATACCGGCAGGGACTTCCAGAAGAGGATGCTGCGGTCCTTGCGCTCCGCGTACAGGCAGTCGAGCAGGTAGAAACCCACCACGATCAGCGACACCACCGACAGCGGCATGGAAGCCGCGCCCTGCATGACGGCAAACATCGCCATGCCCCCGGGCCGATCCTCGCCCGACATGTCGCCGTGCGTCAGGTGGTATTTGAGGCCCGCGACGACGGCGCCGCACACCATCAGCGCGGCGACCACCAGCGGCGCGATCCACAGCGCCCGGTGCTCCCACAGCTCGCGGCGTACCAGCATGAGGAGCGTGCTGGCGGTCCCGATGCGGGCGGCGGGCGCTGCTTCCCGCGGGCCTTCCCCGGCGGCAGCGTCGGCGAGGTTGCTGTTCATGTGCTTGGTGTCCCCTGCATCTTGGCGACGAACAGGTCGGCGATCGAGGGCGTG
>Ga0209027_1000271_pt1 | contig 17147 bp, 9 predicted proteins | sample GraSoi013_1_20cm_3_FD_185821 | JGI IMG/M metagenome (GOLD analysis project Ga0209027, IMG submission 185821) | Grasslands soil microbial communities from the Angelo Coastal Reserve, California, USA - Sample 09_27_2013_1_20cm (SPAdes) (version 2) | ecosystem: Environmental > Terrestrial > Soil >...
GACTCCCGACGCGCTGTTCCGCATCGCGTCCCAGACCAAAGCCATCACGACGGTCGCCGTCCTGTCGCTCGTGGAAGAGGGACGGCTCGCGGTGGGCGACCCGGTGGGCCGCTACATCCCCGCGTTCGCGCACACCACCGTCGCGACCAAGAGCGACACCGGTCTCGTCACCAAGCCCGCGGCCCGACCGATCACGATCCGCGACCTGCTCACGCACACGGCCGGCATCTCGTACGGCACCGACGCACAGATCGCACCGCTCTACGCCGCGAAGGGGCTCGGCCCCGCGGCGGGATGGGGCTGGTACACGGCCGACAAGGACGAGCCGATCTGCACTACGATCGAGCGGCTCGGCACGCTGCCGTTCATCGCGCAGCCGGGTGAGCGCTGGGTGTACGGCTACAACACCGACATCCTCGGCTGCGTCGCCGAGCGCGCGTCCGGGATGCCGCTCGACGAGCTGATCCGGACCCGCATCACCGGTCCGCTGAAGATGAACGACACCTATTTCTTCGTGCCGCGCGGGGCGGGCGGGCGGCTCACCACCGTCTATCTGAGCGACTCGACCGATCACGCGCGGCGCGCCCCCGACGGCCCGCGCGGGCAGGGGAATTACCTGGACGGCCCGCGCAAGAGCTTCGCGGGCGGCGCGGGGTTGGTCTCGACCGCGGCCGACTACGCCCGCTTCCTCGAGATGCTGCGCAACGGCGGCGAGCTGGGCGGCGTGCGCATCCTGGCCCCGCACACCGTGGACCTGATGACGCACAACCAGAGCGGCACCCTGTTCGACTCGACTGGAGCACACGGATTCGGTTTCGGGTTCGCGACGACCGAGCGCTATGGCGCCAACGGGATGGCGTCGGTGGGCACATTCAGCTGGGGCGGGGCGTACGGCAGCGGCTACTCCGTCGATCCGGTCGAGCACCTGGTGATCGTGTTCATGATCAATCAGCTGCCGAACCACAGCGACATCGCCGGGAAGTTTCCCACGCTGGTCTACCAGGCACTGGTGACGAGGCGTTAAACTCATGGCGGGCACCATGAACCGTCGCGACTTTCTCCGCTCGGCGGGTGTCGCTTCCGCAGGCCTGGCGCTGTCGGAGCGGGGCCGCCTGTTCCCGTGGACCACCACACCGGACGGTTGGCGCACCTTCGAAGTGACGACCCGGGTCGAGGTGTTGAAGCCAGCGGGGACGACACGCATATGGGTCCCGGCCGCGCTCGTGGGCGAGACGGCCTACCAGAAGACGCTCGCCAACACATTCGACGCTTCCGGCGGTCGGGCGCACATGGTCCAGCGCGCCGCCGACTCGTTGGGGATCATCGCCGCGGAATTTCCGGCGGGTGTGAAGCCCATCCTGACGGTCACGAGCCGGATCGCGACCAGGAACTACGCGGTCGATCTCTCGGCGCCGCGCCAGGCGCGGAAACCACACCCTGGCGATCTGGACCACTTTCTCCAGCCCACGACGCTCTTGCCCACCGACGGGATCGTGAAAGCAACGGCGACCGAAATCACGAGCGGCGCCGCGACGGATGTGGACAAGGCGCGCGCGATCTACGAATGGGTCGTCGACCACACGTTTCGCAATCCGACAACGCGCGGTTGTGGGCTTGGTGACATCCGCTTCATGCTCGAAACCGGCGACCTGGGCGGCAAATGCGCCGACCTCAACGCGCTCTACGTCGGTCTGGCGCGCGCGGCGGGCCTCCCGGCGCGCGACGTGTACGGCATCCGGGTCGCCAGGTCGCAGCTGGGATACCGCAGCCTCGGCGCCGCGTCGGAGAACGTGACGAAGGCGCAGCACTGCCGCGCGGAGGTCTACCTGGGCGGCTACGGTTGGACCCCGGTCGATCCCGCGGACGTGCGCAAGGTCGTTCTGGAGGAGCCACCCGGGAACCGGCCGCTCGACGACGAGATCGTGAAGCAGGCTCGCGCCCGGTTGTTCGGGTCGTGGGAGATGAACTGGATGGCCTACAACTTCGCGCACGACGTCCCTCTTCCCGGCTCGAATGGCCAACCGGTCCCGTTCTTCATGTACCCGCACGCGGAAACGACCGGCGGCAGGCTCGACAGTCTTGACGCGGACAACTTCAGATACGAGATCGCGGCGCGAGAGACTTGACCCTAGCCTTCACGCCATGATGACGACGGCCGCCCGACTCTCCAAATCCCGCTTCGTCACCGGCTGCCAGTGCCACAAGCTGCTGTGGTGGACCGTGCACGAGCCGAACGCGCTCGAGCTCCAGCCCGACAAGGTGCTGCAGGACTTGTTCGACCAGGGGCGCCAGGTGGGCGAGGCGGCCCGCGCGCGCTACCCCGGCGGCGTGCTGATCGACCTGCCGCACGACGCCCGCGCCGCGCGCGTCGCCGCTACGCAAAAAGCGCTCGATGCGGGCGCCCCGGCGATCTTCGAGGCGACGTTCATCGCCGACGACACCTACGTGGCGATCGACGTGCTCGAGCAGCTGAACGACGGCTACCGTCTGACGGAGGTCAAGTCGTCCACCTCGCAGAAACCCGAGCACATCCCGGACGTCGCGATTCAGGCTCGCGTCGCCGCGGCGTGCGGCGTGAAGGTCAGGGCCGCCGCGGTGCTGCACTTGAACAAGGAGTTCCGCCATCCCGCCTCGGGCGATCTGTTCGCCCGGACCGACGTCACGGCTCCCGTCGTAGCGTTGCTTCCCAGCGTTCCGGACGAGATCGATCGGCAGCGGGAGATGCTCGCGGGGCCGCTTCCCGACGTCCCCGTCGGCCTGCACTGCTTCGAGCCGCGGAAGTGTCCGTTCATGGGCCGCTGTTGGCCCGACGCGCCGGACCATATCCGGCACCTTGCAGGCGTCGGGCCGAAAAAGACCGCCGCCTATTTGACGCGTGGCATCACGTCCATCGCCGAGCTGCCGGCGCGCGAGAAGCTCAATTTCACGCAGCGGCGCCAGCTCAAGGCGATGGCCGATCAGCGGCTCATCGTGGAGCCTACGCTCGCGCGCGAGCTAGCACGATTTACGTCCCCCCTCTCCGCGTCTGCGGAGAGGAGGACAGGGGGTGAGGACTCCCGGCGGAAGAGGGGGACAGGGGGTGAGGTCCTGGGTTTTCTCGACTTCGAGACGATCGCCCGCGCGATCCCCGTCTGGCCCGGCATGGCGCCGTGGCAGCAGGCCGCCGCCCAGTTCAGCTATCACGAGCGGCAGCCGGACGGCAGCTACACGCACGCGGCGTTCCTAGCGGAAGGACCGAACGACGCGCGCCCTCCGCTGGCGGCGGCAATGGTGCGCGCCACCGCCCACGCCGGCCGCGTGGTGATGTACACGCCCTTCGAGAAGACCCGCATCCGCGAGCTGCAACGGGCGGTGCCCCGGCTCGCCACCGAGCTCGCCGCGCTCGAGGCGAAGCTCATCGACCTGCACCCGGTGGTGAAGAACTGCGTGTACCACCCCGATTTCAAAGGGAGCTTCAGCCTGAAGGCCATCCTCACACCGCTCGTCCCCGAGCTGACCTACAACGACCTCGTGATCGTGGACGGCCGGGTCGCGAGCGTGGAGATCGCCCGGCTGCTGTTCGTGGCGGACAAGATCCCGCGGCAGGAGCGCGATCGCGTGCGCCAGGAGCTGCTCGACTACTGCCAGCGCGACACGTGGGCGATGGTGAAGCTGGTCGAACGGCTGCAGCAGCTCAGTGAGCGCCCCTGAGCCAGTCCCCGAAGAAGGTCCGCGCTCCCGGCTCGACCGCGTTAGTCTGCCGCGCAGGGGGATGCGTCAAACCCACGCTGACGTAGTTCGTCCCGATGCTGACGGAGAAAATGATGAGGGAGTTGAGCAGGTAGTACACCGCCCGTTGCCACACCGGAACGCCGCCCTTGGCGGCGAAGACGAGCAGGCCCAGCAGAAAGCTCAAGAGCAGCGAGGTCCAGCGCGGCGGCAGGCTGAACGCGACCCACAGCGCGTTGGCGATCAACATCGTGACGCCGCCCGCGATGCCGGGCGTGAGCATCGCCTTGGGCTGCAGGAACTCCTCGACCTTGGCCTTCTCCAACTACGGCTTCCGGATCAAGGCACGCACCCGCGTCGCGTCCTGCTTGGAGAGCACGTCCACCTTGTGCAGCGCCGTGTAAGCCTGCACCGACTGGCCGGCAACCATGGCGTGCGGCGAGCCGGTGGTCGAGTCTTTGTGGAGCAGAAACGTGCCTTCCTGCCCGACGGCAAACTTGGGGATGCCGACCCAGGCGACGTCGGAGGAGCCCGGGAACCGCACCACGACCTTCTCGCCGACCTGGGCGCCCTTGATGCCATCTTCGACCTGAATGATCGCGTCCTGCCAGTCGGGGTCGTGCTCGGTAATCCGCTTGGGACGCGCCGGCGCGGGCGGCGTCAGCTCGGCCGGACGCACCTGCTCCACGCGGCCCGCGACCACCATGGCCGCCCTCTGGATGTGAGCCTTTAGATCGGCGTCGTTCACCTCGAGCCTGGCCCTCGAGACCGCTTCCTGCTGGGCCGCCGCGACGACCGGGGATCGCCCCGGCTCGTGGCCCACCTCGCGCACCGCCACGCCGCGGCCGAAGACCCAGCCTGTCGTGTAAAACGTCGCCTGGGTGCCCGGTTTCAGCGAGCCCGGCCGCAGGGTCTGAACGGTGACGGAATCGCCCGTCGCCAAGGCGACCGCGGCCGGCTTTTCGAGCACCTGGTCGACCCGTACCACGACCGTCCGGGCCGAGGCGGGGACCTCGGGGACCGCGACGGCGCCTAGCTGCGTCACGGTGCCGATGAAGATGATGTCGGACTGCTTCACGAGCGCCGTCCGGCTCATCTGGGCGACGCCCCCGGCTCCGGGCAACGCGAGCGCGAGTGCGAGTAGAATCGCTGACCGAGTGTACATGGGACCCTCACCACGACCGTCTGTCGTCATGGCAGAACGGGGAGGCTGAAGAAAAACGGATCGATCGAGACGGCCACCGGGGCGCCCGAGCCATCGAGCAGCCGATGGGTCGCGAAGTCCACGCGCCGTTGATACACCACGCCTTGGGGGAAGTTAGCGGAATCGGGCGTGTTGTTGGCGGAGAATATGCCCAGGAACTGGCTCCCGCGGGTGAGCAGGCAGTTGTAGTCGCCGATGTACGGCAGGAACTGGAAGGACGGAGTCGTGGCCGGGACCGTGGCGAGGATCACGTCCTGGTGCGTCGCGAAGCCGTCGCGGGACTGCTCCAACCGGGTGACCCAGCGGCTGGTGGGCGCGGACCCGGTCACCTGCTGATACAGCAGGCCCGTGGTGCCGTTGGTGGCGACCGCCAGGCTCGCGTCCGTGGCGTTCGTCAGCGTGCGCAGGTCGCCACTCCACGTCGCGCCGCGGTCGGTCGAGCGCCGCACATGCACCGTATAGATGTCGCCCGTCCCGACGCGGTCCGCCCATGCCAGGTACACGTTGTCGCTGTGGAGCGGGTCCACCGCGATCGCCAGGGTGGAGCCGATGCGCTCCTGTCCCAGCGTCGGCGCGTTCGACCAGGGGATGGTCACGTGGGTCGCGACGAGGCGGCCCGGGAGGCTGTCCGACGGGTCGACCAGGTCGCGGAACGGAGTCGCGCCGGTCGCGCCGCTGTCGTCGCGCACCACGACGACGTCGCTCGTCACATCCGCTCCCGCGTTCGAGCGCCAGCCGAAGTAGGCGACGTATACGGTGTGATCCGGTGCTACCGCGGGCCGGATTGACGGACCATTCTGGCCGGCGGTGCCCCGGGTCTCGATGCGGCGCGACGCATAGGTCGCGCCCCCGTCGAGCGAGATGTCGACGGTGGCGGTGCGCCCGTCCGGTGCGTCGAAATCATTGAGGCCGACATACACGCGATCGGCGCTCCCGACCTGGGTGGTGCGCACAAACGGCTGATCGATGTCGGCGCGGAACGCCTGCAGCGTCATGGTGGCGGGCGAGAAGAAGTCGCTCGCCTTGAGCTCGTTGAGCGGGAAACCGGGCACTTTCATTATTCCGGCGTACAGCACGGGCGGATTGCCCCCGACGGCGTGGGTGATATCGGCCGTCATCGACTGGCTGGGGAGCGTGTTGCGGAGCGTCCAGGAGTCGCCCCCGTCGTCGGAGACGAAGATGGGCGCCGTCGCGCTGGCGGAGCCGCCGGGGTTCGGCGTGAAGGCGGAGGCCGCCATGAGCTTCGGGTTCGAGGCGTACAGCGCCAGGAACGGCTCGGCGTCCTGCCAGGTTTCCCCGCTCAGCGAGACGGGGATCAAGTCCACGACCCGTACGCCCGCCAGCCTGCCCGTTGGCCCTTGGCCGATCGGCCGCTCACAGGCGACGCACAGCCCCACTGCGGCGGCAATCACTCCAGCCCGCATGACCTACGCTCCTCCTGGCCGGTGAGCGTCTCAGAGGGGCCGGAACAGCTCCGGCACCGAGAGCACGAACGATTCCGCGGCGCCCGTGGGGCGCCACTCGGCGCGCGCGCGCTCGACCCGGGGGAGCGCCGCGTCGCGCGTCCAGATCTCCACCAGGTGCTCGTCCGCGTCCACGATCCAATATGCCGGGACTTGCATGTCCTGGTACAGGCGGCGCTTGGTGAACCGATCGGCGCGAGCCGTCGTGGGACTCAGCACTTCCACCACGAGCTCCAGGTGGCGCAAGCGCGCCCAGTCGAGCGTGCGAGCTTCTTCGATCGGTACCACGAGCAGGTCCGGTTGCACCAGCACATCCGGCGCCGGGGAGATGTCGGCGGGCGCCGCCAGCATGTACCACTGGGGATGCCGCGTCACGTAGCCCTTCAAGGCGTCGCGCACACGGTCCAGCACCACCTGGTGCCACACACGGGGCGCGGGCGTCACCAGCAACTCCCCGTGCACCGTTTCGTACCGGTGGCCGTCTTCGGGGAGCGCGCGCACCATCTCGGCCGTGTAGTAGACCGCCGCCATGCCCATATGATCGAATCCTCGGCGTGGGATTGGCAAGGGAGAGGCACGCCTCGAAGCTGTGGCGGGGCACGCGCGTGAGTGGTCTCGTTTTCTTCCCGGGGGGAACGAGAGCACGCACGGCCCCACTGGCCCCGGGCGTTATACCATGGCTGGTTGCAGGCCCTGGTACTCCGTGCCATAATGGCCAATCCAGTCCCCTCCAGGGACGGACCACTTGGTCGAAAGCGACCAACTTGCAGGTGTACAGGCCGCACTCGCCTATCGTTATGGCGTAGAACGGGAGATAGGCCGGGGTACGTTCGCGACGGTCTTCCTCGCGGACGATCTCAAGTACCACCGCGCAGTCGCGGTCAAGGTGCTGAAGCCCGAGTGGGCCGCCGCGTTGGGGCGCGATCGGTTTCTGCTCGAAATCGAAGTCACCGCCCAGCTCAACCACCCGAACGTCCTGCCCGTGCTCGACTCGGACGAGCGCGAGGGATTCCTGTTCTTCGTCATGCCCTACGTCGCGGGCGACTCGTTGCGCCACCGGCTGCGTCACGAGAAGCAGTTGTCGATCGACGAAGCCATGGGGATCACGCGCGACGTCGCGGGCGCCCTGGCGGCGGCGCACGCCCGGGGAGTGCTGCATCGCGACATCAAGCCCGAGAACATCCTGCTGCACGAGGGGCGTGCCATGGTGGCCGACTTCGGAATCGCCCGCGCCCTCACGCAGGCCGGCGGGGCGGGGCTCGCGGGTCTGCACACCGGCTTTGGAATTGGGACACCCGGCTACATGAGCCCGGAGCAGGCCACTGCCGACCACGACGTAGACCAGCGCACCGATGTGTACAGCCTGGCGTGTGTGCTCTACGAGATGCTCGTCGGCGAGACGCCCTACACCGGGAAGTCGGCCCAGGCGATCATCGCCAAGCAATTGGGTTGGCCGGCGCCGTCCGCGCGAGTGGTTCGTGGGACAGTCTCGCCGCTGCTCGACGCGGCCATCCGCCGGGCTTTGGCGAAGGCGCCCGCCGACCGATTCCCGACCGTCGCCCAGTTCGCCAGGGCGCTGAGCGGTCCCCGCGACCGGCGCCGGGTTCGGTCCGACTCCCTCGGGTCGGACGCGGGGCGCCGGGTGCCACGAGCCGGTCCCGCGATCGATCCCTCCCTGGTTCAGCAACGCCGCGTCATGGTGCTGTCCTGCAAGCTGGCCGGGTCCAACGAGCTGGATCCGCAAGATGTCCCGACCATCATGGGCCGCTACCAGCAGGCCTGCGCCGACTGCGTCAAGCGATACGGCGGCCACGTGTCCGAGCGGAGGGGCGATGCGGTCGTGGCCCTGTTCGGCTTTCCCGTCGCCCACGAGGACGAAGCCGAGCGGGTCGTGCACGTGGGTCTGAAGATCATCGAGACGCTGGCCAAGTCCGACGTGGGACGGCTGGGGGTGCGGATCGGCATCGCCAGGGGGAAAGCCGTCCTGTCCGGCGACGACGAGTGGGTCGAGGCCAAGGATCTCGCCTTGCAGTTGCGCGACCTCGGCCAGCCGGGAAGCATCGTGGTGAGCGATGAAGTCCGGCGCCTGACCGGCGGCAGATTCAGCTACGAGGACGTGGGCGAGTCCCCTGCCCATGCGTATCGGGTCGTGGAGTCGAGCACCGCGACGCGCTTCGACACGGCCACCAAGCATGGCCTGACCAGTCTGGTCGGCCGGAGGGACGACATCGCCCTGTTGCGGCGGCGTTGGCAGGCGGCGCAGCAGACCGGAGGTCAGGTGGTGCTGTTGGTGGGTGAGTCGGGCATCGGGAAGAGCCGCATCGTGAGCGAGTTTCTGCGCGAGGAGCGAGAGCCCGGGCCGGAGGCGAGGCCGCTCATGGCTCTGCGGTTCCAGTGCTCCCCGTATTACATCACCAGCGCCTTTTACCCGAGCATTGACTTCCTCGAGCGGGAGCTCGCGTTCGAGCGTGACGAGCCCCCGCAATCCAGATTGAAGAAGCTCACCAAGCTGATGGTCATGGATTACGGTCGTCCCGAGACGGACGTCCCGTATATCGCCGCCCTGCTCTCCATCCCCTGCAGGGACCGCCCCGATGCCGTCCCGATGCGCCCGCAGCGGGGCAAAGAGCTGACCATCGAAGCGCTGGTCAACCTCATCCAAGCCGCCGCCCGCCGGCGGCGGGGCGTGATGCTGTTCGAGGATGTGCACTGGGCCGATCCCAGCACGATCGAGCTCCTGGACCAGCTCATCAGCCGGGTGGTGGCGGTCCCGTTCCTGGTCGTGCTCACCAGCCGGCCACCGGAGCCCGGCGAGAGCGCCGACCAAACGGTGCAGGACTTTCGATCGCGCTGGTCCCGGCACGTGCAGCACTTCGAAGCCCGCACGATCGAGGGGCTCACGCCGGATGAGCGCGCGGAGCTCGTGTCCAAGCTGACGGGCGGCAAGCCCCTTCCGCCGAAAGTGCTGGAGTACATCGTCGATACGACCGACGGGGTCCCTCTGTTCGTGGAGGAGCTCACGAAGACGATACTCGAGTCCGGCGACCTGAAGGACGACGGCGTCCGTTACACGCACGCCGGCGATCCCGCCAAAACGCAGATTCCAGCGACCCTGAGCGACTCGCTCATGGCGCGCCTCGACCGTGTGGCGCCCGCCCGCGGCATCGCGCAGATCGGTGCGGCCATAGGGCGTGAGTTCAGTTACGAGCTGCTCGTTGCCGTGGCTTCGATGAGCAAGGAGGCACTCGACACGGGACTCGCACGGTTGACGGAATCGGGGCTCGCCTCCCGGCGCGGGGAAATCCCCGAGGCCGTCTACACCTTCAAGCACACTCTGGTACAAAAGACGGCCTACGAATGGATGCTGCCCAACGAGCGACAGAAGCTGCATGCCGCCATCGCCGCTGAGCTCGAGCGACACTGGCCGGAGACCCGCGAGGCCCAGCCGGCGCTGCTCGCCCGGCACTATGCCGACGCCGGCTTGCCCGCGAAAGCGGTGTCGTTCTGGCTGCGCGCCGGCGACGCTTCGTTGAAGCGCTTCGTCCTGGCCGAAGCCGTGGCCCACCTGCGCAATGGTCTGGCGTTGGTCGGCACGTTGCCCGCCGGGACCGAGCGGGACCGCATGGAGCTGCAACTGCGCCAGCTGCTGGGGCGGGCGGTGATGGACCTGCAGGGGTGGGCGGCAGACGAGGTCTCGAGCCTGCTGGAGCCGGCGCTCGACCTCGCCAGATCGCTCAATGACCAGGAGAGCTTTCTCCCGGTGCTGCACGGTCTATGGGTCCACTTCATGAGCGCGGGGCGGCATCGCGTCGCGATGGGCTGGGCGAAAAAGATGGCGGCCCTGGCAATTGCGTCGGAACGGCGAACCGTCAAGCGAGAGCTCCAGATCGTCGCCTGTCGGGCGAAGATGACGTCGCTCTTCTGGATGGGCGATCTCACCGCGGCGGCCCGCGAAGCGGAGCGTATCGAGAGCGAGTACAGCGCCGCCGCCCACGGGCACATCGTCGAGAAGACCAACACGGACCCGCTCACCGCGGAGGGCATCTATCGATCGCAGATTCTCTGGATGCTCGGGTTTCCGGACCAGGCGCTCGCGAAGAGCGACGCCAAAGACGGACACGCGCGCAGCCGCGAACATCCCCATCCGATCGATCTCGGCCTCGCACTCACCCTCGGCGCTTCCGTGTTCGACTATTGCGGCAAGGCCGAAGAGCTGTTGGCCCGCGGCAAAGAAGCGGAAGCGCTGGGCAAAGAGCACCGGGTAAAGCTCATAGAAGAGAAAATGGCCCCGATCGTCATCGGCGTGGCGTCGCTGCGCGCGGGGAACTACTTCGAAAGCGTCGATCAGATCTCGAAAGCGCTCGCCAAACTGACCGAGACCGGGCACGGCGCGTGGGTCCCCTACGTCAGGGCGCTGCTGGGCGAGGCGCTCGCGCGTAGCGGCGACCTCGCCGGCGGCCTGGGTTGTATCGAGCAGAGCCTCGAGCAGATCGAGCGCCAGGAGGAGAGGGTGCACCTTTCCGAGGTGCTCCGCCTCAAGGGGTGGATGCGGATGCAGCAAGGTCGGTCGCAAGACGCCGAAGCGTGCCTGCGTGAGGCGATCGGCGTCGCCCGACGGCAGAAGGCCAAGTCGTGGGAGTTGCGCGCCGCCACTACGCTGGCCCGTCTGCTCGGCGATCGCGGTGACCGCGCCGGCGCGTCCCGGCTGCTGCGACCGGTGTACGGCTGGTTCAAGGAAGGGTTCGACACGAAGGACCTCAAGGACGCCAAGGCCCTGCTGGACGAGCTCGAGGCGTGAAGCGGCGCTCCTAGTCGTCGGAACTCAGCGTCTCCAGTTCGACTTCCTCCGCGCCCATGGCGCGCTCCCCTCGCTGTACGTTGGTTCCGGTTACTGTTGGAACGTGCCCCGGATACTTTGGAGTAGCCAATGAGCCAACCCGCCCATCGCCGCGGGACAGCGTTGCCGGCACTGCGGTGGGTGGCGCGAGGGCTGGCGCTGGCCGCCGCGTACTTCGTAGTCGCCAAAATTGGACTGCGCTACGCGACCATCGGGCCGTCCATCTCTCCGGTGTGGCCACCCACGGGCCTCGCCGTGGGGGCGCTGGCCCTGCTGGGCCCCGGGTATTGGCCGGCTATCCTGCTCGGCGCGTTTCTGGCGAATGCGACGACGAGCATTCCGGTCCTCGCCGCGGCCGGCATCGCGTGCGGCAACGCTGCCGAAGCGACGGTCGCCGCCTATCTGCTCCGCCGCCGGGCCGGCCAACATCTCGCGCTCGATGATCTCGGCGGTGTGCGCACGCTCGTTTGCGTCGCGGCACCCGTGGGGGCGTTGACGAGCGCCACCATCGGTGTCACGACGCTGTGGCTGGCCCAGGTGATACCGGGCGCCGGGGTCTGGTCCGCCCTGATTCTCTGGTGGGCCGGTGACTACCTCGGCGCATTGGTGGTGGCGCCGGTCCTTCTCACTTGGCTCACCTGGCTCACCTGGGCCGGTCCGGGTGGCGCGCGCATCGGCCGGCGTACGGCGCTCGAAATGTCTCTCGTGGTGGGTGGTGCCGTGCTCGCGACCATGGCGATCTTCGGGGGCCTGCTGCCGGCGTCGCTCCTGCCGCAGGCCGAGTACCCCTATCTCCTCTTTCCCTTCGTGATCGGGGCTGCGCTGCGGTTCGGGCCCCGGGGCGCCTCGCTTCTGACCATAACCGTGGCGACGCTCGCCGTCGGCTACACCGTGCGGGGGGGCGGTCCCTTCGTCATGCAGACCGTGCCGAGCACCGGCACCGCGCTCATGCTGTACATCGGCATCCTCGCGATCACCGGATTGTCCCTGAGCCCTGCCACGGTCCGTCACGAGCGGGCGGAGCGCGCGCTGCGGGAGGCCAACGAGCATCTCGCGGCCGTGATCCAAAGCTCACCGCTCGCGATCTACACGCTCGACCCGACGAGCACGGTGCTGACGTGGAATCGGGCGGCCGAGGCGCTCTACGGGTGGCAAGCGGAGGAGGCGATCGGCCGTCCCCTGGCGACCATCTCCCAGGATCTCGAGGACCATGTGCGCTTGCGCGACCGCGTGTTGCGGGGAGAAGCGCTGCGGGGGGTGGAGGTCACGCGACGCAGGAAAGACGGGACGTTGCTGAACGTCAGCCTCTCCGTTGCTCCGCTGCATGATGCAGGGGGCCGGGTCACGGGGATGTTGGCGATCGCGGCGGATCTCACGGAGATGCGCCAGCTCGAAGTGCAATACCGCCACGCGCAGAAGATGGAGGCGGTCGGGCGGCTCGCCGGCGGCATCGCGCACGACTTCAACAATCTGCTGACCGCGATTATCGGCACGACCGCCCTGGTGTTGGAAGATCTGGGGCTCGAGTCACGGGCTCGCCTGGACATCCAGGAAATCGACAAGGCCGCCAAGCGGGCCGCGGGGCTCACGCGTCAGCTGTTGATCTTCAGCCGGCAGCAAGTGCTCGAGCCCCGCGCGCTCGATCTGAACGCGTTGGTCGGCAACCTGGAGAAGATGCTGCATCGGCTCATCGGCGAGGACATCGAGCTCGTGACCAAGCCGGCCGCCACGCTGGGGGCCGTGCGAGCCGATCCGGGCCAGCTCGAGCAAGCGATCGTGAACCTGGTGGTGAATGCCCGAGACGCCATGCCGAAGGGTGGCCGTCTCACGATCGAAACGGCGGATGTCGAGCTCGATCGAGGCTACGTGGCAGCGCATGTACCAGCCCAGCCGGGCCCGTACGTGCTGCTCGCCGTGAGCGACACGGGTGTGGGGATGGATGGCGCGACCAAGGCGCGCCTGTTCGAGCCCTTTTTCACGACCAAAGAGCCTGGGCGGGGTACGGGACTCGGGCTCGCGACCGTCTACGGTATCGTGAAGCAGAGCGGCGGCTACGTCTGGGCGTACAGCGAGCTGGGCCACGGCACGACCTTCAAGATCTATCTGCCGCGCGTGTCCGAGACTCCGGAGGCGCCGGAGCCGACCACGGGCGCGCCCACCGCGGTACGCGGATCGGAGACGGTGCTCGTCGTGGAGGACCAGGAAGAAGTCCGCAAGCTGACCAAGCGCGTGTTGGAAGGTCGGGGGTATACGGTGCTGGCCGCTCGCGACGGCGCCGAGGCGTTGGAAATAGTCGGCCAGCCTGCGACGCAGATCCATCTGATGATCACCGACGTGGTGATGCCCGGGATGAACGGCCGCGAGCTGGCGGAGCTGGCCTGCGCGAAGCGGAGCGACCTGAGAGTGCTCTATGTGTCGGGCTACACCGGTGAGGCGGTGCTGCAGCATCGCTTGCTGGAACCGGGCGTTGCGTTTCTCCAGAAACCCTTCACGCCCGACGTCCTGGCGCGCAAGACTCGCGAGGTGCTCGACGGCAAGCAGCTTCACTGATGACGCCTTACGGCTCGACGACCTCGAAGGTCTGACCGGCCTTGATGGGGCCGGCCACCGTCTGGCGTCGACCGGAGGGCCAGCGGACTTCGATCGCCCCGGCGTGGTCCGCGTCCGCGAGGCCGAAATAGAGCGGCAGGTCGCTTTGGGAGAGGTATCCCGACCTTCCGTCGAGGACCTTCAGAATGCGGCGCCCCTGGGGTAGCACGACGGTGACCCGCGCACCGAGCCCGTCGCGGTTCGCGCGCGTGCCGCGAGCCCGGACTTGGAGGAAATGGACGGGATGTCGCTCCGCGAGATCGCTGAGCAGCACCTGGGGACGCCCGTTGAACTCGTTGGTGACGATGTCGAGATCACCGTCACCGTCCAGATCGAGCGCGACGGCGGCGCGCGTACCGAGCGAGCCCATCATCGTCAGGTGGCGTGCGGCATCGAGCCTACACCCCACGACGCTCGCCTCCGGTTGGGAACAGGCGGCACAGAAGAAATCGTCGCGGTCCGCTCCGTTGCAATCGAGCGTGAACCAGACCTGCTGCGTGGCGCCGTTCGGTCGCGGCTCGACCCCCACCACGAATTCGCTCGGCAGGAAGCGATGACCCTGCTCGTTGAGCAGCACTGAGTTGATGCCGTAGCGGTAGGGAAAATTCATGCCCGCGGCGATGAAAATGTCGTCCCATCCGTCCGCGTTGAGGTCGTCCACGCTCGGCCCCCAGGGCCAATACGTTTCGACCCCGACGGAGTCGGAAATCTCCCCGAATCGCCCGCCGCCCCGGTTCGCGAACAGCGCGTTGCCGAAGATGTAGCCGCCCTTCCCTTCGGGAAACAACGTGGCCGCGACCGTCGAGGAATCGGCTTTGCGACCCTCCGCTGCCCAGTCGCCGGGAGGGATGTTGACCCACATGTCGGGGTGCATGGCGGTGACGAAGAGGTCGAGCCGACCGTCCCCGTCGAAGTCGAACACCTTCACCCCCATCGCGCCCCAGGGGGTCTTCGGGAAGTGGTCCTGAGTCACGTCGCGAAAATGCTTTCCGCCCTCATTTAGCCACAGGTGATTCCCGCCCTGCATGTTGAGGATGTAGAGGTCGGCAAACCCGTCGTCGTTCACGTCGAGCGCCGTGGCGTCGCCGCTCCAGCTCCGATCGACCAGTCCAACCGCGCGCGAGACGTCCTGGAACCGATGATCGCCCAGATTGCGGTAGAGAATGCTCGCTTCGGAGCGTTCGGGGCGCAGGTGGCCGAAGAACGCGTCGCTCACACCTACGTAGTAGCCGCCCCGTCCCAGCACGTTGGTGGTGTACACCCCCACATTGGTCACGAACAGATCGAGCAGGCCGTCGCCGTCGTAGTCGAAGAACACCGTACCCGAGGAGTGGCCGACGTATCCCACTCCTGCCCGCGCGGTGATGTCGCGAAACTTGCCGTTGCCGAGGTTTTCAAACAGCCGATTTCCGTGCCGCACCGTCGTGACGAACAGGTCGGGATCGCCGTCGTTGTCGATGTCGGCGAACGCGCAGCCGACGGCGATCGCGTCCGGCCATCCGAGACCGGCCTCGTCCGTGACGTTCACGAAACGACCGCCGCCCCGGTTCTTCCAGAGCTGGTTGCTGCCAAGTTGGGTGGCGAAAAACAGGTCGGGCAGACCGTCGCCGTCGACGTCCGCGGCGCACAGGCCGTTGCCGTGGTCGTAGTGGACCAGCTGGTAGGCCCGGCCCGCGTCGTCTACGGTCCGGTTCTCGAACGTGATGCCGCTGGCCTGCCTCCGGTCCGTGAACCGGAAGTCGTGAACCACCGGCGACCGCGCTGCCAGCTCGGCTTCCTGGCGGGCCCGCTCGACCAGCCACGCCGGCGTTGCGGCGGCCTGGCGTCCGGTACAGGATGAGAGGGACGCAACGAGCGCGAGCAGGGCCAACCAGATGGTACGGCGCATGTGCCGGCGTCCCGAGCCAGGTGTCGGCGAAGCTCGACCATCGCTCCCGGATTGTCCAGGCCCGCCGTCAGGGCCGCTCGGCTCGCTGGTCCGGCGCCGCCGGGTCATCGCGGCGGCCGGGGACGCCTCGGCTTCGCATCAGTGTGAGGAGTGTTCCGACCAGCCCTGCGCCGCTCGGGTCGATACCGGCGAGGTAGTCGACCAGCCCCCGGGCCACCAGACCGAATTGAACGCCATACGGACTCATGCTTCACTAATGAACCATATGCCCGGCAGGTTCCCGCACGTCCCGTCACCCGGCGCCCACTGCCTCCGCCTCGAGCCCCATTTCCCCAAAGAACCCGCTTCCCCCCGCGTCCATCCCGAACCGCCGCTCCACCCGCGTCAGCACGAGGCGGTCCCGCGTCCGCGTCATCCCCACATACAAAAGGCGCCGCGCCTCCTGAATCTCGGCCTGCCGATTCTCCGTCGACTCGCGATAGCCCGGTATCTGATAGTCTTCGACACCGACGATGTACACGCGCGAAAACTCCAGGCCCTTGGTCGAATGCAGGGTGAGGAGATTGACGCGATCGGGCGCGACCTCGATGCCGTCCGACGTGGAGAGCGCCACGCGCTCGAGCAGCCGGTCGATACTCGCCTCGATCGAGGGTGAGGCCGGGTCGGGGGGTGAGGGCTCGTCCATCAGCGCCCGCAGGCGGGCGACCGCCGCGGGATAGCGCTGGGCGGGATCGGGCTCGGCCCGGAGACGCGTCATCAAAGCCCGTCCGCCGAGCCGCCGGATCAGCTCGTCCACCGTGGGCGCCGGCGCTCCGCCGCTGCGCTCGCGCTCCATCTCGTAGAACGCCAGCGCGTCGCTGTATCGTCCCAACGTGTAGTACCGCGCTCGGTCGAACAACACTTGCCCCTCCCCCGTCCCCGTTGCCTTGTCTCCTTCGAGCGCCAGCGCCAGTCCCAGGTAATCGAGCAGGTTTACGAGCACGGCCTTGCGCGCCCGAATCGCCCGCTGGCGCTCGAGCTCGCGGTACACCCGCGCCAGCGTGACCGCGTCGTCCAGCGCGTGATGCGCCCGGCCGCAGTCGATGCCGAAGCGGTGCGCGATGTCCTCCTGCTTGGGGCTGTCCTGCGAAAGCGACCGCACGAGCGGGTAGGTGTCGTAGAACACCAGACTGTCGACGCCATCCAATCCGCTGGCCAGGCGCCGCAGCACGGGAACGTCGAATCGCTGCCCGTTGTGCGCGATGAGGATGTCGTCGCCAACGAAGGCTCGAAACGCGGGCCAGACTTGGGCAAAGGAGGGCGCGTCCCGGAGGTCGCCATCGCTGTAGCCGTGGATCGCGCTCGCCCGCGGCGAGATCGGCTGGTACGGCTGGACCAGGGAATGAAACCGGTCCACGATCTCGCCCCGCACCACCCGCGCGGCGCCGATCTCGACGACGCCGCAGGTCGCAGCCTCGG
>Ga0209027_1000272_pt1 | contig 17121 bp, 14 predicted proteins | sample GraSoi013_1_20cm_3_FD_185821 | JGI IMG/M metagenome (GOLD analysis project Ga0209027, IMG submission 185821) | Grasslands soil microbial communities from the Angelo Coastal Reserve, California, USA - Sample 09_27_2013_1_20cm (SPAdes) (version 2) | ecosystem: Environmental > Terrestrial > Soil >...
CCGGCGGTGGCGTAGAGGCGCGCGGCGCGGCGCACGCGCTCCGCCGGCACGCCGGTGATCGCTTCCGAGGCTTCCGGGGAGTTGCGCTGCTCGGCGACGAACGCCTTCCACTTGGCAAACGACTCCGGCTCGCAGCGCTCGGCCACGTAGGCCTCCTTGACGAGGCCTTCGGTCACCACCACGTGCGCCAGCGCATTCAGCAGCGCCACGTTGGTGCCGGGCTTGAGCTGCAGATGCGCCTCGGCCTCGATGTGCGGCGTGCGCACCAGCGCGATCTCGCGGGGATCGGCGATGATGAGCTTCGCGCCCTGGCGCAGGCGGCGCTTCATCTGCGAGGCGAACACCGGGTGCCCGTCGGTGGGATTCGCCCCGATGATCAGGATCACGTCCGCCTTCATGACGGAGTCGAACGCCTGCGTGCCGGCGGATTCGCCCAGCGTGTTCTTGAGCCCGTAGCCGGTGGGCGAGTGGCACACGCGCGCGCAGGTGTCGACGTTGTTGGTGCCGAAGGCCGCGCGCACCAGCTTCTGCACCAGGAAGGTCTCCTCGTTGGTGCAGCGCGAGGAGGTGATGCCACCGATCGAGTCGCGGCCGTACTTCGCCTGGATGCGGCGCAGCTCACTCGCGGCGTAGCCGATGGCCTCCTCCCAGGACACCTCGCGCCATTCATCGGCGATGCTCTTGCGGATCATGGGCTTGGTGACGCGGTCGGCGTGCGTGGCATAGCCCCAGGCGAAGCGCCCCTTGATGCAGGCGTGACCGTGGTTGGCAAGGCCCGCGCGGTCCGGCGCCATGCGCACCACCTCCACGTCAGCGCCCTCGCCACGCAGCTCCGCCTTGAAGCCGCAGCCGACGCCGCAATAGGCGCAGGTCGTGCTCACGGCGCGCTCGGGCTGCCCCAGGCCGATGATCGATCTCTCGGTGAGCGCCGCGGTCGGACAGGCTTCCACGCACGCGCCACAGGAGACGCACTCGGATTCGAGGAACGGCTGGTCCTGGCTCGCCGCCACCTTGGACTCGAAGCCGCGGCCCTGGATGGTCAGCGCGAAGGTGCCCTGCACCTCGTCGCAGGCGCGCACGCAGCGCGAGCACACGATGCACAGCGTGGGGTCGAAGGTGAAGTACGGATTGCTCTCGTCGCTGGCCATGGGACGGTGCATGGCGCCGCGCGCGTAGGAGCTCGCCTTGATGCCGACAGTGTCCGCCATGTCCTGCAGCTCGCAGTGGCCGTCCGCCGGGCAGCTGGCGCACTCGAGCGGATGATCCGAGACATACAGGTCGATCATGCCGCGGCGCAGCTGCAACAGCTTCTCGGATTGCGTGCGGATCTTCATCCCCGGGGCCACGGTGGTGGTGCACGAGGCGGGGTAGCCCTTGCGGCCCTCGATCTCCACCAGGCACAGCCGGCAGGAGCCGAACGCCTTGAGCGTGTCGGTCGCGCACAGCTTCGGCACCTTGATCCCGGTGAGCGCCGCGGCGCGCATGACCGAGGTCCCTTCCGGGACCGTGACCGCATGGCCGTCGACCTCGACCGTGACGGTGCCGGCGCCGTTCACGGGCTGTGGAGTGCCGAAGTCCTCGTAATCTATCGCGTACATGTTCCGCCTCGCTCGCCTTACTTTACCCGTCCGCGAAAGTCTTCCCGAAAATGCTTGAGTGCGCTCTGCACCGGGAACGGCGCCATGCCGCCCAGCCCGCACAGCGATCCCTGCACCATGGTCTCGCACAGCTCTTCCAGCAGCCGCACGTTCCGCTCGCCGTCGACACCCGCAAGAATACGGTCGATGACCTCGACCCCGCGCGTCGAGCCGATCCGGCACGGCGTGCACTTGCCGCAGGATTCGATGGCGCAGAATTCCATCGCGTAGCGCGCCATGCGCGCCATGTCGACGCTGTCGTCGAACACCACGATGCCGCCGTGACCGAGCATCGCGCCGATGCCGGCGAGCGCTTCGTAGTCGAGCGCGGTATCGAACTGGGACGCGGGAATGTAGGCGCCGAGCGGCCCGCCGACCTGTACGGCGCGGATCGGCTTACCCGTCGCCGTGCCGCCGCCGTAATCGTACAGCAGCTCACGCAGCGTGAGCCCGAAAGCGCGCTCCACCAGGCCGCCGCGGCGGATATTGCCCGCGAGCTGTATCGGGAGCGTGCCGCGCGATTTGCCCATGCCGAAGTTCGCGTAGCCTTCCGCGCCGTGCTGCAGGATCCACGGCACGCTCGCCAGCGTCACTACGTTGTTGACGATCGTGGGTTGCCCGAACAGGCCCTTGACCGCCGGCAGGGGCGGACGCACGCGCACCTCGCCGCGCCGCCCCTCGAGGCTCTCCAGCATCGAGGTCTCTTCGCCGCAGATATAGGCGCCGGCGCCGACGCGCACCTCGAGGTCGAAGCGCTTACCCGCGCCGGCCACGTCGCTGCCGAGGTAACGCGCCTGATGGGCCGCCGCGATGGCGGTTCGCAGCGCGCGCAGCGCATGCGGGTACTCGGCCCGCAGATAGATGTAGCCCTGGGTCGCCCCCACCGCGATGCCGGCGATGGTCATCCCCTCGATCAGGGCCAGCGGATCGCCTTCCATCAGCATGCGATCGGAGAATGTGCCGGAGTCGCCCTCGTCGGCGTTGCAGGTGACGTACTTCTGCCCCGCCGGCTGATCGAGCACCGTCTTCCATTTGATCCCCGTCGGGAAGGCTGCCCCGCCGCGCCCGCGCAGACCGGAAGTCGTGATCGACTGCACGATGGCCGCCGGCTCCATGGACAGTGCCCGGGTGAGCCCCTGGTAACCGCCGTGTTTCACATAATCCGCTACGCTCGTGGGGTCGATGATGCCCACGCGCTCGAAGGTCAGGCGCTGCTGGCCCTTGAGCCAGGGGATTGCCTCCGTGGCCCCGAGGGACAGAGCGTGCGAGCCGCCGTTGAGAAAGTCCGCGTCGAACAGGGGGGCGACGTCGGCGGTCGTGACGGGGCCGTACGCCAGGCGGCCGCGAGGCGTCAGCACTTCGATGAGCGGCTCGAGCCAGTAGGCGCCGCGCGAGCCGTTGCGCACCACCTTGACGGCGGCCCGGCGGCGCGCGGCCTCCTCGACAATCGAGCGCGCCACCTCACCGGCGCCGAGCGACAGTGCGCCTGCATCGGCGGGTACGTAGACCAGCGTCGTCATGGCGAGGCTGCACCGTCGGCGACCAGCGCATCGAAGCGCTCGGGCGTGACCCGCCCATACAGCCGGCCGTCGATCATCACCGCGGGCGAGCAGGCGCAGTTGCCCAGACAATAGATTGGCTCGAGCGAGAAGCGTCCGTCGGCGCTGGTCTGGTGAAAGTCGATGCCCAGACGGCGCCGGGCGTGCGCCGCCAGGGCCGCGGCGCCCATCGACTGGCAGGCCTCGGCCTGGCACAGGCTCACCGTGTGAGCACCCGGGGGCGAGCGGCGAAAGTAGTGATAAAAGGTGACGACGCCATGCACTTCCGCGCGCGAGAGGTTCAAGACCTCGGCAACTATGGGAACGGCGGCGCCGGGAACATAGCCCAGTGCGGCCTGGATGGCGTGCAGCACTTCCAGGAGCGGTCCGGGGCGTCCCTTCAGATCCGACGCGATACGCCGCACTACGGCGCTTTCGGCCGGGGGTAATGTCTCCATAGATATATCAATTATACGTCCGGACGCGCGCAGTGGCTTACATACCGCCACGGGGAAGCCGTCGGGGGCGGCCACCCCCATGGCGTCCATACCGCCTGCGAGGGCTTGGCCCTACACTTGCTGCGACCGACAGGGCAATCCGTGGTTCATTCGCACCCTGCCAAGCTCCCACCGGCGCGCTGGCTGTTGACGTGGACACTCATGACAGTGGCCGCACCGCACGCGGCCGCCACGGCCCTGGGCACTGAGCTCACATGGGGCGGCAGTCTCGCGGTCACCAGCGATTACATCTACCGCGGGCTCTCCGAGAGTGACGGCCGTGCGGCCCTGCAGGCCGACCTGCACGCCGGCACGCCGCGGGGCACCTTTGCGGGCGCCTGGGCCTCTACGCGCGACCGTGCGCTCGACGGGGGCAGCTACGACTTCGAGATCTACCTCGGGCACCGGTTCGACCTGAGCAGCGCCTGGAACGCGACCTTGAGCGCGCGCAGCCACTATTTCCCGGACGCGACGCGGGAGGTGTCCGATGACTTCCAGGAACTGTCGGCCGTGCTCACCTGGCTCGACCGCTGGACGCTGTCGGCCTCCGTGATTCCGAATGCGGTGCGCTACTGGTACTACCGGCGCCTCAGCCGCAGCCCGGCGGGGATCGCCGAGACGAGCGGGCAGTGGCTGATCGGTGAGGGGCTGTTCGTCACCGCAGGCGCCGGGTACTACCGCTCGAGCGGCACGGGCGCGCGTCGGCTGGCGGCCACCGGCTATGCGTATGGCAACGCGGGCTTCGCGTTCGAGCGGCGACGCTGGCGGCTGGACATCGGCTACTTCTTCGCCCAGGAGCAGGCGCGCGAGCTGTTCCCCTATCCGCTGGCGCGCCACCGCGTCGCCGGCACCCTGAGCTGGCGCTTTTGACCACGCGCGCCGCACGGCGGATAGTCAGGAACGGTTCTTGAACCCGCGAGGGTCGGCCGGCCACTTACCGTAGCAAAGGGTGTGGAGTGAAGGCGACAGGTAACAGTAACAGGGACATGGTGGAACCGACGTACCGCGGGTCAGCCTCGGTGGCGCGTGAGGTGGATCTCATGGCGCGCATTGCGAACGGCGACCGCAAGGCGTTCGAGGAGCTGTATAACCTGTACCATCGCCGCATGGCGCGCTTCCTGACGCGCCTCACACACCGCTACGACCTGGCCGAAGAGGTCATCAACGACACCTTCTGGGTCGTGTGGCGCAAGGCGCGCGACTTCCGCGGCGACTCCCAGCCCTCGACGTGGATCCTGGGGATTGCCTACCGCAAGGCCCGCAATGCGCTGCGCTCCTCCGCACGCCTCGCACAGCTGCAGAACCTGGAGGCCGACTCCCTGGCACTCACCGGTGACGAGCCGTTTCGTACCGAGGAGCTGCGTGACTGGCTGGAGCAGGCGCTCGAGCAGCTCCCGGTCGAGCAGCGCATGGGAGTGGAGCTGTGCTATGAGCTGGGGTATTCCTGCGAAGAGATCGCCACGATCATGGGTTGTCCGGCTAACACCGTGAAGACGCGACTGTTTCACGCGCGCGCGAAACTGCAGAAGCTGCTGCCGCAGCTGGCCGGGGCTGGCGCACCCGTGGTGCGCGCCGCGGGCGTGCGGCAGGCCGCGCCGGAGCGTCAGTCATGATGGCGAGCCGCGCTGGCCGTCACGAGGAGTCCTGGCTGCTGTTGCCGTGGCTGGCAAACGGCCGGTTGCCGCAGGCCGAGCGCGCCGGCGTGGAGGAGCACCTGCGCGAGTGTGCGGCCTGCACGCAGGAGCTCGCGCGGCAGCGCCTCCTGTGCCAGGTGTTGACCGAACCCGAGCGCGTGACCTATGCGCCCGGACCGTCGTTGCGCAAGCTGCTGGATCGCATCGACGGCCGTACGCCAGCGAGGCCGCAGGACCTGCGGCCGGTCGGCCGCCCGGGCGTGCCCGCGGCGCGCGCGCGCGCATGGCGGCCGCCGGGACTGGCCTGGGCCGCGAGCTTCGTGCTGGCCATCGCCCTCGCCGCTTTCGCGCCCACCGCCTACCGCTGGTCGCAACCGCGCTACACCACCCACGGCACGAGCGAGCGCAGCACGCCCGGCGTGCTGCACGTCGCCTTCGAGCGCTCGCTGCCGGTCGGGGAGCTGGAGGAAATGCTGCGCTCGGCCGGAGCGCGCGTGGTAGAGGGCCCGGGAGCGAGTGGAATATTCGGCATCGCGCCGCTCACTGCCCGCGCCAGCGCGCCCTCCGGCGAGGTGAGCCCGCAGATGCGCGCGCTCGCGGCGCGCCTGCGCGCCGACACGCGGGTGCGCTGGGTCGAGCCGCTGACCGGAACCGACGGAGCCGAGGGAGCGCAGGGACGGCGCACGCGAGAGCCGTAATGTGCGCCTTCACGCGCGCCGGCATCGTGTGGCTTGCGCTTCTGGGTGGGACTGCCCTCGCCGCGCCCCCCACCGCGCCCCCCACCGCGGCGCCCGCATCGCCGCCGCCGCGGATCGTGGTGGCATTCGCCAACGAGCCGCACACGATTCCGGGTCCCGCCGGCACCACCGGCAGCCACTACGGCGGGGACGGCTACCGCGTGGCGCAGAGCGCGCAGCAGCAGGCGCGCCGGGTGGCGGCCGCCTACGCTCTGCGGCCGGTGGCCAGCTGGCCGATCAAGGCTCTGTCGATGCATTGCGTGGTCTACGAGATCACCGACGGCCGGCGCGTGTCCGAGGTGCTCGCCGCGCTGTCGAAGGATTCGCGCGTCGTGCTGGCGCAGCCGCTGCAGGAGTTCCACACCCTGAGCGATCCGCCCGCTGCGCGCCCGCCTTACAACGACCCGCTGTATGACCTGCAGACCAATCTGCTGACGCTCGGCATCGCCCGTGCCCACGAGCGCGCCCAGGGCGCGGGCGTGCGCGTCGCGCTCATCGACACCGGCGTCGATGCGCGGCATCCGGATCTCACCGGAAGGATCGTGCGCAGGCACTCCTTCCTGGCAACACGTCCCCCGGCCGCCTCCTTGCTGCGCCACGGCACCGCGATGGCCGGGCTGATCGCGGCGGTCGCCAACAACCACATCGGCATCGTCGGCATCGCCCCTGAGGCGCAGCTCGAGGTGTTCGAAGCCTGCTGGCAGCTGCGGCCGGACGACGACGCGGCGGCGTGCAACACCTTCACCCTCGCGCAGGCGCTCGCCGCCGCCCTCGCCTCCGGCGCGCCATTGATCAACCTGAGCCTCGCCGGTCCCGCGGACCCGTTGCTGTCCGCGCTGGTGCAGAGCGGACTGAAGCACGGCGTGACCTTCGTGGGCGCCGCCGGTGCGGCCGACGAGGGCTTCCCGACGGCGATCCCGGGCGTGATCGGCGCCGCGGGGAGCGAGCAGGCGCTGCCGCCGGGTGCGCTGGGCGCTCCCGCACAGCACGTGCTCACTCTGCGCCCCGGTGCGCAGTACGACTTCGAGTCCGGTACCTCCGTGGCGGCCGCCGAGCTCACCGGCGTGATCGCGCTGCTGATGTCGGCATCCTCGGCGCGCCTCGCCCCCGACGGCATCGTGTCGCTGCTGCGCGAGGCCGCGGCCGGCGCCGCCTCCGCAGCGGCGCAGCCGGTGGACGTCGCGGCCGCACTGGCGCGGCTCGATGCGCACCAACACCGCGGCGCGGTTGCGGTGCGCGCCGGGCACTGAAGCGCACTGCCAGCGCGCGCCGCTTACGCGTCTGCCCCGGGGCGGCTTGACCGGCCCGCGAGGCGTGCCATGCTGATGCGCCCATGCCCGGCAACCCCCCAGGTCTCACCTGGAATCTCATCCAGGAGGCGCGCGAGCGCATCGCCGGCAAGGTCGGCCTCACCCCCGTGCTCACGAGCGCGACGCTCGATGCGCAGACCGGTGCGCAGCTGCACTTCAAGTGCGAGAACTTCCAGAAGTGCGGCGCCTTCAAGGCGCGCGGCGCCACCAACGCCGTATTCGCGCTGCCCGAGTCGCAGGCGCGCCGCGGCGTCGTGACGCATTCCTCGGGCAATCACGCCGCCGCACTGGCGCGCGCCGCGCGGCTGCGGGGCATTCCGGCATACGTCGTGATGCCGGACAACACCGTGCAAAGCAAGCGCGCCGCGGTGCTGCGCTACGGCGGGGAGATCAGCTACTGTGAATCAACGCTGGCGGCGCGCGAGGACGGCGCGCGCGCGCTCATCGCCGCCACCGGCGCAATCCTGGTTCATCCCTATGACGATCTCGCGGTGATGGCCGGCCAGGGGACCGCCGCGGTGGAATTGCTGGCGCAGGTCCCCGATCTCGACCTCATCCTGGCCCCGGTGGGCGGCGGGGGACTGCTGAGCGGCACCGCGGTCGCGGCCAAGACGCTCAAGCCCGCCATCCGCGTGATCGGCGTCGAGCCCGCCGGCGCCGACGATGCCGCGCGCTCGTTCCGGGCCGGCCGCATCCTGCCGAGCCTCAAGCCCGTGACCATCGCCGACGGCCTGCGCAGCGCGCTCGGCGAACGGCCGTTCGCGGAGATCCACCGCCTGGTCGATGACATCACGACGGTATCCGACGAGGCGATCGTGCGCGCGATGCGCCAGCTGTGGGAAGTCATGAAGATCATCGTCGAGCCCTCCGGGGCGGTGCCGTATGCGGCGCTGCTCGCGGACGCCCCGCAGCTGCGCGGCCTGCGCATCGGGCTCATTCTCAGCGGCGGCAACCTCGATCTGGAGCGGCTGCCGTGGAGTGCGGCTGCGCCGCCACCTTAGACCCTCAGGGGCGCTCGAGGATGAGCGCGATGCCCTGCCCCACGCCGATGCACATGGTGCACAAGGCATAGCGGCCGCGCACCGCGGCGAGCTGCCAGGTGGCGGTGGTGGCGAGCCGTGCGCCGGACATGCCGAGCGGGTGGCCGAGCGCGATGGCGCCGCCGTTGGGGTTGACGTGGCTCGCGTCGTCGGGAAGCTTCAAATCACGCAGCACGGCGAGCGCCTGGCTGGCGAATGCCTCGTTCAACTCGATGACCTGCAGCTCATCGAGCGTGAGTCGCGCGAGCGACAGCACCTTGCGCGTGGCGGGCAACGGACCCATGCCCATGATCCTGGGCTCCACGCCCGCGGTGGCCGCGGCGAGGATGCGCGCCCGCGGTGTCAGATCAAGGCGCCGCGCCGCCTCCTCGGAGGCGATGAGCAGCGCTGCGGCGCCGTCATTGACCCCGGAGGCATTGCCGGCGGTGACCGTGCCGTTGGCCCGAAACGGCGTCGGCAACCCCGCGAGCTGCTCGAGCGTGGTCTCGGGCCGCGGATGCTCGTCGCGCGTCACGAGCGCCTTGCCCTTGGCTCTCGCAATCTCCACCGGCACCAGCTCCGCGTCATAGAAGCCGCGGGCATAGGCGGCCGCGGTGCGCTGCTGGCTGCGCAGCGCGAAGCGGTCCTGGTCGGCGCGCGCGATGTTGAACTGCGCGGCGACGTTCTCCCCGGTCTCGGGCATCGAGTCGATGCCGTAACGATCGCGCAGGCGCGGATTGACGAAGCGCCAGCCGATGGTGGTGTCATGGATTTCCGCGCTGCGGCTGAAGGGGGCGTCGGCCTTCGGCATCACGAACGGCGCGCGTGACATCGATTCGACGCCCCCCGCCACCACCACCTGCGCTTCGCCGGCGCGGATGAGGCGCGCGGCCATCGCCACCGCATCCAGCCCCGAGCCGCACAGGCGGTTGATCGTGGCGCCCGGCACCGAGACCGGCAGCCCGGCGAGCAGCGCCGCCATGCGCGCGACGTTGCGATTGTCCTCACCGGCCTGGTTGGCGCAGCCGAGCAGCACTTCCTCGATCGCGGCGGGCTCGAGCGAGGGATTGCGCGCGAGCAGCGCGGCGATCGGCACGGCCGCGAGATCGTCGGTTCGCACGGCCGAGAGCGCCCCGCCGTAGCGGCCGATCGGGGTGCGCGCGGCGTCGCAGATGAAAGGCTCACCCATGGACTCAGGATGATACGTGGCCGCCGTACCGGTCTGCACCCGGTACAGTACGCGCGGCCGGCTGCGCGGGCGTATCTGCCCGCAGGCGCGGGGTTGAGGCAATCTGGCGCCCCTGGTAACCGCATGGAGCGCACGCTCGTGATCGACCCGCTGCCCTTCGTGACCTATACCTTCGTCATGTCGATCACGCCCGGGCCCAACAACGTGATGCTGACCGCCTCCGGAGCGAACTTCGGTTTGCGGCGCACGCTGCCGCACATCTTCGGCGTCGGCGTCGGATTCGTAGTGCAGCTGCTCGCGGTGTGCGCGGGCCTCTCCGCGCTGTTCGCCCGCTGGCCGGCGCTGCAGGGCGCGCTCGGCTGGGCGGGCGCGGCGTACCTGCTGTATCTCGGCTGGCGGCTGCTCGGTCAGAACGCCGCCGAGGCGCGCGCGGGCCACCGGCCGGTGAGCTTCCTCGAGGCCGCGCTGTTCCAGTTCCTCAATCCCAAGGCGTGGGTGATGACGGTGACCGCGGCGACCCTGTTTCTGCCCCAGGAGCTCGGACTGCTGCTGCGCGGCGGCTACATGGCGGGAATCATGGAGGGCATCGGAGTGCCGTGCATGACGGTGTGGGCGCTGTTCGGCAGCTCGCTGCGCGGCCTGCTCGCCGCCCCGCGCGCGCGCCTGGCATTCAACCTCGCCATGGCGCTTGCGTTGGCCACCACGGCCGTCATGATGGTGAGGTGAGGCGAGTCGGACGCTGAGGGTTCTCATGTTCGAGCTGAGCCGCGATTCGCACCAGCCGCTGGTCGATCAGATCTGCGAGCGCGTCACGCAGCTGGTGCGCAACGGGCAGCTGCCGGCGGGCGCGCGTCTGCCGTCGATTCGCAAGCTCGCCCGCCAGATCGGCGCCAGCCCCTTCACGGTGGTGGACGGCTACGACCGGCTGGTCGCCCGCGGGGTGATCGAGCCGCGCGCCGGGCGCGGATTCTTCGTCACCCAGCGTCTGCTGTCGGCGCCGCTCGCCGCCATCGAAGCTCTGCCGGAGCTCGGCTCGGATGCCCTGGAGCTCGCGCGCCAGTGCCTGCAGCAACGCGGGGATGTCATCGCCGCCGGCTCGGGCTTCCTGCCCGAGAGCTGGCTGCTGGAGGCGGGCTCCGCGGGCGTGCTGACGCGCCTGGTGCGCGGCCGGCGTACCCGCCCGTGGCTGCCGTGCCCGGCGGAGGGACTGGGTGAGCTGCGCGAGCAGATCGCCGCGCGCCTGCTGCAGCACGGCATCGCCGCGGCGGCCGCCAACATCCTCACCACCTACGGCGCATCGCACGCCTTCGACCTGCTGGCACGCATGCTGCTCTCACCGGGGGACGCGGTGCTGGTGGAGGATCCCGGCTACTTCGTATTGTTCGAGCAGCTGCGCGCGCATCACGTGCGGCTGATTCCCGTGCCGCGTCATGCCGACGGCCCGGATCTCGGGGCGCTGGAAGCGGCGGCCCGCGCGCACCGGCCGCGCGCCTTCTTCATGCAGACCCTGGTGCACAACCCGACCGGCTCGAGCGCCGACCCGGCGCACTGCCACCGCATTCTCTCGCTCGCGGAGCAGTTCGGGTTTGCGCTGGTGGAAGACGATGTGTACGGGGACCTGTACGCCGGTAGCGCGGTGCGCCTGGCGCAGATCGATGCGCTGCGCCACGTCATCTACGTCGGCAGCTACACCAAGCTCATCGGGCCGGCGCTGCGCGTGGGTTTCATCGCCGCCGACGCCGCGCTCATCGCGCAACTCGTGCGCCGCAAGGTCCTGTCGGTGCTCTCGGGCTCGACGCTGCTCGAGTGCTACGTGTCCGAGGTCCTCGATACCGGGCGCTACAAGCGCCACGTGGAGCACACGCGCGCGCGGCTGGCGCGGCTGCGGCGCGAGACGCGTGCTGCGCTCGCGTCCGCCGGCATCGAGTTCGAGCCGGCCGCGGGCGAAGGCATCTTCCTCTGGGGCCGGGTGCCCGAATCCACCCCGGTCGCCGAGCTGGTGCAGCGCGCCCGCGATCACTCGATCCTGCTGGCGCGCGGCTCGCTGTTCTCCGCCGCGCAGGGTTGCGGCCAGTGGCTGCGGTTCAACGTCGCCCGTAGCAACAGTCCGCCGCTGGTGCAGTTCCTGCGCGAGTCGCTGCGCGCGGCCTGACGGGGGTTAAGATGCGTGGATGCCCAGTCTGCTGCCGCCCGCCACGCGGGCCCTGATCCTCGTCAACGTCGCGGTGTTCGTGCTGCAACAGCTGGCCCCCGATCTCATGGCCGGATTGTTTGCGCTGTGGCCGCTCGGCAGCCCGCTGTTCAGACCCTGGCAGCTGATCAGCTACGCCTTCCTGCACGGCAACCTGGTCCACATTTTCTTCAACATGTTCGCGTTGTTCATGTTCGGCCGCGCGCTGGAGACGTACTGGGGGGGGCGGCGCCTGGTGATGTTCTACCTGGTGTGCGTGCTCACCGCGGCGCTGACACAGGTGCTGGTGCAGAGTGGCTCCGGCGCGCAGGAGGAAGTGATCGGCGCCTCGGGAGGGGTGTTCGGCGTGCTGCTCGCCTTTGCCTGGTATTTCCCCAGGCAGCGCATCATCCTGCTGTTTCCGCCCATTCCGCTGCCGGCGTGGCTGTTCGTGACCGTGTACGGCCTGCTCGAGCTGTTCTTCGGCGTGACCGGCCGACAGCAGGGCGTGGCGCACTTCGCCCATCTGGGCGGCATGCTCGGCGGCGCGCTGTGCATCCTGTACTGGCGCACGCGGCGGCGCTTCAGTTCCTAGTTCGTCCAGGGCGGCTCCGCGGTGACGAGCGCAGCCGCGCACCCTCGGTTACACCTGAAGTATCCTGTTTAACACTCAGATATCACATAATAATTTCTCCGCAGTTGAATTCCGCGCCACGCCCCGGTCAAAATCGCGCGCTTTGAAAGCGACGGGAACTTTCACGCAGTCTTCGCCTCTAGATTCCATCCCATGATCAAGACCGAACGCCTGACCAAACACTACGGCTCGCTCAGCGCGGTGCAGGATGTGAGCTTCCAGGTGGGTCCCGGCGAAGTGCTCGGATTCCTGGGCCCCAACGCGGCGGGCAAGACCACCACCATGCGCATGCTCGCCGGGTTCGTCACGCCGACTTCCGGCCGCGCCAGCATCTGCGGTCACGACGTCGAGGCCGAGTCGCTCGCGGCCAAGGCGGCCCTCGGTTATCTGCCCGAGGGGGCGCCGACCTACGGCGAGATGACCGTGCGCCGCATCCTCGCGTTCGTCGCCGACCTGCGCGCGCTCAAGGGTGCACGGCGTGAGCAGCGCCTCGCGCACGTCATCGAGCGCCTGCAGCTCGGCGGCGTACTCGACCAGACCATCGAGACGCTCTCCAAGGGCTTTCGCCGCCGCGTGGGCCTCGCCCAGGCGATCGTGCACGACCCGCCGGTGCTGGTTCTCGATGAGCCCACCGACGGCCTCGATCCCAACCAGAAGCACGAGGTGCGCACGCTCATCAACGAGATGGCGCGCGACAAGATCATCGTCATTTCCACGCACATTCTCGAGGAAGTCGACGCGGTGTGCACCCGCGCGATCATCATCTCCCGCGGCCGCATCGTCGCCGACGACACCCCCGCCGGGCTCGCCGCCCGCTCGCGCTATCACAACGCGGTGTCCATGCAGCTCGAGGAGCCCCGCGAGCTCGCCGCGGCCCGCGACGCCGTGGCGGGGCTGCCCGCGGTCGCGCAGGTCGAGGTGAGCGAGCGCGATGCGCGGCTCACCGCCCTGCCGCGCTCCGGCGCGACCATTCTGCCGGCCCTTTCCGAGCTCGCCGCACGCCAGGGACTGAAGCTGAAGGAGCTGCACCTGGAGTCCGGACGCCTCGACGAGGTGTTCCGCAGCATCACCGCCTGAGGATCGTCGGGTGCGCAACGTGGGCATCATCATGCGCCGCGAGCTCGCGAGTTATTTCGCGACACCGCTGGCGTACGTTTTCATACTCATCTTTCTGGTGCTGGCCAACGCCTTCACCTTCTACCTGGGGGGCTTCTATGAGCGTGGCCAGGCGGATCTCGACCCGTTCTTCACCTTCCACCCCTGGCTGTACCTGTTCCTGATTCCGGCCATCTCGATGAAGCTGTGGGCCGAGGAGCGCAAGTCCGGCAGCATCGAGCTGCTGATGACCCAGCCGGTGAAGCTGTGGGACGCGGTGCTTGGCAAGTTTCTCGCCGCCTGGATATTCACCGCGCTCGCGCTGGCGCTCACTTTCCCGCTGTGGATCGCGGTCAACTACCTCGGCAGTCCCGACAACGGCGCGATCCTGGCCGCCTACCTCGGCAGCCTGCTGCTCGCCGGCGGCTTTCTCGCCATCGGTTCGTGCATGTCGGCGCTGACGCGCAACCAGGTGGTGGCGTTCATCCTCGGCGTGGCGGGCTGCTTCGTGTTCCTGCTGGCCGGCTTCCCCCTGGTGCTCGATGTGTTTCGCAGCTGGGCACCGCAGGCGCTGGTGGATGCGATCGCCTCGCTGTCGTTCCTCACCCATTTCGAGTCCATCGCCAAGGGCGTCATCGACGTGCGCGACCTGCTGTACTTCGCGATGCTGATCGGTTTCTTCCTGCTGGCGACCGCGATCGCGCTCAACCTGCGTAAAGACCTATGAACACACGCTCGACACTCGGCGGCGGCACGCTCCTGGGGCTCGCGCTGCTGTTCATCGGCCTCACGATACTGTTCAACCACGCGCTGCGCGGCTGGCGGCTGGATCTCACGCAGAATCGTCTCTACACCACCGCGGCGGGAACCGACCGGATCCTCGCCAGCATCAAGGAGCCGATCAACCTGTATTTGTTCTTCTCGGCAAAGACCGCGGCGCAGCTGCCGCAGCTGAAGACCTACGGCGTGCGGGTGCGCGAGTTCCTCGAGGAACTCGCCGCGCGCTCCGGCGGACGGCTGCGCCTGCACGTGATCGACCCGCAGCCGTTCTCGGAGGAGGAGGACCGCGCCTCCGAGCTCGGCGTGCGCGGCACCGCGGTGGGAGCCACCGGTACGCAGTTCTATTTCGGCCTCGCCGGAACCAATTCCACCGACGGCCACGGCGCCATCGAGTTCTTCGATCCCAACAAGGAGCAGTTCCTCGAGTACGACGTCGTCAAGCTCGTCTATCAGCTCGCCAACCCCAAGAAGCCCGTGGTGGCCTGGCTGTCGTCGCTGCCGATGGGTCCGGGCTTCGATCCGCAGAGCGGTCAGATGCGCGAGCCGTGGGTCGTGTACAGCGAGGCGCAGCAGCTCTTTGACCTGCGGCCGCTCGAGCCGACCGCGACCCGCATCGAGGCGGACGTGAACGTGCTGGTGCTGGTGCACCCGAAGGACCTGTCGCCGGCGATGCAATTCGCCATCGACCAGTACGCGCTGCGCGGCGGACACATCCTGGTGTTCGTCGACCCGCTCGCGCAGTCCGATCGGTCCGGCGCCGAGGCGGGCAATCCGATGGCGGCCATGGGCGCGGACAAGTCATCGCACCTCACCGCACTGCTTGGCGCCTGGGGCGTGCAGTTCAACCCCGCCGAGGTGGTCGCCGACCGTGCCCACGCCTTGTCGGTGACCATGCGCCAGGGAGAGCCGCCGGTCGAGCACCTGGGTGTGCTCGGGCTCGACAAGGGCAGCTTCACGGCCTCCGACGTGATCACCGCCGGACTGTCGAACGTCAACGTGGCCACCGCCGGCTACCTGGAGCCCGTCAAGGACGCGAAGGTGCATTTCGAGCCGCTGTTGCAGTCGAGCACCGACGCGCAAGCACTGCCGGCGGCACGCTTCCGCATGCTGTTCGATCCCGCGACGCTGCGCGACGGCTTCAAGCCCACCGGCCGGCGTTACACGATCGCCGCGCGCATCAGCGGCACCGTGCACAGCGCCTTCCCGGCCGGCCCGCCGGCGGGCGTGACGCTGCCCGCCGGCCGCAGCGCCCTGAAGGAATCCGCACGACCTCTCAGTCTGGTCGTGTTCGCCGACACCGACCTGCTGTCCGATTATCTGTGGGTGCGTGAGCAGAGCTTCTTCGGCCAGCGCATCGCGCAGGCGTGGGCGAGCAACGGCGACCTGGTTGAGAACGCGCTCGACAATCTCGCCGGCAGCACCGACCTCATCAGCGTGCGCGGCCGCGCCTCGTTCACCCGACCGTTCGAGCGCGTGGAAAAACTGCGGCGTGCGGCGGATGACCGCTTCCGGGCGAAGGAGCAGGAGCTCGAGCAGCAGTTGCGCGAAACGGAAGACAAGCTCACCGCGCTGCGGTCCAAGGGCGGCAAGCAGGCCGCGCTCATCATCACACCCGAGCAGGAGCAGGAAATCGAGCACTTCCAGACCGAGAAGCTGCGCATCCGCAAGGAGCTGCGCGCCGTGCGTGCCGGGCTGGACGCGGACATCAAGGGCCTGGGCACGACGCTCAAGATCATCAACATCATCGTGGTGCCGGCGCTGTTCGCCGTGGTGGCGCTGCTCATGGCCGCGTGGCGTCGCCGGCGGGTAGCGCCGGCCAATGCGGCCCCGAGGTGAGCCATGAGTGCGGGCCGTGTCATCGCGCTTCTGGTCGCCGGGCTGGCACTGGTTGGCTTCGCCATGTGGATCGCCTCCCAGCGGCACCTGGAGCGCGCCACGCTGGCCGGGGACCTGGTGTTGCCGGACCTCGAGCATCACGTCAATGCCGTCACCGAGGTCGCGCTGCGCAAGGCCGACGGCACCCACACCACGCTGAAGAGGAACGACGCGGGCTGGAGCGTCGGCGAGCGTGGCTGGCCGGCCGACCCGGGCAAGGCGCGCAAGCTGCTGCTCGATCTCGGCGCGCTCAACATCGTCGAGGAGAAGACCCGCTTGCCGGCCAACTACCCGCAGCTCGGCGTACAGGACGTCGACTCGCCCAAGGCCACCGGGACGCGCGTCGAGGTGCGCACCCCCGCTCGAACCTGGGCGCTCATCGTCGGCAAGTCCTCGAGCGCCAAGTCCGGGTACGTGCGCGTCGCCAACGCCCCACAGACTCTGCTCGCGGCGCCGTTACTCACCGTGGATGCCGACCCCAAGGGATGGCTCGACCGCGCGCTGATCGACGTCGCGCCCGAGCGCGTACGTCAGGTCGAAGAAAAACCCCGCCAGGGTCCGGGGTTCAGCGCCACGCGCGAGAAGAAGGAGCAGCCCGACTTCACCGTGACACCGCTCCCCAAGGGCCGCGAGCTGACCAGTCCGGGCGCTGCGGATGCGATCGCGGGCTCCCTGAGCTCGCTCACCTTCGACGACGTGGGCAAGGCGAGTGCCACCGCGGACGCGGGTGCGGCGCACGCCCTGTTCCGCACCTTCGACGGGCTCGAGGTCGACGTCGCAGGCCGCAAGGACGGCGCGCGCTCGCTCGTGACCTTGAGCACACGCGCCACCACGAAGCAAACCGAAGCGGAGGCTCAGACGCGCAATGCGCGCCTGGGTGGCTGGGAGTTCGAGATTCCCGATTACAAGTACGCGGCCATCTTTCGCCCGCTCGAGGACCTGCTCAAGAAGCTACCCGAGCCGGCGAAGAAGACCGCTGCGGAGTCCGCGCCAGGCAAGGCGCCCG
>Ga0209027_1000273_pt1 | contig 17058 bp, 12 predicted proteins | sample GraSoi013_1_20cm_3_FD_185821 | JGI IMG/M metagenome (GOLD analysis project Ga0209027, IMG submission 185821) | Grasslands soil microbial communities from the Angelo Coastal Reserve, California, USA - Sample 09_27_2013_1_20cm (SPAdes) (version 2) | ecosystem: Environmental > Terrestrial > Soil >...
GCCCCCCGTTACCAGACGCCACGACGCCAAGTTGCAAGGACGGCCATGTTCCACGGCACGCGCCCTGGGTGGATCGAAGTGATTGCCGGCGTGATGTTTTCAGGAAAGAGCGAGGAGCTGGTGCGCCGGGTGCGGCGTGCGGTGATCGCCAGGAAGCGCGTCCAGGTCTTCAAGTCGCACCTCGACGCCCGCTACGCCGGCCTGTACACGGTGAGCACGCACGACGGCGGGCTCGTGGAGGCCGAGCCGGTGGACTCGGCCGAAGCGGTGATCCGCGCCCTGCGACCGGACACCGAGGTGCTCGCGGTGGACGAAGTGCAGTTCCTCGACGACGGGATCGTGGCCGCCGCAAACGACCTGGCGGATCGGGGCGTGCGCGTCATGCTCGCGGGGATCGACATGGACTTCCGCGGGCTCCCCTTCGGGCCGATGCCCACGCTGCTGGCGATCGCCGAGATCGTCGACAAGCTGCAGGCGATCTGCGTGGCGTGCGGAGGGCCGGCGAGCCGCAACCAGCGCCTCGTCAACGGCAAACCCGCGCTGTGGGAGAGTCCCACGATCATGGTCGGGGGACGGGAGTCGTACGAGGCGAGATGCCGGCACTGTCATAAGGTTCCCAGGGCCGATGAAGATCAGACCGCGCTGCTCTGACGGCGGGGACGGGGGACGAGGGACGAGGGACGAGTCGCTCCGTACCCACTCGTCCCCCTTCCCCCGTCCCTCCTCCCTCCGATGCTGAACGTCGCCTTGACGGGAAACATCGCCGCGGGAAAGTCGACCGTCGTGGACCTGTTGCGACGCTGGGGCGCCACGATCATCGACGCCGACGAGCTGGCACGCCAGGCCCAGACACCGGGGGGCGAGGTGCTGGCGGCGATCGCGGCGCGCTTCGGGGCCGATGTGCTCGCCTCGGACGGGTCGCTCGACCGGGCGGCGCTGCGCGGCAAGGTGATGGGCGACCAGGCGGCGCTCGACGCCCTCAATGCGATCGTGCACCCGGCCGTGCGCCGCCGCCGCGACGAGCTGGTGCGCGACGCCGCCGAACGCGGCGACGTCCTGGTCGTGAACGACATCCCGCTGCTGTTCGAGGTGCTCGACCCCGATCAATTCGACGCGGTCGTACTGGTGGACGCGAGCGTCGCGCTGCGGCGCGCGCGCCTGCGCGCGACGCGCGGCCTCTCGAACGAAGAGGCGGACCGGATGATCGCCTCACAGATGCCGGCCGCGCGCAAGCGGGCGCAGAGCCACTTCACGATCGACAACGACCGCTCCCTGAAAACCCTCGAGCGGAAGGCGCGGAAAGTGTTCGAGGAGCTGCGCCGCCGGGCCGCGGCGGCCGCACTCGGCCGACCCGCCAGCACGCTGCTGCTCGTCGCTCCCGCATCGGACGCCAAGCATCCCGCGCTGAGCGCCATCGGCGCCCGCTACGCCGATGCCGGACTCGCCGTGCGCCGCGCGACCGACAGCACCGCGGCGCTCGCGAAAGCGCTGCAGCGGCCGGACGACCGCCCCGACGCCATCGTCGCCCTGCATCCGGCCGCCGCCGCGGTGGAAGCGGCCTGGACGCACGCGGGGCGACCCGGGGTGCTCACCTACCTGTCCGACGACCCCGACCCGGTGGCGGTGCGCCTCGATCTGCGCCCGTGGGGCTACGAGCGGCTGCGCCTGATGGAGCCGGGCGCCGCCGGTTTGGCGCCGCGCCCCGATCTGTTTCCGTCGGCCAACCCGTTGGGTTGACAGGGGTTTCGCGCTCCGGTAACCTTCGCCGCGACCTCCCAGGCCCCGCGAGCGAGCGACCCCGCATGGCGAACATCCCGTCCGATCTGCGCTACAGTGAAGACCACGAATACGTCAAGCGCACGGGCGACGGCTCGATCGTCCACATCGGCATCACCGACTACGCCCAGGGGGAGCTCGGCGACGTCGTCTACGTCGAGCTCCCCAAGCTGGGGGCCACGTTCGGACGCCGGGACGTGTTCGGCACGATCGAGGCGGTGAAGGCCGTGTCGGAGCTGTACGCACCCGTGGCGGGCACGGTGACCGAGGTGAACCCGGCGCTCGAGGGCGATCCGGCGCTCGTGAACCGCGACCCCTATGGCGCGGGGTGGATGATCAAGCTGCGTGTGAAGAACCCGGGGGAAATCGACCAATTGCTCACGGGCGAGGCGTACCAGAAGCACATCGGTGGATGACGCCGCGGGCATGCTCACCATCACCTTTCACGGCCACGCGTGCTTCGCGCTCGCAGCCGACGGTCGCCGCGTCGTCATCGATCCGTTCCTCACGGGCAACCCCATGGCCGACATCCCCGTCGACCGCCTCGCGAAGGTCGACGCGGTGCTGCTGTCGCACGGACACGGGGACCACCTGGGGGACGCGATCCCCATCGCCACGCGAGACGGCGCCACGATCGTGGCGACGGCCGAGCTGGCCAAGTTCTGCGGACAGCGCGGCGCCGCGACCCACGCCATGCACATCGGCGGCGCGCACCAGTTTCCGTTCGGGCGGGTGAAGCTGGTGCCCGCGTTCCATGGCGGCCAGGTGGAGGGCGACGACTCCGGCCGCTTCACGACCAATCCCTGCGGGGTGGTCGTCACTCTTGCCGGTAAGACGGTGTACCACTGCGGCGACACGGCGCTCACGCTCGAGATGCAGCTGCTCGCCGATCAGGTCGACGCGATGCTCGTCCCGATCGGCGACAACTACACGATGGGCATCGCGGACGCGGTGCGCGCGGTGGAGTTCGTCAAGCCCCGGACCGTGATACCGATGCACTACGACACGTGGGACGTGATCAAGGCCGACCCGGCGGAGTTCCAGCGCCGCGTCGGTGCCCGCGCGCAGGTCGTGGTGCTCCGGCCCGGGCAGTCCCACATCCTCTCGTGACGAGAAATCAGGGCCCTCCGTCCATGTCCACGGTCCGCGCATCGCTCGCCCCCGCCGATCGCTTCGTGACCCGCCACATCGGCCCCAGTCCCGACGAGACACGGGGCATGCTGGCGACGCTGGGGTACGACTCGCTCGATGCGTTCATCGACGCCGTCGTGCCCCCTGACATCCGTCTGCGGGGGCCGTTGGCGCTGCCCCCCGGGCGCACCGAGCGCGAGGTGCTGCAGGCGTTGCGGGGCCTGGCCGCCCAGAACCAGCTGTTCCGCTCCTACATCGGGATGGGGTACTACCACTCGTTCACGCCGCAGGTGATCCAGCGCAACATCGTCGAGAACCCGGGTTGGTACACCGCCTATACGCCCTACCAGCCGGAGATCGCGCAAGGTCGCCTCGAAGCGCTGCTCAACTTCCAGACGATGGTCTCCGACCTGACCGCCCTGCCGATCGCGAACGCCTCGTTGCTCGACGAGGCCACGGCCGCAGCCGAAGCGATGCACCTGACCGAAGCGGTCGTGACCGTGCCCGCCGGGACCACGCCCATGTTCCTGATCGCGGAGGGGTGCCACCCGCAGACCATCGCGGTGGTGCGCACGCGGGCCGAGGCGCGCGGCGTGCAGACGGTGGTGGCCGATCCTCACGAGTTCGAGTTCCGGCCGGGTGTGATCGGCGCGCTGCTGCAGTATCCCACCACGGACGGCAGGATCGAGGACTACCGCGCGTTCTGCGACAAGGCCCATGCCGCGGGCGCGCTCGTGACGGTGGCGACGGACCTGCTGGCCCTCACGCTGCTGACGCCGCCCGGCGAGTGGGGGGCCGACATCGCCGTGGGGAACTCCCAGCGGTTCGGCGTCCCGATGGGGTACGGCGGCCCGCACGCGGCGTTCTTCGCGACCCGCGAAGAACACAAGCGACACGTGCCCGGCCGCGTCATCGGGGTCTCGAAGGACGCCGCCGGCCGGCCCGCGCTGCGCATGGCGCTGCAGACGCGCGAGCAGCACATCCGGCGCGAGAAGGCAACGTCGAACATCTGCACGGCGCAGGTGCTGCTCGCCGTGATGGCGAGCATGTACGCCGTGTACCACGGGCCCGAGGGCTTGCGCCGCATCGCCGAGCGCGTCCACACGCTCGCCGTGCTGCTTTCTCAGGCGTTGACCCGACTCGGCTACCGCGTGGTCCACGCCTCGTTCTTCGATACCTTGAGCATCGAGGTCGAGTCCTGGGCGCTGCCGCGCCTGGTCGACGCCGCGCGCGCTCGCCGCATCAACCTGCGCGTGGCCTCGCCCACCCGGGTCGGCATCTCGCTCGACGAGGCCACCACGCTGGGCGACCTCGCGGACCTGGTCACCGCGTTCTCGCTCAACGAGGTGTTGCCGTTCATGGTCGAGGATCTCGGCGCGCGGGCCGACGCCGCGATCCCCGAGGCGCTGCGCCGCACGACGCCCTACCTCACTCACCCCGTGTTCCACCGCTACCGGTCCGAGACCGAGATGCTGCGCTACATCAAGCGGCTCGAGGCCCGCGACCTCTCGCTCACCTCGGCGATGATTCCGCTCGGCTCGTGCACCATGAAGCTCAACGCCACCACCGAAATGGTCCCGCTCTCGTGGCGCGAGTTCAACCGGCTGCACCCGTTCGCGCCCCGTGAGCAGGCCACCGGCTACCGCATCCTGTTCCGCCAGCTGGAGGACATGCTGGCGGAGATCACCGGCTTCCCGAAGGTCTCGCTGCAGCCCAACTCGGGCGCCCAAGGCGAGTTCACCGGGCTGCTCGTGATCCGGGCGTACCACCGGTCGCGCGGCGAAGGCCACCGGACCACGTGCCTCATCCCCACCTCGGCCCACGGGACCAATCCCGCGAGCGCCGTGATGGCGGGCCTGCACGTGGTGCCGGTGCGCTCGGACGAGCGGGGCAACATCGACGTCCCGGACCTGCGCGCCAAGGCGGCGGAGCACAAGGATACGCTCGCCGCGTTGATGGTGACCTACCCATCGACGCACGGCGTCTTCGAGACGTCGATCCGCCAGATCTGCGATGTCGTGCACGCCCATGGCGGGCAGGTGTACATGGACGGCGCGAACATGAATGCCCAGGTGGGCCTAGTCCGCCCCGCCGACATCGGCGCGGACGTGTGTCACCTGAACCTCCACAAGACCTTCTGTATCCCGCACGGCGGCGGCGGCCCCGGGATGGGACCGATCTGCGTCGCCCCGCACCTCGCGCCGTTTCTGCCCGACCACCCCGTGGTGCCGCTGCGCCAGCAACAGCCGTGCGGCACGGTAGCGGCCGCACCGTGGGGCAGCGCGTGGATCCTGCCGATCTCCTGGGCCTACGTCGCCCTCATGGGGCGCGAGGGGCTCGTCGAGGCAACCCGGATTGCGATCCTCAACGCCAACTACGTCGCGCGCCGGCTCGCGAAGTCGTATCCGCTGCTGTACGCGGGAGAGCACGGCCTCATCGCGCACGAGTGCATCATCGACTGCCGGCCGTTCAAGGCGTCGGCCGGCATCGAAGTGGAAGACATCGCCAAGCGGATCATCGATTACGGCTTCCACCCCCCCACGGTCTCCTTCCCCGTCCCGGGGACCCTGATGATCGAGCCGACCGAGAGCGAGTCGAAAGAAGAGCTGGATCGCTTCTGCGACGCACTGATCGCGATTCGCGAGGAGATCCGCGAGGTGGAGCAGGGGAAGCAGCCGCGCGGCAACAACCTGCTCAGCAACGCGCCGCACACGCTGGAAGACGTGATCGTGGACGGCTGGGAGCGCCCCTATTCGCGCGAGCGCGCGGCGTTTCCGGCCGCTTGGACGCGACAGCACAAGGTGTGGCCCTCGGTGGGACGGGTGGACGGCGCCTACGGCGACCGGAACCTGGTGTGCGTGTGTCCGCCGATGGAGAGCTACGCGCTTGCTGCTGACTGATCGCGGTCCGGCGCGTGGGCGCGCCGGGCTCGGCGGCCGTCGCGGCCCACCCACGCGCCGGACCGCCGTTCGGTGGCAGCTGTTGCTCGAGCCGAACGGTGCGCCGGGCCCCGAGAACATGGCCGTCGACGTCGCACTCCTGGAGCGCGCCGACCGGATGGGCGAGGCGTTCCTGCGCCTCTACCGGTTCGACCCGCCCTGTCTCTCGCTCGGCCGCAACGAGGCGGCGGCGCGCTACGACCGCGCGGCCATCGCCCGGCTCGGCCTCGACGTCGTGCGGCGGCCAACGGGCGGTAGCGCCGTGTGGCACGAGCACGAGGTGACGTACGCCATCGCTGCCCCGATCGCGGCATTCGGCGGCTTGCGCGAGGCCTATCACGCGATCCACGCGCGGCTCGCGGCGGCGCTGGGCGCGCTCGGCGCCGACGCCACGCTCGCGCCGGGCCGCCTTCGACCGCCCTCCACCGCCTTCCACCGCGCCGGGCCCTGCTTCGCACGCCCGGTCGGCGGCGAGATTCTCGTCGCCGGGCGGAAGCTCGTCGGTTCCGCGCAGGTGCGGTGCGGTACCGCGTTCCTGCAGCACGGATCGATTCTGCTCGACGGGTCGCAAGACGTCATCACAGCCGTGAGCCACAAGCCACAAGCCGCAAGTGCCGCGACCACACTGTCGGCGGCGCTGGGACGTCGAGTCACGTGGGAAGAAGTTGCCGATGCACTCGTGCGGGCGTGGGGCGACGATTTCACCTCCACCGCCCTCCACCGCCCTCCACCGTCTTCCACCGCCCTGTTTCTCTCCCCCGCCTGGACCTGGCGCCGCTAACGCGCCCGTGGAATCTTACGCGCCATGCCGACCACCCGACCGTCCCCGCGGCTGACCGCCGGCGTCGTGCTCGCGGGCCTGCTCGTCGCCGCCGGCTGCGCTCGCAAGGGCGGCTGTACGGGCGACTACTGCGGCACCCTCGTCATCGCAGCCGCAGGCGAGCCGGACATCCTGCTCCCTCCCGTGAGCGAGTTCGCCATCACGCGCGACGTCACCGAGCAGCTGTTCTTGAAGCTCGCCGACCTCGGGCTGTCGGGGAACACGATCGGCGACGAGGATTTTCAGCCGCTCCTCGCCGAGCGCTGGGAATGGGATACGCCCACCACGCTCGTGTTTCATCTCGATCCGCGCGCCCGCTGGCAAGACGGGCACGCCGTCACCGCGGCGGACGTCGCGTTCACGTACGACATCTACACGGATTCCCTCGTGAGCTCGCCCTTCCGGTCCTCCCTGCGGCAGATCGCGGCGGTCACGACGCGCGACTCGCTCACCGTGGTGTTCCGGTTCCGGCACCGCTATCCCGAGATGTTCTACGACGCGGTGTACCACATGCGCATCCTGCCGTCGCACCTGTTGCGCGAGGTGCCCCGCAGCCAGTGGCGCAGCGCCGCGTTCGGACGCGCTCCGGTCGGTGACGGGCCGTACCGCTTCGTCGCGTGGCGGGCGGGCGAGAGCCTCGAGCTCGCGGCCGATTCCACGTTTTTCCTCGGCCGTCCCCACCTGCGGCGCCTCATCTGGCGCTTCACACCCGACCAGCAGGTCGCCGTCACCCAGCTGATTGCGGGCGACGCCGACGGCGTGGAAGTGCTCATCACGCCCGACAACGTGCAGCGGGTGCAGGCGGACACCCAGCTTGCCACCTACCCCTACAAGGGCGCGGCCTATGGGTACGTCAGCTTCAACCTCGCCGCGCCAGGGGACACCACCAAGCCGCATACCCTGTTCGGTGACCGCGAGCTGCGGCGGGCGCTTGTCATGGCCGTGGATCGCGACGGGCTGGTACGCAACGTGTTCGGCGACCTGGCCAAGGTCCCGCCGGGCCCCATGTCGCAGCTCTTCTGGATCTGGGATCCGGAGACCCGTGAGCTCCCGCACGACAGCGCCCGCGCCGCCCGCACGCTCACGCGGCTGGGCTGGATCGACTCCAACGGCGACGGGACGCGCGACCGCGACTCGCTGCCCCTCGCGTTCCGGCTGCTGGTCCCCACGACCAGCGCCGTGCGCCGCCAGTACGCGCGCCTCTTGCAGGAGCAGTTTCGCACGCTGGGGATCGACGTCCAGCTCGACGAGGTCGACTTCAGCCTGTTCAACGAGCGTGCGCGCACCGGGCGGTTCGACGCGCTGATCAACGTGTGGAACACCGACCCGACGCCGTCGTCCGGTATCCCGCAGACGTGGACCCGGGCGGGGTTCGGCCGTTCCAACTACGGCCGCTACGAGAACCCCGCGTTCGAGCGGCTGGTGGACCGCGCCGTGGCGTCGGCGGCGAACCGGGCCGAGGCCAAGCGGACGTGGCGCGCGGCGATCGAGACCCTGAACCAGGACGCGCCCGCCATTTTTCTCTTCGCCACCGAGAACGTCGCGGCCGTCCACAAGCGCGTCGCCGACGTGCGGATCCGGCCGGACTCGTGGCTCGCCCTGGTCCGCACGTGGCGCATTCCCGCTGATCGGCTGGCGGATCGAGACCGCGTGGGGCGCTAGGTGGCGGCGTGGCTGGTGCGGCGCCTCGCCGCCGCGATCGCCATCGTCTGGGCGGTCGTCACGCTCACCTTCATCATCGTTCACCTCGCCCACGGCTCGCCCTGCGGGCAGCCCGACGGACGTCCGATCTCTCCCGAGACGTGCGCGGAGCTGATCCGGCGGTTCGGGCTCGACCGACCCCTGTGGATCCAGTACATCAAGTACCTGGGCGCTCTGCTGCACGGCGATCTGGGCGAGTCGCTCGCGCTGCACCGCTCCGTCGCCGCCGCGCTCGCCGACGCCCTGCCCAACACCTTCACGCTCGCGCTCGCGGCCCTGGTCATCGACTTCGCGCTCGGCCTCGCTCTCGGCATCTACCAGGCCGTCCGCGAGCGCCGCCTCGGCGATATCGCGTTGGGGAACGCCGCTTTGTTCGTCAACTCGATGCCCACGTTCTGGCTGGGACTCGTGCTGCTGCTGGTGTTCGGCGAGCGGCTCGGCTGGTTTCCGGTCGGCGGCCTGCGCAACCTCGTCCTCTGCCCCCGCGTGGACTCGCTCCCCTGCCTCGCCGACTTCGCGTGGCACCTGACGCTCCCCGCGCTCACGCTCGGACTGGTTGGCGCGGCAGGGACGGCGCGCTACCAGCGAGCGGCGATGCTCGAGGTGGTCCGCCAGGACTACGTCCGCACCGCGCGAGCCAAGGGGCTGCCGGAGCGACGCGTGGTCCTGGTGCACGCCCTGCGGAATGCCCTGCTCCCCCTCATCACCCTGTTCGGCCTGACGTTCCCCTTCCTGCTCACCGGCGCGGTGCTGGTCGAGACCGTGTTCGCGTGGCCCGGCATGGGTCGCCTGGCGGTGACCGCGATCCTGCAGCGCGATTACCCGATCGTCACGGCGGCGGCGCTCGTCGCCAGCGTGATGGTCGTGCTCGGCAATCTCCTCGCCGATACACTGTACGGTGTGGCCGATCCGCGGATCCGCGTGCGCCCAACGTGAACGTCTGGAACTGGCTGGCGGTCGGCGCCGCGGCCGTGCTGGCCATCGTCGTGGTCGCGGAGATCCGGCGCCGCGCGGGGACCGGTGCCTCGGGCCGGCGCTTCTTCCGGCACCCGACCGCGGCCCCGGCCCTGTTTGTGCTCGCCTTCTTCGTGACGGTCGCCCTCGCCGCGCCGCTCGTCACGCCCTACCGGCCGTACCTCCAGATCGACATCACGCGGCTCGCCAACCACCCGCCGTCGACCCAGTTCCCGCTCGGCACCGACCCGTTCGGCCGGGACGTGTGGAGCCGGCTCGCTTACGGGGCGCGCATTTCGCTTGGCATCGGGGCGCTCGCGATGCTGGTCGCCGTGACCACCGGCGTCGTGGTCGGCAGCGTGGCGGGCTACTTCCGGCGCTGGGTGGACGCCGCGTTGATGCGGCTCGTGGACGTCGGGCTCGCCATGCCGCGCATTTTTGTGCTGTTGATGGTCGTGGCGCTGTGGGAGCACGTCCCCCTGACGGTGCTCGTGCTGCTCATCGGGCTGACGGGGTGGTTCGGCACCAGCCGGCTGGTGCGCGCCGAGGTGCTCAGCCTGCGGGAGCGTGAGTTCGTCGCGGCGGCGCGGGCGCTGGGCGCCGAGCCGGCGCGCGTTATCTTACGCCACGTCCTCCCCAATGCCGCCGCCCCGATCATCGTGTCCGCCGCGCTCGGCATCGGCAACGTGATGCTGCTCGAGGCCGGCTTGTCGTTCCTGGGGCTGGGCGTCCCCTCCCCGGCCCCGAGCTGGGGCAACATGATCGCCGACGGCTGGCCCAAGATGTCCGTGGCCCCGTGGTGCGCCACCTTCCCCGGGCTCGCCATCTCGCTCGTCGTCATGGCGCTCAATGCGGTAGGCGACGCCCTACGCGACGCGCTCGATCCCCGCAAGGAGACGGCATGACGGAGCCCCTGCTCCGCGTGCGCGATCTGAAGACCTACTTCGTCACCGAGCACGGCAGCGGCACGGCTCGCGCGGTCGACGGCGTCTCTTTCGACGTCTATCCGGGCGAGACCCTCGGTCTGGTCGGGGAGTCGGGGTGTGGCAAGACCGTCACGTCCTTGTCGGTGCTGCGGCTCATCCCCGAGCCCCCCGGACACATCCGGCCCGGAAGCTTCATCGAGTTCGCGGGACGCAACCTGCTGACGCTGGCGCCCCGCGAGCTGCGCGCCATCCGTGGCAACCAGATCGCGATGATCTTCCAGGAGCCGATGACGTCGCTCAACCCCGTGTTCACGGTCGGCGGCCAGATCGCGGAGGCGGCCATCGTCCACGAGCGCGTGTCGCGCCGCGCCGCGCGCACCCGCGCGATCGACATGCTCAAGCTCGTGGGCATTCCCGACCCGGAGCAGCGGGTGGACCACTACCCCCACCAGATGAGCGGCGGCATGCGCCAGCGGGTGATGATCGCCATGGCCCTGGTGTGTCACCCCAAGCTGCTCATCGCCGATGAGCCCACCACCGCGCTCGACGTCACGATCCAGGCGCAGATTCTCGAGCTGCTCGAGCGGCTGCAGGCGGAGCTCGGCATGGCGGTCATGCTCATCACCCACGACCTCGGGGTCGTGGCGGGGAGCGCCGACCGCGTCGTCGTGATGTACGCCGGCCAGGTGGTGGAGCAGGCCTCGACGCCGGATCTGTTCGCGCGCCCGCTCCACCCCTATACCGAGGGGCTGCTGGCCTCGGTGCCGCGGCTCGACGCACCACCCGCGCGCGCCCGCGGCCGGCTGCACGGCATCCCGGGGCAGGTGCCGGCCTCGAGCGACTGGCCGGGCGGCTGCCGCTTTCACCCGCGCTGCCCGTACGCCTGGGACCGCTGCCGTGACGAGGAGCCACCCCTGCTCGATGCAGGCTCTGGTGACCCCGGCACCCACACGGTGCGCTGCTGGCTCCTCACCGAGCCCCAACGCCGCACGGCCCGCCCAATCCCGTGATTCCCGCCGCCGCCGCGCTCGTCGCCGTCGAGGGGCTGATCAAGCACTTCCCCGGCGAGCGCGCCTTCTTCGGGCTGGGACGTCCGCGCGCCGTGGTACGGGCCGTTGACGACGTCTCGTTCGCGATCGCGTCGGGACAGACGCTCGGCCTGGTCGGCGAATCGGGGTGCGGTAAGTCCACGGTGGGACGCACCATCCTCCGGTTGATCGAGCCCGACGCCGGTCGGGTCGCGATCGACGGCGTGAACGTCCTGACGCTCGGGGGCCGCGAGCTGCGCGCGCTGCGACGCCGTATGCAGATCGTGTTCCAGGATCCCTACGGGTCGCTCAACCCGCGCCTCACGGTGCGCCAGACCCTCGCCGAGCCGCTGGCGATCCACCACCTCGCCAGGGGCGTCGACGCGGAGCGCCGCGTCGCGGCGCTGCTCGAAGAGGTCGGGCTCGACGCGGGCTTCGCGACGAGCTACGCGCACGAGCTGTCGGGCGGGCAGCGCCAGCGCGTGGGGATCGCCCGCGCCCTCTCCGTCGAGCCGCAGTTCCTCGTGCTGGACGAGCCCGTGAGCGCGCTCGACGTCTCCGTCCAGGCGCAGGTCCTGAACCTGCTCGCCGACCTGCAGCAACGACGCCGTCTCACCTATCTGTTCATCGCCCACGACCTCGCGGTGGTGAAGCACATCGCGGACCACGTCGCCGTGATGTACCTCGGCAAGATCGTGGAGCGGGCTCCCGCCCCGAGCCTGTACGCCGCCCCCCGGCACCCCTACACGACGTCGCTCCTCTCCGCCGTGCCGGTGCCCGACCCCAACGCGCAACGACAGCGTATCGTGCTCACGGGCGACGTGCCGTCGCCCGCACACCCGCCGGCCGGCTGCCCGTTTCACCCGCGCTGCCCGCATCCGAAGAAGGACGCGCGCTGCCGCATGGAGCCGCCGGCGCTGCGCGAGGTCGCGCCGGGTCAGCTCGCCGCCTGCCACTACGCCGAGGAGCCGCTGTGACCGGTCGCTGGGCCGCGATGCTGCGCGATGCGCAGTTCTGGGTGCCCGTCGCCGTGCTCGTCGGCGGTCTCGTGGTGCTCCTGTGGATCCGCTAGCCCCGGCGCTCGACCCGTCCCGCCTGCGCCGGCTGCAGCTGGCCGGCGTCGCGAGCGGCCTCACGGCCGGCGCCTGGCTCGGGGCCGCCGAAGCGCCCACCAAGATGGTCGTACTCGGCCTGTCGCCCGTCGTGATCTCACTCGCGATGGTGGTTGGGGCGTTCCTGGCGCGCTGGAGTCTCCCGGCCCTGCTGCGGGGAACGACCGCGATCGGCGCCGACGTGCGGCAGGCGCCTCACCTCGTGGTCTGGGCCGTCCTCGCTGGGTGCCTGTGGGCCGTCGCCAACACCCTGACCATCTTCGCCATCAAGGACATCGGCCTGAGCGTCGCGTTTCCCCTGTGGAACGCGAACAGCCTGCTCGGCATCCTGTGGGGCGCCGTCTTCTTCAACGAGCTGCGCGGGGCCGGTTGGTCACGCGTGGTGGCCGTGCTGGGCGGCGCCGCGGTGATGTGTGCGGGCGCCACCCTCCTCGCGGTCGCGTCGGCGGCGCAGGCGCCCGCCGGACACGCCGCGCGCGGGGTTGCGGCAGCGCTCGCCGCCGGGGCGCTCTGGGGCACCATGTACATCCCCTACCGCAAGGCATACCTCACGGGCATGAACCCGCTCGCGTTCGTCACGTTCTTCACGGTGGGCGAGCTCGGCATGATGACCGCACTCGCGCTGGGCGACCGCGGCGGCCTCGCCGCGCTCGTCGCCGAGCTCGGGGGCGCCCGCGACGTGCTGTTCTGGCTGCTGCTGGGCGGCTTTGTGTGGGTCGTGGGCGATCTGTTCCAGCAGTACGCCGCCAAGTATGTGGGGATCAGCCGCGGGATCCCGTTGTCGAACACGAACCAGCTGTGGGGGCTCGTGTGGGGCTTGCTCGTATTCGGCGAGCTGCGCGGCGGCGCGAGGGCCACCTACGCTCAAGTGATCGGCGGCTCACTCCTGATGGCGCTCGGCGCCGCGCTCATCGCGCTCGCGTCCGCGACCGGGCCCGAGCACCGGCGCTGGCAGGAAGCCGCGGCACGCGAGGGGCAGCGCTACGGCATCGACCCCGCCGTCGTGCGCGCCGCGCTGGCGGGTGAGAGCGCCGGCGGTCCGGCGCGGCGGCGGAGGTGGCTCGACTGGACGCTCGTCGCCGGCGCCACGGGCGTGTTCGTCGGCCTTGGCCTCGTGGCCCGGGTTCCCGCCTTGCCGCTCGGCTGGGGCTGGGTCGCCGGCCTGAGCGCCGCGATGCTCGCGTCGCTCGGGGGCACGGGAGCCCTGCTGTGGCGGACGACGCGATTCAACTGAGCGGCGGATCGCAATCGGCGCGTCACCGACGGCCCTAACTTCTTGTTCCATCGAAGCCGCGCGGCGCTGTCATCCTGAGCGAGCGCGCGCCACGCGCGCGAGCGAAGGATCTGTTTGAGGAAAGCGGATCCTTCGCGCCTGCGGCGCTTCGGAGTAGGGAAACGGAGAAACCACCCCCGATGAATGTTCCGGCGGATCCTGGTTCGAAGGTCCTCCGGGTCCTCCCTCCACTGACCCCGGGCGCAAGCCCGGGGTTCACGGAGGAAGGTGCCTCGACGGAGGGAGAGACCTCCACTGAGCCCGGGCGCAAGCCCGGGGTCACAGGTAGCTTCTCCCCATGATCAAACCCTCTCGCGAGTGCGTCCTCGCACTCGCCCTGCTCGCTCCCGCTGCGCTCGGCGCGCAGCAACCCGCCTTCACGCTCGATCAGGTAATGAGCCCACCGTTCCCCGATGAGCTCGTCGCCGCGCCGGCCGGCGGCGCCGTCGCGTGGGTCTTCAACGCGCGCGGGGCGCGCAACATCTGGGTGGCGGCACCGCCGGACTATCGGGGCAAGGCGGTCACGAGCTTCGCGGAGGACGATGGCCAGGAGCTGGCCGACCTGCGCTGGACGCCCGACGGGCGCGCGATCGTGTACGTGCGGGGCGGCGGGCCGAACGAGAAGGGCGAGTACCCGAACCCCCACAGCCTGGTCGCGGGCGTCGAGCAGGCGGTGTGGGTCGTGCCGGTCGCCGGAGGCAATCCACGGCGCATCGGCGAGGGTCGCGCGCCGGCGGTCTCCCCCAAGGGCGACCGCGTGGCACTCGTGAGGCGCGGTCAGATCTGGTGGACCTCGCTCGCGGACACGGGGACCGCCGAGCAGCTGATCCATGCCCGCGGGTCCGCCCACTCGCTCCGCTGGTCGCCCGACGGCGCACGGCTGGCGTTCGTGAGCGCGCGCGGTGACCACGCCTTCATCGGGGTGCTCGACGTCGCCACGAAAACGCTGCGCTTCCTCGATCCTACCGTCGATTCGGATGGGGAGCCCACGTGGTCGCCCGACGGCCGCCGCATCGCCTTCGTCCGGATACCGGCCGGGGCCGACGGACTCCCCTTCACGCCCCAACGCGCCGGCCAGCCGTGGTCCATCCGCGTGGCGGACGTCGCGAGCGGGGCGGGCCGCCAGGTGTGGGCCGCCGACACCGCCCGGGGCAGCGTGTTCCGCGAGATCGTCGCCCAAAATCAAATCCTGTGGGGCAGCGGCGATCGGATCGTGTTCCCATGGGAGAAGGATGGCTGGACGCATCTGTATTCGGTTCCGGTCGACGGCGGTCGGGCCACGCCGCTCACGCCGGGGGCGTTCGAGGTCGAGCACGTGTCGGCGAGCCCGGACGGCGCGACGATCGTTTACAGCTCGAACCAGGACGACATCGAGCGGCGCCACATCTGGAGGGTGCCGGTGACGGGCGGCCCGCCGACGGCGGTCACGCGCGGGACGGACCTCGAGTGGACACCCGTGGTAACCGGCGACGGACGCGCGGTCGCCTTCATCCGGGCGGGCACCCGCACGCCGCCCCGCCCGGTTCTGCTCGGCATGGGCGGCGGGGCGCCCCGCGATCTCGCCGCCAGCGTGATCCCGCCGGAGTTTCCGGAGGCCGGGCTGGTCGACCCCCAGCCGGTGCTGTTCCCCGCCGCCGACGGCATGACGATCCACGCACAGCTCTTCCTGCCGCGCGGGCTCAAGCCCGGGGAGCGCCGGCCCGCCGTGGTCTTTTTCCACGGGGGCTCGCGGCGCCAGATGCTGCTCGGCTGGCACTACTTCTATTACTACCGCAATGCCTACGCGCTGAATCAGTACTTCGCGAGCCGGGGCTATGTCGTGCTGTCGGTGAACTACCGCAGCGGCATCGCCTATGGGATGGAGTTCCGCGAGGCGCTGCACTACGGCGCCCAGGGGGCGAGCGAGTTCAACGACGTGCTGGGAGCCGGACTCTACCTGCGCGGCCGGGCGGACGTGGACCCCAAGCGGATCGGCTTGTGGGGTGGCTCGTACGGCGGCTTTCTCACCGCGCTGGGCCTGGCGCGCGCCTCCGATCTGTTCGCCGCGGGCGTGGACCTGCACGGGGTGCACGACTGGAATATCGAGATCCAGAACTGGGTCCCGACCTACGACCCCGTCAAGCAGGCGGACGCGGCGAAGCTCGCGTACGAGTCCTCACCAATCGCGTACGTGAAAGACTGGCGCTCGCCGGTTCTGCTGATCCACGGCGACGACGACCGCAACGTGCAGTTCAGCCAGACGGTGCAACTCGCGGCGGCGCTGCGTGCACAGGGAGTGGACGTCGAGCAGCTGATTTTCCCTGACGACATCCACGATTTTCTGACGCACGCGCATTGGGTCGCGGCGTACGAGGCGGCGGCGGCGTTCTTCCAGCGACGGTTGGGACGTACGCCGTAGGCTACGGTCCCAGCACCCGGGCCTGCGCGATCGCCTGGGCGAGCCGCGCGCGGTTCCGCTCGGTCAGCCGCTCGATGCCCGCCCGAAAACGGGCGTCGTCGCGCACCCGGTCGAACACGCCGGTACGGAGAAAGCGCGTCTGGACCGCCCTGTACGCCGCTCCATACCAATGGAGGGACGCTTCCACGTCGCCGAGCCACGCGTAATACATCCCCAACCCTTCGGGCGCCGCCCAGGTGGCGCGGCCAGCGCGGACCGCGGCGGCGAGCGAGTCGACGATGGCCGCTGCCTCGCGATGGCGCCTGAGCGCCTCGAGGCACATGGCCTTAAGGTACGGTTGGTCGCCCAGATCGAGCGCCAGGCAATCCGCGGGGCGGCCGAGCAGCAACAGGGCGAGCCCTTCGAAGCGAATCCGCACCGGCAGGGGGGCCGTCTCCAGGACCCCGGCCCGTCGGGCTTCCCGCAGCGCGACGTCGTAGCGGCGAGCCCCAAGCTCCGCTGAGCTGAGCGCGATATGGAATGCTGGCGCCAAGGGATCGAGCTCTGTAGCCGTCTGGGCTTCCGCGACCGCATCGTCGTAGCGGCCGGCGTCGCCCAGAGCCGCCACATAAAAACTGTGCGCCTGCCCGGAATTCGGCCGGAGAGCGACGGCCCGCGCGAGGTCCCGGATCGCCGTATCGACCGAAACTCCAGCATTCGTAAGCGCCCAGCCTCGAGCGGCGAACCCCTCGGCGAGATTTGAGTCTAACGCGATGGCACGGTCAGCAAGTACGATGGCCCGCGCGAGCGCGGTGACAGGCTCCGGGCCACCGGAGTACTGGTACAGGACGAAGAGACTCAAGGCGCTGGACAGGCCTGCGTAGGCGGGGGCGTAGGCGGAGTCGATGGCTAGTGCTGCCTCGAACGCCCGCATCGCCCGCAGCAATCCGTCGCGCGTGCGCAGCTGACGCCAGTAGGTGCCGCGGAGATAGGCGTCGTACGCGGCCGGCTGTTCGGTCCG
>Ga0209027_1000274_pt1 | contig 17016 bp, 15 predicted proteins | sample GraSoi013_1_20cm_3_FD_185821 | JGI IMG/M metagenome (GOLD analysis project Ga0209027, IMG submission 185821) | Grasslands soil microbial communities from the Angelo Coastal Reserve, California, USA - Sample 09_27_2013_1_20cm (SPAdes) (version 2) | ecosystem: Environmental > Terrestrial > Soil >...
ATCTAATGTGACCACTTTTCGAGCCATTTTGCAATAGGCCCGCTCCGGCGCAGGCCGGAGTGCAGCTCCTGAAGAGAGTACGGCACCAGGGACTTCATGTGCCGCATGCCCTCGCAGGCCGCCCGGGCGCCCGCCACCGTGGTGTAATAAGTCACCCGCCGCTGCACCGTGCTTGTGCGGATCGAGCGCGAATCCGCGACGGCGGTGCGCGTTTCCTCCACCGTACTCACGACGAGGCTCACTTCGCCGTTCTTGATCATGTCGACGATGTGCGGCCGCCCCTCGACCACCTTGTTGACGACGGTCACGGCAATGCCGTGAGCGGCGAGCACCCCGGCCGTCCCTCGCGTCGCGAGCAGCCGAAAGCCGAGCTCGAGGAGCTCCCGCGCGACGTGCACCACCGCCAGCTTGTCGCCGTCGCGTACGCTGATGAACGCCGCGCCGGTCTCGGGGAGCTTCGCGCCCGCGGCGAGCTGCGATTTGACGAAAGCCTCCCCGAAACTCTTCCCCACGCCCATCACCTCCCCCGTCGATTTCATCTCCGGGCCGAGAATGGTATCGACGCCCGGAAACTTCACGAACGGGAACACGGCTTCCTTCACCGAAAAATATGTCGGCACCACTTCGGTGAGCGCGCCTTGCTGCGCGAGGGTCTTTCCCACCATGCAGCGCGCCGCAATCTTCGCGAGCGGAACGCCTGCGGCCTTGCCGACGAAAGGCACCGTGCGCGAGGCGCGCGGGTTGACTTCGAGCACGTATATGACGTCCCGTTGAATCGCGAATTGCACGTTCATCAGGCCGACGACCTCGAGCGCGTGAGCGAGCAGAACGGTCTGTCGGCGCAGCTCCCGCTCGACGCGGGCGGAGAGAGAATGCGGCGGCAAGGAGCACGCCGAGTCGCCGGAATGCACTCCCGCCTGCTCGATATGCTCCATGACGCCACCGATCAGCACGTGCTCGCCGTCGCTTGCGGCGTCCACGTCCACCTCCGTGGCGTCGGAGAGGAACCGGTCGAGCAGCACCGGCGAGTCGTTCGAGACCTTGACCGCCTCGCGCATGTAGCGCTCGAGGTCCTTCTGCTCGTGCACGATCTCCATCGCGCGCCCGCCGAGGACGTAGCTCGGACGCACCACCAGGGGATATCCGATCTCTCCCGCGAGGCGCAGCGCGCCGGCTTCCGTTCGGGCCGAGCGATTGGGCGGCTGCCTTAAGCCCAGCCGGTCGATGAGCTGCTGGAAGCGCTCGCGGTCCTCGGCCATGTCGATCATGTCGGGCGTCGTGCCGATGATGGGCACGCCGTTCGCCTCGAGATCCCGGGCAAGCTTCAAGGGGGTCTGCCCGCCGAACTGGACGATCACTCCGTACGGTTTTTCCTTGTCCACGATCTCGAGCACGTCCTCGAGCGTAAGGGGCTCGAAATAAAGGCGGTCGGAAGTATCGTAGTCGGTCGAGACCGTTTCGGGGTTGCAGTTGACCATGACCGTCTCGAAGCCGTCCTCGCGCAGTGCGAGCGCCGCGTGCACGCAGCAGTAGTCGAACTCGATGCCCTGTCCGATGCGATTGGGCCCGCCCCCCAGCACGATCACCTTTTTCCGCTGAGTGGGAGAAGCCTCGCATTCCTCCTCGTAGGTCGAGTACATGTACGCGGTCCGCGTCGCGAATTCCGCCGCGCAGGTATCGACGCGCTTGTACACGGGGCGGATTCCGAAACGGTGACGCGCCGCGCGCACCTGCGCCTCGCCCGTGTTGAGCAGGTACCCGAGCCTCCTGTCGGAGAAGCCCTTGCGCTTGAGGCCGCGCAGCGTCTCCGCGTCGATCTCCTCGAGGCGTTTGTCGTCGAGGTCCATCTCCAGGTCGACGATCTCCTTGATCTGCGCGAGGAACCAGGGATCGATGCGCGTGAGCTGGTGCACCTCCTCCAGGGTGAACCCGTTCTCGAAGGCGTCGCCGACGTACCAGATGCGCTCGGGCCCGGGCTCTCCGAGCTCCTTCTCGAGCTTCTCCCGGTCGGTGGTTTTCTGGTTGAGGCCGTCGACGCCGACCTCGAGCCCTCTCAGCGCCTTCTGGAAGGACTCCTGGAAGGTGCGGCCGATCGCCATCACCTCGCCCACCGATTTCATCTGCGTCGTCAGCCTGTCGTTCGCCTGGGGAAACTTCTCGAACGCGAAGCGCGGGACCTTGGTGACGATGTAGTCGATGCTCGGTTCGAAGGAGGCCGGAGTCGCGCCGCCGGTGATCTCGTTCTTCAGCTCGTCGAGGGTGTAGCCGATCGCGAGCTTGGCCGCCACCTTCGCGATCGGGAAGCCGGTCGCCTTGGACGCGAGGGCGGAGGAGCGCGACACGCGCGGGTTCATCTCGATCACGAGCATGCGCCCGTCTTTGGGATTGACGGCGAATTGCACGTTCGAGCCGCCGGTGTCGACGCCGATCTCGCGGAGCACCTCGATCGCCGCGTCGCGCATGATCTGGTATTCCTTGTCCGTCAAGGTCTGCGCGGGCGCCACGGTGATGGAATCACCCGTATGCACGCCCATCGGGTCGACGTTTTCGATCGAGCAGACGATGATGCAGTTGTCTTTGCGGTCGCGCACCACCTCCATTTCGAATTCCTTCCAGCCGATCACTGATTCCTCGATCAGCAGCTCGCGCGTGGGCGACGCCTCCAGCCCGCGCTCGCAGATCGCCACGAATTCCTCGCGGTTGTAGGCGATGCCGCCGCCCGAGCCCCCGAGAGTGAACGAAGGCCGGATCACGGCGGGAAAACCGATCGCAGCCTGAACCTGCAGGGCCTCTTCCAGCGAATGCGCGATCGTCGAGCGCGGGCAGGCGAGCCCTATCCTCGCCATCGCCTGCTTGAATTTTTCGCGGTCCTCGGCCTTGTCGATCGCCTCGCTGCTCGCACCGATCATCTCGACCCCGTACTTCTGGAGCACGCCGTGCCGGACAAGGTCCAGCGCGCAATTGAGGCCGGTCTGGCCGCCCATGGTCGGCAGCAGCGCATCGGGCCGCTCCCGGGCGATGACGGCCTCCAGCATCTGCCAGTTCACCGGCTCGATGTAGGTGACATCGGCCATCTCCGGGTCGGTCATGATGGTCGCCGGATTCGAATTCACCAGGATCACCTTGTAGCCTTCGGCGCGCAGCGCCTTGCAGGCCTGCGCGCCGGAATAATCGAACTCGCAGGCCTGGCCGATGACGATCGGCCCTGCCCCGATGATGAGCACGCTCTCGATGTCGGTGCGCTTAGGCACTGCGGCGCTCCTGCATCATCTTGGCGAAGCGGTCGAAGAGATACCCGATGTCGTGCGGCCCGGGGCTCGCCTCGGGATGCCCCTGAAAGCAGAACGCCGGCCGGTCGGTGCGTGCGAGGCCCTGCAGGCTGCCGTCGAAGAGAGATACGTGGGTGGTCTTGAGGTTCGCCGGGAGCGTGTCCGGGTCGACCGCGAAGCCGTGATTCTGGCTGGTGATGACGACCGTTCCTCTCTCCAAGTCCTTCACCGGGTGGTTGGCGCCGTGATGCCCGAACTTCATCTTCACGGTCTTGGCGCCGGAGGCGAGCCCCATGAGCTGGTGGCCTAGGCAGATCCCGAAAGTCGGAATCCCGGTGTCGATGATTTGGCGGATGGCGCGTACCGCGTAGTCGCAGGGTTCCGGGTCGCCCGGACCGTTCGACAAAAACACACCGTCGGGCCCGAGGGCGAGGACATCCTCTGCCGGCGTCTGCGCCGGAAGAACCGTAACCCGGCAGCCGCGATCGACGAGCATGCGCAGTATGTTGCGTTTGATGCCGTAATCGTACGCGACGACGTGAAAGCGCAGGGCGGCGCCCTTGCCGAACCCGCCGCCGGCCCGCCATCTCCCCTCCGACCATTCGTAGGGCTTGGCGGTCGTCACGACCTTGGCCAGATCCATTCCCGCAAGGCCGGGAAAAGCACGCGCTGCTTCCAGGGCCTGATCCGCGTCGTCGGAGCCCGCGAGCACGGCGCCGTTCTGGGCGCCTTTTTCGCGGAGGATGCGGGTGAGGCGCCGCGTGTCGATGCCCGCGACGGCGACCACTTTGTCCGAGACGAGAAAATCGGAGAGACCCCGTTCGGCCCGCCAGCTCGAGGCCGCAGCGGACAGATCCCTGACCACCAGACCCGCGGCGAACACCTTTCCCGACTCCAGGTCCTCGCGGTTGGTCCCGGTATTGCCGATGTGCGGATGGGTCAGAGTGACGATTTGGCGGCAATACGACGGGTCGGTGAGGATCTCCTGATACCCGGTGATGGCCGTGTTGAAGACCACCTCCCCTGAAGCAAGACCGGCCGCTCCGGCGGACGTACCCCGAAAGACGGTGCCGTCGGCTAATGCGAGCAGGGCGGGCGGGGCGACAGGCACGGCGGCGGGCTCATGGTGGGGCCACATATGCAGAGCGGGACCGGCTCACACCGGTCCCGCTCTGCAAAGAGCGAAGAAGTATACCGTGATTCCTCCTACCCATCAACCTTCCGGCTCGCGGGTTCGCTTCTTGCTCAGAGGAACGGCACCGCTTGCTAAACCGTGCCAGAATTAATGACTCACTCTTCAGAGCTCGCGAGAACGAAAACATGACAGCGCCACGCGCCTCGATCGGCGCCCTGTCCTCCGCCGAATTCCTTCCGCAGCGAGTCTCGCTTCTCTACCGGCTGTCGGGAAACGACGTTCCCGCAATCCTTCTCACATCGGCCATCGCGGCATTCGCGCTTTGGGGCTACATCAGCGACAAACTCCTCGCCGCCTGGCTGATCTGGCTGGTGCTGGCGAGCCTGGTGCGGTTCGTCCTCAAGCGCGCATACCGCCTGCGCCAGCCCGGACCGGAAGCCGCGGCGCGCTGGGAGGGGTTTTTCTGCCTCGCGAGCGCCTTCGTCGGCACTGCCTGGGGTGTGACGGTGATGCTGCTCTACCCGGAGCACGGCCAGTTCCACGAGATCCTCCTTCCATTCCTGATCGGCAGCGTCGCGATGGGGCTACCTCCGGCGCTCGCTCCCAGCCCCAAGTCGTTCGCCTGCCTGATCGTGCCGATCTTCACGCCCTTGATCGGCCTGCTTTTTACCCAAGGCGGCGCATTCAACACCTCCGCCGGGATCCTGATTCTGGTGTTCTCCGCGGTGCTCCTCGCGCTGTATCTGTCCTCGAACCGGGCGCTGATCGAGACGCTCCGCTTCGGCCGGGAAAACGAACGCTTGCTCGAGCAGGTCAAGGACGCCAAGGATCGCCTGGACCTCGCACTGCAGGCGGCCAACATCCTCATCTGGGACTGGGACGCGCGCAGGACCAACGTGTTCCTGGGCGGCAACTGGGCGATCATCCTGAGAGTGGGCAAGGAAACCAGCGCTCTGAACCTGGATGAATTGGCTCAAATGGTGCATCCCGATGATCTTCCGAAAGTGAAGCAGGCCTTGGACAACTGCCTGAACGGCGGGGAGTCTGAGTATGTCGCCGAGCACCGCGTCAAGACGCTCGCTGGAGGCTGGGTTTGGAGCCTGTCCCGCGGAAGAGTGGTCGAGCGCGATGCGGGCGGGCGGGCGCTGCGCGTGACCGGCGTCAACGTGGACATCGACGATCGCAAGCGCGCCGAGGTCGAGTTGCTGGCCGCCGTACAGCGCGAAAAAGAGCTCTCCGAGATGAAATCGAAGTTCGTCTCGACCGCCTCGCACGAGTTCCGCACGCCGCTCGCGACCATGCTGTCGTCGGCGGAACTGCTCGAGCACTACTCCGAGAGCCTGAGCCCGGCCGAGAAAGCCAACCTGCTGCAGACCATCCAGGGCGGCGCAAAGCGCATGAGCGAAATGATCGACGACGTGCTCACCTTGGGCCGCGCGGAGTCGGGCGTGCTCAAGTTGAACCTCGGACCGGCGAATCTGCGCGAGCTCTGCAGCACAGTCGTGTCGGAATTCCGCATCGCGCAAGGCAAGCAGCACGTCATCACCCTGGACGACCGCTTCGACCGTCCCGATGTGATCATGGACGAGAGGCTGCTGCGGCATATCCTGAACAACCTCCTCTCGAACGCGGTGAAGTACTCTCCTCCAGGCAGCGAAGTGACCTTTTCCGTCAGCCGGCGCAACGAGCAGGCCGCGATCGAGATCCAGGATCGGGGAATCGGGATACCCCTGGAAGACCAGCCGCGGATGTTCGAGAGCTTTCATCGCGCTTCGAACGTCGAGAACCGCCCCGGCACCGGCCTGGGTCTTGCGATCGTGAAGAAGGCGGTGGAGCTTCACGGCGGCGAAATCAGCCTCACGAGCGCGGTCGGCTCCGGAACCCGGTTCACGGTTATGATTCCCCTACGGCCGGTCAAACAGCCGGCCGGAGTGAGCTGATGGCCGACGAATCCAGGAAGAAAGTCCTCGTCATCGAGGACGAGCCCAGCATCCGCAACAACATCATGCTGATGCTGAAGGTCGAACGTTACGCCGCCACTGGAGCGGAAAACGGCCGCGTCGGCCTGGAGCTGGCGCGCAGCGATCCACCCGATCTCATCCTCTGCGACGTGATGATGCCGGAGATGGATGGATTCGCCGTGCTCGAGGCCTTGCGGGCCGAGCCGCGCCTGGCCGAGATTCCGTTCATCTTCCTCACGGCGCTCGACGACCGCTCCAGCACGCGCCGCGGCATGAATCTCGGCGCCGACGACTACCTCCCGAAACCGTTCACCCGAAACGAGCTCATGGAAGCGGTGAACAGCAGGCTGAAGAAATTCGAGAACCTGACCCAGGCGCTGGCGGCGCGGCTGGTCCCGCAGCGGGACCGCCTCACGCAGAAATTCCGGGAAAAAATCTCCGGCGGCGACGGCACCGCGGCGCTCGAGGACGCCGATCCCGGCACCCCGACCGGCAAGATCTCCGAGACGTCGGTGCTCTTCTCGGACATCCGCAACTTCACGACGTATTCGGAGCGGCTCACCAGCAACGAGACCGCCGAGCTGCTCAATGCCTACCTCCAGACCGCTTGCGCACCGATCATCCGCTGCCGCGGCGTCGTCATGAAATTCATCGGCGACGGCGTCATGGCCCTGTTCGAGCCCTCTCAGGACGAAGGGGGCGAATCCCACGCGCACCGGGCGGTGCGCGCCGGCCTCGCAATGCAGCTTGCCGCGCTCGAATTCCGCGAATGGGTCAAGCAGCGCCACCCTTCACAAAGCCTGCCCGAATTTTCCATAGGCGTGGGCATACACAGCGGCGAAGTGCTGCTGTGCCACGTCGGGACGCCGGGCCGCGGAGAGCTCACCGTGATCGGGGACGCCGTGAACATCGCTTCGCGCCTGGAGGGTCAGACCAAGGAACTCGGCTGGGCGGTGGTCGCAAGCGAAGCGACCGTCAACGCCGTCGGCTCGGCGCTCGTCGTCGGGTCGCGCCGCAAGGTGCAGTTGCGCGGACGCAGCGTGCCCACCGAAGCGTTCGAAATCATCGGCATTGCGGCCGGCGATGCCGCCCAGGCCTCCGTTCAGATCCCGGAGGACATGCGGCAGGCGCTCGCGGCCAACGCCCGGGTCGCTGCCGATGCGGCGAAGGCCGCCCTGGGCATCACCTTGAGCATCATGACCGGAGATATCGGCGAAAAGCGCCTGACGGTCCAAGGCTACCGCGTCGTGTCGAAGGTCGGCCGCGGCGGCTCCTCGGTCGTCTACCTCGCCGAGCGGGAAAGCGACCAGCAGCAGGTCGTCCTCAAGATTCTCAACGCCACCGCCGGCCTGGACGAAATCCTGCTGCAGCGCTTCGTGCAGGAGTTCGACATCATCTCGTCGATCGATCACCCCAACGTGGTCAAGATCTACGATCGGGGCTTCAGCGATCGCCACGCGTACTTCGCGATGGAGTATTTTCCCAACGGCAGCCTCGCCGAAATCATCCCGCGGGGCTTGAGCGGGCGGCAGGCCTTGTCGCTGCTCGCCCAGGCCGCGGGCGCGCTGCGCGAGGTTCACAGCCGCGGCATCATCCACCGCGATATCAAGCCGGGAAATCTCATGGCGCGCGCCGACGGCAGCATCGTCCTCGCCGACTTCGGCATAGCCAAGCGGCTCGGGGAGGACAAGGGGCGCACCCGGCAAGGGGAGCTCTACGGGACTCCCTATTACGTTTCACCGGAGCAGATCGAAGGCAGCCCCGCGACGCTGCAGTCCGACATCTACGCCCTCGGTATCATCTTCTACGAAATGTTGACGCGCCAGCGGCCGTTCGATGCCGAATCGGTGTCGGGATTGATCGCGCTACACGTCAGCGCACCGCGGCCGAAACTCCCTGACGGCTTGGCCGAGTATCAAGGGCTGCTCGACAGGCTGATCGCCGTGGATCCCCGCAACCGGTTCAAAAGGGCGGACGACGTGCTCGAGGCGATCGACGAGGTATGGACGCAGCACGCCCTGCGCGCGCTGAAGCGGGGGAGTTGAAGCCGGACTACCGAAGCTCCAGCACGTCCTGCATGTCGTACAGGCCGCGTTCCTTGTTCTCGAGGAAGCGCGCAGCTCGGAGCGCCCCGAGGGCGTAGGTGGCGCGGCTGCCCGAGCGCACGGTGATCTCCAGGCGCTCGCCCTCTCCGATGAACATCACGGTATGCTCACCGGCGATATCGCCGCCGCGAACGGAGTGGAACCCGATCGCCTTGGGATCACGTTCACCGACCTCTCCCTTGCGTCCGTGCACGGCGGTGCGGGCGAGGTCCCTGCCGAGCGCGCGGGCGATCACTTCGCCGAACTTGAGCGCCGTGCCTGACGGCGCATCGATCTTGTGTCGATGGTGTGCTTCGAGGATCTCCACGTCGTAAGCTTCACCGAGCGTGCGTGCGGCAGTCTCGACAAGCCTGAAGGCGACGTTCACGCCCGCCGACATGTTCGGCGCCTTTACGATCGCGATCTTTCCCGCCGCCGCCGCGATGCGTTCGTCTTGCGCCGCCGAAAAACCGGTCGTTCCTATCACCATGCGCACGCCCTTTTTCAGGCACTGGTCCAGGTGCGCGAGCGTACCTTCAGGACGGGTAAAATCGATCAGGCAGTCGCCTTTCGCAACGCCGTCGGCGAGGGTGGAAGCGATCTTTAGGCCGCAGGGACGTCCGACCAGTTCTCCCGCATCCTTGCCGATGACCGGGCTTCCGGGAGCTTCCAGCGCGGCCGCGAGCTTGAGATCCCCCGATGCGAGGGTCATCTCGATCAGAGTGCGTCCCATGCGGCCCCCCGCGCCGGCGATGACAAGCTTCACTGTTCGCGCTTTCCCGGGGACGCGGCAGCAACGACATCTCCCTCGACGCGCTTCATCTTGCCGTTCTCGAAAAACACCGCAATGCGGCGGTACTCGATCTCGCGGCTGTTGGCGCGCTGCCGCACGAAGACGTAATCCCAGCGTTCCTCGTGAAAGATGTCGCTGACCAAGGGCGTGCCCAGGACGAATCGCACCTGATCGCGGGTCAGTCCGGGCTTGAGCTGCGCCACCATTTCCTGGGTGATGTAATTCCCCTGCTGGATTTCCATCCGGTAGGGTGTGAGGCTCGGCGCAAGCTCGCACGCCGCAGTGAGAAGCGGCAACGCCAGAATCAGGATTCGCGGCACGATCAGGATGTTTCCGCGGCGATGAAACGCTATATGATAGCGGAAACGGGCATCTTCCCCCGAGGTGATCCTCCGTGACCAATGTGCACGACTTGAAAACCAGCGGCCTGAAGGCCACAGGCCCGAGGCTGCGAATTCTGAAGCTTTTCGAAAACAGCAAGGTGCGCCACCTATCGGCCGAAGACGTCTATCGGATTCTCATCAACGAGGGATTGGACATAGGCCTCGCCACGGTCTACCGCGTCCTCACGCAGTTCGAACAGGCCGGTATCCTCCAGCGCCACCACTTCGAGTCCGACAAGGCAGTGTTCGAGCTCAATGAAGGCAGCCACCACGACCATCTGGTGTGCATTCAGTGCGGGCGCGTCGAAGAGTTCTACGACGCCGAAATCGAGAAGCGCCAGGTCCGTGTCGCCACGGAACGCGGCTTTGCGATTCGCGAGCACTCTCTACAACTGTACGCCGAGTGCACCAAGCCGCATTGCCCGCACAAACCCCGCGCGAAGGCCTAGGGTTCGCAGTAGCCGCATTTCGATGGCCGCCGAAATCGCCCTGCCACGCGGTTATGCGCTGCACGAGTACCGCGTCGAGGAGACTCTCGGTATCGGAGGCTTCGGCCTGACTTATCTCGCGACCGACTCGAATCTCAATCTCAAGGTCGCGATCAAGGAGTACCTGCCCGGCGACCTCGCCCAGCGCAGCGACGACCAATCGGTCCAGCCGAAGTCCGAGTCCAGCTCGGAGTCGTTCAAGTGGGGCCTTTCGCGGTTTCTCGACGAATCGCGCACGCTCGCCTCGTTCCGCCATCCGAATATCGTCAGAGTCTTGCGCTTCTTCGAGGCGAACAGCACCGCCTACATGGTGATGGAATTCGTTGCGGGACAACCCCTGGGCGAATGGATCCGCATCCGCCGGCCGCTCGAGCAAAGCGCGGTGCTCGCGATCGCCACCCCGCTTCTCGACGGCCTGGAAGTCATCCATCGCACGGGTTATTTGCACCGCGACATCAAGCCGGGGAACGTCTTCATTCGCGAAGACGGGTCGCCCGTGCTGCTCGACTTCGGTTCCGCGCGCAGCGCTTCGTCGGGCACCGAGCGGACCGCGATAGTCACCCCGGGTTACGCGCCGATCGAGCAATATCACTCGCAGGGCCGGCAGGGGCCGTGGAGCGACTTGTACGCGTTCGGGGGAGTTCTGTATTGGATGATCATCGGCAAGAGACCGGTGGAGGCGGTGGCGCGCGTGCGCCAGGACATGCTGCCGCCCGCGGTGCAGGTCGCCGACCGCAGCCGCTACAGCATGGAGCTGCTCACGGCGGTCGACTGGGCGCTGGTGTCACACGAAGAGGAGCGTCCGCAATCGGTGGCGGAGTTTCGCTCCGCGCTCTCCGGGTTTGCCGCGCCGGACCCGAGGAACGCGACCTCCCCGACGACCCTGAAGATCCAGGATCCGCTGCAGGCTAGTACCCCGCCGACGAGTTTTCCCTCCGCAGTCGAGTTCGACCGCGAGACCCTCAAGAAGATCGAAACGGAGCTCGCCAAGCATATCGGCCCGATCGCCCCTCTGGTGATCAAATCCGCGGCCAAGAAGGCTTATACCGTCTACGGCCTCGCCGAAATCGTGTCGGCAGACATCGCCGACGAAAAGCTGCGGGCCGCGTTCGTCAGGAGATTCTCCGGCGACAGGTCGACGCCGACCGGGGACCCGACTCGTACCGGCACCGCGCGGCGCCAGCCCGCGCCGCCGAGCACGTCGAACATCGATGCTCAGACGCTCGCCAAGGCCGAAGCGGCTCTTGCCAGGCACATCGGCGCGGTCGCCAAGGTCGTCGTCAAGCGCGCGGCGGCGAAGGCGCGTGACCCGGGAGAGTTGTATCTCCTGATCGCCGAAGAAATCGAGGACAAGGACGAAAGGAAGGCCTTCATCCGCAAGGCCATCTCGGCATCGGGAAAGGAATGAGGCCGAGCGTGGCGGCCCTCCCCGGAGGATCTATTTCTGATACTTGAACGACAGCAGCACGCGCGTGCGAAAGGCCGCGACCTTGCCGTTCTCGATCTTCAGGTCCTGCTTCACCACTTCGGCGATGCGAAGGTCGCGCAGAGTCTTGGACGCGGTCTCAACCGCTCTCTTGGCGGCGTCCTCCCACGAGGTCGTGCTCGTTCCGATTACCTCGGTGATCCGGTAGACTCCATCAGTCTTGGCCATGTGTTCGTCTCCTTTGGGAATGTCGCCCCTCTCAGACGAGAGCGCTTGACGATGATACTCCCATGGATTTGATTCTCTGGCGGCACGCCGAGGCCGAGGACGGCAGTCCCGACGCCTCGCGCAAGCTCACCAAGCACGGCCGGGAGCAGGCGAAGCGCGTGGCGGCGTGGCTGAAACCCCGCCTGCCCAAGCGCTGCGAGATCCTGGTGAGCCCCGCTGTCCGCACCCAGGAGACGGCCTCGGCGCTCGGCGCGCGGTTCAAGACCGACGCAGCCGTGGGCACGAACGCGGACGCCGCCGGCCTCATCGCCGCAGCCGGCTGGCCTGACCGGCCGGGGGCGATCCTGATCGTCGGACACCAGCCGACACTCGGCCGCGTGGCGGCGACCCTCCTATCGGGCGCGCAAGCCGACTGGCCTATGGCCAAGGGGGCGGTGTGGTGGTTGCGGCACGTCGACGGCGAAGCCCGGCTCTTTACCGCCATCCACCCCAAGCTAGCGTGATGTCCCGGTTGCACGGGCTGCCTCAGAACCCGTAGTGCAGGCGCGCCGAAAAAACGGTCGCCGGACCGCGATCGGCGTTGTAACCGGGATTTGAAATCCGTTGGAAATCGGCGGAGAACAACGTGTCTTTTGCGACGTTGAGGCTGTAATAGGCCTCGAGGATGTTTTCCGGCCGATAGTTCAGGGCGCCGTCGCCGAGGAAGAACCCGAGCCCTCCCGCTCCGAGGTAATCGCGGTGCGCAGTGGAAAGACCGTTGCGCACGTAGGCGATTCCAAGGCTATCGCGGGCGCGGCCGAACGCCCCGCCTTTTACCGACACGCCTCCGGAGAGCGATCGATCGATTTCCGTGAATGCGTAAGTCTCGGTCTGGCCGTCGGCCCAGCTCGCGCGGCCGAACAGGCCCACCGTCGGGGAGATTTCCTGCTCGAAGTTCAACCCGAGCCCGTGCTTGACGCGCTCGACCGTGCGCACGGCGTTGATGTCGGGCGCCCCACCCGCTTGAGCCGCCAGATCCAAGGCGTCCTGATAGCCCGCCATCCTCGCGACGTTGCGGAAGACGAGAATGCGCAGCTTCCCCGGCCGGTTGGCCAGAGCGTACGCCCGTTCGATCTCGACCTGGTCGCCGTAGTGCTTGAAGACCCTCGGGTCCAGCGCGAGCTGGTTCGGCTCTTTGGGCTGGATGAAGCGACCGGCGCGCAGCGTCGAGGCATCGTGGAAATACTCCAGCGCGAATCCCCAGGAGTATCCGCGCGCGTCGGCGGCGTAGTCGTAGGCGCCGTGCGTCATGAGCGACCAGTTCAGGAACTGCGTTCGCGGGTCGTGGCTGAATCTGTTGTCGTCGAAGATATCCAGCACCGCGAGATTTCCGGCTGTCAGGACCAAGCGGCGCCGATCGACGCTGCCGGCAAGCTGGTTCGCATCGGACTGCACGCTTTCGCTCCCGCCGCCGAAGCCCCAGGTCTGGCGCGCGAACAGTCGGGCCCTGTAGAAAGTCGGGGTCGGGCCCGAGGTGCGGGCGATCTCGCCGTTGGTGAATCCGCCGAGTCCGGTCAGCCCGGAAAGGGGCACGCCCTGCGCGACCTCGGGATTGAAATAGAACTCGCCTCCCGTCCAAGCCCTTGTGCCCAGTGCCGCGGTCGCGGTGAACGAATAGCTCTTCTCTCGATCCGGGGAGAGGCTGTGGGGACCAGAATACGGGGCGCCGAAAGGGGATTTTCCCTGCCAGACGTAGGTCGTCTGGAACTTGGCGCTCGTCTCTTCGGGTGCGTCCTGCGCATACCCGAATTGGGCGAGCGCCAGCATGCCCGCCACGAGAATGATCGAGCCCCTACGCACCGGCGCACTAAGCCGCTCTCACGACGTCGCCGACGAACCAGATCAACGCGACCCCCAGGGCGATGAGCGCCACCTGCTGCGCCGTGGCGTGGAGTTCGGGACGCCTGTGCAGCCCGGGGATGAGATCGGCTACGGCCACGTAGATCATGCTCGCGGCGGCGAGCGCGAGCACCGTGCCGATCCATTCCTGTGCCGCCTGCAGCGTGAAGTACGCGAGGAGCGCCCCGATCACCATCGCGAGGCTCGACAGCAGATTGAGCGCCAATGCCGCGAACTTGCTGTACCCCGAATGCAGGAGAATGACGAAGTCGCCGATTTCCTGCGGGATTTCGTGCGCGATGATCGCGGCCGCGGTGACCACACCGAGCTCGGTGCTCTGCAGAAACGCCGCCGCGATCAGGATGCCGTCGACGAAGTTGTGGAAACCGTCGCCGATGATGATCATGAGCCCGCTGCGGCCGCCGTCGCTCGGGTCGGCGTGATGGTCGTGGGCCTCGCAGTCCTCGACATGGCAATGCCGCCACAGCACGAGCTTCTCCAGAACGAAGAACGCGAGGATACCTGCGAGCACCGTGGCAAACAGCGCTTGAATGTTCCCGGCGCTGCCGATCGCGTGCGGGAGGATCTCCAGGAAGACCGCGCCGAGCAGAGTACCGATTGCAAAGCTCACGAGCGCCGGCACCCAGCTTGCGGGCGCGGAAAGGGCGAACATCGCGGCGATGGCGATGCTGATCACGCCACCCGCGACGGTCGCCGCGGAGATCCAAGCAATCGTCGCCATGCCCTAGCCTTCCTCCAGCCAGATGAGGCTCGCCATTCTGCCGGTGGTCCGGTCTCGACGAAAGGAGAAAAAACGCTCCTCCCTCGCAGTACAGAATTCGCCCCCATAGACCTCGGCGACTCCGGCTGCGGCGAGCCGCTGCCGCGCAAGGTCGTAGAGATCGGCGAAGTACGTCCCGTCTTGCCGCGGCGCGAACGACTTCGCGGCAGCCGAGTCTCTGCCGACGAAGGCCTTGCGGACGTCCTCTCCGACCTCGTAGCGGCGCGCTCCGATGCCCGGTCCGATATAGGCGATGAGGTCTTGCGGGGGCAGTTGCATGGCCTGCACGACGTTTTCTATCACTCCGCCCGCTAGCCCGCGCCAGCCGGCGTGGGCGATCCCCACGCGCTTGCCTGCGCGATCGCTCAGCAACAGCGGCAAACAGTCGGCGGTCATCACCGCGCAGACCGCGCCGGGGTCGCGCGTGACCGCTGCATCGGCCTCCGTGTCCGGGGTCGCCCGCGTCGCGTCGATCACGGCCGTCCCGTGCACCTGTTTCATCCAGGCGGGCTCGGCGGGCAGGCACGCCCTCAGGATGGCGCGGTTGCGCGCGACACAACGCGGATCGTCGCCGACCCGCGTGCTCAAATTGAGGCTCGCGAATTTCCCTGAGCTCACTCCACCGTCGCGCGTGGTGATGAGCGCGCGCACTCGACTCCCCGCCGGCCAATCGGGAGTGATCCAATCGGGGTGGGGCGGGCTCCTCACTCGAGCGAGTCCAGGAGCGACCGCAGGTCTTCGGGCAAAGGCGCCGAGAAATGCTTGAGGACGCCGGAAACCGGGTGCGAGAACCCGAGCCGAACGGCGTGCAAGGCCTGGCGACGGAGCTGCGGGGTTCTTGGATCGTCGAGTCGTTTGCCGCGATAGACGGGATCGCCGACCAGGGGATGGCCCAAGGACTGCATGTGCACCCGAATCTGGTGGGTCCTACCGGTAGCAAGGCTGCATTCGAGCAAGGTCGCTCGAACGAAGCGACGCGCCACCTTGAAACGCGTCAAGGCCGGACGTCCGGTGGGGACCACGGCCATTCGCGTGCGATGTCGCGGATCGCGTCCGACGGGCGCGCTCACTTCGCCATCCAGCTTGACCACCCCGTGCACGAGGGCGAGGTAGTCGCGCTTCACCGTTCTCGCTTGAAGCTGTCGAACCAGCTCGGTGTGCGCTCGCAAGGTCTTCGCCACCGCGAGAAGTCCGCTGGTGTTCTTGTCCAGCCGGTGCACGATGCCGGCCCGCGGAATCGCGGCGAGCTGGGGCGCGCGGTGCAACAGCGCATTGAGCAGCGTCCCTTTCCAGTTGCCGCTTCCGGGATGAACCACCAGGCCCGCCGCCTTGTTGATCACCAGGACGTCGTCGTCCTCGTAGACGATGTCGAGCGCGATGGGTTCGGCGCGAAACGCCGTGTCCGCCGGGCCGGGCTGCGACCGGATTTCGACTCGCTCTCCGCCCCAAATCTTCTGTTTGGGCTTGGCGGCATGCGAATCGAGGCTGACGTGCCCGTCTTTCAGCCACCTCTGCAAGCGGTTGCGCGAATGCTCGGGAAACATCCGCGCGAGGGCCTTGTCCAAGCGCAGTCCGGCAAGAGTCTCGGGAACGCGTCGCGTAAGCCTAGCCACGGTATAATTTGCCGTCTCATCCGCAAGTTCCACCATGAAACGTAGTGTAGCTTTATTCGCTCTTTTATTGGCGGCCTGTTCCTTCGTCGACAAGCACGACCCCAAGTCCGGATGGTCGGCCGACAAGCTCTACCGCGACGCGAAGGAAGCGCTCGACGGCGGCCAGTACGACCTCGCGATCAAGCGCTACGAAACGCTGGAAGCACGCTTTCCCTACGGGCGCTACTCCCAGCAAGGTCAGCTCGAGATCGCTTACGCCTACTACAAGCAGAACGAGCAGGCATCCGCGGTCGCTGCAACAGAGCGGTTCGTGAAGCTGCACCCCAACCATCCCAACGTCGACTACGCGCATTACCTGAAAGGTCTGGCCTACTTCAACGAAGACCTGGGTTTGCTCGGCAGGATGGCGCGGCAGGACAGGACCGAGCGCGATCCCAAGTCCGCGCGGGACTCATTCGACGCCTTCAAGGAGCTGGTTCAGCGCTTTCCGGATAGCAGGTACGCCCCCGACGCGCTGGCGCGCATGAAATACCTCGTCAACGCCCTCGCCTCACACGAGGTTCACGTCGCCCGCTACTACATGAAGCGCGGCGCTTACGTCGCGGCGGCGAACCGCGCGCAGTACGCGCTGAAAAACTACCCTCAAGCTCCGGCCCAGGAAGACGCGCTGCTCATCATGATCCAGGCCTACGACGTGCTCGGCATGCCCGAGCTGCGCGACGACGCCGAGCGGATCCTGAGGAAGAATTTTCCGGACAGCGTGCAGCTGAAAAGCCTGCTCACCCAGCTGGGCCGCTGACTTCGGAGCGGCCGCCGTCAGCCGCAGGAGCCACCCGGAGTGATTTCCGGCCGGCGGCGATAAACGAAAGAACTTTGTCGAGCTCACGCACGAGCTTCATCGGCGGGAGGCTCGCGAGGATTCGCCGGCCGTACGGCTTCGAAAAGAGCCTTGGATCACAGATGACGAGCACGCCCCG
>Ga0209027_1000275_pt1 | contig 17011 bp, 13 predicted proteins | sample GraSoi013_1_20cm_3_FD_185821 | JGI IMG/M metagenome (GOLD analysis project Ga0209027, IMG submission 185821) | Grasslands soil microbial communities from the Angelo Coastal Reserve, California, USA - Sample 09_27_2013_1_20cm (SPAdes) (version 2) | ecosystem: Environmental > Terrestrial > Soil >...
GCGCTGGTTGCGGTACAACATGCCGTGACGAGCATGACTTTCCCGAGCTGCGATCAGGAGGATCTGATCGAAGCCATTGATAGCGTCGAAGAACAGCTGCACGTCAGCCACCCTAACGTGGCGCTGATGTGCCGCTTCCTGAACTCCATCGCGAGAAGCCTGCGCGCGCAGCCGGAGGCGCGCGACGCCTGCCTCGCCATCGAGGACGCGATCAGCAGGGCCGGCATGCCGAGCACCTGGCAGTCGGGAATCTGATCACCCCGACACCACGCACCCGCCCCTGCAGCCGAGCGCCGGCACCCGACCCGCGCCCGCCCGCAGGACTGGCAGCGCCCGGGGCCGGCGCGGGCTGTCGCGGGGCCAGGGCCGCACCGGCCCAAGCCGGCTGACGCAGCATCCCTTCCCCGCGCGGGCGTTGCGTTCGCTCGCGGGCGCGGTCTAAGTTGCGCCTCAATGCTCGCGCCGCTCTCCCAGGCCCTGATTCTGCTGGCCGGTTCCGTGTTGCTCGTGACGATCGCGCGGCGCCTGGCCCTACCGACGAGCATCGCTTATCTCGTGGTCGGGCTGGTGCTCGGACCGCACGCGCTGGGTGTGCTGTCGGATTCGGGCGCGACGCGACTGCTGGCCGAGCTCGGGGTCGCGTTCCTGCTGTTCACACTGGGGCTGGAGTTCTCGCTGCCGCGCATGCTCGCGATGCGGCGCGAGGTCTTCGGCCTCGGCGCGGCCCAGGTCACCGCCACTGCCGGCGTGTTCGCTCTGTGCGGGCACCTGCTCGGTATTACCTGGCTCGTCGCGATCGCTCTCGGGGGGGCCGTAGCGATGAGCTCGACCGCCATCCTGCTGCAACAGCTGACCGAGCGTGCCGAGCTCAACCGCACGCACGGGCGGCTCGCATTCAGCATGTTGCTGTTCCAGGACCTGGCGTTCGTGCCGTTCCTCGCCCTGGGGTCCGCACTGATCGCCGGACAGAATCACTTCGAGCTGAGCGGCAGCGTCGTGGCGGTGATCGGCGGCGCGCTCGCGATCGTGGCGGTGCTGGCGGCGGGGCGCTGGCTGCTGCGCCCGCTGTTTCACGAGATCGCTCATAGCCGGCTGCGCGAGCTGTTCACGCTCGCGGTGCTGCTGGTGGTGCTCGCCTCGGCGTGGGTGTCGCACGTCGCCGGCCTGTCGTTTGCGCTGGGCGCGTTCCTGTCGGGCATGATGCTCGCCGAGACCGAATACCGGCACCAGATCGAGGCGGTGATCCGCCCGTTTCGCGACCTGCTGCTCGGGCTGTTCTTCATCTCCGTGGGCATGCTGCTCGACGTGCACCTGCTCGGGCGCGCGAGCGAGCTCGCCATCGCGGTGCTCATGCTGCTCACCCTGGTGATCCTCAAGGCGAGCATCGCCGCCCTGGTCACGCGCCCGTTCACCACTTCGCGCTTCAAGGCGCTGCGCACCGGCATCGTCATGGCCATAGGCGGTGAGTTCGGCGTCGCGCTGTGCACCATCCTGCTGCAGGCCGGCCTGGTGCCCGAAGGCCTCGGCGAGCCGCTGCTGGTCGCGATCGTGCTGTCGATGCTGCTCAGCCCGCTGATCCTCAACAACAACAAGCGCGTCGCGCGCTGGCTGCTGCATGAGCACGCGCCGGCGCACACCGCCAGCGAGCGTGAGGAGGCCGCCACCACCGAGATCGCCCGGCGTGAGCACGTCATCCTGTGCGGCTTCGGCCGCGTCGGCCAGAACGTGGCGCGGGTGCTCGAATCGCAGGGTTTCGAATACATCGCGCTCGACCTCGACCCGGCGCGCATCCGCGCCGCACGCCAGGCCGGGGACCCGGTCCTGTTCGGCGATTCCTCGGACGAGGAACTGCTCGGCAAGATCGGCCTGCGCACCGCCAGCGCGATCGTCATCAGTTTCTCGGACCCCGCCACCGCGATCGGCATCCTGCACAGCGTGCGCCGCCTGCGGCCCGAGGTGCCGGTGCTGGTGCGCACCCAGGACGATGCCCGCATCAAGGAGCTGCAGGATGCCGGCGCCACCGATGTCGTTCCGGAGACCTTCGAGGCGAGTCTCATGCTGGTCTCGCACGTACTGATGCTGCTGCGCGTGCCGGTGCCGCGCGTGATGCGCACGCTGGGCGAGATCCGCAGCAACCGCTACGCGGTGCTGAGGAATATCGTGCGGCGCGGGGATGCACGCCCGGTCGATGAGACGAGCGAGCACCGCGAGGAGCTGAAATCCGTGGTCATGCCGCCGGGAGCGTGGGCGGTGGGCCGCACGCTGGGCGAAGTGCGCAGTCGCGGAGTCGAGGTGACCTTCACCGGCGTGCGGCGCCAGGGAATCCTCGGGCGCGAGCCCGCCGGCGACACGGTGCTGCGCGACGGGGACATCGTCGTGATCTACGGTCAGCCCGAGGAGCTGGAGCGCGCCGAGGCGGTGCTGCTGGCCGGATGACTCGAGCGCGCCCAACGGCGCACCCGCTAAGATACGCATTTCGACGCCGAAGCCAACACCTGGAACGACTGAAGGTGAACCGCAGCGACATCCACTTTCCGCCCAAGCACGAGCCGCTGCGCGAAGACGTGCATGCGCTCGGCGCGCTCATGGGCGAGATTCTGCGCGAGCAGGGCGGGCAGCAGCTGTTCGAGTTGGTGGAGCTGGACCGCGTCGCCGCCATCCGCGGCCGCGCCGGCGCGGGCGAGGCGCGCGCCGAGCTCGCGGCCCGCGTACGCGAGCGCCCGCCGGCGCTGGCGCGCGAAGTGGTGCGCGCCTTCTCCACCTGGTTCCAGAGCGTCAATCTGGCGGAGAGGGTGCACCGCATCCGGCGCCGCCGCGAGTACCTGCTCAAGGACAGCCAGCGGCCCCAACCCGGCGGCGTGGAGGATGCGATCGCCGCGCTGAAGGGCCAGGGCCTCACCGCGGCGCAGGTCCTCGAGCTCATCGGCGGTCTGTCCATCGAGCCGGTGTTCGCGCCGCATTCGACCGAAGCCAGCCGCAGGACGCTGCTGCGCAAGCAGCAGCGCATCGCACAGCGCCTGGTCGAACGTCTCGACCCGAGCCTCACGCCGAACGAAGCCCGCAACGTCTGGAGCTCCATCCGCATGGAGCTCACCGCCGCGTGGCAGACCGAGGAGCTGCCGCGCGAACGGCTCACGGTCGCGGATGAGCGCGAGCAGATCCTGTTCTACCTGGTGGAGGTCCTGTACCGCGTGGTGCCGGCGTTCTACGAGGAAATCGCGCAGGCGCTGGAGAAGCTCTACGGCACGGAGGCCGGCTCGGCGCGGGTGCCGGCCATCCTGCACGTCGGATCCTGGGCGGGCGGCGACATGGACGGCAACCCCGACGTGCACGCCAAGAGCATCCGCGAGGCGCTGGCGCGCCAGCAGCAGGTGATCATCAACCGCTATTTCGAGGAGTGCCAGAGCATCGCGCAGCGCCTGTCGCAGAGCGCCAGCCGCGTGCCGGCGGCCAGCGAGCTGACCAAGCGGGTCGAGCAGTACATGCGGCTGCTGCCGGGGGCGCGCGCCATCACCCCGGCGCGGCACGACCGCATGCCCTACCGCGTGTTCCTGGCGCAGCTCGGCGAGCGCCTGCGCAGCACCTACGAAGGCCGGGCGAGCGGTTACGAGAGCGCGCGTCAGTTCCGCGACGACGTGGCGCTGATCGCCACGAGCCTCAGGGCCAACAAGGGCACGAACGCCGGCCTGTTCTACGTCGAGCGTCTGCTGCGCCGGATCGATACCTTCGGATTTCACCTGGCGACGCTCGACGTGCGCCAGCATGCCGGTGTCTTGCACCAGGTCGTGGCGCGCGGCTTCGACGACCCGCTGTGGCCCGGCCGCAGCCCCCGCGAGCGCCGCGACCGGCTCGCCCAGGCGCTGGAGAAGGATCGCGGACCGGTCGCGGACCTCGATGCGCTCGGCAAGCGCCACCTCGCGGTGTTCGATGCCATCATCCAGGGCCGCCACCGCTATGGCCCCGACGCCATCGGCTACTTCATCGTGAGCGGCGCCAGCGGCGCGGACGATGTGCTGGCGGCGCTGCTGCTGGCGCGCTGGGCCGCGGCGTACGACAAGCGCACCGGGGAGGTGGCGCTCGACCTCGCGCCGCAGTTCGAGACCGCGGAGGCGCTCGCCACCTGCGGCCGCACGCTGCAGGAGCTGCTCGCCGATCCGCTGTATCGGCGGCATCTGGATGCGCGCGGGCGGCGCCAGTGCGTGCTGATCGGCTACTCCGACAGCAACAAGCAGACCGGCCCCTGCGCCTCGCGCTTCATGATTCACCAGGCGCAGCACGATCTGGCGCAGACGCTCGCCACCGCCGGGGAGCGCGCCGTCATGTTCCACGCCCGCGGCGGCAGCATCGCCCGCGGCGGCGGGCGCATCGAGGCTCTGGTGCACGCCGCCCCCGCCGGGGCGGTGGACGGGGTGCTGCGCATCCGCGAGCAGGGCGCAACCATCCGGCAGGGCTACGGACTGCGGCCCATCGCCATGCGCACACTCGAGCGGGCCTTCAATGCGCTGAGCCTCACGACCGCGGCATCGCGCCGCGGGCAGCTGCCGCCCGACTCGGCCGAACAGCTGGAAATCGCCGCGCTGCTCGCGCAGGAAAGCCGCGCCGCCTACCGCCGCCTGGTCTACGAGCGCTCGCAGTTCTACGAGTATTTTCAGGCGGTCACGCCGATCGATGTGATCGAGAGAATGCAGATCGGCTCGCGCTCCGTGCACCGTGTGGAAGGCGCGGGCATCGAGGGCCTGCTGCCGGTGCCGTGGGTGTACGCCTGGTCGCAGACTCGTTACATGCTGCCCGGCTGGTACGGCGCGGGCAGCGGGCTGCACGCCGCGCTCGCCAGGTTCGGACTGGCGCGAGTGCGCGCGGCCTGCGGCAGCTGGTTCTTCCTGCGCAACCTCATCGATGACATCGAGACCATGCTGGCGCGGTCGGATCCGGGCATCGCACGCTGCTACGACGAGCTGGTGCCGGAAGGGCTGCGCGGCTTCTCCGGCGAGATCCGCGCCGAGTTCCACAGCGCCTGCGAGCAGATCCTCGCCGTGCGGGACAGCCGCGCGCTGCTCGATTCGGACCCGACGCTGCAGCGCTCGATCCAGCTGCGCAATCCCTACCTCGACCCCATGCACCTGATGCAGGTGGATCTGCTGCAGCGCTGGCGCGCCGGGGGACGCACGGACCGCGAGCTGTTCGAGGCGCTGCTGGCGAGCGTCGCCGGCATCGCCCAGGGGCTGCAGAGCACCGCATGAGCGACGCGGCGCTTCACGGCCGCCGGTAAATGACGCCGTCCTTCATGACGAACGCGACGTGTGCCACGGCGTCGATGTCGCGTGTCGGATCGCCCGTCACGGCGACCAGATCCGCGAACAGGCCCGCGCGCACGCGCCCCAGCTGCGATTCCCGGCGCAGGATCTGCGCGTCGGTGGCGGTGGCGGCAGTGAGCGCCTGCAACGCGCTCATGCCGTCGCGCACCATCCACTGAAGCTCGCGATAGCTCGTGCCGTGGGCGAACACGCCCACATCGCTCCCGCAGCCGATGATGACTCCCGCCTTGAGCGCCATCCTGAAAGCCTCGGCGGCCTGCTGCATGCCCGCCGTGGGCGCGGACTTGCCCGGCACGTAGTGCTCGAAATACTCCCCGTACGCCTCCTGGGCGGTGAGCGTCGGCAGGTACGCCACGCCGTGCGCCGCCATGAGCTTGAACACCTCGGCCGTGCCGCCGAAACCGTGTTCGATGCTGTCCACGCCGGCCAGCACTGCGCGGCGCATGCCCTCCGCCGTGGTCGCATGCGCGGCCACCGGCCGGCCCGATGAGTGCGCGGTCTCGACCAGCGCCGTGAGCTCCTCCTGCGTGAAGGTCGGCTGCTGGCTGCCGCCCGGCCCCCAGCGGTAATCCGCGTACACCTTGATCCAGTCGGCGCCCCGGCCGGCCTGCTCGCGCACCGCACGGATGACCTCGGGAACTCCGCTCGCCTCCTGCGCGCCCTGCGGCGTGCAGCACACATCCGGACGCAGGCTGCGCGGCGCGGGGCCGTACGAGCCGCTCGCCACAATGGCGCGCGTGACGACGAACAGGCGCGGCCCTTCGATGAGGCCCTCCTCGATCGCACGCTTGAGCGACAGGTCGGCGTAGTCTGCGCCCTCGGTGCCCAGATCCCGCAGCGTCGTGAAACCCGACAGCAAGGTGGCGCGCGCCTGCTGGCCGGCGCGCAGCGTGCGATACGGCACCGGCTCCTTGAGAACCTGGTCATCCCACAGGGTCTGGTTGTAGGGGTGCAGGAACAGGTGCGAGTGCACGTCCATGAGGCCGGGCAGCAAGGTGGCCCCCGGCAGATCGATCACCTGCGCGAGCGCTGGCCGCTGCACGGTGCCCTCCGGTCCCGCGGCCACGATGCGCTCGCCGCGGGTAAGCACCACCCAGCCCTCATGCACGGGCTCACCTGCGCTCCACACCCGCGCCGGACGCAGCAGAAACGAGCGCCCCTCGGCGGCGGGGTTCGCGGCCGGAGGGTCAGCGAGTGCGCAACGTGCGGTGGTGGCGGTCAGAGCGGCGGCGGCGAGGGCGGCCGGCAGCCAGCGCGGCGGTACGATGCTCATTGTTCGCCAGCTCTCCCCGACGCCGGCTCGAGGGGCTCAGGTTCCGCCCATCAGCACCGTCGTATCGTAGCTCTCGAATCCCTGGATAGCGCGCGCGTAGGCGTTGTACACCAGCCGCTCGGCCACCTTGTCGGCCCGCGGCGCGAGCAGCATCCGCAGCACCACGTCATCCGCCGGGCGCGTCGCCTCCTCGGCCAGCAGCTGCCCGATGAAGCGGGTCAGACGATGGTACAGCTCGTTGACGAAGCGCAGGTGCGCACCGTCGTGCACCTGGTCCGCGCCGGCGCCGTAGGTGGCGCGCGCCTCCTCCGCGAGCTCGTGCAGGAACAGATTCAGCAGCCGCGCCTTGTCGACGAGCCGCAGCTCCTCGTAGAACTCGATTTCGGAATTGAGGTTCATGCCGGGAAGAAGTCGATGGGCTTGGTGGTGGTGACGGTGTCGACGTCCTTGGGATCGAAGCGGAACAGGCGCACCAGCGCGATGATCTTGCGCTCCAGATCCGGGTCCCTGAGCTCGCTGGAGACGATGCGGCACATGGTCACCTCACCGGTTGGGGCGATGGTGAACTCTAGCACCAGCTTGCCCTGCAGCTCCGCATTATCGCGCAGCGCCCGGGCGTACAGGCTGTAGATGCGTCCCTTGTTGCGGTCGAACACCAGCTCGATCTCCTCGCGCGAGCGGGCGGCCTTGCCACCGCCACCGCTGCGGGCGGGGCCGCGACTGTTCAGACCCGAGCGCACGATGCCCGAGGTGACGGCAGTCGTGTCGTGACCGTTGAGCGAGCCGGCCCCGGTGCCGAAGCCACGGCTGGCATTCGCGGAAGTGATGCCGCCGCTGCCGACCCCGACCCTGGAGGTGATGAGCGAGCGCTCGGCGTGCGCGTCGGCGCTGACCGAGCCGGAGAGGTTCTTGGTCTCGAGCGGGGTGAGATCCATGACGTCGCGCAGGTCGGCGAGCTCGTCCTTCACCTGGTTCAGCTGCTTCTGCGCCTTGCGGCGCGCCCGCTCGCGCTCATCGATCGGCGGCGGCTTCACCAAGGCGACTTTCGGCTCGATCTTCGGTTTCTCCTCCTTGGGCACCGGCGGCGGAGGCGGCGGCGGTTGGGGTTTGCTCTCGAGCATCAGGCGCGCGAGCCGCTGCGGCACTTCCTCGGGCGCCTCGCGCTTCGGCGTCGGCAGCAACGGAAATGCGATGCCGAGCACCACAAAGATGATCAGCAGCACGCGCAGGATCTTGCGGAACCGTGCGCTCGATTCCGGATCGCCCTCCCAGGGCAGATCGAATTCGCGGTAATAGGGCGCGATGACCATGGCGGGCTACACCGGCTTGAACTGGCCGGCGGCGACCGGCTTTTCCTTCTGGATGACCGCGAGCGAGATGCGCCCGTAGTCGGCATCGGTGCAGGTCGCCATCACGCGCTTGAGCACTTCGTAGGGCAGCGCCTTGTCCGCCATGATGGTGATCTCGCGCTTCGCGATATCGCGTTCGCTGATCTGCGTGCCGACCAGGAGCGGGCGCTTGAGCGCGGCGCGCAGCGGCTCGACCACCCTGCCCTGCTCGGCGCGGATCTGCGCCACCGTGGCGATGAATTCCCCCTGCACGAACAGGTCCGTCCTGGTGATCATGACCACCACCGACGTCTTGGGCGCGACCTCGGCGATCGACTGCGGAATCTCGATACCCTTGGCGTTCTGGATGACCTCGACCTCGGTCGAGTACACGAGCAGGAAGGCGACCATCACCGACAGGATGTCGATGAGCGGAATGAGGTTCAGCTGCGCATCCGCGCGGTGGCGCACGTGGTGCTGCGCCATGCGCTGGGCGCGTTGCGACATGCTCATGGGGGTGCTCCGTTGCCAGACGCCGTCGCCGGCGCATCGCCGATGGAAATGTCCGGGAACAGCTCGGCCTGCACGACGTTCAGGCCCTGACTCACTTCAAACACGCGCACGCGATCCATCACCTGCACCAGCGTGTCGTAAGCCGTGTCCGCCTCCAGCAGGATGCTGGCGTCGGTCTTCTCGGGGAACCTGGCCTTGACGCGCTTGAGGTACTCGGTCAGGGCATCGTAGTTGTAGCCGCCGGGCGTGTTGGGCAGCGTCGCGAGCGGTCCGGTATTGCGATCCGCAACCTGGATGAGGTCCTTGCGCACCATCACCTCCAGCTGCAATCCCGGCGGCGGCTCCCGGAACTCGGTCTGCGGAGCCGGCAGATTCAGCTCCAGGATCACGGTGCGCGAGAACACCGCGGTCATCAGCAGGAAGGTGACGAGCACCGTGAAGATGTCGATCATCGGCACCAGCAGCAGCTCCGCCGGCTTGCGCGAGTGACGCTCCAGCTTGCGGGTTTGATACGAGCGGCGCATGCGGGACCTTCAGTCCTTCATCTTCAGGCGGGCGCGGGCTCAGGCCGCGGCGGGCGCGCTCTGCCGCTCGGTGATCGCGTTCAGGAACTTGACCGACGCCATCTCCAGGCTGTCGATCAGCTCGGTGGTCCTGGTCTGCAGCCACGCGTGGATGAACAGCAGCGGCACCGCCGTCATGAGGCCGAAGGCCGTGCAGTTCATCGCCACCGAGATGCTCGCCGACAGCAGGTTCGCCTTCTCCGCCGGGTTGACGGTCGCTACCGCCGCGAAGGCGCGGATCAAGCCCATCACCGTGCCCAGCAGTCCCAGCAGCGTCGCGAGATTGGCGAAGGTCGCGAGGTAGTGGGTGCGCTTCTCCAGCCGTGGCACCACCTCCATGAGGCTCTCCTCCATCGCCTTCTCGATGTCGTCGCGGCGGCGCGCGGACTGAATGCGCGCCAGGCCGTAGTTGAGAATGTGGCCGATGGCCGAATGCGACTTGGAGGTCGCCTGCGCCACCTGGCGAAAATTACCCTGCGAGAGCAGCGGCACTATCTCGTTCCACAGACCGCGGTTGCGCACGGCCGTGAGCGCCAGATAGACGTAACGTTCGATGGCGATCGCCAGGCCCACCACGAACACGATGGCGATGGGGTACATGAAATTCCCGCCGCCCTGAAAGAATCGCACGATCAAATTCCAGAGGTCCATCTTGAAGACTCCCGCTCATTGAAAGACCACCACGCACGCACAAGTTGCGAAAACTGAATGACATAAGCCCGAAAAGCTGCGACCCAGCTCTCATCCTGATACTGCGCCCCGGCCCTTTTTCAGCGCTGCTCGCCCGAACCCTGCACCGCGCCCGCCCCGGGACGGGCCCGCTCGGGCTTCACAGCATCGTAATAGCGGTTTTCCCGCTGAAATACATCCCGATCCAGCGGCTGCAGCACCTCGTCCACCAGGCTGTTCACCGGCTTGCCGAGCAGATCGCCAAGATCGGAGCGCTTCCACGGCACGATGTACAACACCTTGGGCAGCTCACGGTTGCCGGTGATGTCCGTCGGGTCGAGCTCGAGCCGGTCCGGGCCCTTGCGCGCGCTCGCCTTGGAGCCGGAGGGCTCCTTGCGCGCGCCAGCCGTCCCGGCGGCGGGTGACTTAGCCGCATCGCCGGCGGCGCTCGCGTCCGCGGGCGCCACACCGGCGGCGGCCGGCGTGGCCGCGGCCGGGGCATTCCTGCTGGTATCCACCGCGGGCTCGAGTTGCTCGGGGCGCGGCAGGGGGCGCGCGGGTGCCGCCTGTTGGGAGTCCGGGGGCTTTGGCGGCGCGGGCTCCTGCGCCCGTGCCGCCTCCAGAGTCAGCGCGCACAAGGCCATGAGAGCCGACAGCATGGCCGCGGGCCTCGATCGGTATACGCACACGCGATACATGGTCAACCTCCTGCTCTCGAGGCGCTGCCGCCGCCGGCGCCGCTTGCAACGCTGTCGCCCGGGGTGGGTTGCGAGGGCGGCTCAGGCGCCGCGGGCGGCTCGGATGCCGGCGCGCCCGGGGCTGTGGGCGCCGCGTCGCCCGGGGTGCCGTTCGCGGGCGCGGCAGGGGCGGGCCGCTTCAGCGGCGGCATCCCCAGGCGTTGGCGCAATTCCGCAATCCAGCCGCTCACCGGCTTGTCCTCGCCGGTGAGCTGCTGGTAGTGCTCGAAGGCCGTCAGCGCGCGGCCGGGGTCTGCCAGATAGAGATCCGACAGCACGCCGAGGTTCCGCCAGGCCGGTGCATAGTGCGCATCCGCCGCGATGGCCCGCTCGTACGAGGAGGCCGCGTCCTTGAACTCGCCGCGCAGGCGCTGGGTGGCGCCGAGCTCGCTCCACGCCACCGCACTGGCGGGCTCGTGAGCGACCGCGCTCTTCAGGGTTTCCTCCGCCTGGTCCAGGTGCCCAGCCTTGCGCTGCAGAATGGCGAGGTTCACCAGGGGAGCCGCGAACTGCGGGTACTGCAGGGCGAGCTGCTTGAAGCCAAGCTCCGCCTCCAAGGCGTTGCCGGCGCGCATGTCATTCACCGCGCGATCGAAGTCCGAGCGTGCCGCCGGCGTAACCTGCGGGTGCGCCGCCACGCTGGGCGCAGCCTCGGCGGCGGGCGCGGCGCCGGTAGCAGGCGGGCGCACCGGCGACTCTGTGGCCGGCGGCGCGGTGGGGCGGGCGGCCGGCGGCTGCCCCGGGCGTGGGGCGGTGCGCGCAGGCTCGGAGCTGCAGGCGGCGAGCGCCATCGGCACCAGCCCCGCGAGTGCGAGGGCTGCGACGCGCCGCGCGTGCCACGCGGCGGGCGCCGCGGCGCCGGGCGGGCCCTTATTCGAGGCTCGTGACCACATCCTGCGTCAGCTCCGTTTTGCCGTAGCGCGCGGGCTTCAGTTGCGCGAGCGCCTGAAAGCTCTTGCGCACCCACTCGTCGTACACCCCTTCCTTGGCGCGCGCGGCGTTCAGCTCGTGCGCCTTGATCGCCTGCTCCTCGAACGGAAACACCTGCTCCTCGAGCAGTGAGTTGTATTCCTCCAGCGCATCGCCCGTGAGCTTCGCGGGCCGTTCCGAGGCCAGGATGTCCTTGGCGAGCGTGCTGTACAGCTCCGCCATCTCGTAGGTGGCGGCGGTGGTCACCTCGGCGACCTGGTATTCGGCGGCGCGCTTGTAGCCGTCCATCGCATGCTCGAGCGCGTCGCGCTTGACGAGGAGGCTCTTCTTGAGTGGCGCCGTCAGACGCACCGCACGAAACGCTTCGCGCGCCGGCTGCGCAAGCGCCAGCTGCGCCTTCGCCGCCAGGTAGTGGCTGCGATCGGTGCGCTGCGCGCCGGCCTGCGCGTCGGCGCGGATGATTTCCTGATACCAGTGATCGCGCCGCGCGGCATCGCCGCTCTTGCCGGCGTAGTCCGCCAGGCGCTGGCGCGCCTCCTCGGCGTCGGCGAGCGGTGTTGGGTTGGTGTCGATGAACTTCTCCAGCATCCCCATGGCCCTGGGATTGTTGCCGGCCTTGGAGTACAGGTCCGCGGATTGCATGAGCGCTTCCCGCTGTACGGCGCGGCTCTCGGCCGGGTTTGAGGCGATCCGCTCGAACTCCGCGGCGGCCTCGCCCGGGCGGTTGGCTTCAGAGTACGCCACGGCGAGCTTGCGGGCGACCTCCCGTTGCAGCTGATGCTGCGGGAACTGGCGGCGAAAATCCTCGAGCACGCCGATGGCGCGCTCCCACTGCTTGAGGGTCAGCAGCTCCGCGGCGGCGTCGTACTGCGCATTGGCGCGGATCTTCGCTTCCGGGGCCACGCGCCCGACGCGCAGGAAATCCTCCACCGCCCCGTCGCCATCCCCGGCCTTCTGCTTCGCCTCGCCTTCCTTGTATACGCTGGCGGCGAGGCGCTCGGTGAGATCCGCGCGCATCTTGTCATCCTTGCCGGCGAGCGCGCGCGCTTGCAGGAACGCGGGTTCCGCCTTGGCATAATCGCCCTGGTCGAAGCGCGCTTGCGCGATGATCGTCCACGCGATGCGCTGCTTCGCGCCATCCACCGGCGGCTGGCGCGCGAGAATCGACTCGGAGACGCTGACCGCGCGCGGCCGGTCCCCGGCGGCGAAGATCTCCTCGGCTGCGCGCGTCAGGACCCCGGCGCTGTCCGGGTGCTCCGGAAAGCTCTGCGCGAACCTGACTCCGGCGTCCATGGCGCGCTTGTGCCACGCGTCCTTGTCGGCCCCGCTCAAGCCCTCCTCGCCTTTCTGATACGAGACCAGCGCCGCGTAGGCGGCGGTCGCGGACTTGTCGTTCCTCGGATAGCCGTAGGCGGTGTGCTCGTACTCGGCGGCGGCATCGGCATACTGATGGCTTTCGAACAACGCCTCCGCCAGCAGGTAGTCGGTCGCCGCGGAGTCGGCATCCTCCGGGAACGACTTCAGGTAGTCGCGGTACCAGCGCGCGGCTTCCTGGTAGTCCGCGACACGTTTGGACTTCTGCGCGCTCGCGTGGAAGTAGGTGGCCACGTCCTTGAGATTGGTCTTGAGCTCCTGCACGACGCGCGGATTGTCGGCGCGGCTGCGGGTCTTCCAGTAGGGGGAGTCGAAGTTGTAGTGCTCGACGAACTCGTGCTTGCCGTCGAACACCAGCTGGCTGAAGCCGCCCTTGCCGTAGGCCTCGATCGCCGCCATGTCGAGGTCCGGCGCATGGTCGCTGTAGGGATCGCGGGCCACGTAGGCGCGGTAGACGCTCGCCGCATCCTGGTAACGCTGCTTGTCGACGTACAGATCGCCGAGACGGGAATACAGCAGCCAGGCGTAGGGGCGCTCGCCGTGCTGGCTCATGTATTGCTCGAGCGAGGCGGCGCCGTCGTTGTAGGAGAAAGTGATGCTCATGACCCGCAGGGTGTCCTCGACCAGCTCGCGGTCGGCGCGCTTGAGCGTCTCGAGCCGCATGGACTTGCCGCGGCCGGCGCCGAGCTCCTGGTCGAGCACCCCGCCGAAGGACGGCAGGCTCTCGAGCGCCAGCGACTGCTTGAACAGCGACCAGCCGCGCTTGTACAGGCTCTGCTGGAAGAACGCCGAACCCGCGCCGCGCCCGATGACGGCGGCGTAGGCGCGCTCGGCATCCGCGTAGCGCTTGTCGGAAAACAACAGCTCCCCGCGCCTGAACTGCACCTCATCGAGCTGCGGGCTTTGCGGGTAGCGCTGCACGATCCGATCCAGTGTGCCCAGCGCCTGCCCGGACTGGCCGGTGGTCTCATAGGCGCGCGCCAGCTGATAGAGCACCTGGTCGTTGCGCGCATAGTCGGGGAATGCCTTGAGCAGCGTCGTGTACAGCTTGATCGCCTCGGCCCCCTGCAGGTCCACGGCGGTGACTTCCTGTTCCAGCCGCTGCATCTCGCCGGCGTCGAGGTTGAGGTCCCCGAGTCGGCGCAGGGCCTCGGCGCGCAGCTTCGGATCGGTATTCTGCAGCTCGAGAAAGCGCCGATAGTTCTCCATCGCCCGGGAAACGTTGGCGCTCACCATCGTGTCGCGGTGCACCTCGACCTTGCGCGAGGCGAGATCCCCGATAGTGGGCTGGGGAGCGGGGGGGGCGCTCTGCGCGGAAGCCCCGGGCGTGCTCGCGAGCAAGGCGAGCGCGAGCGCCGGTGCGCAGGATGCGGCTGCAGGCACGCGCAGGCTCATCGCGGCGGCTCCGCCGCCTTGGGTGCCGGAGCCTGCTCGGGTGGTGCCGGGGTCTGCTCGGGTGGTGCCGGGGTCTGCTCGGGTGGTGCCGGAGCCTCCTCGGCTGGCGCGGCCTGATTGCCGCCGCTTCCCTTCTGGGCGCCCGCGCTGGCGGCGCGATCGTACATGCTCGCGAGCGCAAAGCGCGCCTGGACCTGGTAGGCGGCGAGTCGATCCTTCTGCTCCTCGAGCTGACGAGCGGCGAGCCGCGCCAGAAACACACTCTGTTTCTGCTCGGTGGCGTCGAGGCGCGCCTGCAGGGTGTCGATGCGCTGCTTGAGGGCGGTGACGCGGGCCGCGAACTCCCCGGTGTTGGTCGGCACGTTTTTACGGTCGCGCTCCACGCGGATCCAGCGGCTCTGTGCCTCGTGCAGTGCGAGACTGAGATCCTTCAGCCCGCGATGCTCCTGCCACAAGCGCGCGTTGAAGGCGTCGCTCAGGCGAAACTGCAATACCCCCTTGACCAGCGCCAGTCGCACGCGCAGGTTCGCGTTCTCGGGTGTGTCGGGAGCCGCGGCGAGCGCCGCCTCCACACGCTGCACGCGCGCCCACTGTTCGCGCTCGAGCGTGGTGCCGAGCGCGGCCATGTCATGCTGCGTCTCGATGGTGCGCAGCTCATTTGCCAGCGTGACGTTGCGCTGCTGCAGCGTCTCGACCGCACCCGAGGCGAGCAGCGCATCCGCCCGTGGCAGCCGCTCGGCGTAGGCGTGTTCGCGCGTCTCGATCATGTCCTGGAAGGCGCCCATGCTGTCGCCCCAGCGCTCCAGCGTACCGTTCAGATACAACAGGTCGCGGTAGTTCTTCAGTCCCTCCTGGAAATCGTGCCCGGCCAGCACCGCGTACAGATAGCGCGATTCGGGTGCATTGGGCAGGCTCTTCAGCTGCCAGAACCAGCCGTAGCGGATGCCCGGATCGGTGCCTAGCACGCGCTCGAGCAGGTCGCCCTTCTCGATGCGCGCGATGGCCTCATCCAGCTGCCCGTTTTCGGCATCGAAGGATTTGACCGCGCTCTCGTAGTACTCCGCGGACTGCGCGTTGGCGTTCAACTTGCCGAACGCGTACGGCACGGCGAGGTAGGACTCCTGCACGGCCGCGTCCAGTACGTCGCGGCTGCGCAGCTCCATCCACGGCGTGAGCGCTGCCTGGTAGTCCCCGAGCGCCGCATCCGCCCAGCCGATGCCCAGCAGCGCCTTGTTCGAGTACGGGCCGTTCAGGCGCACGCGCGCGAGCGGCGCTCGCGCCCGCGCCGGCTCATTCGCTTGCAGGTACGCAAAGCCGAGCGCGAGATTGGCGCGGTCCCTGAGCGCCGCCAGCTCCACAGTTGCGGGGAGCATGGTGCCGACTGCGCTAAGGAACGGGTCGGCGTCGCCGAGCCGTCCGTTACGCACCAGCGCCACGCCCAGGTTGAAGCGCGCGTAGGCGGACCAGATCAGCGGGCCACGCCAGCTCGACAGCAGGCGGATGGCCTCATCGTAGCGCCCCTCGTGCATCAGCACGTTGCCGAACAGCAGTTCCTTTTGCGCCTCCAGCTCCGGGGACATGCGCCCGTTCACCTTGCGCAGCGCTGCGTCCGCGCGCTCGAGATAGCCGCGCGAGTACCACACCTGCGCCAGATAGAACCAGGCGCGATTGCGCACTCCGGTGGGCACATCGTTGGTCAGCAGCCTCTCGAAGCGCTCGCCCGCCTCGTTGTGCATCCCGAGCGTCAGGTACAACCCGCCCTCGAGCAGCTGCGCCTCCTCCGCATGGTGCGGCACGCGGCCCCAGTGCTCGTAAGCGAGCAGTCGTGTGAGGGCCGCGAAGTCATCGTCCTGATAGAAGTAGAACAGCGCGTCGCCGTAGTGCAGATCACGGATATGCGTGATCGGGAGCTTCTCCGCGTCGTGTTGCCGCGCGCTCGCCGCGCCGCAGGGCAGCGCCAGCACGGCGGCGAGCAGCAGCGCACGCATGCAGGAAGCTCGCGTCAAGGGCTATTCCCAGTCCTTGATCTCGAATTCCGGCTGCAGTTTCCTCTGCCGGTCATCGATCTTGAGCTCCAGGTACTTGGCGCCGACGCCCTTCTCGAACCTGAGCGAGGCGCCGCGCTTGTAAGCGCGCGCGTTCGGGCCCTTGCCGCTGAAGAAGGCGACCAGCTCGTGCGCGCCGACCTTGAGGTTGCCCAGATACAGGCGCTGCACGCCGCCCTTGAGCAGCGCGTCGACTTCGCGCGGCGTATACAGGTAATTGATGACCTCCTTCTGATCGAGCTTCAGCTGCACCGCATCGAGCGCGAAGAACTGCCCGACGTCCAGCGAGAGGAACACCGCCACCTGGGTGTTGGCGGGGAACAGCAGCTCCTCCTCGAGGATGAACAGATCCTTGTTGAGATCGACCACGTCCTTCTTCAGGCCCTGGATCTCCTCGTCGAGCCCACGGGTATCCGGGGAGGACTCCGCGGCGGGGGCCGCGCCCGGCGGTGCCGCTGCAGCGGGGGCCGCGCCTGGCGTTGCCTCGGCAGCGGGGGCCGCGCCTGGCGTTGCCTCGGCAGCGGGGGCCGCGCCCGGCGGCGGCGCGCCGGCCGCCGGGGTCGTGGCGTCCGGCCCGGCCGGGGGTGCGCCCAGCGCCGTGGGTGGGAGGGCTGCGAGCAGCCCCGCAAGCAGCGGGGCGAGGAGCGCGGCGCGTGCTGCGTGCCGCGGCGCAGCATCGGTCGGGGGCATGGCGCGTGTCATCTGCAGCATGGTGGTTCCCATCATTCGTTCAGCAGAGCCCGCAGCTGTTGCAGATAGAACTGTTCGCCTTCGGGGCTGTAGTCGCGCAACACGTTGCGGACCGTGCCGCTGCGGTCGATCAGCACGGTCATCGGCAGGTTGTCGACCTGATAGCTGCGGCTGACCCC
>Ga0209027_1000276_pt1 | contig 17008 bp, 18 predicted proteins | sample GraSoi013_1_20cm_3_FD_185821 | JGI IMG/M metagenome (GOLD analysis project Ga0209027, IMG submission 185821) | Grasslands soil microbial communities from the Angelo Coastal Reserve, California, USA - Sample 09_27_2013_1_20cm (SPAdes) (version 2) | ecosystem: Environmental > Terrestrial > Soil >...
CTCCGCGGCGTCGCAGCGTTGGCAACAGAATCAGTATCGCGTTGCGCACTACCGACACACCACCAGGACTTTGATTCCCGCGCCCCGTAATAATCAGTACTTCCTTCGCGCCACTTACCTGCCGCTCCCGCAGCCACGCTTCTATTCTGTACGATGCGTCCGCGGCGCTTGGCAATGAATCACGCAGGTTCAGACTGTTCTTGGCTCCGAACTGCGCTTCGTCGAAAGCTTTCCAGACGGCGGCGAGCGGCGCTTTACCTGATCGCATTCTGGAGCACGTGTCCGTCGAGCTTCTCTAACGGAGTGACGCGCGCTACTGCCGCGAGAGTAGGCGCCATGTCTGCCACTGTCGCAAACTCTGGGTAGCGACCCGGTTTGAACCAGCTTCCGTAAAAGAGGATCGGAACGTGCGCATCGGTGTCGTTCGGACTGCCGTGCTCCGCCAGATATGTTGAAAGCCAGTAATTATAAGGAGCGAGGCTCACGACCATCGCTGCTGTATTCTCATCGTTGAACATATGCAGCCAACGTCGCGCGATTTTGTCGTTGACGGTGTCTGCCGTTGCCAATGCCGAGATGCGATCGGCTCGCGCCACTCCGGGAACCTTCAGAAAGTTCGCGCGCAGTGTTGCCAGCAGAGTGTCGACGTTGACGTTCGCGCGTTGCAACGCAGCGCGATCGAGCTGCAGCACTCCGCTATCGAAGTAAAATCCGTTGCCTGCGTAAACGCCGGATATTACTTCCAGTCCGTTCCCCGGCACGCCACGAGCGGCGAGCGTATTGCTCAACCGCTGCAAAACCGGTCGCACGTTGATTCGGTGGGCTCCGGTATTCGTATCATGCGTGGTGTGGACTTCAGGGAACGGCGTCAAACCATGGTCGGCGGTGAGAGCGATGACGACGTCTTTCTCATTTCTCACCTTGTACAGCGAGTCGAGAAACGCGCCGAGCGAGCGATCGAGTCGCAGTATCTGATCGTGGATCTCGCGAGAATCCGGTCCGTACTTGTGACCGATTGCGTCTGTCGTCGAAAGCGAGATCGCGAGAATGTCGGTCTGGGGCCCGGCGCCGAGGTTGAGTGCCTTCACGCCAGAGAGCGCAAAGTCAAGCGTAACCTCGTCCATCCACGGGAATTCTGTGATGAAAGCCACCGCCGAATCGGGAGCTGTCGGCTGAATGTGCGGGAACATAAAGTCGACTGCCCCCGCTTCATATGGCACGCTGTCGGGCTCCGTATAAGCACTATCCACGAGCATCGGCCGCCACGCTCGGCCGGCGTAACTGAGCGGAACCTTGCGCGCGTTGTAGGCTCTCACCCAGTCAGGAAGCGTCGGCCCGTAGTAAGTGCTGGTGGTGAAATTCCCATTGACTGGGTCATACCAGAATACCGGCTGTTTTGATTTTCCTATCGGTAGAATCGCGGCACGATCCTTTCGCGAGACCGAGAGCACTTTCGTACGTGGATCCTTTGCGATCAGCCAGTCTGTGAGTGTCGTCCCACGGAAACGAAACGGAGATGCGCCCATGCCCGGCGCGTCGATCAGTTTCACCGTCGTGTCATTCACACCGGCGACGTTCATAACGATCCCGGTATGCACTGGGAATCGTCCCGACATCGTCACCGAATGACCGGGCGCCGTTTCAGTGATCGCGTGATCCTGAAAGCCGTTGGTGAAGAACGCGCCGCCACGATACAGTCTGCCAAGCCCGCCAATGAGCTGCCCGTCGAACCGCGCGAGGTAATCGGAGCGCATCGCATCGATGGTGATGAAAAGCACGAGCTTCGGCGTGGTCGTGTCGGTGACATGCGGCACCGGCGCCGGCTGCGCTTGCGTAGGAGGCTGCGTTGGCTGCTGCGAATATATCGCCGCCGGAATGCCGAGCAGCAGCACACTGAGCGCTCGCCGTGTTAGACGCAAAGCAACGGTCATCGTCGTTTTCATTTGCATTGTGGTGGCCGTCCAACCGGTAGGCCGAACGCAGTCGTCACCGCGATGCGCCATCCTTCCGGAGTCTTCACAAAAAGTCGTTCGGACACTCCGCTTGTTGTCGTGTCGCGTTGCGTGACCGTATAGCAGTACGTGCCGTAGACTATCCCGGGTGAGATCGGCAGTACTCGCAGGTTTGTCGCGATCAGCGTATCTGGCCAGGTCGAATCTCGTCTCGCACTCCAGTTCTCGTAGCCGAGCTCGAGCCCAGCCGGCCCATTCCTGGCCAGCGACACGCTGTGAAGATAGGTGGCCAGATACCGCGCGCGATCACGCTTATGTATAGCGTCGATGTTTTCTTCAAAAAGCCGACGTGCTTCGATCGTGTCCGCCGGTGTTGGTGCGGTGGCCGCCTGACCAGCAGTGGACGTTAGGCCCGCACAAGCAGCCGCTCCGCCCAGAGCGAGGAGAAAAACGATATGGCCGGTTGGGACTGCGTGAGCGGAGCGGGGTGACATGGCTCCGAAATTCTAACCGCCGCTCCGTTGCTGCGCGACTCGCAGATTACCCGATGATGCTCTCTATGATCGAGAGTCCGCGCTGAAGATCCGCGCGACTCATGATCAACGGCGGCAGAAGCCGCAGCGTATACTCGCCCGCGGTGAGCGTGAGCAAGCCTTCTTCCCATCCTCTCTTCACGATATGGTTTGCCGGCTCGACGACATCAATTCCCCACATATAGCCCATCCCACGAACCGCGCGGACTTTCCCAGAGCGCGCGGCGATCGACGCTAGCTGCTCTCCTAGCCACGCACCGTTGCTTTTGACCGAGTCGAGTAAGGAGCCATCCGTCAGTCGATCGAATACGTAGCTGGCGACCGATGCGACCAACGGCCCACCGCCGAACGTGGTGCCGTGCTCTCCCGGTTGCATCGCCGCACCGATGTCCTCGTTGACGAGCACTGCTCCCATCGGCAGCCCGCCAGCGAGCGGTTTTGCCAACGTCAGAATATCGGGAACGATGCCGAGCGATTCGTACGCGAATAGGTGGCCGGTGCGGCCGAGGCCGCACTGAATCTCATCGAAAATCAACGCAATTTCCCGCTTTGCCGTAACCTCGCGCAGCTTGCGGACGAACTCTCTGTCGAGAACCCGTACTCCACCCTCACCCTGAATCGGCTCCAGGATCAGTGCGGCTACGGTTTCTTCGTCCAGAGCCGTATCCAGTTCTGCCAGGTCGCGCTCGCAAATCGATACGCCGCCGGCAAGAGGTCGGAATGGCGCTCGATACGACGGGCGATCCGTCGCAGCAAGTGACGCGAACAGCCGTCCGTGAAAACTTCCGCGCAGCGCAATGATTTCTACCTTCGCGTCTGTGCCGATCTTCCGGGACCACTTGCGCGCAAACTTGAACGCGCCTTCGTTAGCCTCTGCTCCCGAATTGCAGAAGAAGACGCGTGAAGCGAACGAGCGCTCAGTCAGTTTGGCGGCAAGCTGCTCACCCGGCGAAGTCCGATAGAGATTCGATGTATGAATGAGACCACTCGCGAGCGCTTCGCTCATCGCGCGCGTGAGGCCTTCATCACCGTAACCAAGCGCGTTCACGGCGATCCCGCTGGCGAAGTCGAGATAGTGTTTGCCATTTGCATCCACGAGCTCAACACCTTCACCGCGCACGAACTCCATCGGCGCCCGCTTGTATATCGCCAGCAACGAGTCTGCGGCATTCGATGTCATTGACTCGACGTCCTGGTCGACCGGCATTATCACAGCGCTCATATCGCCACACTCTGGGATTGAGTTAGAAATGTCCCATCACGCGGGTCACAGACTCCCCGTAACGCACAGATGCGAACCGACGCGACTCCGTTAGTTAGAGCGGCTTCAGCCGATTCGAGCTTTGCTGCCATTCCCGCGGCAGCGGTTCCATTTGCAATCATTTCGCGAGCTTGCTCCACAGTAAGACTGCTGATCACCTGGTCGTCGGCATCGAGCACGCCTTCGACATCGACCACGAACGTCAGCTCACTGGCTCCGAACGCTGCCGCGACCGCGGCAGCAGCGTCATCGCCGTTTACGTTCAGCGCACCGCCAACGCCGCTCTCACCGTTGAACCCGACCGGCGAAATCACCGGCAACCATCCGCCATTCATCAGCGACAGCAGCAAATCCTTGTTGATGCTCACCGGACGACCGGCATAACCAAGCACCGCGCGATCGATGAATTCAGCGTTGATGAGCGCACCGTCTTCGCCTGATAAGCCAACAGCGGGCACATCTGCTGCCACCAGCGAACCCACCAGTCTTTTGTTGACCACGCCGGAGAGAACCATTCTCAGGAGTTCCAGGTCGCCTTGCGATGTAACCCGACGGCCGCCAACAAACGCCGCTTCCCTTCCCATTGCACGCTGCATTGCCGAGACTTCGTCGCCTCCGCCGTGAATCACGCAAAGCTCGCCGGGTGCGGCGCACCAGGCATTACGAATGACACGTGTGAGCATTGGGTCGTTCTGAGCACGACCACCGACCTTGAGCACGCGCATCACGCAGGCAATCCCGACTGCTCGTCGAGACCAAGCAGCAGGTTCGCGTTTTGAACAGCCTGACCCGCTGCTCCTTTTACGAGGTTGTCGATGGCGGAGATGATGATGAGCGTCGGTTGTTTGACGTTGGCTGCCTTTGAGATACTGACGCGGACGACGTTCCTGCGAACGACATCCCGCAGCGACGGCGGCTGATCCGCGATCTCGACGAACGGTTCATTACCGTAAAAACGGCGCCACAAGGCCGCTGGATCATCGCTGTGTTCCTTGATGGGAACCGTGATCGTGGCCAAGATGCCCCGCGCCACCGGCAACAGATGCGGAGTGAACAGGATATCAACCTCCCCACCACCCAGCTCGCCGGCAACCGCTCTCATTTCAGCGATGTGTCGGTGTTGGTTGCCGACTGCGTACGCCTTGAAGTCTTCCACGACTTCTGCGAACAAAAGATCCGGTCTCGCGGAATATCCGGCGCCAGTCACACCACTCGCCGCTGTTACATTTATGGTAGCGCCAGGCAACACGAGATGTTCAGTCAGTAACGGGGCAACCGCCAACAGAATCGCCGTCGGATAGCACCCCGGATTCGCGATGACATCAGCGCCCGGAATCCTCGAGCGCATCAGCTCCGTCAGGCCGTATGGCGCCTTGACCGTCGATGATTCGTTGGTCCCAGGCCGGAAATCGGCGGAAAGGTCGACCACCCGCGCGCCAACGTTGCGCGCAGTACCCACCCACCTGGCAGAAGTACCATGGGGGAGCGCGGTAAACACGACTTCAGCCTTATCCAGCGGTGCATCTTCCGTCGCAACGTAGGTCAACTCCGTCGCGCCAACGCGAACACGCTGTCCGCGCTGCTCGTTGGCCGAGGCAAAGGCGAGCGAAAGTCCCGGATGCTGGGTGATCAGACCACACAGCTCCCTGCCAGCATAACCACTGGCGCCAAGGACCCCGACCGGAATTTTATGCATAGTGAATGCATAACATTACACCCAACACGCGTCAATGATTCCATCAGGTCGCTCGCGGATTATTCAGCGGGTCGCTAGAATCTCTGCGTGGCTAACAAACGCGAACGGCACGACACCATCCTCGAGATCATCGGCTCACGCGCCGTCAGCAGTCAGGAAGATCTACGCAAGCTGCTCCTCCAGCGCGGCTGGGATGTTACACAGGCGACTCTATCGCGCGACCTGCGGGAGCTGCGATTGGCGCGCGTGCCAACACCCGAGGGTGCCCGCTATGCCGTAACTGACGGTAATATCGAGGAGAGCAGAGCCGCGCTCGATACGCTGTTGCCTCAGCTTTTTCTGCGCGTCGACGGCGTTAGCGAGATGCTGGTGCTCCGAACCGTCCCCGGCGGCGCCCAACCTATCGCTGCTGCCCTCGATGGCGAGGCGTGGAGCGACATATTCGGTACCGTCGGTGGCGACGACACCATCCTCATCATCTGCCGTTCGGTTGCCGCCCGGGAACGCGTCCAGCGCCGCTTAAAGAGCCTGGCCGGAGAGCCCTAAGCAGTATTGACGGGTCGACATGGACCGATTAAATATTCACTAGTTCTGAATACTTATTGAGGCGTCCGTGATCCGAACAATTGCCCTCGCCTATTCCGGCGGGCTTGATACTTCTATCATCGTGCCGTGGCTCAAGGAGCGGTACAACGCGCGCATTGTCTGCGTTGCCGCCGATATTGGCCAGGGCGATGAGCTGGAGGGCGTCCGTGCGAAAGCAATCGCATCGGGTGCCGAGGAGTGCTACGTCGAAGATCTGCGCCACGAATTCGTGGAACAGTTCGTGTGGCCCACCCTCCGCGCCGGCGCTATCTACGGTCGTAAGTATTTGCTCGGCACTTCGATGGCACGGCCGCTGATCGCCCGTCGCCAAGTGGAGATTGCGCGTAAGGTTGGAGCTGATGCACTCGCGCATGGTTGCACCGGTAAAGGAAACGACCAGGTTAGATTCGAGCTGACCTACGCTGCGTTCGCACCGGATCTGCCTGTCATCGCACCCTGGCGTGAGTGGGACATCCGAAGCCGCGAGGACGCGATCGCTTACGCCGAGTCGCACCGGATCCCCGTTGCCGCCACTAAAGAGAAGATTTACTCGCGCGATCGGAATATCTGGCACATCTCTCACGAAGGGGGCGTGCTCGAGCAGCCGCAAACCGCACCGCCTGACGATCTTTTCATGCTCACGACATCGCCGGAGAAAGCGCCCGACGAGCCTGAGGAAGTCACGATTGGGTTTGTCAGCGGCACACCTGTTTCAGTCAACGGCGCGGAGCTCGATGCTGTGGATCTGGTGCACACGCTTAACAAAATCGGCGGGCGCCACGGAGTCGGCCGGATTGACCTCGTTGAAGACCGTCTGGTCGGAATGAAGTCGCGCGGTGTCTACGAGACACCGGGCGGCACCCTGCTCTATGCCGCCCACAGCGAGCTAGAGCAGCTCGTGCTCGATCGGCGCACACTCGCAGCGAAGGATCTCATCGCTCCACGTTATGCCGATCTGGTCTACGAGGGACGCTGGTGGACGACTGAGCGTGAGGCTTACGACGCGTTCGTCGACATCACACAGGAGCGTGTGACCGGCACCGTCACTCTCAAACTGTTCAAGGGGACGGCAGGTGTGGTCGCCCGCGAGAGCGAAAACGCTTTGTATGACGAGCGCTTCGTCACCTTCGGCGAGGACGATGTCTATCAGCAGAGCGATGCCGCCGGCTTCATCAGACTCTACGGACTGTCAACGCGTGTGCGCGCCATTCGCGACCAGGAGCTCGCCGCGACCCGCAGCGAAGATGCAGCCAAAAAGCAAAGCAGCGAAACTGCCACGCTCGCTATAGCTTGAGTTGAAGGAGTTCGCCATGTCGGATCACACTTCGCACAAGTTGTGGGGTGGCCGCTTCGCCGTGCCGCCTGCCGCAGTACTGGAAGCGCTAAATCGGTCGATTGGCACCGATTTCCGGCTTTGGCCGTTCGACATCAGTCTGTCGCAGTCATGGGCCGTCGCTCTCTGGGGAGCGGGCGTGCTTACTCTTGAAGAGAGCAAGAAAATCGAGCGCGGCCTCAGCGCAGTCGGACAGAAACTAGCCGCCGGCGCTCAGCCGGTTTCCTCCGACGAAGACGTTCACACGCTGATCGACCGCCTGCTACACGAGGAGATTGGCGATGTCGCCTCGAAACTACACACGGGTCGCAGTCGCAACGATCAGGTCGCCACTGCAACTCGCTTGTGGGCTATGGATGCGTGCACCAAGCTGGACGCCGCCGTGCGCTCATTGCAGCAGGTGATGCTCGACCACGCAACTGCGCTCGATGACGCGATGATGCCCGCGTATACTCACATGCAACGGGCACAGCCGGTTCTCGCCGCGCACTGGATGCTTTCGCATTTCTGGCCGCTCGAGCGTGACCGCGCCCGTGTCGCGGCCGCTTCGCGCGTCACCGCAATACTCCCACTAGGCGCGGGTGCGATCGCGGGCTGCGCGTTCCCAGTCTCACGCGTTCTTCTCCAGGGAAGCTTGGGTTTCAACTCCCTGTCACAGAATAGTATTGACGCAGTAGGCGATCGCGATTTTGTCGCCGAGCTGCTTTTTGCGGTCGCGATGATTGCCACACACGTGTCGCGACTCGCTGAAGACCTCATCATCTACGGCTCGAGCGAGTTTGGATTCGTCCAGTTCGGAGATGCATTTACTACCGGCTCGAGTATGATGCCGCAAAAGCGCAATCCCGATGCGCTCGAATTGGCGCGTGGCTCGGGGGCGCGCGCGATAGGAGATCTGAGCACACTGCTGTCGACGCTAAAAGGATTGCCAAGCGGCTACAACAAAGATTTGCAGGACGACAAGCGAGTGTTGTTCGACGCGGTCGACACTGTTTTGCTTGTTCTGCCTGCGGTCGCCGGTGCGCTACATGAAACGCGTTTCAACCGGAAGCGGATGCGGAGCGCCATCTCCAGCAGCATGATGGCGACCGATCTTGCCGACCATCTCGTCGAAAAAGGTGCGACATTCCGTGAGGCGCACGCCGCAATTGGATCGTTGATCCGGGAAAGCGAGCGTGATGGTTGCGAGCTCGAGGCGCTGCCAATCTCTTCGTTCAAAGCTGCGCATCGGCTATTCGGAGACGACGTGCTCGACTGGCTTGAGCCTACGATCTCCGTCGCTCGTCGTGAAGTGCCAGGTGGTACTGGCCCATCTGCAGTCGCAGCGCAGATTCAGGCGGCGCGGGATGCTCTACGCCCGGAAACGGAGATCGCGCGCGGGAACGAGCTGATTCTGCGCGCAATCTAGAACATCAAACCGAAAGTAATCGGCACGAACTGAAACACGCCGCCCTTCTCGGCGCTGCGTGAAATCGTGTGGTAGCGAGCCTCCAGAAACGCCGCCGCGGGTCCAAATCCAAAGGTGGTTCCCAGTCCAGCGTTGAAGCCAAAGTTGCTCTGCGCTTTGGCGCTAATGGTGTCGACCTTCGAGCTATACCAACCGCCTCCCGCCAACACGTACGGCTTCGCGTATGTGCCTGGAAATGCGTAAACGAGATTCACAGTGCCACCCGCGACCCGCAAATCGGCGGTAGTAGTTCCAGTCGGCGTGTCCGCGTGAGTTAGCTTGTTATATATCGCGTCGAACCTGAGACCGATTGGAAGGTCTGGCGAGCCGACCGCAAGCGCCAGCAAAGCGGAATATCCCGTTTTTTGGAGGTCGCCGAGTTTTCCGACTGGGATGGCAGCGCCACCACCAATTCCCAGCGCATAGCCTTTTTGAGCGTGGGTCGTGGTGGGAATAATCAGTGGCGAGAAGGCCAGCACTGTTAGAAAAAGCTTCCGCGTTGCAGCTCGGCTCATTTTGGTTCCCTGGTTTTAAAACGAGATTCTTGCGTTAATTATCCTATAATATTAGGATAATTAGTGGCCCGTTCGTATACTCTTGCTACGGCTGCACTTGCGCTGGGCGTCACGAGCAAGTGGCTCGACAATGCGTTGTCCCACGTCCGTGTGCCCGGCATTGTACAGACTCGCCAAGGTATTCCGCGTCGGCTCTCGATTGAGTCACTCATACTCATTTCCATTGCCCTCGACCTGATCGCTGATGTAGAGATTCCACTTGCGAGAGCTCTCGGCCTTGCAACGAGACTTGCTGCCGCAGGTGGAAAACTAACACTCGAAAGCGGGGCAAGAATCGAAATCGATCTGCCAAGCATAACGGAGTCGCTCCTCCAACGACTGGAGCACGCAGTCGAAGTTGTCCCACTACCCCGCCGCGGTCGACCACCACAAAAAACAACGGGGCGCCTCGATTGAGACGCCCCGCCAGATTGTGCCAGTGAAGTGCGCGAGACTTATGCAGAAGTCTTCGTCACGTTCTCGGCAGCCGGACCTTTCTGACCTTCGACGATGTCGAACTCCACAGCATCGCCCTCGGCAAGGGACTTGAACCCCGAGCCGGAAATGGCGCTGTAGTGAACGAAGCAATCCTTCTGCCCGTTGTCAGGTGTGATGAACCCAAAGCCCTTCGCGTCGTTGAACCACTTCACTTTGCCGGTCGTACGCATTCCCTACTCCTGAAAAAAAATTGTGTCTTGGGGAGCGCGGAACGCCCGACCCTCGACAATCTGTTACGCGAGTCTCAACCACCTCGCGCTGGAAAAAGCCGGAGCAACGCTGTTGCCGTGCCCCAGGCTGACTTGGCGGACAAAATAGCAAGGACCGGCTGAGCAGACAATAGACAGAATCACGGGGTTATCCTGCGCACTGCCGTTACGAAATACTCGGTCTCGCCGAAGCAACTCGTCGGTATGCCGCGATGCTGGTCATATGTGAGTGACACTTGTTTGCCTGCGGCTTGCTCGAGTACGCGGGCTAACGAGTCATTTCTAACTGTGAAGGAGAAGTACTGCGGTGTTGCTCCGGGTAACGGCGTCATCGCGATCTCCCCTTCCCATGTCTTACACAGCCATCCTTTCTTGGAAATCTTCTGCAGATATCCCGCGCGCTCGCCGTTCGAATAGGTGTATCCCAGCGCTACCCAAATCCAGAGCGCGATCACTACCGCCGGAACGAGTATGAGGATCATCAAAATTATCAGCGCCTTGTTTCGCTTCTTGTGCGGAGGTGCGACAACAGGACCGGAAGGAGTCGGAGTTTCAGTCGTCTCTGGGGTATCAGCCATCAGAGCTCCAGGAGCAGGGAAATGAATCGCTGTTCTTATGCAGCGCTCGAGCCACAGAATTAGCTTTCATTTTCACCATAAACCGGCACAGTTGTCCAGCATTACGCGTAGAAAGACTCCAACTGCGTTCGTAGGCGGCGTACCCGTCGGCTCCGCACATCCCATCGTCGTGCAGTCGATGACCAACACGGACACCGCTGACGCAGCTGCAACTGCGCTGCAGGTCGCCGATCTCGCGCGTTCGGGCAGTTTACTCGTCCGTGTCACCGTCAATAACGACGAGGCGGCGAGAGCAGTCCCCGAGATAGTAAGTCGCCTTACCGACATGGGCATAAACGTGCCAGTCATTGGCGACTTCCACTATAACGGGCACTTGCTGCTGACCAAGTATCCGGCGACGGCTAAAGCGCTCGCCAAATACCGCATCAATCCCGGCAACGTCGGCGGTAAACGACGCGACGAAAATTTCCGGACGATCATTCAGGTAGCGCTCGACAACGGCAAGCCCGTCAGAATCGGCGTCAATTGGGGATCGCTCGATCAGGATCTGCTGACAGAGCTGATGGACGAAAATGCAAAGAGAAGCGACCAAGGCGATGCCAAGGACGTTTACGTCGAGGCAATGCTGCAAAGCGCGCTACGGTCGGCAGCTGTCGCGGAAGAAATGGGGCTCGGGCACGATCGCATCATCATCTCGGCAAAAGTGTCTGGCGTACAGGACCTCATAACTGTCTATCGACAACTCGCCGAGCGCTGTGACTATCCGCTCCACCTCGGTCTTACCGAGGCAGGTCTTGGATCGAAGGGCATCATCGCCAGCACCGCAGCGCTGTCTATCCTTCTGACGGAAGGAATCGGCGACACAATTCGCGTTTCACTCACACCGCGTCCCGGCGGTGATCGCAGCGAAGAGGTTCGTGTCGCTCAGCAGATTCTTCAATCTCTCGAGCTGCAAAGCTTCAATCCTCAGGTCACCGCCTGTCCGGGTTGCGGCCGCACCACGTCAACTTTCTTCCAGCACATGGCCGAAGACATTCAGACGTACCTGCGCGAACAGATGCCGGTCTGGCGGCACCGATATCCGCGCGTAGTCGACCTGCGTGTCGCCGTGATGGGGTGTGTAGTGAACGGGCCAGGGGAGTCCAAACACGCGAACATTGGTATTTCACTTCCAGGTACCTTCGAAGACCCCAAAGCACCCGTTTACATCGATGGAAAACTCGCTGTGACACTCAAGGGCGAAGGAATCGTCCCTGAGTTTTTGAAGATCCTCGAGGATTATGTGGAGAAGACCTACGGCGCAGACCGGACAGCAGCCCTTACATAGCTACTCGGCGAGCCTGAGCAGCTCGGCGGACACCGCATCCAGCTCCGACATGATCGGAGCATCGAAGCCAACTTCGCGTAGACGATCGTAGACTTGCCGGTACCAGCGGCTGGTCGCCGCTTTGCCGCCACCGAAGCGGTTCCACACCGATTCGGGATCGACAGTCCGTCGCAAGTCTGAAACGAACGATGCCGCGCTATGAATTTTGTCAGCTGCACACACCCAGCGCGCCTCGTTGTTCGCGCCGGCCAGCCGCTCCAAATAGTCCACTCTTCGGTCCTCTCCAGAGAGCTCGACGCCATCGTCGTCCAGCTTTCTATAGGTCACCGCGAGGACTGTCTCCAGCACCTTGCTCCCGAATTTGTCGCCGATTCGCTGCTCGAGCATTGTGCGTGAGTAACCATCCTGCACACAATCCTGAATTACATCATGGAGAATTCCGGCGACTACAGTGTCGCTGTCGCATCCGTACCGAGTGAGAATGATTGCCACGTTCGCCGGATGCGTGAGGTAGGGAAGCCTCGTGCCTTTTCTCACCTGGCGATCGTGATGCTTCGCCGCAAAAGCGAGAGCATGATTGATGACATCAGAGTAGCCCGGAGCGCTCATCAAGCGGTTGCAAACCAGGACATGAGCTGTTCCAAACCTCGCTGGTCGTCGGCGTCGAATGCGTTACGGCGGTCAGAATCTACGTCGAATACGGCCACCAAATCACCCCGTTTATTGAGCACTGGAATTACGATCTCAGATCGGGAGCGCGCGTCACAGCTGATGTGTCCGGAAAATTTCTCGACGTCGGGTACCACAACGCTTTTCATTTCGGCGGCCGCTGTCCCGCACACGCCCTGACCGAATGCGATGTCGAGACAGCCCAGTGTTCCCTGATATGGCCCCACCCGTAGGAGCTGACCAGGAACGACAACCCGGTAAAAGCCAGTCCAAAGATGACCGAACGCGTGGTGCACCAGCGAAGCTAGAGTCGCCATTGCCGTAATCTCGTCATTCACGCCATCGAGAATTGCTTCTGCGTGACCCTTCAGCTCAGAATACGCGTGAGCCTTCGGGACGCTGCGCAAGTCCGGAATTGTCTCTGCCATTTCCCGTTACTGCGCGGTTGCGAGCTCGGGTCTGAATGACTCCGGCTGTCGGGCGGCGCCGAGCATTTCTTCGCGGGTCTCGAGCTGCGGCATTTCCGCATCCCAGAGGACGAGCCCGTGGATCCGCATGTCGGCTCCGCGAAGACCGTCAACCGCTGACTTCAAACCACCGATCGTCGTGTGCGCAATACGTGCGCAGAGTATCACGTCTGGCGCGGGAATAATGCTCGCAGCACTCCGCTGCACGTAACTCGTCGGCGCGCCAATGATGATGAAATCGTAGCGACGCTGCAATCGCGCCAATTCTCTCTTTATTTCCTCGACGACGGTCGGCTCTGGCAGCCCGGAGCGTCGCGTTCCACTCGGCAGCACGTCGAGCGGTCGATCGCGACCGATTGTAGTCGGCACGATTGCTTCCGGCCAGGTGGCAGCGCCGTTGATGATTCCTGCCAAGCCCGGATCGGGGCGAACGCGAAGCACGCTCGCGACGGCGCATGTAGTCGGATCGACATCAACAAGTAAAGTGCTACGCGCCTCGTAAGCCGCTGCAGCGGCAAGATTGGCCGCAACTGTGGCAACGATTCCCGGATCGTCGCCGGTGATGGTAACGATCGGAACGCTCGCTTCCACGGAAGCGATATGCAGGTAGAGCGTGCGATAGCTCTCCGAGACAACGTCGATCAGCGGCGGAGCTTCGACATCCGCCTGTCGACGGCTTCGTTCGACAACGATCTCGGGTGGTTTGATAACGGTCAGGACGCGCGCATTACTGACCTGTTCCGCCTCACGCGGGTCAGCAATGTGCGGGCGCTTCAGCTCAGTCCCAAACGATGCTGCGAATCCAACCGCAAGTGCCAGCACTACCGCGGCAGCCAGCATCGCCCACGGCGGCGCGCCGACGTTTGCGAGCTCACGCGCACGTGTGGTTTCACGATCGATGCGAACGTTCTTTTGGCGAATCTGATCGAGCTGTCGTGCTGCTGCTGCGTAGCTCTGCTGCGCGGCCGTTCTTTGGGCGAGCACCTTGGTCGTATCGATGTCGATCGTCGGCTTCACGACAGGCGCCGGCGTTGGCCGAATCAGGGCGAGCTTGCCCCTCATTTCGCCACGCTTCGCGTCCGCGATGCCTTTGATCTCGCGACCAATCGCGGTTGCCCGCGAAGTGAGCGCGAGGTACACCGGATCAACGCCACCAACTGCGCCGAAAGCATTTCGTTCACGTTCGATGTCGGCGAGGGAATCGAGGAGTATGCGTACTCTCGGGTCAGCAGCAACCGTCGGCGAAGCCGCCAGCGCCCGATACGATGTCGGAAGCGGCGCATTCTCAGCGCGATCGATCAGGCGATTCAAGGTCGTAAGCTCCGCCGTCAGCGAATCACGCTGTGCACGCACGGCGGGCGGGAAAGTGTCGATCACTGCAACGGGCTGCGGAGCCAGCGCTGCACGGGTGGCATTAATGATCGAGTCGGCAGTATTCACCTGCGCCAGGAATCGATCACGCGCGGCGACGGTCGGTGTCGAATCGGTGCGCGTTTCAATCCGACTCGCCACCGCTAGTGCCTTTCTGGACGCGCTACGCGGCACCACTACGAAGGCGATCAGCGCGCCAACGAACACGACGCCCCCGACGATCCCGAAGACCAGCACCCGCCGCAAAGCATTCCGGGCTCGCGCTGCCATCCAGAGGTAGGCAGAGCCCCCGCTCATACGTGCAATGCTATGAACGTTCATGTGTCAAAGATTCACCTTGGACGGCGCAAAAAAAAGGCGGAGCTTTTGTAGCTCCGCCTTTTAGTCGTTCGAGCATTACTGAACGGTGATTACGCCCTTCATGTTCAGAGCGAGGTGTGGCACGCAGTGATACGGGTATTGCCCGGGTTTGATCTTGGCAAACGAAACCGTAACGGCATCACCGGCGTTCATCTTCATGTTGCTGGAGAGCTCACCCATTTTGTCGGTGCCCATGTTGGCATCGAGTTGCGGCTTGACGTCGGGCGGAATAGTAGCCGGGTCGAAAGCGACGTTGTGTGGGCCACCGCTCACTACAACGAACTTGATGGCGTCGCCCTGTTTGACGGTGACGTTCGCGGGCTCAAAGCGATATCCCTTGGCATCACCCACCATATTCACCGTCTTTGTGGCGCCGGTGGCCGGAGCCATTGCTACTGCACCGCCAGTTGCGGCGCCCGCGGTCGTCGTGCTCGCGCCAGCCGGCGTTGTGGTCGTGGTCGCCGAGCTGGTATCGACGGCAACGTGAGTAGTGTCAGCAGGATTCTTTTCTCCTCCTGCGCATGCGCCGAGGGTGATGACTCCAACTGCTACCGCGAATCCATAGAACCCCATTGTTTGTGGCCTCCCAGAGCCGTACGTGTTGCGCTTACAAGAAAGGGTTTGTGTGATACAGAGATTGTGAATTTATTCACAAGCTCGCGGCCACGCAATTCACGCCGCAGTTTCGCTGTCATGATCCGTGCCTTCAAACCTTCCAACAGCCAATGATCGCCATTCCTGCGCTCGATCTGCGCGGAGGTGCATGCGTTCAACTCGCAGCCGGCTCGTATGATCAGGAGGTAATTCGGATACCGGACCCCGTCGGTGTAGCAGTGGCGTGGCGACAATACGGCTTCCATCACTTGCACGTCGTTGACCTCGACGGCGTAACCGGCCGTGGCAATAACGACCTCGAAATTCAGGCAATTCTCGGTGCGACTGATGCTGAGGTCCAGGTTGGTGGCGGAGTCAGACGGAGGCGAGCCATTCAGCAATCGCTGGCCGATGGCGCGCGCAGAGTCATCATCGGCACACGGGCTCTTGAAGACCCGGACTGGTTAGTTGAGATGACCGAGCTGTTTCCCGGTCAGATCGTCGTCGCTGCCGACGTGCGCGACCGAAAGATTCTGTCGCATGGCTGGACGCGTACTCAGCCGAAGCTCGTTCTCGATCTCGTGAACGAGCTCGGTGGTTTAGCACTGGCCGGCGTGTTGGTAACAGCCGTTCACCGCGAGGAGGCGATGCGCGGCACTGACTTGCCGTTGATGGAGGACGTTGTCGAGGCTGCCGATTTTCCCGTGTTTGCCGGAGGTGGCCTCGGCAGCCTCAATCATTTACGCTCCCTCGCCGACTGCGGCGTTGCCGCCGCGGTCATCGGCATCGCGTTGTACAGCGGTGCTATCGATCCCTGGGTCGCCGCCGAGGAGTTCGCCGAGTAGAAGCAGTCCTAGAACAGCGCGATGGTACGCGGATCGAGTTTCGACGGATCGCCAACGTAGGCAAACCGGAAGTTTTTCATGTAGCGTCGTGCAACCCTCTGCACCGCTTCGGGCGTTACACGCTTCAGCTCATCGACGAATTTCTCGGCTTCGCGATAATCCCCTTCATAAAGCTGAGAACGCGCCAAGAAATCGGCCTGAGCTGCGTTCGTCTCGTTATCGAGGAAGTACTCAGTGATGAATTGGTCTTCCAGCTGTCGCAGACCAACCGGGTCGAGCGTTCCGGTCTGAAGATCGAGTATGGCAGCGTGCATCAGTCTGAGCGTGGTATCCGGCGCCACCGTCGAAACGTAAAGGCCGGCGACCGTTGCGGCTCGGTCGATGAAGGGCGCGTTGACCTCATAAGTCAGGCTTTGACGTCGCCGGATTTCGGCAAACAGCCGACCGTGGAGGACCGACGTAGCGACACGAAGCGCTGGATAATCAGCGTCGCCCGCTAGCGGTCCGCTATAGTAGCCGAGTATGTAGTTGGTGGGCAGGTTCCTACGCTCGACGACCAAAGCAGTCGGTGCGACCGGGACACGTGGTGGGGCCACCCACTTGTAAGTGCCCACTGGAAGTTTGGCAATCGATTGCGTGACGAGACGCTCGATGTCCGCGCGGGCGATATTGCCTACGACGACGAGCAGCATTCTCGACTTTACAAATTGCGTCGCGTGGTACCGGCGA
>Ga0209027_1000277_pt1 | contig 17005 bp, 12 predicted proteins | sample GraSoi013_1_20cm_3_FD_185821 | JGI IMG/M metagenome (GOLD analysis project Ga0209027, IMG submission 185821) | Grasslands soil microbial communities from the Angelo Coastal Reserve, California, USA - Sample 09_27_2013_1_20cm (SPAdes) (version 2) | ecosystem: Environmental > Terrestrial > Soil >...
TGCGCCATGCCGCCGGCTGCGACGACTTCTTCGGCTTGTTCGGCAAATACCGCTCGGGCGCTCTCCGATTTCGGCAACAGGTACACACCGTCCCGTAGCGCCGCGGCCCCGCTCGCCCTGAGCGCGCGCCAGATGCGCATACGCGCCGTTTTGTTCGCGCCGGACACGCTGTTGACCAGCATCAGCCACAGCTGGGGCTCTGGCATGTAGTAAAGGCTACACTATTGTAGTACTCTTTACACGTCAGATGCGGGGTTTCGTCGCGGCGGCTGCCAGCGCTGGAGGATTCCCATGAAATGGGTGACCCGAGAACGCCCGAAGATCGATCGCATCGCCTGTCCGTGGCTCATCGCGCGCTTCATCGATCGCGAGCCGGAGTTTCTGTTTGTACCGCCCGGAGATGTGCTCGCCACCGCGCGCGATCGCAGCGCCATCCCGTATGACGTGCCCGACGTTGAACTCACGCACGTCGGTGACCAGTGCAGTTTCGACGCCTTTCTGAGCAAGTACGGACTCGACGACCCCGCGCTCGCCGAGCTCGCGGTCATTGTGCGCGGCGCAGACACCGCGCGCCTGGAGCTCGCCCCACAGGCGGCGGGATTGCTCGCGATCTCCCTCGGACTTTCCTACAACTTTCGCGACGATCACGAAATGCTCAAACACGGTCTGGTGGTCTACGACGCCCTGTACGCCTGGTGTCGGCACACGCGGGGTGAGACGCACACCTGGAACCCCGCCGCGATCGGTGCGTACGGCGCGAACGTCGCCTAGCTCATTCAGCGGCCGGGCGCGAGAGCGTTTACAGCATGGAGACCTGCCACCGTACAAACACAAGCTGGAGAGTGTCATGAAAAACCTGCGGATCGCGATGATGGCATTCGGCTTGGCGCTGGGAGTTGTCTCGACGCAAGCCCAGGAGACCAAGGGCTCCGAGAAAGCCGAGGCAGCAGAGGCGGCGAAGAATGCGCCCGCACTCGCTGCGGCTCTGAAGGACGCCACGGTTTCACTGGAAGCCGGCTTGCGAGCAAGCGAAGCCGAGGGCAAGCCGATTTCCGGCAAGTTCGAGATCGAGGACGGAAAATTGCAGTTGTCGGTTTACACCGCCAAGGGTGGCGAGTTTTTCGAGGTCATCGTTGATCACAAGACGGGCAAGATCACAAGGGCAGAACCCATCACCGAGGCGAACGATCTTAAAGACGCCAAGAAGCAATCCAACGCGATGGCCAAAGCAAAGTCCACGCTTGCCGACGCGGTCGCCAAAGCCGTGAAGGCTAACAGCGGCTACCGAGCGGTGAGCGCCGCGGCGGAAATCGAAGGAGGCGCGGCGAACGCGGAGGTGGGCCTGGTAAAGGGTTCGTCGTCAAAGAACGTGGACGAAAAGCTCTGATCGCAGCGCCATTCGGAACAACGCGCTGGGTCGTTCTCGAAAGCCCCGAGGATCCGAGCTGTGTCCGCGCCCCTGCAATGAACCGAACAATTTGTCGGATACTCTCGGTCATGGTGACCGGCACGGCCGCAGCGCGAGCCTTCGCCGATACGGAATCGTTCGATCAGATCCGCCCGGGTGCGCTGCCGTCCGGGTGGGAGTGTGGCGTGACCGGTCGCGGGTCACCTCACTGGGCGGTTGAAGCCGACTCCTCCGCCCCGAGCCAACCCAACGTGCTCAAACAGACCGGCAGCGGTACGTTTCCGTGGTGCGTCAGGAAGGCCGTCTCGATCGCGGATGGATTTGTCGAAGTGAAGTTCAAGCCGCTGTCGGGGCGCCAAGATCAGGCTGGCGGACTCGTGTGGCGCTGGAAGGACGGCGACAACTACTACATCGCACGAGCCAACGCGCTGGAGGGCAACGTCTCGCTCTATCACACCGAGGGCGGGCATCGATTGACGATCAAGTATGTCGATGCGCCCGTGACCGGCAACCAGTGGCACCGCCTACGAGTGGAGTTCTCTACCAAGCACATCAAAGTCCTGTTGGATGGCAAACCGTACATCGAGGTTGAAGATGGCCATATTACGGGCGCCGGTGCGGTCGGGGTCTGGACAAAGGCCGACAGCGTGACCGCGTTTGATGATTTCTCGTTTGGCGGCACGTGAACGGAGAGAGACTGATGCGAAGACGAGCCCCACGAGGTCAAGGTCCTGCTGGGGGCACCAGCCGTCCTAGCCGACGTCCAGGGTTTCTCGCTCTGGGGTTTGTGTTGATCCTGAACGGCACCCTGGTTCACGCAGCCCAAGGCGATCCGTTGGTGCTCGAATCCAAGATCCCGCTGGGGGATGTGAAGGGTCGCATCGATCACCTCGCGGTGGATGCCGCACGACAACGGCTGTATGTCGCGGAACTGGGCAATGACAGCGTCGGCGTCCTGGATGTCAAAGAACGCAAGTTGCTGCGGACCCTGCATGGATTTCGTGAACCTCAAGGCATCGCCTACGAGCCATCGACCGACACCATTTATGTCGCCAACGCCGGCGATGGCTCGGTGCGCCTGTTGCACGGAGAGGACCTCGCGCCTGCGGGAGCCATCGAACTTGGGGAGGACGCCGACAATATTCGAATCGACGCGCACTTGCATCGTGTCCTCGTCGGCTATGGAAGCGGTGCTCTGGCAGTCATTGACCCCGGGCGCCGCCAGAAGGTCACCGACATTCGCCTGATCGCGCATCCTGAGAGCTTCCAAGTGGAGCCGCAGGGAGGTCGGGTTTTCGTAAACGTTCCCGATGCCAACGAGATTGCGGTGCTCGATCTCGCCACCGCCAAGCAGACGAGTAGCTGGCCGACAAAGAATCTACGCGCCAACTTCCCGCTCGCAATCGATGCCGAGCGTCAGCAGGTCCTGGTCATGTTTCGGCATCCGGCGAAGCTTGCAGCCTTCAACCTTCGGAACAGCGGAATGACGCATGCCGTTGAGGCTTGCGGCGACTCCGATGACCTGTTTGTGGATACAAAACGGAGCCTGATTTACATCAGTTGCGGCGAGGGGTTTCTAGATGTATTCGCCGCGCACACGGATGACTTCGTGAGAGTGACGCATCTTGCTACCGCGGCAGGTGCGCGGACGTCGCTTTGGGTGCCACAATTCGATCGGCTTTTTTTGGCCGTTCGGGCTGCGAAGGATCCGGCTGCCATCTGGATATTCCGACCGTCAAATTGATCCCCAGCGGACTGTCCGCAGGGCTCGCGGCTTCTTTGGCATCGGCGTTGTTGTTCGGTGCAACGACGCCCGTCTCAAAGCAACTGCTGAAGGAACGCCGGAGGCCTCTCCAGGTTGTAGAGCATATAACTATTAGGGCGTGACAATAGGATGGAACATGAGCCAAACGTTGTATCGGCGCCCCCTGCCATCGGATGCGATTGCGTTCTCATCCCCTGAGGGGCGGCAGGTATTCGCCGAGGCTTTGGCGACCGAGGGTCTCAACGGGTATTTCCGGCTCGCCGAGCAGTTCCATACCCAGTCCGAGCCGGCCTTCTGCGGACTTGGTTCACTGGTCGTCGCGCTCAACGCGTTGGCAATAGATCCTGAGCGACTGTGGAAGGGGCCGTGGCGCTGGTTCGCCGAGGATTTGCTCGACTGCTGCGTCCCGCTCGCAGAGGTGCGAGAACGTGGACTGGATATTGACGAGCTCGCCTGCCTGGCGCGTTGTAACGGCGCTGAGGTAGACGTCCAGCGCCGCGACACGGCGAACCTTGAGGCCTGGCGCGCTGCGCTTGCAATCGCTGCCAGCGGTGAGGCCGTGCTCATTGCATCGTACGACCGCTCTGCCATGGGGCAGTCCGGCGCCGGCCACTTCTCGCCAATCGGCGGCTATCACGTTACTCGGGATCTCGCGCTGATCCTCGATGTTGCTCGCTTCAAATACCCACCGCACTGGGTATCGGCCGAGCATCTTTGGCGCGCGATGGAACGGATTGATCCGGCGACTGACCAAGCGCGCGGATGGCTGATGATGCGCCGGCGCGCGCGATCCAGCGCACTCGGCTTCAGCGTGAGCTGCGTTGGCGAGAATTGGCGCGGACTGTCCCGCCGTCTGATGGCGGTGATAGGCGAGCTGGGATTGTCCCCGAGCACTGCGGAGCTAGCTCGTGCGATGCTGCCGCTGGCATCGCACCTAGAGATTCGCAGGGCAGGTACAGCGTCGCATCAGGAAGCGCTGGCTATCGGGCGAGCTGCCCTGCACAGCAGCCCGCTGTATCCCCAGGTTCAGAAAGAAGTCGGTCCCGAAAACGCCGACGCAGTGACCATACTATTGTTCGCAATTGCTGATCGCCTCAAGCCCAGCCAGCGCGAGGAACTCGGCACGTTGGATGGCCCCATCACCGAAGAGGTAGACAACTTGCGCGCCCAGCTTACGGCGCTACTGGACATTCACACGCGGCTACAGGTACACCCTGATGACGCGGGAGCCGCCAGATGAGGGACAGGGGCGCTCCCGGCGCTTCTGTCCCTCAGTATAGAGGGACCCCAGGTGAAGGAGTTTTCTCGTCGCATCAGGCCGTATGTGCAGGCGGAGTTTCGGGCAGCCGAAGAGTGCGATGGCAGGGGCGATTTCGCGGGCAGCTTCGAGCATCTTGAGCGGGCCCACGTGCTAGGCCAGGCCTCAACGCGCGAGCACGTGCGGGTTCACTGGCAGATGCTCCGATGGGCGGCGCGTCAGCGCCAACCGCAAGAGCTTGCTGCCCAGGTGCTGCGCATTGTCGGCGCGGCGGTCTTGACGGGGGCCGGTCTCGTACCCGAGGGAAATACAGGAGGAGGAAATGTGAGCGCCTTCCGACGTCTGCCCGTCCCGCCCGAACTGGCAGCAATCATTGCATCGGTGCGCTCCGGGTAGACCGCCTGCGCATTCAGAGACTATTACAATTGCAATTGTCTACCCGGAAAGAGATGACACTATGAACAAGCATTTGCTTACCCGACGTCAGTTTAATGCGCGTTGTGGGGCGTTCGGCTTATCGTTGCCCACCATAAGTGCGCTGGTTGCGGTGCAAGCAAGTGCACGGGTTCGTGCCGCTGGCGCGGCATCGAAGACGGCGGGGCGTACCGTACAGTTCCCAGACGGCACCACCATCCCGGCGCTCGGTCAAGGCTCCTCGCATCTTGGACAGGGAAGGCATCCACCAGCTGTCGAACAAGAGGCGCTGCGCACAGGCATTTCGCTCGGCATGACCTTGATCGATACGTCGGGAAATTACGGAAACGGCCGCTCCGAGGAATTGATTAGTCGCGTGATTACCGGTCAGCGCGACCGTATATTCCTGGTCTCCAAGGTGGAGACCAGTCAAGTGTCTGGAGATGGCATCGCGCGCGCTTGCGAGGCGAGCCTCGCTCGTCTCGGCACCGACTATCTCGATCTCTATTTACTGCATTCGCCGGTCCCCAGCACGCAATTCTCCGGCGTTGTAGCGGGATTCGAACAACTACGCACGGCGGGCAAGATACGCGCTTGGGGTGTATCCAACTTCAACAGCGGCCAGATGGAAGATCTGTTCCATGTTCCAGACGGCCATCGCTGCGCAACCAATCAGGTCCCTTACAGTCTCAACTACCGTCACATTGAACCTGCCGCTCTGTCGTGGTGCAGGCAGCACAATATGCCGGTGATGGCGTATTCTCCGCTCGGCGGCGACAATAACCTCCTGGTAGGTGACCGCACGCTGGCGCAGATCGCCGCTATGCATGATTGCTCGGCCGCCGCGGTTGCCTTGGCCTGGCTGATTCGCAGCGGGAACGTTATCGCAATTCCCGAATCCGGCTCTCCAGCGCACGTCAAGGAAAACGCTGTGGCGCTTTCGATAGCCCTCACGCCGCGAGACCTTGAGACTTTAGATGCAGCGTTTCCCGGACCATTCGGCGCAACCTAGCGAGGGGCGTGTAACTTGCGGCGATCATCGACGGACTGGGGCATCCTTGCGCCTGCCGCCGCGCAGCACTGCGCCAAGACGCAAGCCAAGGCGATGGCCAAAGCAAAGTCCACGCTTGCTGCCGCCAAAGCCGTGATGGCCAACAGCGGCGTCTCCCGCCGGCCCAAGTGGCCACGCACAACTCGGTGCAATTCAATGAATTGCCTGCCTGATGCGGCGGGCCTGTATTTCTTGAGAATCCCAACGCTTGCGCGTAAAACACGTGTCTGCACGCGGCGGCGAGATTATAGCTTCTGAATTTCGACTGCTCGTCAATTTGGTTTGTTCGACCATGGGAGGGACATTGCATGAGCAAGATACGGCGATTCCTAACTCCGGCGGCGTTACTCGCTGCGGCGGGACTCCTGACCGCGACCGCATTCGCTGATGACATGGTGTCGTTCGCAACCGGCGGCTATGCCACCGGTCTGCGCACCATGGAAATGATGCACATGATCGATGCCAACAAAGATGGAATGGTCTCGAAGGATGAGTGGATGGCATACCAGCAGCGCGTTTTCAAAGCTTTGGACAAGGATGGGGACGGGTCACTGGATACCAAGGAGTTCTACGGTCATCCAATGCCGGTTTCGTTTGCGACCGCCGGTTATTCGCACGGGCTGGAAACCAAACAGATGTTTGGCAAGATCGACGCCAATGGCGATGGCAAGGTCTCGCATGACGAATACATCGCTTTCCAAGTCAAGGTCTTTGAGATGATGGATACCAAGAAAGCGCACGAGCTGCGCGCGTCAGACTTCATCGTCAACACCCACTAGCGGACGGTGCAGCGCGGGCAATCCACGCCCAATCGGCAGTTGCTTGCGGGGCTAGCCGCGCCGTCACGAGACTGACGGCCGGCAACCTCCTACCCACTAACTCGGTTGACTGATGACAAGTTGAACAAGGCCTCTTCCAACACCGACTCGTTCTCAAACGTAAGTTCGCGGGTCTGCCTGCGGCCAAAGGCCGGCAGGGACGACGAGGCGCTCGAGTACTGCTAGCCCGGAGTTCAAGGTGTTGACTGCGGCGATCAGCGTTCCCGGTACTGGGTTGCCATTGACCCTTCATTGCCACCGCCTGCCCGTACCTTGACCACGCGTGAAGACATTGGAGTAACCACCGAGGTACTATGCGCCCCAGGGCGTATCGCGCATGCTCGCCCAGACGCGATCTGGGCCGCCAAGCCCAAGGTGAAGTCTTGCAAAACCCCTTGAAGGAGCGAGCCGCGCGGTTGAGGCGCACCGCAGTGCCGTGCTACCGAGCGACTATCCAGCCTTGTTGAACGCTCAACCACCAGGAGCCGCCGTTTAGAGCGAAACGCTGACAACTGCATTGGCGAACACCATGCCCAGGAGCTGAGAGTCCGCCCGATCGATCTCTGTCCTGGTAGCAGGGGATGCGATCTAAGACCATGAGCAAGCACCAGGTGTCGCGCTTTGATGAGCTGACGTTGACCAACAACCCGGACGCGGTGCTGATCACGACGTCAGACGGCGAAATACGGCACTGGAGTACCGGGGCCGAAAGAGTCTTCGGCTACACGAGAGCCGAAGCGACTGGCCAAACCCTCGCGAGTCTCATCGTCCCGCCGGACCTCCACGGCGAGAGCCAGCACCTACTGGCCGAGACTCTGACCAACGGCTCCGCGGCCATCGAATCGCTGCGCCGCCGCAAAGACGGCACGCTCCTGTACGTCGCAATTACGAGTCTGGCCCTGGAAGCCTCCGAAGACCGCGTGCGGCTCGTTCTACTGACCGAGAAGAACGTGACCGATCTGAGAGTGCGGCGCGACGCACAACAGGTGGAGGCGAGCTTTCGCGATCTGCTCGAATCAACCCCCGACGGCATCGTGATCGTCAATCCGACCGGACACATCGTATTCGCCAACGCGCACGGGCACCAGCTATTCGGCTACGGGCCCGAAGAGCTGCGCGGCAAACCCATTGAAATTCTGTTGCCGAACCGCTTTCATGCCGCGCACCTCGCACACCGGGCGAAATACTTCACCGAACCGCGGCCGCGGTCCATGGGCGCGGGCCTGGCGCTCTTCGGCCTGCGCAAGGACGGCCGCGAGTTTCCCGTCGAGATCAGTCTCAGTCCGCTGCAGATAGAGGGAACCTTGCTCGTGATGAGCGCGATTCGGGATATCACCGGTCGGCAAAAAGCTGAACAGAAGTTCCGCGAGCTACTGGAGTCTGCACCGGACGCGATCGTCATCATGGATCGCAATGGCCAGATCCTGCTCGTCAACTCCCAAACTGAGAGGCTGTTCGGCTACTCGCGCGCCGAGTTGTTAACGCAGAGGATCGAAATGCTCCTGCCGCCGAGGTACCGGGACAAGCATCCCGGTCATCGTGACCGGTTCTTTGCCAACGCGCGGGTGAGACCGATGGGAGTGGGGCTCGAGCTTTACGGCCAACGCAAGGATGGGAGCGAGTTTCCCGTAGAAATCAGTCTCAGCCCGCTCGAGACGGAGGACGGCACGCTCGCGTCGAGCGCGATCCGAGATATCTCCGATCGCAAGCGCATCGACAGTGAGCTGAGGGAAAAGAACGATGCACTGGAAAAAGCCAATCGTGCCAAGGATCGCTTCCTGGCCAGCATGAGTCACGAGCTTCGGACGCCACTTAACGCGATAATCGGGTTTACCGGGACACTGTTGATGAAACTGCCCGGGCCACTCAACGCCGCCCAGGAAAAGCAGCTGCGCACTGTACAGAGCAGCGGGCAGCACCTGCTGTCTTTGATCAACGACCTGCTGGACATCGCCAAGATCGAGGCGGACAAACTCGAACTGACGCGCACGCCGACTGACTGCAGCGCCGTCTTGGACGAAGTGGCGTCTACTTTGCGCCCGCAGGCCGAGAAGAAGAGCCTGGCATTCGTCGTGACCACGTCCCGGCAGCCGGTGCTGGTAAACACGGATCGACGCGCACTGAACCAGATTGTCATGAATCTAACCGACAACGCCATCAAATTTACCGCGCGCGGCAGCGTGCATTTGAAATTGGAAGAATTGCAACGGTCCGGCCGGCGAATCGTTGCGATCAGCATCGAGGATACCGGCCCTGGGATTGCCGCGGAGGATCAGGCCAAGCTCTTCGGGGCCTTCTCCCGATTGCCAGGAGCGGACGAAGGCGTGACGCCCGGAACAGGCCTGGGACTGCATTTGAGCAAACGGCTGGCTGAGTTGCTCGGCGGGACGCTTCTGTGTCGCAGTGAGAGCGGCAAGGGCAGCGTTTTCACGCTTGAATTGCTGGAGTGCTGACGATGCCAGCACGCATCCTGATCATCGAGGACGATTCCGCCAGCCTGGAACTTGCGACGTATTTACTCGAATCCGCCGGTCACACGACGTGGGGAGCGAGCGACGGGGAAAATGGCACACAGGTCGCGCTGGAGGAGGGCCCGGATCTGGTCATCTGCGATCTGCAGCTTCCACGGATGGACGGCTATGCCGTCGTCCGCGCGCTTCGCGCGAGCTCCAAATGGCGTCAAGTACCGGTGATTGCGGTGACCGCATTCTCCATGCCCGGCGATCGCGAAAAAGCGCTCGACGCCGGTTTTGACGGCTTTATGACTAAACCCATCACCCCAGAGACGTTCGTTCAAGAGATCGAGAGTTTCCTGCCGGCTAACCCGCAGTCAAGCGACAGCTAGATCTCGCGACGCCGTCCCACGATGCGTACTCCAACCCCTTCAGTCTCTGCTCCATGTCCACAGTGTCCTCGAGACGTGGCTACGCGAGGAATCGGACACCAAACAGGGTAAGAAGCGTCATTCACATACTCGAGTCTCACTCGATGGCGAAGGTACTGGTTGTCGATGACATCGCGGTGAATCGCGAGCTGATCGTCACGCTGCTCGCTTACCAGGGGCACGAAGTCATCGAAGCCGCAGATGGAGCTGAGGGCTTGACGCTCGCACGCGCTCAACGTCCGGCGCTCGTCATCTCGGACATCCTCATGCCGACGATGGACGGTTTCGAATTCGTGCGGCAACTCCGGGCGGATGTGGCCATCGCCGGCACTGAGGTGATCTTCTACACCGCACACTACCATCAGCGGGAAGCGCACAACCTGGCCGCGGCGTGCGGTGTGTCATATGTCCTGGTGAAGCCTTGCCAACCGGAGGAGATACTGCGCGTCGTCAATGAGGCGCTATTGGCTCGCAAGCCGGCCGCGGGATTTCCACAGATCGCGCCGCAATTCGACCGCGACCACCTGCGTCTCATGACGGATCAACTCTCACACGAGACCGAGCAGCTGCGATACGCCTACTCACGCCTCGCTGCGCTCAGTGAATTGAATGTCCAGCTCGCGTCGGAACGCGACCCGTCGAAGCTGCTTCAGGAAGTATGCAAGGGGGCCCGCGAGCTGATCGGCGCCAAGTATTCGGTCCTTACCGTTGTGCCGCCAGCCACCCAACCCGCTCTGTTCTTCACGACCAGCGGCATTTCGGTCGCGAAGGGAATTGCGTGTCCGGGGATTGATGAGGGCCCCCTGAAGGGCGTCTTCACCGATGCCACGCCCGTTCGTCTCAGCGGTCTGAGCGGGGATCCGCGCGCCGCAGGCCTGCCGCACGACTACCCGCCGGTGCATGCCGCCTTGGCGGCGCCCATCTCCTCGCTGAGCACCACATACGGCTGGATTTGTCTGGCGGACAAGCTGGGCGGCAGCGAATTTACCGATGAAGACGAGCGCGTGCTCAAAACACTCGCGGCGCAAGTCGGTCGTGTTTACGAAAACGGCGAACTCTACAGACAGGTGCAGCGCCACAGTGAGCAGTTGTCGATGGAAATGGAAGAGCGTGAACGAGCGATCGCCGCACTGCTAGAGAGCGAGGAACGCTTCCGACAACTGGCCGAAAACATCGAGGATGTCTTTTACATTACCTCGCCTGACTTCACCAAGTTGCATTATCTCAGTCCTGCCTACGAGCGCATCTGGGGCCAGCCCCGCACTGCAGCGTACGAGAATGCACTGGTCTGGATAGACAGCATTCACCCCGGTGATCGCGAGGGCATCGCTACCAAGCTGCGTGCGAGTAGTGGCAGCAAAGCCGCGCTCGACCTGGAGTATCGCATCGTGCGGCCGGACGGCTCGATCCGATGGATACTCGCTCGCACCTTCCCGGTTTTCGATAAGGGTGGCAATGCCGTGCGGAGGGTCGGCGTCGCCACCGACATCACTCAACGCAGAGAGGCGCAGGAGGAAATCGAGCATCTGAATCGAGTGCACGCGATGCTCACGGGAATCAATGGATTGATCGTGCGGGTCAGCGATCGAGAGGAACTCTTCAAGGAGGCGTGTCGTCTGGCCATTGAGCATGGACGTTTCAGACTCGCCTGGATTGGCACTTATCATGCCGGAACCGGGAGAATCAGCGTCGTTGCCCACTCCGGTTTAACCCCCGGAGACTCGCACACGCGTTGGCCGCGGATCGGCGAAACCACGCAGCCAGACGCCCTGCTGTCGACGGCCATAGGCTCACAGCAGGCAGCGGACTGCAACAACCTAGAGGCCGACACGGCGCGCTCATTCCTCTACCGCACCGCAATGCTCCAGCAGGGCTGCAAAGCCTTGGCGGTACTTCCCCTGGTGGTCAACGGAGAGTCGGTTGGCTGTTTCGTTCTCGTGACGGACGAGCCGGAATTCTTTACCGAGGCGGAAATGCGTCTCCTGCGTGAGCTCGCCGGTGATGTGTCATTCGCTCTCGACCATCTTGAAAAGGCGGAGCGACTCAACTACCTGGCCTACTACGATGCCCTGACCGGCCTGGCGAATCGTGCGTTCTTCACCGAGCGCTTGACCCAATTCGTGAACGCCGCGCAGCGTGCCGGAACCAGATTCGCCCTGGTCATCGCCGATACCCAGCGCTTTGAGTCCATTAACGAGTCCTTCGGACGGCACGCTGGTGACCTGGTACTGAAGCAGCTGGCCAAACGTTTCGCCGATTGCGTCGGCGATGCAAATGAAGTGGGTCGGGTCGGCCCACATCAGTTCGCTGCAGTAATTCCCGATCTGAAGGAGAGCGGCGACGTGGCGCGCAAGATCCAGGATTGGTGGTTGCAGTGGCTGGGAGAGCCTTTCCGGGTTGCTGACAGCGAGTTGCGTCTGTCCGCGAAATCGGGAATCGCCTTGTTTCCCGACGATGGGGCTGACGCGGTCACGCTGCTCCGGAATGCCGAAACGGCACTCCACAAGGCAAAAGCAACCGAGGACACGAACCTATTCTATACCCAGCACCTCAGCGAAAGGATCGCTGAGGAACTTGCACTGGAACACGAGTTGCGGCAGGCGCTCGTCCACAACGAATTTGTGCTGCATTACCAACCAAAAGTGGACGTCGAGTCGCGACGCCTCAAAGGCGTCGAGGCGCTGATACGCTGGCAGAGCCCAACACACGGATTGGTGCCACCCATCAAGTTCATTCCTATCATGGAAGAGACTGGATTGATCGTCGAGGTAGGTGCTTGGGCGTTGCACCAGGCGAAGCGCGACCGTGCACGATGGTCGGAACAGGGCGTAGAGGCACCGCGCGTAGCCGTCAACGTATCCACCGTTCAGTTGCGCAAGCACAACTTCGTGGAAACTCTAGCGCAGATTCTTGAAGGGCGCGGCCGCGCCGCGGGCATCGATATTGAGGTCACCGAGTCCGTGATCGTCGAGGATGTCGGCGGGAATATCGACAAGCTAAAGGCCATTCGGGATCTTGGCGTCGGTATCGCAATCGACGATTTCGGCACGGGCTATTCATCACTGAGTTATCTCGCCAAATTACCCGTCGAGCTGTTAAAGATAGATCGAACGTTCATTGTGGCGATGCTCGATGATCCCGCTGTGACGACTCTGGTATCGACCATGATGTCGCTCGCGCACTCTCTCAGATTGGAAGTGGTCGCGGAAGGCGTGGAGTCCGAAGAGCAGGCGAAGATTCTCCGACTGCTGCGCTGCGATCTGATGCAGGGTTACGTCATCAGCAAGCCGATCCCATTTGACGATATGACGACTTATTTACGCAACAGCGGCAGCTAGGAGATTGATCTTGCGACAATGGCGTACGTTGATGATGTTCCTGGCGGTGGCATACGCGCACGCAGCCGATGCCGCGAATGACTATGGTTCCCTCCTAAACCTCGCGCAGGACTGGCGACAGTTCCAGCAACCAGTTGTGAGTGACTGCACTCCAGACTACGGCGTCGCGGCCATGGCGGCCAAGGGTGCGACGTTGCCGACATACCGCGCGCGGCTGCATGAACTGGACACGCGAGGATGGCCGGCCGCACAGATAGTCGACTATCGGTTGATCGAGGCGGAGATGAACGGGCTGGATTTCGATCTGACGGTTCGGCAGCCGTGGGCGCGCGACCCTTCATTTTATGCCACCGTATTTGGCGAGCGCAGCGACGTTCCGCAGCACGAAGGTGTGACAGCTGCGCCGGCCATCGACCTGTTCGCCTTCCAGTTTCCACTATCGCGCGCCGATCAGCGCAATTTAACGTGCCTGTTGGGTGCCGTTCCTGCGTTGCTGGAACAGGCGAAAGTCAACCTGCGAAAGAGCAACGCCCGCGACTTATGGGTCTATGGCGCAGGAACGCTACGCAATCAGAGCGAGGTGCTGGGCAAGTTGCAAGCCGGGACGCTCGACATGCGCACCTTGGAAGGATCGAAGCACGCAAACCTCGCTGGTGCCGACCAGGCTTTGCTGATCGCGCTAGAACGCGCGCACAAGGCAACCGACGCGTTTATCTCTTGGATCGAATCGGAGGCGCCAAAGAAGACCGGGCCTTCCGGCGTAGGCAAGGACAATTACAACTGGTATCTGCAGAAGGTGCATCTGGTGCCCTACGATTGGGACCAGCAGGTCACGCTGCTGCGGCGCGAGCTGGAGCGCGCCCGGGCATCCTTGACCCTGGAGGAATTCCGGAATCGCAATCTGCCGCCGCTCGAGCCCGCGAACACTCCCGAAGCTTGGCGCGCGTTGGGCGAGATGCGTATGCGCAAGCTCACTGATTTCCTCATTCACTCCGGCATCATCCTGGATCGAGATTATTTTCGCGACGCGATGGCACAGCAGGTGGAGAAATTTGCGCCACCCGGTCGGAGGAATTTCTTCCAGCAGACGATCGCTCGCGAACCGCTGGGCCTGTTCTCCCACGACTACCACTGGATCGAGCTGGCGCGGATGAAGGAGGAGCCAAGCCACAGTGCGATTCGCCGTTTGCCGGCGTTGTACAACATGTTTGACAGCCGCTCCGAAGGCCTCGCGACAGCGATGGAGGAAACACTGATGCAGGCCGGACTCTATGACGACAACCCAAGGGGTCGGGAAATCGTCTGGATCATGCTGGCCAACCGCGCCGCACGTGGTCTGGCGTCGCTCTACGTGCAGGCGAATCAAATGAGCCTGCAGCAAGCCGGGCGATTTCATGCGCAATGGACGCCGCGCGGATGGTCCGACCCTGCAAGCGATCTGGTGGCGTTCGAGCAACTTCTCTACTTGCGGCAACCGGGTTATGGCACGAGCTACATCACCGGGAAGCTGCAGTTCGAGCGGCTGATGAGCGACTATGCCCAGCGGCAGCAGAGCGCCGGTAAGCCATTCAGCCTTGGCGAGTTCTTCGCCCGCATCAACGATGCCGGGACGATACCGTTTGCGCTCGTCGAGACTGAGACGGTGACTGCGGCGGCCGACCGGGGCACACCCGTGCCCGATAGCCTATACGAGATCAACTCAGCGCAGTGAGCGCAAAGCGGCATCTGACAGCGCGCGAGCAGCCGCAGCCGTCGCGCGTCGGCGACACGAGAAGCGGCCGGTACTCCCGACGTTCGTTACGTGCCCTGCCTTCCACTGGCTCGGCCTGGTTTCCACGTAACAGACCCGTGCGCTCTGCCTTGGGCTTGACGATCCCGGTAGCGGGACGCCTGCTCACGGTCGCAGGCTCGGGGGCTCGGGAAGCTTAGCGCCCGCTCGATCGCCTGGAAGCGCTGCCCATTGCGCGAGTCCGCGTTGCGTGGCCGCACGTGAAGGACTAACCTGAAAGACGCAGCGGAAGGTATGCCGCGTGACTGTCGCTGGCTTCGCGGTCATACCCGAGAACTAACGATACCCGACTCAGGGGTTGTATGGTGCACCGCCATTTCGTTGGTCTCACTGCACGTCCTCTGTTTCTCGTCGCATTTCTCACGCCGCCCGTCGCTGGCGCCGAAGCCGACGGCTCAGCAGGAGCAGCCACATGATTCGACCACGCGCCTACATGGGATGGATGGCCGCGGGCACGCTCGTCCTGTGCACCGCCGCACAATCCGCAGAAAACGCTCCCTTGGTTCAGCGCAGCGTGCGAGTGAAAGCGGAGGTTCAGCACGATACGTCGATTCCACTACGGCAGATGCCGCCTGCACTCCGCGCTCACGGCCAGCGAGTGCACCCTGTGCTTCCGTTGCCCCGGCATGGCGGCGGCGGAGCCGTCACCGCGGCCGATCCGGTCCTGCAGTCATTCATAGCCCAGCCGCTGGCGCCCGCACTCACATTGAATTTTGATGGCGTCGGCGATGGTTTTTCGGGTCCTGCGGGTACCTTCACCGTAACAGGAGCGCCCCCCGACACCAATGGCAGCGTCGGGCCGAACCACTACGTCCAGACCGTCAACACCGACTTCGCGGTGTTCGACAAGAGTGGCGCGGCCATTCTTGGTCCCGTCCCCATTAATACGTTGTGGAGCGGCTTCGGCGGTGGTTGCGAGACGAATAACGACGGTGACCCGGTCGTGAAATACGACAGCATCGCTGACCGCTGGGTGATCGCGCAGCCGTCCTTCTCGACGCTCCCGTATCTCGAGTGCGTGGCCGTGTCGACGTCGGGCGATCCGACCGGTTCCTACAATCGCTACTCGTTCGGCTACGGAAACACAGATTTTCCCGATTACCCCAAAATAGGTGTGTGGCCGGACGCCTATTACGCGACGTTCAACTTCTTCGACGGGAGTATGAATTTTTCCGGCGGCGAGGTCTGTGCTTACGACCGAGCGAGCATGTTGGCAGGACAAGCGGCCACGCAACAGTGCTTCAATGTGGGCACGAGGTTCGGCGGTCTGCTGCCCGCCGACCTCGACGGCGGGAGACAGCCCCCGGCCGGATCGCCGAATTACGTGGTTTCTCTCGGCGCGGTCGACGGGCAGCTCGCTTTCTGGCAGTTCCATGTCGACTGGACCACCCCAGCGAACACGACCTTGACCGGTCCGACCACGCTCACGACCGCCGCGTTCAGTCTGCCTTGCCACGATACGGGCGGCACGTGTGTCGCTCAGAGTGGGACCACGCAGCAACTGGATACGCTCGGTGACCGCCTCATGTACCGCCTGGCGTACCGCAACTTCAGCGATCACGAAGCTCTGGTCGTCAACCACAGCGTTACAGCCGGGTCCAGTGTCGGGGTGCGGTGGTATGAACTCCGACCAGATGCATCACAGAATCTCACCATTTTCCAGCAGGGAACCTATGCGCCCGATTCCGACTACCGTTGGATGGGCAGCATCGCGATGGACCAGGCCGGCAACATGGCGCTCGGCTTCAGTCGGTCCGGCACCGCTATCAATCCCGAGATTCATTTCACGGGGCGGCTTGCGGGCGACACGCTGGGGCAGATGACCCAGGGAGAGGGGTCCATTATCGACGGCACGGGATCGCAGACCGGCAGGAATCTGTCACGCTGGGGCGATTACAGTGCGATGGCCATCGACCCAAGCGACGATTGCACGTTCTGGTACACGAACGAATACATTCCCAGTGATGGCGCATTCAACTGGCAGACTCGTATCGCCTCGTTCAAGCTTCCAGGCTGCCCTGCGTCCGCCGGCAACGACTTTTCGATCTCCGCCAGCCCGACCAGTCTGAGTCTGGTACAGGGCGCAAGCGGCCCCATCAGCATCTCGACGGCGTTAACGAGCGGAACCGCCGGAACGGTCAGCCTTGCGGTCTCAGGGGTACCCAGTGGCGCAAGCGCTTCACTCAACCCGGGGTCTGTCACCGCCGGCAACAGCGCGACGCTGAACGTGAACGCCGGCAGCGCAGCGGCTGGCACTTACACGCTGACTGTAACGGGTAC
>Ga0209027_1000278_pt1 | contig 16983 bp, 16 predicted proteins | sample GraSoi013_1_20cm_3_FD_185821 | JGI IMG/M metagenome (GOLD analysis project Ga0209027, IMG submission 185821) | Grasslands soil microbial communities from the Angelo Coastal Reserve, California, USA - Sample 09_27_2013_1_20cm (SPAdes) (version 2) | ecosystem: Environmental > Terrestrial > Soil >...
GATAGTTTGCAGGACGGAGCAGACGCGTCTGCTTTTCTATGTAAGGGATAACCTCGCGCTTGTCGAAGATGTGATTGCCGGATGTCAGCACGTCAATTCCGGCTGCGAAAAGCTGGTCTGCTAGCTGCGGCGTAATGGAGAACCCGCCCGCCACGTTCTCCGCATTCATAACAGCGAAGTCAATCTCGTGCTGCTCGCGCAAATCCTGTATGCGCTCCATTACGGCCACACGCCCTGGCCGCGCCACCACGTCCCCCATTATCAAAACACGCATTAACTCTCTTTCAACTTTCTAAAAAGAACAGTTTTCAGTTTACAGTTTTCAGTTTTCAGAAAAGGCTTTTCGCTTCTCTCTGAAAACTGAAAACTAAAAACTGAAAACTGTTTTTTGAAATGGCTGGAGGGAAGTCCGCCGTAAGCCGTCCCGAAGCCGGGATTGAACCTGCACTTAACAGGTGGGTGACCTCTTATTAAGCCGCGGCCTCTGGCAATTCCTTAACTCTGAAGGAATGCACTGGCCCTGAAATGCGGCATCGGTCTCCCTTTCAATTGGCGTTGGCTCAATCATCGAAACTCGGCAACGCACCCCGCAGAGTATGTTCCCTCCGCCGTGAGAGATAATATCACAAGCGCGGAATGAGGTGAAAGAAGAGTTTTAATGAAGTGATTACTGGCTGACGGATAGAAGAAATTATGACGCGGGAATTTTCGGCGTATAAAAAGCACCCGCAAGCTGCCTATGAGCCTGCGGGTGCTTAGTGTGAAAGATTAAGTCCTTTCTTTAGTGAAGCAGGAACACGTCGTAAGCCCAACGTCCCAAATCCCTGTGATTCACTCCATACACTTTAGCTCTGTACCTGAAAGTATTGCCATAACGGTCTGTACGGCGCGACTCCCTGTAGTCGAGTGAAATACTCTCAACATTAAGCTCCGAAAGCGTATGCAACTCCTCCGGCTCTGAAATGCCATTGTGATTTGTGTCCTGCCATAGTCGTAATCTCTGGAAGATTGCATCGCTGCTATCAATCACACCATCATTATTCCCGCCTTTCGCTGTCTTATCATATTCAGCAAGAGCCAGAAATCCGTTATGGTCAACGGATGCTGGCTGCGGAGCGTAACTGCTGAACATCTCACGCCCGTTATCTACCTGACCGTTACCATTTCTATCCAGCACAAGCCACGCATCGTCAGACTCCATAGTAGTCCATGATAGACGCTCTCTGACATGATCCATGTTTCCATCAATGTCAAAGTCCACACCGTTTGCAGCATCTGTCATCTGGAATCCATTGCCTTCAACGTCAATCAAGACGGGCGTGGAGCTACAGTTTCCGCCCCCTATATTGTATGGACAGTTGTTGTCTGGAATATCTACATCACAGCGATACGTGGGCGGGGGGTCTGTGCAGCAACCGCCTACGTCGGAATTATAGGTCTGTCCAGTAGGGCATTCAGTTGGTGCAATCGGACAGTAGAGATTAGTCACTACTTCTCTATCACAAGCTGTAATACCACTATTTCTTTGGTCACTCATAACTGTGATAGTTGATGGCGTCCCGTAAGCATCAACGAGCCAAAAAGTATGCCCAATTTCATGGCGCATTATCTCCTTAAGTTCGCTAGTGACACTTATCAGGGTCACATCTACTCTAATTTCCGTCCTACAGGTTCTTATTTTATTGAACCCACCTGGAGTAGAACTGCCTGTAGTGCCAGTGCCTGCCGCTAAAGGATAAGACATATCCGCTCTAGAAATATAGTATGTGTTATCGGTATAACCGATAGGTCTAGGGAAAATACTTTCATTGAATCCTTCAAAATGTACGTTAGGACAAATTCCACTAAGTCCTACCGTCTCCCATTCGGCGAATGCATCCCTGATTGCGTTTCGCTCATCAAGGGTAAAATCTCCTTGATAGAAAGTAACTGTAACCAGTTGATTGTAATCCCATCGCGCTCTAGTGTAGTCATTTGTTTCTCCATAAGTTATCGGTAAAGTACACGTTTGAGCACTTACATTCTCTCTGTTGATTAAAGATGAAAACATAATCAGTAAAGAGATATTAAACAGAATAATCAAATAGAATCGCAAGTGAGGCTGTGCTTTCATTTTATGCTCCATTTATTGTTGATTTGTTTGATTGGCAATAGCTGCGCGAACATCGTTCAAAAATGATGATTCGTCAGCCCCCTTGTATGACGTAATGGGATGGCCTAGGCCTGGATTATCTAACAAAAAAACATGACCATCACGAATCTCGTAGCCGGTTAAGATTTGATAGTCGTCTCCATTCTGCGTTAGAAAGAGCAGATAGCGTCCACCTAGACGAGGCATACCCTGTCCAGATACCCAGTAATGAAAGATATGGCCTGATGGAAACTGCACGCGCCCGCCGCGACGCTCAACGGCGACGGAATTTCCTGATAAGAGCGCCGTTTGATTATTAGCTTTCAGAACCTCGCCAATGCGAATGGTGAACTCAGAATAAACTCCGGTTCTATCGTTAGACAAAAAAGCCTGCGTACCAGTTACTTCTCCTAGAATGACGGCATTGCTCTGTTTGACAGGAAAAGCTGGAAGCCCTGTCCAACGCCCAGGATCAGTAGCTACTGAATCCCTTTCATTTATTTTCAGGGGCGGATTATTGTATTTCTTTCCTTTAGCTCGTCTCTTGGCACGTTCTTGTGGGTCAGTAGGCTCAGGAGATGAGTAGCCAACAATAGGGAATTGGCTTTCAAACTCAGCACGTTGCTGCTCTCTGTTAGACTCATGGCTAGATTGATGCCCTTGATCTTGCGCGCGTAAAGCTGCCATCGTCGCAGTCACTAAGGCGGTAACAAGCACTGCAAGAAGCAACGCTATTGATCTCTTTTGATTCTGCATGAACTATCTCCAATAAGAATTCATAGGTTGATATGAGCTTAAGCAGGAGCAAGACTCTTTGATGAGTAAGTCTCTCGCTTACTGAGGGTGGCGGCAATCTACTCCTGCCATATGAGTATGTCAATACCTGAGTTTGTAAAATCTTAAGCTTATAAAACCAGATGGTTTTTTCTACGAAGAATCTTCCGCCGCTCTTCTTCGTTACCGAGCGTTATGATATAAAAGGACCGCCGTGTCACCCTCAGAAACAGCGGCGGTCCCGGCGCGGCTAGCTCCACACCAGCGACCGCGCCTACGGGATGGTGCACACATCCCGATCTTTATCTATGCCCCGATTTTCGGGCTATCAGTCGGGCGACTGTGCTTGCTAAAGCGAGTATGTCCTCTGGCTTGCGCAGACACGCATCAGCGCCCGCTCGAAGCGCATAATCCTCTGAATCGCTGGCCGTAAGCAGAATGATGGGCGTGTCGTGACGATGCGGCATGGCGCGCGCGCGATGTACAAGCTCCATGCCGCGTATGCCGGGCAACTCGTTATCCAGTAGCAGAAGATCGAAATGCACGTTCGATTCTATTCTCTTCAGCGCCTCATTCCCGTCTTCACAAGTTTCGATAACCCAACCCTCGAAGGCCAATATCTCTACCACAGCCTTGCGGACTAATTCATTATCTTCCACGTAAAGGATGACTACGGTGCGTGGCTCTTTGTCCGAACGATCAGACAAGGTATGCTCTGCTGCGCGTGAAGTAATGATGCTGCGCTTGCGAGGCACTATGGTCGTCCTGGCGTGAAGCAGATTCTTATGCCGCCGATTAAGAAGAGTTATTAAGCTCTGATGATGTCTGAAGCCAAGAAACTGAGCAGCGCGCGAAACCACTCCACCCGCATCTTTGAGCGCGCGTTCAATAAGGCGCGCCTCGTACCTTCGCACAGCCTCTTTGAAAGAGAACCCCTCCCAACTTGCAGGAACTGTTAGAGAGTTGACCAGTGAAAGCACACGCCGCGCAGCCGCACACAATCGCGCGAGCAGGTCTAAATTCTGCGAGCCTGAAAGCAGTTCTGTGGCACGCTCGTAAGCGGCGCTCAACTCATCATTAGAGAGGTGCTCGCCCAACTCTTCAATGATCGTAAGCGCCGCTTGTGCGGCCCCCTCGCTATCTCCCGCCCGTTGCGCCACTTCCACCGCGCGCTGCAACGCAGCCTTGCCACGCTCATATTGCCCCAACCGCGCCAGCCCAACCCCCTGCGTCGTCAGCGCCTCAGCCAACAACGCCTGCTCGCCCCCCTCTTCCAAGGTCTTCACTGCCACACGCGCCAGCTTCTCACTCTCCGCAACATGCCCCTCCGCCAGAAACACCTTCGCGCGCGTATCGTCAACCTGTGCCAAATGAACTTTGTCTTTCAGGCTTGTGAGAAGCACTTGAGCATGATCAAGATGCTCATGTGCGTCAATAAACTTACCAACCGTAAGGAACAAAAAACCTAAATTATTTTCTACACAGGCATAACACCGTGTATATCCAGCATATTCAAAGTGAAAGCTCGCGGCTGTATATTCAACAAAAGCTCTATCTATATAATCGTTTCTGCGTTCAGCCCGTCCTAAGTTTTCAAGCAAATTAGCGAAACTGTTATGAAATTTGCCTTTAAGTGCATGATTACTGCTGTTCTCAAGTAAATGACTGGCTTCTGTATAAAAGCGTAAAGCATCAGTGAATCTCTTTGCTGATCTTTCAATAATTGCCCTGTTAAGCAAAGCCCTTGCTTTTAGCTCATCATTCTTATTACCAAGTTGGTTCAGCGCCTCTTGAAGTATTACACGTGCTTCATCGAAAGCCCCCTCACGCCAATAACAAGTTGCCAGATCAATCCGTGCCTCAGCTACCTTCTCGCTCTCTTCTAAAGTTTCAAAGATTATAGCGCTCTCGCTTATTAGATTCTTTGCTGTTTCTTGCGCTCCCTCAAGTTGTTTAGCACTGCCGATCCAGCCTGTTAGCCCCCCAACGCGTAATAACACCTCTGCCGTTGTTGCTCGGTCTAGATTGTCTAGCATTGGACGCTCACCAACACGTTGCCATAACTCACCCATAGCTTCACGTGCTCCTTCGTAGTTGCCTGCTTCTTCTAATTGCTTTGAGAGTTGGCAACGAAGCCGTGCCCGTTCGTTGTAGGTTAGAGTTGGATTGGCTATTCGATGAAGTAGTTCTTTCGCTAAAGTCATGTGAGGTCTACCTTTCCATATGCTTGCAACAAAATCATCAAGCAAAGGTGTAAAGGCGTAGCCAAACTCACTTGAATGTTAAGATACGCCCGTGAACATTGACTTGGGTGATCTGGCAAGTAGTGCATATCACCACCTATTAAAACCTATAGCTGCAAAATCACCTTGCAGGAGAAAAGTATGAAAAACTTACGACAACTCTGCGCCGCAGTCGCACTGACCTTTATGCTTTCTATCTCAGCCTTTGCAGGTCAGATAGATATTCCCGGCTATACGCCGCCGCCGCCCGATCCGATGACGACTCAAGGTGAAATAGAAATTCCAGGCGCGACTGCAGACGGAACCGCGAGTAGCGATTCGGTCATCAGTGTCGCAATGAGCCTGCTGCAAGACATCTTGTTCTTCTAAGCAGGTTAGTCCAGTTCTAATCAATTCCGGCTACCGTGAATCCCATTCACTGGCAGCTTGGTATTAGTGTGCGTATATGAGAGCGCTGAATTGCCAGGGAAGACCGTCGAGGTAGCCCTCACAGCGCGTGAGGTTATCGCTATGCTTGATCGAAAGCAACAATTATTTCTTATTTGTCAGACCAATTTATTAGACTTATTGCACACTGCAAAAAAATTGCGCGGGCAGGCGGTCGAAAATCACAAATTTTACGGTCTCATCGGCTTGAAAGAGAGATGGCAGGACGAAGTTTTTGAGAAGCATAAAGCTTTGCGCAACGCCGTCCAGCGCAAAGCTTGCCCGAAGTTTGGCGTCTGGCTATGCGTCATCATGGATCAACTCACTTCTTCACCAGAATCTCATCCGATGATGCCCATGATTGCGGTTTAGAAAACTCAGAAGCACAAATTTTTTGTTGACATCCCGATGTGCCGGGAGTATATAGCCTGCAACTCTCAGTCAGGCGAGAGTCTTACTCAACCGAGTTCGACTCGTGTAAACATTTCACTTTCGTCTCACGCAAGGCAATGAACAATCTAGCCAGAAAGATCGAATTAGCTTCCAACTTAGCTATCATTCTTGTGTCGCTTCTATTGGGTATGGTCTTGGTCAAAAACTACCTGCTCAATAAAAGCACGTCCATTCAAAACGCTGCCGCTAACCCCGTCGCCGCCAACGGGCAAAATCTCGTTGGGACTAAAATTTCTTTGCCCGATGTGGATTGGGCGAAGAACGGGCAGACACTTGTTCTAGCTCTTTCGAGTACCTGCCACTTCTGCTCAGAGAGTGCCCCGTTTTATCAGCAACTCGCTAAAGCTCATGATGGAACCAGATTAATTGCAGCTTTACCGCAGACAATTAGCGAAGGTGAGCGATATTTGCACGCGCTAGGTGTTTCTGTTGATGGAGTCAAGCAAGCATCTCTTGATTCTATCAACGTAAGAGGCACTCCTACGTTAATGCTAGTTAATAGTGATGGTCGTGTAATTGATAGCTGGGTAGGAAAACTACCAGTAGATCAAGAGGCAGAGGTGTTAAGTAAAGTACAGAGCAACCGAGTAAGCAATTAATCAGACCAATGCTGGTACTTAAATCGCTCTAGAGAAAGGAATAAAGTTATGGCTAGCTTCCATTATCGGAGACTACTTTTAAAACTCCTGACACTAGGTGTTCTCACGTTGTGCTTGAGCGTCCTTTCTCGCAGTGGAGACAATCTTCCATTAGCGAATACACAGAATGCAGGGCAACACGTAAGGCAGACGCCAACGAAGCCTGCGATTGTAACGACGCGACCACAAGCTAATGCACCTCTAGTCGTGTCCTTAGCAAGACCCGTTTCCTCAGCCCCAGAAAATGAAGACATCACGTTTAAAGTAACTAATGTGTCCAGCAAGCCCATAAGGGCATACGCGATAAAACAGGAGGTTGAAGCGGGAGGAATACGGAGTAGTGCCATGACGTTTCAGGCCCTTTACTTAACAGGATCGGCACTACAACCGAATGAGTCAAGAGATGATTTTGATACTTATTGGGTACTTTCATCCACAGAGGAGCACCACGTTACCTTGTCCGCTGATTATGTCGAGTTTTCAGACGGGACAAATTGGGGAGATGACTCAGCCAGATATGCGGAAACATCAGCAGGATTGCGTACAGCCGCGCACATGCTAAGTAAAAAGCTTCTCAATATTCTAAACGCGGGTGGCCCAAGTGCTGTGATGAATGCTCTTGAAGCAGGAGGGGCAAACATTGAACTGCCCGCAGGACACTCGGAGCAGTGGCGAACAGGCTTCCGTAGCGGTCGTATTATTGTGGCCGAGCGTCTCAAGCGCGCGCAGAACACTGGCGGACTAGATCAAGTCGAACGTGAGTTGCGGCAATTGGTCGAGAGATTCAAAGGAGTTGACTGAGATGCAACGTCTTCTTCACATCTTAACGCTATTAATGCTCCCTATATTGGTACTGCTTTCCATCGCCGTGGCGATACTTAATAAAAGCGTAGCGCAAAGCTCATGTAATGGTAATCCCATGTGTGAGGCATGGACTAGCCAAGGAAGCGGCGTTCCATGCGTTACTCTCTGGTGTACAGAATCCACAAATATGGATTGTTCTTTACAAAGATGTGCATCTGTCCCCGGTTATTGCGGCACAGGCTCATATTTCGAGGGTCCTATGACTTGTGCAGATAATCATGCGGCTGCATCTATAATTGTCTATTGCGCTGCAATAGGCGCAGATGTCTTACTAAATTATTCCGGCCCTGGATGCGGGTTTTCACAATGCACCGCACCGCAAGTATGGAATGGCTCTTGGTGTGTCTGCCCGCCAGATGGTATTGATGATCCTACTACCTGCTCCGATACTGGGAAGATATGGTGCCACCGCAAGTGCAAGTGTACCAACAAAGATGTCTGCTATTCTAGCCCTATTCTCATTGACGTTGCAGGAAACGGTTTTAACTTAACGAGTAAAACGGACGGCGTAAACTTCGACATAGACATAGACGGCACAGCCGAGCGATTAGGATGGACTTCTGCTGGCTCAGATGATGCCTTTCTTGTTCTTGATAGAAACGGTAACGGTACAATTGATAATGGAACAGAGCTATTCGGCAACTTCACTCCGCAGCCAGAGCCTCCACCGAATTTATATAAGAACGGGTTCATAGCCCTTACTGAGTACGATAAGGCTGAGAATGGAGGCAATGGTGACGGCGTGATTGATAGCCATGATACTATTTACTCACAGCTTCGCCTCTGGCAAGACACGAATCACAATGGCATCTCTGAACCTAATGAATTGCACACTTTGACGGAATTGGGGCTGGCGAGTATTGATCTAGATTACAAGGAATCAAAGCGTACAGACCAGTACGGCAATCAGTTTCGTTATCGTGCTAAGGTTAGAGATGTTCACGGCGCGCAGGTTGGTCGTTGGGCTTGGGATGTATTCCTCGCTCACTAAGCAAAGCGCTCGACACTTAACGCTGAAACACCCGCAGACTAACTGTAAGCCTGCGGGTGTTTCGTTGAGAATTCTTAAGAGACGAGAGACTTTTATGAAGTGAAAGCGATGCTGCCCGGCTGCTGCTCTACGGTGTTGCGAACTTTCAGAAGGCGGTCGAGCATCTCTGCGCACTCGGTGCTGCGCGAAGCCAGTTGCGCATCGGCCTGCTCGTGCAATCGTCTGAGACGATGAAGCTCGTCCGCTATGTGTAGAGCCGCAAGGATCGCTACCTTTAGCGAATCAACCGTCAAAGTGCCGGAAGAGATTTCGCGCATGCGCGTGTCTACAAACTCTGCTAATTGCGTGATGTATTCGCTGTCACCATCGGAGCGAATGTTGTAAGTCTGGTTGTAAATTTCCACGCGGATGGTCGGCGTCGAAGCTGAATCCATGTTGCCTTTCCCAACGCTGATGCGTGTGTTTATGTCTCTCATCTGCGCACCGCCTCCGCCATTTCAGGATCGAGCGCGGCTATGGCGTCGAGCATGGCTTCAACCTTCATGCGAATGGTGTCGCGCTCGGCCAAAAGCCGCTCGACCTGATTCTCCAAACGCTCTTTTTCGTTGAGCAGATTTCCAAGCTCGCGCCTGGTCGCGGCTATCTCGCGCTCAAGGGCTTCCTTCTCCTGGCGAAGCGTTTTCGTCAGTTCGATGGTGCGGTAGATTTTGTCTTCAAGGTGAGAGAACTTTTCGAGTCCAGATAATCCGACCATCATTTCTCCTTCAGAACAAATCAGGGGGGATGTCAAAAGCGAGCCGAACGATTATGCGACTTCGTAAAAAAAATGTCTAGAGTTTGGAGTTCAAGAGTCTCGAAAACGAGAAAATATTTTCTTTTCCTCAACTCAAAACGCTTCAATTCATTTCAAAGTAATGAATGGCATTCAACTCCTTTGCGGTCTTTGCTCTTTTCTTTGCTTCTACAGCGTGAACATGCAACTAACATGAATCTTACGTGTTATGAGAATTGTAGTTTCTCGCAAAGGCGCAAAGGGAAATACTTAAGCTCGCTAAGCGGGTTTTTAGCTTCCCGCTTGATTCATCTAAGCTGCGCTCCGAACTTCTCTTCCAGAGCGCGTACTATCTCTGTGTGCATCGCGTCAACTTCTTCGTCGCGCAGCGTGCGGTCGTCAGCGCGATATTCTAAGCGAAGCGTCACGGAGCGCTTGCCCTCCGGCACGCCTTCGCCTTCGTAAACGCCCACGAACTTTGCGCCGCGAAAATTCTCGAAAGACTGTTGTTCCGAGATCGAGCGAAGAAGCGAGGCTACAGGCGTGCGCCTATCAACCAGCAGCGAGAGGTCGCGCACGATAGAGGGAAAGCGCGGCAGCGACATGTAGAGCGCAAGTTTTTCGGGCGTGTCTAGAAGAGATGTGAAATCAAGCTCGGCAAGATAGACTGGCTGCTTGAATTTGTAAGCGGCGGCGATTGATTCGTTCAGCCTTCCGATTGTACCAATCGTTTCTGTGCCAATGCTTATTCTCGCCGCTTGGCCTTCTCGCAGGTGCTTTACACTGGCGGCTTCAAAATTTGCGCCGGAGATTTTCATAGCGTCGAGCGCAGCTTCGACCGCGCCCTTAAGATCATAAAAATCTAGCGCACGCGCAAGACCAACGCGCCCCTCTTCGGTCGCATCGCCCGTAGCAATTAGCGAAAACGCTTCGCGCTCAACGGGCAGGTCGCTCTCGCCCGGCGCAAATATTCGCCCTGTCTCAAAAAGCCGCACATCGCGCGTGCTGCGATTGAAATTGTGACGAACCGCTTCTATAAGACCCGGCAGCAGCGTAGGTCGCATGCGCGTGCGCTCTTCTATAATAGGATTCTGTAGCGTAACGAACTCTCGATCCAGGCGGCTCGCCGCCCGTTCAACTGATGGAAGCAGTTCAAACTCGTCGTCGTGCGAAGTCTCAATAAAGCTCAGGCTGATGGCTTCATCGAAACCAAGCGCTGTTAAGCTTCTGCGCGTTGCGCGGCGCCGTCTCTCGCTCGTCAGATATTCGCCAGCAAGCGTCGAAGCGGGAATTTCAGTCGCAATCTTTTCGTAGCCTATGTGACGCGCAACCTCTTCGACCAGATCAATCTCGCGCTCTATGTCCATTCGCCAGGATGGAACGATAAAATTCATTTCCGAATTTTCAATGAAGCCCAAAAGCGAAAGTATTCTACGAATCTCTTCTGCATCAACATCAACTCCCGTCACGTTTCTTACGCGCTCAGGACGCAAGCCGACAATCTTTCGTTCAAATTTCTTCGGGTGTACATCAACTGCGTCTTCTGACGCCACACCGCCAGCGATTTCGCAGATCAACTGCACGCAGCGCTCCTGCGCACGCAGCGTTCCCTCGTAATCAACTCCTCGCTCGAAACGCTGCGACGCATCAGTTCGCATTCCTAAGATGCGCGATGTGCGACGAACGGAAGCTGGCGCGAAATATGCGCTCTCAATCAACACGTCGCGCGTTTCCGTTGAAATCTCTGAATCCTCGCCGCCCATCACGCCTGCAATCGCAACCGATTTTCGACCGTCCGCAATCACAAGCATCTCGCCGTCCAACGAGCGCTCCACTCCGTCGAGCGTCTTTATACGCTCGCCATCAACTGCGCGACGAACCACTATGCGCCGGTCAGCAAGTTTTTCGAGATCGAAAGCATGAAGCGGCTGCCCCTGCTCGTGCAGAACGTAGTTCGTGATGTCTGCCACGTTATTGATAGCGCGCTGGCCTATTGCCTCCAAACGTTTCACCAACCAGTCGGGCGACGGCGCGATTTTCACACCGCGCACGACGCGCCCTGCGTAGCGCGGGCACAAATCTGCGTCTTTGATTTCGATTACTGCGAACGATTCTGTGCGCCCTTCGGTTTTTGACGGCTTCGCTTCTGGCAAGCGCACGCGCGTGTTCGCAAGCGCTGCGACTTCGCGCCCGATTCCAAGATGGGAAAGACAGTCGCCGCGATTCGACGGCACGTCAACCTCTATAGCAAAGTCATCGTTAACTGCTTCAAATTTGTCCACAGCGAGGCCGACCATCGTCAGACGCTCGCGCATCTCTTCGGGCGACCAGTTAATTCCCGTCAATTCTAGAATCCAGTTGTAGCTGATGTTCATAAAAGACAGTTTTCAGTTTTTAGTTTTCAGTTTTAAGAATGGCCGAGGCTGAAAACTTAAAACTGAAAACTAAAAACTGCTTTTAGTCAAATTGTTCCAGGAATCGCACGTTGTTCTCGAAAAGCAGTCGTATGTCGTCCAGGCCGTACATGAGCGCGCACATGCGATCAATGCCCAGGCCGAAGGCGAAGCCTGTGAACTCTTCCGGGTCAACCGAGACGGCGCGCAGCACGTTCGGGTGAACCATGCCTGAGCCGCCGAGTTCAATCCAGCCCGAACCCTTGCAGATGTTGCAGCCCATACCGCCGCACTTGAAGCAACTGTAATCAACTTCGGCGCTAGGCTCTGTGAACGGAAAATATGAGGGACGAAAGCGCGTGCGCGTCTGTGGCCCGAAGAGTTTGTGGACGAACTCGCCGAGCGTGCCTTTCAGGTGAGCCATAGTTATTCCGCGATCAACGCAAAGCCCTTCGACCTGAAAGAACATAGGGTTGTGCGTAGCGTCCGGCGTGTCACGCCTGAATACTCGCCCCGGCGCTATGACTTTCAATGGCACGCCGCGACGTTGCATGGCGTGAATCTGCACTGTGGAAGTCTGCGGCCTGAGCGCCAACCCGTTCGTCGTGTAGAAAGTGTCCTGCGGGTCGCGCACCGGATGAGATTCAGGAATGTTCAGCGCGTCGAAGTTATAAAACTCAGTCTCTATCTCACGATCATCTTCTACAGCGTAACCTAGCGACACGAATACATCTTCAATCTGCTGGCGCAAGATTGTTATAGGGTGAAGATGGCCGCGACGCGGACGACGACCGGGAAGAGTTACGTCAATACGCTCGCGCTCTGTCTTCGCTGATAGAATAAACTCTTTAAGAGCGCCTTCCACTTCATCTATCTCGCGTGTGATTTTTGTTTCGAGCTTCTGTACAAGCTGACCGAAGCTTGCGCGGTTTTCCGGCGCGACGCGACCTATCAGTTTCTTGACGGTTGCTAGCTGACTCTTTTTTCCAGTGTGCCTCGCACGCAGATCGTTCAATCCGCGTTGAAGCGTCTCGGCGTCTTTCAAGCCAAGGCCGCTCTCACCTACACTACTGCGAAACGGAGCGAAGCGCTCGAACTCGCGCTCGAACGCTTCGCGTGCTGCCGTGACTTGTTCTTCGGGTGAGAGGTTCTGGTGGTCGTCCTCCGTCATCACAAACCCTTTTCGGCAAATTTACGCGGCAGCGCGTTGCTGCTGCTCGTTATCCAGAGCCTTCTTGACCTGTCCTGCAAGGTCTGCAAAAGCTTCGGTTTCGTGAACCGCTAGGTCTGCCAGGACTTTGCGGTCAAGCTCAATGCCAGCGACTTTGAGGCCGTGCATGAACTGCGAATAGTTCAATCCGTTCTGGCGCGCGGCTGCTCCGATTCTAACAATCCATAGGCTTCGGAAATCGCGCTTCTTCAACTTTCGACCTGTGTAGGCGAAGTTCAAACCACGCTCTACGCTCTCTTTCGCAGAGCGATACAGTTTCGACTTGGTGCCGCGATAGCCCTTAGCCAGCTTCAAAATCTTCTTGCGCTTCTCAAGGCGCTTGTTACCACGTTTCGCACGGGGCATAACTGAAATCTCCCTTCTTTGAAGGGATGAGGGATGAGGGATGAGGGATGAATAGGAATTGAGCTAATTGCATGTTGACTCAATCACTCCTTCTTATTCATCCCTCATCCCTCCGCCCTCATCCCTTCCATCGTCCCTCATCCCTTATCTTAATCTCGTCCGTAGGGCAGCATCGCTTGGACTCGCTTGATGTCGCCGTCGGAAACAATTGTGTCAATGTCCAGCCCGCGCTTACGCTTGGTGCTCTTTTTCGTAAGGATGTGGCGCGCATGCGAATGACCGCGTTTGATCTTGCCGCTCGCGGTCGTGCGAAAGCGTTTGGCCGCGCCCTTGTGTGTCTTCAACTTTGGCATAACAAACCCTCCTGATTTTGGATTTTAGATTTCGGATTAAAAGCCGTGATGATACTCAAGCTGATGAGCAAAAGCTTAATCGCGCAACTGCAAATCCAAAATCGAAAATCTAAAATCCAAAATTAACTCTGACTTTGATTCTGAGCCTGCGGAGTCGGACTTTGCTGCTCAGGCTTTCCGCCGCCCTTGTGCCGCTTCGGCGCTAGGATTATGAACATCTGGTTGCCCTCCATGCGTGGTCTAGCTTCGACTTCGCCCACGTCCGAAAGGTCTACTTCGAGCTTTTGCAGTATGCGAGCGCCCAACTCTCTGTGCGTCATCTCGCGCCCGCGAAACCAGATTGTCGCTTTCACTTTGTCGCCATCCTGCAACCACTCGCGCGCGTGCTTCATGCGATAGTCGTAATCATGATCGTCCGTGCCGGGTCGAAACTTTATCTCCTTAACATTGATGACGACCTGTTTCTTCTTGGCCTCGCCAGCTTTCTTCTTGGCTTCGTACTGAAACTTGCCGTAATCAATGATGCGGCAGACGGGTGGGTCAGCAGTCGCAGCGACCTCCACCAGATCAAGCCCGCGCTCACGAGCCAAATGAACAGCGTCGCGCGTGCTCATCACGCCAAGCTGCTCGCCTTCATCGTCAATGACGCGCACCTGCGGCACGCGTATTCTCTCGTTGATGCGAACGGCAGGCCCGCGACGATTATCCGGGCGATGACCGCCCCTACCTCTAAAACCTGTTGCTATGCAGCACCTCCATTGTTATTAGTCAGGAGTCTGGAGTCTAGAGTCTGGAGTCCGAGGTCAAAAACAGTTCTTTGCTTTTGCCTTTGACTCCAGACTCTAGACTCCAGACTCCAGACTGTTATTTGTGATAGCGCGCCTTTCGACAAGCTCGCGCGCCATTCTTTTAAATTCTTCGAGCGACATAGCGCCTATGTCACCCTTTGTTCTTTCGCGAACGGCGACACCGTCCGCTTCCATCTCGCGGTCGCCTACGACGAGCATGAAAGGAATTTTCTGCAACTGTGCGTCACGGATTTTCGCGCCGATCTTCTCGCTGCGAAGATTCACTTCAACCCTGAACCCTGCGGCGCGAAGTTCCTGCCCAACCTTCTCAGCATACTCGTCTGTGCGATCCGTAATCGGTAGCACTGCGACCTGCACGGGCGCGAGCCACATAGGGAAAGCTCCTGCATACTGTTCTATCAACACGCCGAAGAATCTTTCAATCGAGCCGAAGAGAGCGCGGTGAACCATAACGGGGCGGTGCGCACGGCCATCTTCGCCTATGTATTCAAGGTCGAAACGCTCCGGCAGGTTGAAGTCCCATTGCACTGTGCCTAGCTGCCACAGGCGACCGATTGCGTCTTCTATCTTGAAATCAATCTTCGGCCCGTAGAACGCGGCCTCACCTTCTATGCGTTCGTACGAGATGTTGCGCGCATCCAGAGCTTCGGCGAGTGCGGCTTCCGCCTTGACCCAATCTTCGTCCGAACCCAGATAGTGCTTGCTCGTGTCGCTGCCTTTTACAGAAAGCTCGTACTTGATCTTGTCGAAACCGAAAGTCCTTAGAACCTGATCCGCGAAATCAACGCAGTCGTCAATTTCTCGACGCACCTGTTCGGGCGTGCAAAAGAGGTGCGCGTCGTCCACAGTGAAGCCGCGAACGCGCAGCAGACCATGTAGTGTCCCCGAAAGTTCTGCGCGATAGACCGTTCCCATCTCAGCATATCGCTGCGGCAAATCTCTGTAAGAGCGCTGCTGCGATCTGTAGATTCCAATATGGAACGGGCAGTTCATAGGTTTTAAGCGAAACTCTGTCTCTTCTATCTTCGTAGGCGCGAACATAGAATCGCCGTAGTTCTGCTCGTGACCGCTCAACTGCCAGAGTTCTCTACGCGCAATATGCGGCGTGTATACGAAAGTATAGCTGCGGCGTACAAGCTCTTCATGAAGGTAATCCTCCATAGCTTTGCGAACGAGCGCGCCCTTCGGATGCCAGAAGACCAAGCCTTGACCGTAACTTTCCTGAATTGAGAAGAGATCAAGCTCTCTTCCAATGCGACGATGGTCACGACGCTCTGCCTCTTCGCGCTGCTTGAGCCATGCGTCCAACTCTTCCTGCGTGAAGAAGGCTGTGCCGTAGATGCGCTGCATCTGTGTGTTGGCCGCGTCGCCTTTCCAGTAAGCGCCGGAAAGCGAAAGCAGTTTGAAAGCCTTCAGGCGGTTTGTGTTCGGCACGTGCGGCCCCAGACAGAAATCAACGAAGGGCGAGCCGTCAATGTAGTATATGCTAACAACTTCGCCAGCTTTCTCGTCAATCAACTCGCGCTTCAATGGCTCATCGCGCTCGTCAAAGATTCGTAAGGCTTCTGCTTTAGAAATCTCGTCGCGGCGATACGCAAGGTTTCGTTTCGCAATATCGCGCATGCGCTTCTCAATCACTGGCAGGTCTTCTTCTGTGAGCGCGCGCGGCGCGATAACGTCGTAGAAGAAGCCGTAGCGCGGATCTTCCAAAAGCGCTGGGCCAATGCCTAGCTTTGTTCCCGGAAAGAGATCGAGCAGGGCTGCCGCAAGCAGGTGCGCCGTAGAATGCCTGAGCACGTCAAGACCTTCGAGCGTCTGCGGCAGCACAGGTTCAATCTCAATTTTCGCATCGCCGTTCGGCTCAAGCGTGTAAGCCAGATCAACCTCGCGCCCGTTGACGCGCGCAGCCAGAGCTTTTTTTGCAGTTTCTCTATCAAGCCGCTTCAAAGCTTCCGCGACTGTGACCGGCGCAGGAAGTGCGGCCTGAGCGCCATTCTTCAATTGAACATTAATTTCACTCATTACAATTGGTCTCCGCTTTATAGCTCGTAAACAGTTGATCGTAAATCGTGAACAGCTCTACTTGAAGAGCATATTCGATGAATCACGAAAGCCACCTGCTGCCCCGAATCTGCTAATAGAGGCAAGCGAGCTTAAGCGTTAACCTGATTTTCCGTATGTGCCTCGAACGGCTTTCTTCTTCAAGATCGGATTCAATAGGAGCGCCTTCGCACGCCCGCGTCTGCCGCTAAAGGGGGCAGCGTCGGTTAAAAAGTAAAGAATCGAGTGTACGTCCGCGTTCGACTCATAACGAAGGTCTTTCGGAGCATCCTATCAAAAATTGGAAACCTTGGTAGGCTCGCGCGCATTTTGAGCCGCGCCCCTTCCTACTTCGGTCAGATTCACAACGTGAAATTGTAGCAAAGCGCATCGAATAAGCGCAAGTGAAGCAAGGTTCTGGTAGCGTGATAATAAAGAATTATAAACTGATGTTACGCAGCAGTAACTTTGTCGAAGTCGCCCGAATGAGCCTGCGCTAGCAGGCGGCCAGAATGTAGCC
>Ga0209027_1000280_pt1 | contig 16960 bp, 13 predicted proteins | sample GraSoi013_1_20cm_3_FD_185821 | JGI IMG/M metagenome (GOLD analysis project Ga0209027, IMG submission 185821) | Grasslands soil microbial communities from the Angelo Coastal Reserve, California, USA - Sample 09_27_2013_1_20cm (SPAdes) (version 2) | ecosystem: Environmental > Terrestrial > Soil >...
GAAGCGGGTGCCCATCGATACGCCCTGGGCACCCAGGCTGAGGGCGGCCACCAGGCCTCGACCGTCGGCGACGCCTCCCGAGGCCAGCACCGGGATCGGCGTGACGGCGTCGACCACTGCGGGCAACAGCACGGACAGAGCCGTTGTGCCCCGCACGTGACCGCCGGCTTCGACGCCCTGGGCGATCACGAAATCGACACCTGCGGAGGCGGCCGCTCGAGCCTCATCGACAGACCCAACCTGGATTGCGACCTTTACGCCTCGTCCATGGGCCGGACCAACATAGGGTGTCGGGTCGCCCCAGAAGAAAACCAGGAGTGGGACACCCGCATCGAGACACGCCTCGATGGGCCCATCGGCGATGTCTTCGAGAATGAGGTTGACGCCAAAAGGCCGTGTGGTCAGCGCCCGCACCTGCCCGATCAGCTCGCGAAGATAGGGCACGCTGAAACCGCTGGCGCCGAGCACGCCACAGCCGCCCGCGTTGGAGACCGCCGCCACGACGTCCGGTCCGGCGCCAGGGCCAAACCCGGCCGACAGGATCGGGTGTTCGATTCCGAGGCGCTCGCAGAGTTCTGTCCTGAGCATGACGTTCCCTCCTCCAACGTGACCGAACGCTGGCATGACTTTAGAGGACTTGTGGTCGCAAGCGTTGACTTGCGGTGGCGACAAACCTACAGTCAGGCCACACCGGAAACGTCATCAGGAGGATCTCAATATGCGACGACTATTTGGCCTGGCCCTCACGCTCGCGATGCTCGCTGCCTTTGCCGTCGTGCCGGCCAGTGCCCAAGCCCCACCAGGCTGCCCGGAACCCGTGCCGGGCCACACCTACACCTGCACGGTACATATGTCGAGCGGCACCCAGACGATGCCGGTTACACCGATCGTTTGTCCCGATGGCTCGACCGTCCCTGGCGGTTTGCTCAGCATCACGATCAACAACGGCGTATTCCACATCACCATCAACAAGGCCGGCGATTTGTGGGATACGGGGACGATCGAGGGCACCTTCGTTTTCGTCGCTGACACGGGCCTGACGTACACGGGCCATTTCACGCAGTGGTTCGGCGACTCGGTGAACAACCAAAACGAGGTGCATCACTTCACGGCCAGCTTCGTCGGACGCGCACCGAACGGCTCGCGCGTGAGCGTGCACTTTGATTTCCACATCAGTACAAGTGCCACCCCGAGCGGTCCGGCGAATGTCCTGGTGTTTGACAAGGTCCACTGCTAGCCAGTTCGCTTGCGTTCGCTGATCTCGAAAAGGTGGCCATCGGGGTCGCGGAAAAAACAGCGCACTTCCCAGGCCGATTCGTGGGGCTCGGTGAGGAACCGGGCCCCGCGGGCGCGCAGCATCTCATAGGCGGCGCGGCAGTCGGGGACCCGAATCGTCACGCTGTGGCTGATCTTCGAGGGATCGGGCGGCGGCACGAATTCCGTTCCCGGTTTGTCCGCTGTCTCGCCACCCGGGGTGACGACCAGCAGCCAGGCGCCGTCGTAATTGAAGACGGCGGACGTGCCGCCATACTCACCTGTCAGGGTCGCTCCGAGGACGTCCCGGTACCAGGCAACCGACCGCTTCAGGTCGCTGACCACAAGGATGTGGGTGAGCTCCATCGGAGCTCAGCCTAAGCTACCGCGGCGGCATGATCGGCGGAGGGTCGAGCGTCACATCGTCGAAATCCGCGTGCGCGTTGACATACGAGTCGCTGTCGACGATCTGCGTCTTGAGGCGCGCCAACCTGGCCGCGCTATCGCCCAACTCGCACTTGCCGTATCGGTGCCTGAGTTCGTCCCAGAAGATTCCGACGGTGAGATGCGCGCAAGATCCAGTGCTGACGACCGGCGGGCCTTTTGACGGATCCGGCGCCAGGGTGACGCGCTCGAACGTGGGGCATTCCCGGAAGTCCTCCGGAAATGGGCGCGAGTAAGGGCAGGCATCGTCTGGAAGCTTCCCGATCTCTTATCCACACCACTTCTGGACCGCCTGTGTCAACCCGGCGAATTAGGTCGGGACGTAACTGCTGAGCTTGGTCGGCCCTGGCTACCCCTGGCGTTGGGCGGGCCCGACCACCGGGGCGGCGACCAGGTGGTAGCGATGCTCGGGGCGGCCGGGTGAGCCGTACCGCATCACGACTTCGACTCGGCCCGACTGCACCAGGTGATCGAGGTAGCGCCGGGCGGTGACACGGCTCAGGCTGGCGAGATCGGCAACTTCCGCGGCCGCCAGATCGCGGACGGCCTCCTGCAGGATGCGGGTGACGAGGTCGAGGGTCGGTCGCGACAGGCCCTTGGGAAGTGCCTCGCCACCGGCCTGTCTGAGGATGGTGTAAAGCGTATCGACGGCGTGCTGGTCCGCCTCCGAGAGTTGCTTGAGTCGCTGGTGCACGGCGGCGTAGCTCTGCAACTTCTCTTGAAGGGCCGCGAATCGAAACGGCTTGATCAGGTAGTGGACGACGCCGCCGTGCATCGCGGCCCGGAGGCTCTCGACGTCGCGCGCGGCCGTGATGGCGATGACATCGACCCTGGACGCGCCGCCCTCGCGGATGGTGCGCATGACGTCCAACCCCGAGATGTCGGGCAGGTAAATGTCGAGCAGGACGAGGTCAGGCTTCGACTGGTTGATCAACCGCAGCCCGTCGGCCCCGGTCCCTGCCTCGCCGACCACGCTGAAGCCTGGCACCTTCTCGACATAGGCTCGGTGGAGCGCCGCCACCCGGAAGTCGTCGTCCACGATCAGCGTGCGGATCATGCCGGGGTCACCACCGGAAGGGGCTTGGATGCCAGCGGCAGGCGAACAGTGAACATGGCGCCGCCCTGGTTGACGACGGTGACCCGGCCGTCGCGACGTGCCGCCACCTGCTTGACCAGAGCCAGGCCGAGACCACGGCGCGATCCTGGCGCGGCCACCTTGGTCGTGTAGCCCTCGGAAAAGATCTGCTCGGTGTCGTCCAGGGCGATGCCGGGGCCCGAGTCGTGCACCTTGATGACCACATCGCCGTCATCCTGCCGGATCGAGACCTCGACCCAGCGCGGACCTCCGTTCGGTGACGACGCGACGGCATCCAGGGCGTTGTCGATCAGGTTGCCGACGACGGTGATCAAGTCGCGCGGATGACCGGCATCGCCGTCGAGCCGGCTGTCCGGCGAAAGGCGGAACTGGATGCCGCGCTCGGCGGCCACGGCGGATTTTCCCAGCAGCAACGCGCCGAGCACGGGATCGCCGACGCGTTCCAGCAGCGATTCGGTCAGCTCCTGGGAGACGGCCGAGGATTCGGTGGTCAGCTGGATCGCTTCTTCGTGACGGCCGAGCTCAATCAATCCCGCGATCGTGTGCAGACGGTTGGAGAAATCGTGGGCCTGAGCGCGCAGCGCTTCGCTCACGCTCCGCGCATTGTCCAGTTCGCGCAAGAGGCCCTCGAGCTCGGTCCGGTCGCGGAAGGTTGCGACATAGCCGATGGTCCGGCCGCGCACCACGACCGGCATGCGGCTGACGACCAGCACGCGGTCAGCCGCGAGGACCACCTCGTCGGCGCCGGTGACTTCGCCGCTGAGCACGTCGCGGACGCGACCCGGCGGCAGCACATCGATCAGCCGCTTGCCTTCGAGCTTTTCGGGGAGCCGCAGCAGGCGGCGAGCTTCATCGTTCATCAGCGTGATCCGCCCCTCGAGATCGGCCGCGACCGTGCCCTCGCGGATCCCGTGCAGGCTGGCCTCGCGCTGCTCGAGCAGCGTCGAGATCTCTTCTGGCTCCAGGCCAAAGGTCTGGCGTTTCAAGTGGCGGGCCAGCAGCAGCGAGCCGATCACGCCGAGGCCCACGGCCGCCAGCAGGTAGACGGCGATCTGGGGGATGTAGGGGGAGAGGTCGGCCAGGAGCTGACGAGACAGGCCGGTCTCGAGGAAGCCAACCGATACGATGCCGACGACCCGACCGGTTCCGTCGAAGATGGGCGCCTTGCCGCGTGCCGACCTGCCGAGCGTCCCCCGCTGGATACCTTTGAAGGTCTGGCCCTTGAGGATTGCGGCCGGGTCCTCGTCGATCGGTTTGCCGATCAGGGCGGGATTTGGGTGCGAATAGCGGGTTCCGTCGGGGCCGGCGATCACGATGAAGCTCGCCCCGGAGGCCTTGCGCATTCCCTCGGCCAGCGGCTGCAGAATCCGCGAGGGATCGGAATCGCGTAGCGCGTCGCGCACGGACGGCAACTGGGCCACCGACTCCGCGACGTTCAGCGCCCGGTTCTCGTACTGCGAATCGAGGCCAGCACTCGCCACCACGGCCGATACCACGCCACCCATGAGCAGCGCTCCCAGGATGATCGCCAGCTGGAACACCAGGATTCGCGACGCCAGGCTGAGCCGCAGTCTCGCCATCGATCTCATCGTATCGGGTCAATTCCCCGTCGGCCAGCGACCACAACGACCAAAACGGTCGCAAACTCCACAAGACTATTCAGCGGCCGTCCGGCCCATTTAGGGTTGCGGCAATGGCCAGCCCGGCGATCGAGCTGCACGGTGTCACCAAGCGGTTCGCCACTCCCAAAGGCGGGATTTACACCGCATTACGAGACCTCACCCTGGAGGTCGCCAACGGCGAGTTCTGCGCCGTGGTCGGGCCGACCGGCTGCGGCAAATCGACGACGCTCGCTTTGATTTCGGGCCTCGAGCCCGCCAGCACGGGCGAGGTCCGGGTCGAAGGCCGCCCGGTCAAGGGCATTGCCGATGGCGTCGGCTACGTTTTCCAGAGCGATGCCGTCTTCCCCTGGAAGACGGTGCTGGGCAACGTCGCGGCGGGCCCCCGCTACCACGGCACGCCCCCCCGCGAGGCCCGCGTCCGGGCGAGGGAGTGGATCACCCGGGTTGGGTTGGCCGGCTTCGAGGATCGCTACCCGCATCAGCTGTCGGGCGGCATGCGCAAGCGCGTCGGCCTCGCGCAAAGCCTGATCAACGGTCCTCGCATTCTGCTCATGGACGAACCGTTCTCGGCGCTCGACGTGCAGACGCGGTCGCTGATGGAGAACGAGCTCCTATCACTCTGGTCCTCGACGTCCGCATCGGTGGTCTTCGTCACCCACGACCTCGAGGAAGCGATCGCGCTCGCAGATCGCGTCGTCGTCCTCACCGCCGGACCGGGAACCGTGAAGGGCACCTACAAGGTCGATCTGCCGCGGCCTCGAAACGTCGCGGAAATCCGTTTCCAGCCGCGATTTACCCAGCTCTACGAGTCGATCTGGAGTCAGCTGCGCGACGAGGTACTGGTCAGTTATGAGCGTCAGAAGCACGCTGCGGCCGTCTAGCGTGGAACACCCCCACCCTGAAGCGGGGGAGGGAATTCCGGTGAACCCTTCCGCGCAAGCGGGGGAGGGAAATGCGGCGGAGCTCGCCGCCCGCCGGTCTCGCGCCGCGCGCCGGCGGCGCGTCGTCGTTTACGGTCTGCGCCTGCTGTTTGCCGCCCTCTGGATCGGCAGCTGGGAGCTGTCGACTCGCCTGAACTGGGTCGACCCGTTCTTCGTCGGCCAGCCCTCAGGGGTCGTGGCGCGGCTCTGGACCTGGATTACCGAGGGCACGGCGCTGGGCCCGCTCTGGCTGCAGGCCGCGGTGACCATGGAGGAGGCGGTCGTCGGATTCATCATCGGCTCGCTGCTCGGCATCGTCTTCGGCATTCTCCTCGGCCGGATCGAGCTGCTCGCGGAAACGCTCTCTCCTTTCATAAAAGCAGCGAACGCCATCCCGCGCGTTGTCCTCGGCTCACTCTTCGCCATCATGTTCGGCCTGTCCCTGTGGGGCAAAGCGGCGACCGCCGTGGTACTGGTGTTCTTCGTTGTCTTCTTTAACGCCTTCCAGGGCGTGCGCGAAGTGGACCGCAACCTGGTCGCCAACGCCCGCATCCTCGGCGCCAACAACCGTCGCCTGACGACCGAGATCATCATTCCCTCCGCCCTGTCCTGGATTCTCGCCAGCCTCCACATCAGCTTCGGCCTGGCGATCGTCGGCGCCGTCGTAGGGGAGCTGTTCGGGGCCACGGCGGGGCTAGGCCAGCTGATCTACAACGCGGGACACACCTTCGACGTCAATGGGGTGTTCGCGGGCATGTTCGTGCTAGCGGTGCTCGCGCTGATCGCCGAGGGTCTGATCAGCGCACTCGAAAACCGGCTCATCAAATGGCGACCCAGTCGAGTCAGTGGCGAAATACCGATTTAGGGAGGAGAAACGATTGATGAACGGATCTAAACGTCGGGCGTTCTTTGCGGTGGGCGGGGCGACGGCCCTCGCCATTGCGCTGGCCGCGTGCGGTGGGACCTCGAACAATGCGGGGTCGGGCAGTTCGACGCAGACGGTCGACCTCAAGATGATGGTCGGCGGTCTCAACAAGCAGATCTATCTGCCGAACATGCTCGCCAAACAGCTCGGTTATTTCGATGCCGAGAAGATCAACATCACGCTGGTCGACGAGGGCTCCGGGCAGGGAACCGAGCTCGAGGTCGTCGCGGGCAACGTCGACGCCGGCTCGGGCGCCTACAGCCACCCCGTCGAGCTCAACGCGCTGGGAAAGAAGATCGAGACGATCTGCCAATTCGGCATCGCGCCGGGTGAGGCCGAGATGGTGGCGACCAAGAAGGCGGACTCCATCAAGTCCGCGGCGGACCTCAAGGGAAAGAAGCTGGGGGTCACCGACATCGGCTCGGGGACGCACACGATTAGCCTGGCGCTCCTGGGCAAGGCGGGTTACAAAGGATCCGACGCGACCTTCGTCGCCGTTGGAGCCGGCGACACCTTCATCGCGGCCATCAAAAACGGGACGATCGACGCCGGGATGACGACCGAGCCGACCATCACGCGCCTGCTGCAGAGTGGGGATGCCAAGGTGCTGATCGACCTGCGGACGCCCGCAACCACGCAGGCCGCGCTTGGCGGCGACTACCCGTTCATCGGCATCTTCGCCAAGAACGACTGGGTCAACAGTCACAAGGACGTGGCTCAGCGGCTGGTCAATGTCTACGTCAAGACGCTCAAGTGGATGAAGGCGCACACCGCGGCAGAGATCGCCGCCAAGATGCCGGCCGATTACCTGGTTCCGAGCAAGGACCTGTACGTGGCAGCGCTCCAGAACCAGCTGTCCATCTTCGGAACCGACTGCAAGATGCCGCCGGCGGGCCCCCAGACCGTGCTCACCATCCTCCAGAAATACGTCTCGTCGTTCGCGGGGAAGAACGCCAACCTCCCGGAGACCTTCACCAACGAATTCGCCAACAAGGCGAGCTAACTAACGGCCCCACCCTCCCCTCCCCCGCGAGCGGGGGAGGGGTAGGGGCGGCAATTCATGTCCGACCGGCGTTAGCTCAGCCGGCAACCAGGCGATAGAGGGCGATCGCCCCGTTGATCAGTCCGGCGAGGAGGAGGATCAGAAACATCGGCTGCGGGCCCTCCCGCCTTGCCGCTGATGCGGTGCCGAGCAACCACACGGCCGCCGGGATCGTCTCCAGCGTCTGCCACATTCCCAGCACGACCACCCGGTAGAGCGTCGCGAACGCCGGCACCAGCGCCGTCTTCTGTGCCGAAGTCGCCATTGCATACCCGGATATCAGTGGGGGTGCGGCGGTGGCCATCGCGGCCGCACCGATCGAGCCGATCAGTACGAGCGCAAGGCCGGCCGCGGCGAAAAGGTCGATCTGCGATGAGCCCGAATACCGAGTGCGAAGGTAGAGGACGACGGGGGCGAGGGAGAGGTACCCGAACATGTCGATGAGGCTCCCCCAGCGGATCAGGGAGGCGCCGCTGGGACCTGAGGCGAGCAGTGTCGATGGTTCGACGCTGAGACTGCCGGATGCGCCGGCTGCGGCCGCATACATCACCACGGCGGCCACTTCTAGGGCGATCGCCGCGCCAGCGAACGCGATCGCTGCGCGACTCGAGATCGGTCGCGGTCCCACGTCAGGCGGCGAAGTATCCGTAGCGGGTTTGGGCGAGCATCCGGATGTCGTTGGACCGGAGGCGGGCTTGCGTGACGCCGAGCAGGAGGGCCACCATCACGACCACCGCACCGGCAACTAGCAGGCCTTGAAGATGTTCGACTGCGGCGATCGCGGTCGGCCCGATCACGATACCCAGTCCGGTGAACACTCCGACGTAGATCGCGACGGCGGGTAGGAGGCCGGCCAGGAAGGTCCGGCGCGGCATCGCGATCACCCCGGCAACCTGGCTGGTGTGGATCCGCAGTCCCGGGATCAGGCGGCCCGCCAGCACCCCGAGCCAGCCTGCGCGTCGGAGGAGGCGGCTCGCGCGATCGATTGGACCCTGGACGTGGAGTCTGGCGGCGACCTTCATCAGGGCGGTAGCACCCGCCCTCTTCAGGATCTCCCGAGCGATCAGCGCTCCAGCGATCGAGGCCAGGCTCGCGGCGACCACGAACAGCACTGGATTGACGCCCTGGGTCGCGATCGCGATGCCACCCAGCATCAAGACAAGGTCGCCGGGGGCAAACGGCAACGGAACCCCGCATTCCTCGATGAACAGCAGCCCGCTGATGGCCAGGACCACCACCACCGGATCGAGTCCGCCGAGGATGCCGTTCATGACGAGCCGAGCGTACGGCGGGGCGGCCGGCTGGGGTAGTGTGCTGCCGCCTGAATTCGCCGTGACAAATACCACCCTCTGAGTGTGAAAAAGCGAACCTGAGGCGCTGAGGGCAGCCCCCTCGACGGGACGAGCCAGATACGGGAATATCCGTGCATGACGCCTCGACGTGGGCCGGCTGTGGCCCTGCTGCTCGCGGGCCTGACGGTTGCTGTCTTCCTCGGCGGCCTCCTCGAAAACATGGCGGAATCGGGCGCCCCGAACCTGCCGGGCTCCATTGGCCTGATCGGCATCGTGACCTTCCTGCTCTTTCCCCTGATGGGCCTGCTCCTGGTTCGACACCAACCATCGAACGCGGTCGGCTGGCTGCTGCTGGGGATCGGCCTGACGGTTTACCTGATCTTCAACAGTGGGCACTTTGCCGCGACGGTGGCGACGCACTATCACGGCCCGCTCCCCCTAAACCAGGTCTTCGTGGTGCTATCGGGCACGATCTGGCTTCCCTTCGTCCTGATGCTCCTGCTCTTCCTGCCGATGCTCTTTCCGGATGGGCGGCTGCTCTCGCGTCGCTGGTTGATTCCGATCGCCAGCGGCCTTGTCTTCGCGCTCTTCGCGCTGCTCGGCAACCTGTTTCTCCCGTCGAACGGTACCCAGGATAGCCCGGGGTTGGCGAACCCCCTCGCGAATCCCTCATTCGCGCGTACGTTTCAGCCGCTCGTAGACCTGTCGGTACCGTTTGGCCTGCTCGCGCTCATCGGGTCCGTATCCTCGGTTGTGGTCCGCTACCGTCGGGGCAACGGTCTTCAGCGGCATCAGCTCCGCTGGTTTCTCTTTGCGGTGGTTCTGGCCGCCATACCCTTCCTTCTGAACAACAACAGCTTCCTGTCGAATTTGCTCCTCATCCTGTTCGTGCCGCTGCTGCCGATCAGCATTGCCATCGCCGTCCTCCGCTACCGGCTCTACGACATTGACGTCGTCATTAATCGCGCGCTCGTTTACGGCGCGCTCGCCGCCTTCATCACCGCGGTCTATGTTGGCATCGTCGTCGGCATCGGCCGGCTGGCAGGAACGGGCAATCGCCCCAACCTCGCGTTGTCGATTGTGGCGACCGCCATCGTCGCCGTCGCCTTTCAGCCGGTTCGCGAGCGGGTGCAGCGGTTCGCCAACCGGCTCGTCTATGGCAAGCGAGCGACGCCGTACGAGGTGATGGCCGGCTTCGCCGATCAAATGGCGGGAACGCTATCGGCCGACGAAGTCTTGCCGCAAATGGCGGAGGCGGCGACGCGTGGGGTCGGCGCGCAGGCGGCGCGCGTCACACTGATCCTGCCCGGCGGTGGCGAGCGCTCGACCGTCTGGCCGCTGGATGTCAGCGGACGTGAGTTCACGCGCGCCCTGCCGGTCTCCTATCGTGGTGAGCGGGTTGGGGAGATCGCTGTACGGGAGAGCCCCGGCCGGCCGATCACGCCGGGCGAGGGGCGGCTGCTCGCGGACCTGGCCGCGCAGGCGGGCCTCGTGCTCCACAACGTGCGGCTGACCGCTGAGCTGCAGGCGCGGCTGGCGGACATCTCCGCCCAGGCGGCCGAGATCAGCGCCTCGCGGCAGCGGATCGTGGCCGCCCAGGAGACCGAGCGGCGTCGCCTCAGCAGCGAAATTCGCGCTGGCGTACAGCACGAGCTCGAGGCGACATTCAGCGAGTTCGACGAGGTCGAGCGCCTTCTGAAAAACGACGCTGATGCCGCCGCGGCGCGGCTCGATGGCCTCACAGCCGGGACGCAGCGAACGCTCGACGGTTTACGCGAGCTCGCCCGCGGCATCTTCCCGCCGTTGCTCGCGGACAAGGGCATCGTGGCCGCGCTCCACGCCTACGCGAGGAAGGCGGTGCTCCCGGCAGCGATCGACATTCCGGATGACCTGATTACCACCCGGTTCGACCCTGGTGTCGAGGCCGCCGTCTACTTTTGCTGCGTCGAGGCGCTGCGCGCCGTCGACGGTCCTGCATCGATCCAGCTCTCGTCGAGCGATGGCACCCTGACGTTTACCATCGACGGCGTTAGCGCACTCAATGGTCGCCTCGATGGACTTCGCGATCGGCTTGAGGCGCTGGGCGGCGGGCTCGAGGCGCAGGGGTCGGATCGTTTGCGCGGTTGGATCCCAACGCGGGCCCTGGCGGAGGTCGGATGACCCGTCCCGCTGCCCTGGCCCTCGGCATCTTCGGCTTTACCCTGGTGCTGACGGCCGCTGCGTTCGGCCTCCTACTTGTCGACCCGATCCCGGTCGCGACCGAGGATCGCCCCTGGTTCATCGCCCAGTTCTGTTTCGCGATCGGCTACGGCAGCTTCGGGGTCTTCCTGGCGTCACGGCGCCCGGGCAACCCGATCGGCTGGCTATTCCAGGCCGTCGCCCTCGCCAGCGCCCTGCTGGTCTTCGCGGACGAGTACTCGATCCGCGGCCTGGTCGTCGCGCCGGGGTCCCTTCCGTTGGCCGTGGAGGTCGACGTGATCCTGCCGTCTCTGGCGGCCGTCGTGTGGCCGGCCTTCATCCCACTGCTCCTCACGCTCTATCCCACCGGCCGGCCTGCGTCGAGGCGATGGTGGTCGGCGGTCTGGGCGTCCGTCGCCCTCGCTCTCCTGTATGGCCCATCGTTCTTCCTGCTTCCTGGGACCTTGACCGCGGCTGTTCGGCAAAGCGTAAGCCTCCACGTGAGCAACCCCATCGGCATACCGTTCGGTTCCGACCTCAACTACTTGGTGCAATCCCCCGCTCTACTGATTCCGTTCGCGCTCGCGCTGCTGTCGGTCGCTGATCGATGGCGCCGATCCCGCGGTGACGAACGCCAGCAACTCAACTGGCTGGCCGCCGTCTGTCTGTTGATCGCGCTTGTGCTGGTGCCTTATGTCGCGGTCCAGAGTGGCATATCGATCCCCTTGTGGGTTAGCTGGATTTTCGGGTCCCTCCTGCTTTTGGGTTTCGCGTTCGGTATCCCGGGCGCGATGGCCGTGGCCATCCTGCGTTACCGCCTCTACGAGATCGACGTCGTGCTCAACCGCGCACTGGTCTATGGGGCGCTGGCCGCATTCATCAGCGCGGTGTATGTCGGCATCGTGGTCGGCATTGGGACGCTGATCGGCTCTCGCGGCCAACCCAACCTGGGGTTGTCGATCGCGGCGACGGCCGTGGTCGCCGTCGCCTTCCAGCCCGTGCGCGAGCGGATCGAGCGCGTGGCCAATCGGCTCGTCTATGGGCAGCGCGCGACACCCTACGAGGTTTTGGCCCAGTTCTCCCATCGCGTCGCCGGCGCCTACGCGAACGAGGAGGTGCTGTCGCGCCTGGCTCGGGTGTTGGGCGAGGGCACCGCCGCCGCTGCAGCCAGCGTGTGGATCCGCAGCGACGGCCAGCTCGTTCCCTCCGCGACCTGGCCCGCGGAGGCTCAGCCGATGCCGCCGGAGCAGGCGGACCGGGTCGCCGCGGTCCGGCATCAGGGCGAGGAGCTTGGCGAGCTGGCGGTGAAGAAACGTCCTGGCGAACCGGTAACCCCGGTCGAGGAGAAGCTCCTCACGGACCTGGCGGCTCAGGCTGGACAGGTCCTGCGCAATGTCAGGCTCACCGCCGACCTGCAAGCGCGGCTGGAGCAGATCTCGCAGCAGGCGGCCGAGCTGCGCGAATCACGGCAGCGCATCGTCGCCGCACAGGATGCCGAGCGGCGCCGGCTCGAGCGCAACATCCACGACGGCGCGCAGCAGCACCTGGTCGCGCTGGCCGTCAAGCTGCGACTCGCTGCAACGCTCGCTACGCGCGACGCCGAACGTGCTCGCCCCTCGATCGACGGCCTCAGACGGCAGACGATGGACGCGCTCGAGACCCTCGGTATCCTGGCGGCCGGCCTTTACCCGGCGGCGCTTCGGGAGGGTGGGATCGCGGCGGCTCTACGAGCGCAGACGGCGCTGGCGACCGTACCGTCCGAGGTGGTTGACCATCTCACCGCGCGTCATCCCGAAGAGCTCGAGGCGGCGGTCTACTTCTGCTGCCAGGAAGCGATTCAGAATGGGATCAAGCACGCGAAGGCATCACGCATCACGGTGCGGCTCGACGACCGCGATGGAGCCCTGCAGTTCGAGGTGTCGGACGATGGCAGAGGATTCGACCCCGGGACGGTTCGCCGCGGCGCCGGCATGCAAAACATGGCCGACCGCATCGCGGCAAGCGGGGGAACGCTGATCGTCGAATCCAGGCCGGGCGTGGGAACGACGGTTCACGGACGCGTGCCAACGGCGGCGACCGTCGAGGCCTAACGCCCCGCCCTGACCCTCCCCCGCAAGCGGGGGAGGAAATTGCCCGAGACTACTCGAGCAATCTTCCGGCGACTGGCAATTCGTCTTCGGTGAGCGCTGCCTTCAGGTTTTCCGGTAATCCCGGAACCGGTTCATTCCATACCGTCAGCGGCGCCTCACGGCTCTCGAGCCGCACGTAGATGTTGCGCTGCATGGCCGGATCGAGCTCGGGGAAGTCGGATCGGTTGTGAGCCCCCCGGCTTTCGCGGCGTTCGAGCGCGCACCGGAGTGTCGCCTCAGCGGTTCGAAGGCCCGCCCGCAAATCGAGGACGTGGGCCAGTTCGAACCAGCCTTCCTCTCCGGGGCGAATGTCGACGGTCTGCGACGCGTCCGCGATCTCGCCGAGTTTCCGCAGGCCATCCCGCATCCGACCCTCGTCACGGACGACACCACAGTGCTCCCACATCAGATCGCGGACCGCCCGTTGCAGGGGACGCGCTAGCTCGGTGCCAGGCTTGATCAGCGTCTGCAGCTCGTCGGCCGCGTCCTGCACGGCCTTCTTCGAGCGACGCTGGACTTCGGATTCCTGAGAGTGCGCGGCCGCCGCGGCGCCCGCCCGCCGGCCAAAGATGACGGTCTCTGCCAGTGAATTTCCTCCGAGGCGGTTGGCGCCGTGTAGCCCGGAGGTGCATTCGCCCGCCGCGTAGAGGCCAACGACTTCGGTCGCGTGCGTCTCAGGATCGACCGCGATGCCGCCCATCGAGTAGTGCGCCGTGGGCGCCACCTCCATCGGTTGTTTCGAGATGTCGAGCATTTGATATTCGATGAACTGGCGATACATCCGGGGCAGCTTCTCGAGAATCTCCTCCTTGGGTCGATGAGAGATGTCAAGGAAGACACCGCCGTTGGGGCCGCCGCGGCCCTCCATGATCTCGGTGTAGATCGCCAGGGCGACCCGATCCCGGGCGCTCAGCTCCATTCGTTTCGGGTCATAGCGCTGCATAAAACGCTCGTGATCACGGTTGTAGAGGCGGCCGCCCTCGCCGCGGACCGCCTCGGTGACCAGGGTCCCGGCCATCTCTTCTGGCGTCAGCATCCCGGTTGGATGGAATTGCACGAGTTCCATATCCATCAGACGGCAGCCGGCGTCGAGCGCCAGGAACATGCCCTCGCCGTAGTTCTCGTCGCGGCGCGATGAGCTGCGACGCCACAGCCGGGTGTGGCCGCCGGTCGCCAGAATGACGGCGTCGGCTTCGAAGACCGTGCGCTCCCCGGATACGAGGTCGAACCCATAGGCGCCAAAGCAGACGCTGTCCGCAACGAGCAGACGCGAAACATATTGGTCCTCGATAACCGGGATCCCCATCTCTTGTACCTTCGTTGCCAGCGTGTAGAGAATCGCCCGCCCGGTGTAGTCGCCGGCGTAGCAGGTCCGGCGGTACTTATGGGCACCGAAGAAGCGCTGGTCCAACCGGCCATCCTCGAGCGTCGCGAAGCGGCAGCCCCAGGCCGCCAGCTCACGCACGGCGTCTGGCGCCTCCCGCGCCATGATTTCTACGACCCGCGGATGGCCGAGGAAGTATCCCTCCCGCAGTGTGTCGGCGAAATGTTGCTCCCAGGTGTCCTGTGGGTCTCGCGTGCCCAACACCGCGTTGATGCCACCGGCCGCCAGCACCGTATGGGCATCGAGACGGTCCCGTTTCCCGACCACCCGCACCTGGCTCCCTGCCTGCGTCGCGGCGATCGCCGCGCGCAGCCCGGCCGCGCCGGTGCCGATAACGAGAACGTTGCAGACCCGGCTCCGGGCGGACGATTCCGGCATCTCTTTGGGCATGCTACTCAGGAGGCTGAACTCTGGTGTTGGGGCGTTGTTGGGTCAGCGCGTCCTGCAGTGCCGGCAGGTGCTCGACGAGCGCGGCGAAATCCTGGCGAGCAAGGCTGAGCACGCTTGTCTGCGTCAGGGTGCGAACCGTCGCCGTGCGGCGCCTGTCGCCGAGAGCCGCGATCTCGCCGAAGTGATCCCCGGGTCCGAGAGTGCGGATCACTTGCTCCTCACCGTGGACGAGTTGGAGCACTTCGACCTCGCCGGAAGTGATGACGTAGAAGCGGCCACTGAGCTCACCCTCGCGCACGATCGTCTCGCGGGCGCCGAATCGCATCGGCACGACGGTGTTGCTGCGGCCGATCGGGAGCGGCGTCAGGTTGTCGGGCATCAAGGCGCTCCCCATCCAGTGCAGCGCCAGCCCGAAGCGGCGCCGCCAGGTGGGCATGAAGGAGAGAAACAGCGCACGAGAGACCAGTGACGCCGGCCAGCCGTGGAGCGCTAGGCCGCGGACCTGGGCGACACCGTAGCGCCGGCTGAGCAGGGCCACCTCCCCGAAGCGCGCCGGATGGCAGGGCGCTGGAGGCTCGCCACGGACCTGGGCAAGGATGTTGTATGCGGCCTGGCGGCCTTCGCCAAACGCCACCATCACCATCGCCCCGAAGGGCTGCCCGCTCGCGGCATCGGGAACGGCGGCGTTGTCGCCCACCGCGTAGACGCCCGGCCAACTAGGGACGCCGCAGAACGGATCACAGGGAATCCGTCCGCGCTGCAGCTCGATTGGCATTCCGCGTATCAGGGGATTAGTCCCGATGCCGACCGTCGCGATGATGCTGCGCGTCTCGATCCGCGAGCCATCGGCGAGCACGATCGCGCCGGCGGTCGCCTCCTTGATGCCCACGCCGAGCCGGAGCTCGATGCCGCGACGGCGCATGCGGTCGACCACCCGCTGAGCGAGCTGGTCGTTGAAGGTCGGCAGGACGCGGTTGAGAATATCGACCGTGACCACCCGGAGTTCGCCGGCCGCGATCATCGGATAGGCGCGTAGCGAGGCCCGCAGGAACTCGTTCGCCTCCGAGGCGATCTCGACGCCGGCGTACCCGGCGCCCGCCACCACGAAGGTCAGCCGCCGCTGCCGCTCGGCGGCGTCGGTCGTCACGCTGGCCGCCTCCAGCATCTCGATCAGGTGGTTGCGCAGATGGATGAAGTCGCCGATCGTCTTGGTCTGCAGCGCGTGCTCGGTGAGGCCGGGAAAACGCGAGAGGTCGGTCACGGAGCCGAGCGCGATCACCATATAGTCGGCCTCGAGCGCCACCTCGTCACTCTCGCCACCCAAGCTCAGCACGACCTGGCGTTTGACCGGGTCGATCGACTCGATCTCGCGCGTATAGATCGTGACGCCCGGCAGGATCTCGCGTAGCGGGATCAGCACATGCTGGGCCTGCAGAACGCCGGAGACGATCTGCGGCATCAACCCATGCCAGACCTCGACGTTCTCTCGGCTGACGATCGTGATATCGACCTCGTCGCCGGCCCGCCGGTGTGCGATCAGCTCGCGGGCGCAACGGACGCCGGCGTGGCCGCCACCAAGGATCAGGATCCGCTTGCGACTCATGGCCAGCGGGCCCGTCGCAGCGCCTTCCGCGCCGCGTAGTAGCCACACATGCCGTGCACGCCACCGCCCGGAGGCGTCGACGACGAGCAGAGATAGAGCTGCCGGTTGGGCGTCGCGTAGAGCCGCCGCGTTGGACGGATGAAGAGCTGCCGGAGGTCGGCGATCCCGCCGTTGATGTCGCCACCGACGTTGTTCGCATTGTGGCGTTCGATTTCGGCCGGGCCCATCACGTGCCGCGCGAGGATGCGCGAGGTGAATCCTGGCGCGAATCGCTCCACCTGCGCCTCGATCCGCTCGCGCATGTCGACGGTCGATCCGTTGGGGACATGGCAGTAAGCCCAGCCGACATGCTTGCCGGCCGGTGCGCGCGTCGGGTCGGCCACGGTCGGTTGAGCGAGGATGACGAACGGCCGCTCCGCCACGCCGCCCGCGGCAACCGCATCCTCGGCCGCGACCACCTCGTCGAAGGCGCCGCCGACGTGGACGGTGCCGGCCTGCCGGCAGGCGGGCGCGCGCCAGGGGATGGGACCATCGAGCGCCCAGTCGACCTTGAACACGCCCGGGCCATATCGAAATCGTCGCAACTGCCGGTTGAAGCCGTCCGGCCATCGGCCACTGGCGATTGGAAGGATCTGCCGAGGCGTCACGTCGAAGAGCACGACGCGACCGCCCGAGACCTGT
>Ga0209027_1000281_pt1 | contig 16953 bp, 16 predicted proteins | sample GraSoi013_1_20cm_3_FD_185821 | JGI IMG/M metagenome (GOLD analysis project Ga0209027, IMG submission 185821) | Grasslands soil microbial communities from the Angelo Coastal Reserve, California, USA - Sample 09_27_2013_1_20cm (SPAdes) (version 2) | ecosystem: Environmental > Terrestrial > Soil >...
CGGCTCGAGCCGTGCGCGGATCGCTCCGCTCACCGCCTCGACCCGGGCGAGCCGCCCCGACAGCACGAACTCCGCGGGCCCGGGCACCGACAGCGCGAGCGCCACCGCCGTCTTCACCGCGCTCTCGATGAACGCCTCCGACGCAACCCGCTCCTGCGGAGTCGCGGGATGCGCCAGCCGCTCGACCGGCTCGCTCCCCTCCTTCCAACCGGCGACGGTCGTGGCGCCGCCCCGAAACAGCAGCGCCTTCGACACCGTGCCCGCGAGATAGGCGACCTCGCCGTCGAGCGCCCCCGGCGCGCGGAAGCCCAGCGCACCGGCCGAGCCCCCCGCGCCGTCGACGATCCGGCCTCCGGCCACGGCGACGGCGGCGGTGAAGGCGCCGCCCAGCTCGAGCAGCACGAACGACGTGGCGGAGAGTGGGCATCCCCGTCGCCGCGCCTGCTCCATCACCGCGAGCGCGACGGCGCACACTTTGTCGGCCGTGCCCATGTCGACCCGATTCACCTTGCGGTGTGCCGGTACGGTGGGGAGATGGATTACGCCGGGTGTGAGCACCACCGGCAGCCGGGAGCGCGCCAGGACCCGCAGCAGGGCGGAGAGCCCGGCGATGCCGCCTGGCTCCCCCGCCGCCGCCAGCAGGGCGAGCCGCAGATCGCTGTCGGTGGCGTCGCGCGCGCGCGTGAGCGGCAGGCCGTAGCCGGACGGCCCGGCGACGAGATCGAGCGGGCCGGCCTCCTCCTCGAGCAGCCCGACGAGCCGTGCCGGGTCCGCCAGGACGTCTGCCGTGGGTACGGAGCGGTCCAGGAACAGCCGGCCGTCATCGAGTCCGCACACGTCGATGCTCACCGTCCCCGGGTCGATCCCGATGACGCGGGGCATGGGGTCACTGCTTCTGCGCCATCAACTCCCGCGCGACGTCGGCGATGGTCTCGGCGTCCAGCACGAGGTCGTTGCGCTCGAACAGGCGCGCGACGCACGCCTTGTGCACCTTCATCTTGAGGTTTCCAATGGCGAGTGCGCCGAAGCACACCACGCCCTGTTTCGTCACGCCATCGTCCGTCACATCGACCCCTTCGATGCCGAGCGGGGGAACCGCATTCACGTCCGCGACGACCTTGAGCCCCGGTCGATTGGCCCAGGCCTGTTTTGGGACGAGCATCACCCCCGCCGGTCCGGCGTTGAGCAGCAGCTCCGCGCGCTCGCAGGCACGGATCGCGTCCTTCGCGTCCGGCATCGCGATGGCGCGCACGTTCCCGCCGAACCGCTTGAGCACGAGGTCGCGGGCCCGCTCGCCCGCGTCGGCCTTGCGCGACGTGATGCACACGTCCGCCCCCGCTTTGGCGAACAGCCCGGCGGCCCGAATCCCGACGGGCCCGGTCCCCGCGACGATGAGAACGCGCTTGCCGCGCACATCGCCCCCGCCGGCCGCCTGCGCCATCCTGGCCACCGCGGCGACCGCCGTGGTATTCGAGCCGTTCGAGTCGAGCATCGCGGATACCGTGAAGGGCTTGAACATCGCCTTCGTCGCCGCGGTGAGGAGCTGCTCGCCCACCGCGATGTCCGCGCCTCCGACGAAGACGGCGGTCTGCTTCAGGTCCTTGGGACCGCGCGTGAAGATGCAGCCGTGGATCAGGTCGCGGACGTCGGCTTCCGTGATGCCGCCGTAGCTCATCACTTCGTCGGCGCCGCCATCGTACGCGACCACCCGGTCGAACACGCTCGGCAGCCGGGAGCTGTCGAGCTGCAGCAGGAGCTTACGCATCTGGATTCATACTCCACGATGAGTCGGCGCGCAGGGCTCGAAAAGCAGTCGAGGGGCGGCAGCCCCCGCCCCTCGACGTGGAATCGGGCGACTCCCGCGGCGATCAGCCCTTGTCGGCGCCGCCGGCGAACGGATGCGACGCCGTCTTGGCCTGAGAGATCACCGTGTCGACCTTCGGCTGGCCCTTGAGGGCGCGCTCGATCGATTCCTTCACTGCCCGATAGTTGAAGTCGTAGATCTTCTTGTCGTTCTTCGCCTCCCAGTGGATGAACACGCCCACCAGGATGCAGTAGTCGTCCACCTTGTCTCGCGGGATGATGCCCGAGGACACGCTGTCCACCACCGCGCGCGCGACCGCCGCCTGCGCCGGGCCGAACATCTGCACGGCCTGCGTGGCATTCTTGATGGTGACCTTGTTGAAGAGGAGCGTGTCCGGCTTCGCCGGCAGGTTGGGCGTAACGACGGCGAGCAGCTTGGTGAAACCGTCGGTGTTGTTCGCCAACGTGCTGACGAAGGCTTGCCCCGCGTGGCCCGACTTCGACCCGATGATCAGATCGATGTGAGCGACCTCATTCCCGTCGCCTACCAGAGACTCGCCAAGGAAGAAATCCGCTGCCATAACTACCTCCCGATCCGGATGGGTCCACGAGTTTCACTTGCCGGCCGTCACGAATGCGGTGTTGAGAGCAGCGTGGCCAGAGAGGGTGTGGAGAGCCGCGCCGTCCCGCGTCTGCGGGTAGCTCCTACTGAACCGTATCGATGGGGTGCTAACCTGCCCGCCGCTCCGGCGGGTGTCAAGGCCGTGCGGCGGGCCACAAAATGGAACTCTTTCGGGGGTTACGGCGCCGCCGCACCTCCCGTGGCGACGCGCCAGACCTCGTCCGCCAGCCATTCGAGACGCTGCTGCGCGTAGTCGAGCTCGGCGGGCGTCATCTGCTTCGCGCGCCGCACCAGCTCGCGCGTGTGGGCGAGCAGCTCGTCCAGCACCTCGCGCAACGGCCGGTTGCGGCGCCGTTCCGCCCGCGGCCGCGGGCTCATGCGCTCTGAATGCCCAGCGCGCGCTCGTCGGCCTTCCGGAGCTCCGCCGTCGCGGCGCGCAGTGTGGACGCAATCCCCCGCTCGGCGAGGTAGGTCTCCACCAGCCGCAGACCCAGATAGTAGCCCGCGCGCTCCGGCAACATCTTGCCGCCCATCATCCGGGCCGCCGGGCTCATCCCCCCGGACAGGAAGCGCAGTCGCAGTCCCAGTCCCGACTCATCGAGCAGCGGCGCCGCCGCGCGCCGCAGGAAGGCGTCGAGCTCGCGGATGCGCCGGTATTGGCGCCGCGTGTAGCCGAAGTACTCCCATGGCTCGAACCCCGGCGCCACCGCCTGCGCCGCCGCCACCGCCGCCCCCTCGTTCGCGAGCAGCTCGCGCAGGGTCGCCCGGCTCCCCGTGTCCCAGTAGTCGTAGTAGCCGCGCAGGTCCGCCACCAAGCGCCGCAGGTCGGCGCGGCTCGAGGGCGAGGTGTAGCGCACCGCGTGCGCCACCTCGTGCGCGATCCACAGCGGCAACAGATGCGGCGCGAGCCCCATTCCATAGGTCTGCGGGTTGGGCCGGCCGGTGAAGTGCTCGAGACATACGAACGCGATACCGCGCCCCCCTACGACCAGCTCCCCCGCATTGGCGCCCCCGACGCCCACCATCAGGTAGAGATCGACGGGGCAGTCCGCCTCGAACTGCGCGAGCGAGCGGCGCAGCGCCTCGTCCGCGATGGCAGCGACGTCCACATCTTCGAGCAGCCGCTCGAGATCGGTGCGCTCCGCGCGGAGCGCGGCGGCGATCACCCGCTCGGCGTGCGGCGACGTCGGGTCGAGCACGTAGTTGTGCCAGTAGCTCTGCAGTACGGGCTTGTGCCGGTCGAGATAGTCGTGATAGGCCGCGGGGGGGTCGGGCGCGGCGAGCACCGCGAGGAACTCCGGCACGAGGTTGACGAGCATGGAGCGGCCGAACCCAATTTGGGAATCGGCCCCGCCGGAAACAAGCGCGCGTTCGCCGCCGGCCGCCTGCCGGCGCCGGACGGGCGCCTTGACTTTTCCGGGTCCGGCTCTTGGCCGGCGCTGCTCAGGAGCGGCCGCGCATCTTGCGGCTCATGTCGGTGAGGAAGCGCCGCTCCGCCGGCGTGAGGCTCTCGATCCCGCGCGCCGAGATCTTGTCGAGCACACGATCGATTTCAGCCTGCGCCGGATCGCGCTCGGCCCGACGGGGCTTTGGGGCGGCGCTGGCGCGCGCCGCGCGGGCGGGATGCACCTGCAGGCTCGGCTCCGTGGCGCGGCGCACATGGCGCTCCGCGCGCGCCAGCCGCCAGTCCGCCACCTTCAGATACAGCAGGCCGGTCGCGAACCCGCCGAGGTGGGCGAGGTGCGCCACCCCGTCGCTCGCCGCGAACAGCGCGAGCAACAGCGAGATCGCGACCGCGAACGTCACCAGCCATTTCGCGGCGATCGGCTCGGGGAGCGGGAACACCGAAATGGGCTGGTCGGGCCATGCCCACGCGAACGCCAGCATCACGCCGTACACCGCCGCCGACGCGCCCACCACGAACTGCACCTGCTGAAACGTCATCGCCAGCGCGAAGGACAGGGCGGCGCCCCCCAGACCGCACAGCCCGTAGTACGCGAGGAACGGCGCCCCGCCCATCCGCTCTTCCACGGGCGGCCCGAACACGAACAGGGCCAGCAGGTTGAAGGCGAGATGGAGGAAGTTGGCGTGGATGAACGTGTACGTGACGAACGTCCAGGGCCGCGCCAACGCGTCCAGCGGGGCGAATCCGAACGTGGCCACGAACCACGGGTTGACGAAGATCGTCATCTGAAGCAGGAAGACGACCAGATTGGCGACGATCAGCCGCCGCACCCATGGTGTCATACCGAACATCCGCTGCGGGACCATCCCGTAGTTATCCCCCGCGCGCGCTCCCCGAGTTCCCCCCGCCCGCGAGGCGGCAGATCCGCTCGCACAGCTCCGGGAACTCGATCCCCGCAGCCCGGGCGGCCTGGGGCAGGAGGCTCGTCCGCGTCATGCCGGGGAGCGTGTTGGCCTCGAGACAAAAGATGTCGCCCTCGGGGCTCAACCGGAAGTCGACGCGCGAGTATCCCCCGAGCTTGAGCGCCCGGTGCGCCGTGAGCGCCAGCTCCTGCAGTTGACGCGCCAGGGTCGTGTCGAGCTTGGCGGGGAAGATCTCCTCCGACATCCCCGGCGTATACTTGCACTCGTAGTCGAACAGCTCGTGCTTCGGGATGATCTCCCCCACCGGAAGCGGCACGTCGCCCAGCACGCCGACCGTCACCTCCCGTCCTGGGACGAACTGCTCGGCCATGACCTCGGCGTCGTACGCCCGTGCCAGGGCGACCGCCGCGTCCAGCCCTTCGGCGTTGCGGACCAACGACATGCCCACGGACGAGCCCATTTTCGAGGGCTTCACGATCACCGGCCAGCCGAGCGCTGTCGCCACGTCCTCGGGCGCCACCGGAGGGGGAGCCATGAACCAGGCGGGCACGGGCACCCCCGCCGCCCGGAACAGCCGCTTCGCCAGGTCCTTGTCCATCGCGAGCGCGCTGGCGAGCGCGCCGCTGCCGGTATAGGGGACCCCGATCACGTCGAGCACCGCCTGAAGAGTTCCTCCCTCCCCGCGGCCGGCGTGCAGGCAGAGGAACAGCACGTCCGCGTCGCGCACGGCGGGCAGGGACGCGAGCCCGTTCGACAGCATCGCGCGCTCGCGCTCGTCGAGCTCGGCCACCGCCGGCGGCTCGCGTCCGACCGCGGTCGCGAGCAGGCGCCGTTCGTCGGCGGGGCCGAGCAGGCCGGTCACCGTGTCCACGACGGTCACGGCGTGGCCCCGACCGCGCAACGCCTCGACGATCTGCGCCGCTCCGGCGAACGCGACGGTGCGTTCGGCGGACGCACCGCCCGTGAGCACGCCCACGCGCATCAGTGGATTCCGGCGAGCTGGTGCAGCACGTCGTACCGCGTGACGATCCCCGCGATCATCCCGTCGCGCCGCACCAGCGCCGCCGGCGTTTCGCGCGAGAGGAGCGTGGTGAGCCGCTCGACGGGGAGATCCGCATCGACCACGGGGAACGGCGCGTCCATCACCTCCTGCACCGGCTGATCGAGCGTGGCGGGCTCCTCGAGCGCGCGCGCCATCAGGCCTTGCTCTGCGACGGCACCCACGCCATCGCCGCCGTCCAGCACCGGCAGGTACGACACGTTGTACGTGCTCATAAGGTTCAGCGCCTGCCGCACCGTCGCGGTGGGCGGGACCGAGATCAGCGGAGGAGCTCCCGAGTTCCGCGCCTCGAGCAGCTGCGCGACCGACACGCGCTCCGCCTCGAGGATCTGGTTCTCGCGCAGCCACTCGTCGTTGAACACCTTCGAGAGATAGCGCTCTCCGGTGTCGGCGAGCACCGTGACCACGAGCGCCTGCGGGTCGTTCGCACGACGCGCCACGTCGAGCGCTGCCACGACGTTCACGCCGGTCGAGCCGCCGGCGAACAAGCCCTCCTCCTTCGCCAGCCGCCGCACCATGAGCATCGCGTCCTTGTCGGAGACCGTAATCCACTCGTCGATCACGTCCCAGTGCAGCGACGTGGGAATCTTGTCGCCGCCGATGCCTTCCACTTTGTAGGGGCGGCCTTCGGTCTTGTGGCGCGTCCGGGCGTAGTCCGAATACATCGAGCCGACGGGGTCGCCGGCGATCACGCGGAGCGTGGTGCGTTTCTCCTTGAGAAAGCGCCCCGCCCCGCTCACCGTGCCGCCGGTCCCTGGGGCGCACACGAAGTGCGTGATCTTGCCCTCGGTCTGCTCCCAGATCTCCGGGCCCGTGGTGCGGTAGTGCACCTCGGGGTTCACCGGGTTGTAGTGCTGGTCGGCGAAGATCGCGTTCGGGTGCGCCGCCGCGATGGCGCGGCCCTTCATGATGTAGTTGTCCGGGTGGTCGGGCGGGACCGCGGTCGGTGTGATGATCACCTCGGCGCCGAGCGCTCGGAGCAGCCGCGCCTTCTCCTGCGACATCTTGTCCGGCATCGTAAAAATGCAGCGGTACCCCTTCACCGCCGCGGCTAGCGCCAGGCCCACGCCGGTGTTCCCCGACGTCGCCTCGACCACCAGTCCACCGGGCTTGAGCCGCCCCTCGCGCTCCGCGGACTCGATCATCGCCAGCCCGATGCGGTCCTTCACCGAGCCCCCGGGGTTGAAGAATTCCGCCTTGGCGTAGACCGGAGTGCGGATGCCCTGAGTGACCCGGTTCAGCCGGACCAGCGGCGTCCAGCCGATGGTCTCGAGGATGTTGGCATACGACCTAGCGTGGGGTGGCATTCGTGTCCGGCCTCGCGCGCAAGCTGTCCGGCGCGGTGGGGGCCGTGTCCGGGCCAGGCGAGACGGTGTCCCGCCGCACCGGCGTGGTGTCGCGCCGCAGCGCCCGCACCGGCGCGGCGGGGGCGGTCGGGGCCGGGGCCCGCACCGGCGCGGGCCGGGCCCTCACCGTGTCCGGCTCGCCTTTGCGCACCGAGGCGCCGGCCTGCGGGTGGTGGAACTCGATCGGCTGCAGGAACGCGGTCGCAATCGGCAGGCCATGCCGTCGCGCCGGCGTGAACCGCAGCCGGCGGGAGCCGGAGAGCGCCGCGGAGTCGAGCGCCGGGTAGCCGCTCGATTCGGCCACGCGACTCGATTCTGCAGCGAGCCGTCCCGCCGAATCGACGAACAACCGGAGCACCACGTCGCCTTCCACTTTCTGGTCGTACAGCCGGGGAGGATATTGGATCGGTGAGTCGCCGTTGAGCGCCACGGGCGGCTCCTGGTCGGGCGGCGTGCTGGAGGGTTCCGCGCCCCCGGCCTGGTCCCCCGACCGCGACTTGCCGCACGCCGCCACGCCCAGCGCCACCACCGCCGCGAAGGCGCCGCGCCAGGCGCTCACGCCCCCTCCTCGCGCTGTTTCTTCCACGCCGCGAGCCGGTTCAGCGCCTCGAGCGGCGACAACGCGTCCACGTCGAGACGATCCAGCTCCTGCAGCAGGGGGTGCGGGCGCGCCGGGGCGAACAGACCGAGCTGCGTCGCGTCGGGGGGCGCTGGAGGCGCCCGCCGCGCCACCTGATGACCGGTCTCGAGCAGCTTCAGCACCTGCCATGCCCTCTCCACCACCGGCGCCGGCAGTCCCGCGAGCTGCCCCACGTGGATGCCGTACGAGCGGTCGGCGCCCCCCGGCTCGAGCCGGTGGAGGAACACGATCTCGTCGCCCGCCTCCCGCACCGCGACGTTGAAGTTGCGCGTGTGGGCCAGCTCCTCGGTGAGCTGCGTGAGCTCGTGATAGTGCGTCGCGAAGATGGTCTTGCACCCGATGGCGTTGTGGAGGAACTCGGTGACCGCCCAGGCGATGGCTACGCCGTCGTAGGTGGAGGTCCCGCGTCCGATTTCGTCGAGCAGCACGAGGCTTCGGCCGGTGGCGCCGTGCAGGATCGCACTCGTCTCGCTCATCTCCACCATGAAGGTCGACTGGCCGCGCACCAGGTTGTCCGACGCTCCGACGCGCGTGAACAGCCGGTCGACCGCGCCCACCACCGCGCGTCGCGCCGGCACGAACGCCCCCATCTGGGCGAGCAGCACGCACAGCCCGACCTGGCGTAACAACGTGGACTTTCCGGCCATGTTGGGGCCGGTGAGCAGGATCACCCGCCCTGGAGCGTCGAGTAGCACGTCGTTCGGGATGAACGCCTCGCGCGCCATCATGCGCTCGACCACGGGATGGCGGCTGCCCTCCAGGGCGATCGTGAACCCGTCATTCACCTCCGGCCGCACGTAGCTCTCGTGGTGCGCCAGGTCGCCGAGCGCGCTCCACACGTCGAGTCCGGCGAGCACCCCAGCCGTCGCCTGCACCCGCCCGATGGCCTCGGCGACGCGGTGTCGCAGCGCATCGACGATCTCGGCCTCACGCGTCGCGATCCGCTCCTCGGCACCGAGCACCTTCGCCTCGTACTGCTTCAGCTCGGGAGTGACGTAGCGCTCCGCGCCGGTCAACGTCTGACGCCGCTCGTAGTCGGGAGGCACGCGATCGCGGTGCGGATTCGTCACCTCGATGTAGTAGCCGAACACCTTGTTGAACCCGACCTTGAGCGACGCGATGCCGGTGCGCTCGCGCTCGCGCGCCTGCAGTCCGGCGATGTACCGCTTCCCGCCGTCGCGCGCGTCCTTGAGCTCGTCGAGCTCGCGATCGTAGCCCGCGCGGATGGCGTCCCCGTCGGCTGCCTGGGCCGGCGGTCGCTCCACCAGCGCGCGTCCCAGCTCCTCGCCCAGGTCCTGAAGCAGGTCGAAGCGATCAGCCGCCTGCTCGAGCAGCACGGCCCGCCCGCGGGCGTCGAGCCCATCCAACGCGCCCCGGACGTCCGGAAGGCGGAGCAGCGAGTCGCGCAGGGCGCCGAGCTCGCGCGGGGTGGCACGCCCGAGCGCCGCGCGGCCGGCCAGGCGCTCGAGGTCGCGCACCCCGTCGAGCGCCTCCCGCAGACGGTCCCGCCCGCGGGCGTCCCCGGCGAGAACCTCCACGGCGTCGAGTCGGGCGTTGATCGTCGCCGGGTCGACCAGGGGCGCGAGGAGCCAGCGCCGCAGCAGGCGCGCCCCCATTGGCGTCATGGTGCGGTCCAGCACGTCGAGCAGCGTCGTGCCCTTCCTTCCCGGCTCGCCGCGCAGCGGCTCGATCAGCTCCAGGTTGCGGCGGGTCATCTCGTCGAGCGGCAGCAGGTCGCCGCGCCGCACGATGCGGGGGCGGGCGACGTGCGGCAGGCCGCCCGGCTTGAGCTCGCGGGCATAGCGCAGCAGCGCGCCGGCCGCCCCGAGGGCGGGGCGGTCCTCCGGCTCGACCCCCAGCCCGTCGAGCGACGCGACGTGGAAGGCGCGCGTCAGGTCCTCACGCGCCAGGTCGGGATCGAATTCCCACGCTTCGCGCTCGGTGGGCGCCGCCCCAGCGACCGCGAGCACGGTGCCGGCCGGGAGGACGACTTCGGGAGCTTCGTAGCGCGCCAATACGGCCGGCAGCTCTTCCGTGGCGGCGGTCTCGAGCAACAGCTCGCCCGTCGTCAGATCGAGCGCCGCCAGGCCCGCGGGGTTGCCGCGGGGATCGACCGCGAGCAAAAAGTTGTTGCGGCGTCGCTCGAGCCAGTCGTCGGCGAGCACCGTGCCGGGCGTGACGGTTTCCACCACTTCGCGCCGCACCAGGCCCTTGGCGAGCTTGGGGTCCTCCACCTGCTCGCAGATGGCCACCCGATGCCCCTGAGCAATCAGCCGGCGCAAGTAGTCGGTGGCCGCCTTGACCGGAACGCCGGCCAGCGGCACCTCGGCGGCGCCGCCGTTGTTGCGCGAGGTGAGGGTGAGGCCGAGCTCGCGGGCCGCCAGCTGGGCGTCGTCCTCGAACATCTCGTAGAAGTCGCCCATCCGAAAGAAGAGAATGGCGTCCGGGTGCCGCGCCTTGATCTCGCGGTACTGCTGCATCAGCGGCGTGTCGGCGTCGACCCGGGGCGGGGTCACGGCTCCTCCACCACGAACGGCTGCCCCCCCAGCCTGGTCTTCAGGCGCCGCTGCACCTGCGCCGCTTCGTCGTGCGTTGCGTAGCGCCCGACGCGGACCTTGAAGAGACCGCTCGTGTCCCGCACCACACGGCCGTCGAACCCCATGACCTTGAGGCGCGTGAGCATCTCGTCGACTTGCGAGGCGCTCTTCACCGCCAGAACCTGCACGGCGTATGTCGTCGTGGGTGCCGCGGGCTTCACCTGGCTGTCGCCGACCGTCGCGGGCGTGCTGGCCGCCGGGACGACCGGGATGGCGGCGCAGCGCGGGGCGTAGAAGGAGACCTGGTTCCGGAACTCGACGTCCGCGCCCGCCCCGTCCCCTGCTTCGCGGATGAGCGCGCAGCCGTGCGCATCATCCTTCATGTCGAAGTAGGCGCGCGCTCCCGTGAAATCGGCGCGGGGCCGGAGCGGCGAGTCCGGATAGTCGCGCCGCAACCGCTCCGCCGTCTGGATCGTCGCGGCCAGGTCTCCCTGGGCGAAGTACAGCTTGGCGAGCGCAACGAGGGCCGAGTCTGCCCACACGGACCGTCCGTACTCGACCACGACACGCTGCAAGTTGGTGGCGATCAGGCCGGCGTCCGGCGCCAGCATCCCTGCCGTGAAGAGCGCGCCGGGGTAGAGCGAATCCTGCGGCGACAGCCGCGTGAGCAGGCGCCGCACCATCGCGCGTCCCGAATCGGGCCGGGTCTGGGCGACGCGCAGCGCGACGGCGCGGAGAGTGTCCGGCTGTTGGGCGGTCAGGCGGACCGGGGGACTGCCGGACAGGAACAGCGCCGCCGCTACCAGTCCGGCCGTCCGCCCGTCCGGCCGTCCGCCTTTCACGCCACCTCCCGCTCGAGCACGGCGAACGACAAGACCAGCTGGACGATCGTTCCCGTCTCGTCGCTCAGCGTGCTCGACTTGAGGGCCCGGTCCGCGTCGCGTGCGAGCTGCAAGGCCCGCTCGAGCTCGCGCGCACTCCACTGTTCAGCCCAACGGGCCCAGCGCGCCGCCGTCCCCTCCCAACTGCCCAGACCGTACGGTCGAGCGGCCCGCAGGTGCGACAGCAGCAGCGCTTCGAGCCGGCCGCGCGGTGGGCCCTGGTCGAGCTCGGCACGGGCCAGCGCCGTGCCCACCAAGTGGGTGCCGAGCGCCCCAAGCACGCGGACGCCGCTCATGCCCGCCTGCTCGAGAATCGGCGCGACCAGCTGCGCCGCCGCCGCCGCCCGCCGCTCGAGCGTTGCGTCCACCAGGTCCTGGAGCGTTTCGCCGTGACGCACGCCGACCAGCGCCGCGACGTCCTCCCGAGTCGCGGGCCGCGCCCCGCCTCCCCCGAGCGCGGCGAGCTTCTCGAGCTCGCGTGCGAGAACCGCGAGATCGCTCCCGACGGCGTCCAGCAGCAGTGCTCCTGCCCCCGGCGCGAGCGTGAGGGCCAGTTGCCCAGCCCGGTGCGTCATCCAGCGCTCCACCCGCGCAGGCGGCAGCGGCTCGACAGCCACCGCGGTCGCCTGCCGCACCAGCTCGGCGTCGGGCGGCTCGCCGGCCGCCTGCACCAGCACCAGGACCGTCGTGGGATTCGGGGACTCCAGGTAGCGCAGCAGCTCCTGGCGCAGCTTCGCGGTCTTCTTGAGCTGCTCGAGGCCGCGGACCACGACGGCCCGGGTGGCTGCGAGCATGGGCGGTGTGTTCACGAGGGCGTGGAACGCCTCGGGATCGAGCTCCGGGGCACTGCGCTGATCGACGTTGAAATCGCGGGCGGCGGCATCCACGGCGCGCTCGACCAGGGCGCGCACCGCCTCGTCTTTCAGCACGTCCTCGTCGCCGTGGAGATAGTAGACGGGATCGGGTACGCCCTGCTTCAGGCTCCGGAGCAGCGCGTCGAAGGTGAGAGCCCCCATACGGGGCGGAAGTTACCGCCGGCTCGGGGCGAGAGAAAGCCTACCGCCCCGCGGACGCGGGCTCGACCAGCGTAGAGGGGTCCGGGGCTGGGTTACCCGCGAACACACTCGCGCGGGGGTCCTGGAAGGAGACGAACGGTACGCCGGCCTGCACGACCGGCCTCGGGAACGGAACGCGCGGGAGTACCGGCGCCTGCGCGAGGTGAGGCCGGCGCACTCCTTCGAGCGCGACCATCGCCAGCGCAGCGGCGACGAACAGCGCCGCGGCGATGCCGGCCCGCGCCGGAACCTGGTGGTGCGTCCCCCGCCGACGCTCCCGCGCGAGTCGCGCATCGAGTCGACGCCGGAAGGCGGGGGAGGGCTCGATGATTTGGGCGGCTTGGAGCGCCCGCACGCCGCGTCGCAGGGCGGCGTCGTAGCGCTGGCAGGTCGTACACTGCGCCACATGACGGGCGAAACAGCGCAACTCACGCGGGGCGGTGATCAGGCCGTCGCGAAAATCGGTGTAACGCTCCAGGAATTCGGCGCACGTCATGGCGAGAATCTAGTACCATCGGGGGCCGGGCGGGTTCCCGGGCCCCCCTATTCCAGCAGCGGCTCGATCAGCTGTGCGAAGCTGTTCCGTGCCCGGTTGAGACGGCTCTTGACCGTCCCCAGGTTACAACCTGTGATGTCGGCGATCTCGGCGTAGCTCTTGCCCTCGAGCTCGCGCAGCACGAACACCGCCCGGTGGTGGGTGGGGAGCTGGTCCACGCACTGGTCCACCGCCTCCTTGAGGTAGCGTTTGCGGTAGAGATCGTCGGGCCGCGCCGTGGCGTCCTCGAACTGGAGCGGACGGTGGTCGGCCTCCCAGTGCTTCTTGATGGTCTGGAACAGCACCAGCGGGTTGCGCGAACGGTTCCGCAGCTCGTTTTTCGCCAGGTTCGAGGCGATGGTGTAGATCCAGGTCGAGAACTTCTTCGTCTGGTCGAACCGGTGCAGGTGCCGGAACACGCGGATGAAGACTTCCTGCACGAGATCTTCGGCCCGTTCCCGGTCGCCGATCGTCCGATTGATGAAATTCAGCAGGCGAGTCTGGTAGCGATCGACCAGCGTGCCGAACGCCTGGGGGTCGCCCGCCAAGTGCTCGAGCACCAAGCGACCGTCGTCGAATTCGTGCAGCGTCCGGCGCTCCAGCGCGCGGGGCGTGACGACGGATTCGGTCTTCTGCTTGTTGACGGTTGCTCGCATGAACCGCTCCCGGCTGAGGATCCAATATACGAAACCGAGATCTGCCGTTTCGTAAGATGCCGCAGGAACCGTACCGGTCGCACGTCCGAACATAACCCGGCGTGCGGGCGTCGTTTCCTGCTTCGTGGCGCCGGGTCGGCGCGACACGTCCGTCCTCCTCGGGGGACAAGGCGTGTCTACGTCTTGAGGACGAAGCCCGCCATATAAAGGATAGCCACAACGCTCTTTGCGTCTCGGAGTTCGCCGTCTCGGATCAGCTCGAGGACGCGAGACAGCGGCTGTGGCACCACCTCGATAAACTCGTCGCGCTCGCGCGACGGTTCCCCCGTTGTGAGACCCGTCGCCAGGTAGAGGTGGATCACCTCAGTGGTGAAGCCCGGCGTAGTCCAGATAGATGTGAGACGCTGCAGGCGCGCCGCTGTGACGCCCGTCTCTTCCAGCAGTTCGCGGCGGGCGCACGCCTCCGGATCTTCCCCCGGGTCCAGCGTGCCAGCCGGAATCTCCCACAGCTCGCCCCCGGTCGCGTAGCGGTACTGCCGGATGAGCAGAATGGTCGGGTCCGCCCCGGGGGGGTCGGACGCGCATGGCACGACCGCGGCCGCGCCGGGATGGCGGATCATCTCGAGCTCACCCGTCGAGCCGTCGGGGAATCGCACTGTGTCGACGTCGAGCCGCACCACGCGACCCGTGTAGATACGGCGGCTATCGAGCTGCATGGCGACGCTCAGTGGTTGAAGAGCCAGGTGACGGGGACCTTGAGTCCCTCGGCCAGGAAGTAGGCCGCGTTGCGCCGGGGATTGGAGCGGATCGGGGAGCCGGGTGCGGGGGACGTGAACGGCACGAGACCCAGCCGGGCGGCGATGATTTTGAGGCGCAGCATGTGGAACCCGTCCGAGACGAGCAGCACGCGACGGCTGTCCTGTGCCGCAAACCAGCGGGCCACGCTCGCGACCGAGGAGGCGGTGCTCGTGCCCGCCGCCAACGCGATCACGGCGGCCTCGGGGAGTCCGACTTTGGTGAGATAGCGCCGCCCCACTTCCGATTCGCTCACCGTGTCGCCCGGTCCCACGCCGCCGGTCACCAGCACCACGGGTGCGAGCCCGCGCTGGTACAGGGCGGCGGCGTGGTCCAGCCGCGCCCGGAACACCGGGGATGGGCGGCCGTTGTACTGGGCCGCGCCCAAGACGGCGATGGCGTCCGCGGTGGTCGCCTGGTCGTGTGCGCCGGCGAGGGCCACCGCGACGACTACCGCGGCCCACCCGAAGGCAAGCAGCAACACCATCACCCCTGCGGCGGCAAACTTGCGGCGCAGAGTCCAGAATGGCATGGGGGGAATATACGGGGGGAGGTTTTGGAGGTTGGTGACAACCTCCACCTACCTTCCAGTGAGGATCTCCTCGAACAGGGCGAGTGCCCGCGGGTCGTCCGACTGACCGAGCCAGAACAGGGCCTTCTTGCGCACGCTGGGACTGGCATGCGTGCGGGCGATGCGGATCAGGGCGGCCACGCCTCCATCCCGCCGCAGCTGGGACAAGGCAAACACGGCGCTCTCCTTCACCTCGAGCTCGACGCTCGCGTCGTCCACGAGCTCGGTGAGCCCCCGCGTCGCGGCCTCGCCCGCTGCCTGACCGAGCCAGAAGACGGCCGAGCGCCGGGTCTCGCGCGGCACCGCGGTCGCGCGGGCGAGGCGCAGCAGGTCGGGCCAGACCGTGACGCTGTCCGCCAGCACGGCCGGGAAGACGGCGTCGTGGCCGGGGTCTCCGGCGCTGCGCGCGGCGAGATCGAGCAGATAGCGCGCGGCGGCCACAGCCGGGACGGGGCCGAGATCGGTGACGCGGGCATCCGCGGCGGGGCGCCAGGCGCCGCCGACGTAGGTCCGCATCCGGCTGACCTGCCCGCCGCGCTTCTGCAGTGCGACCCGTGCCGGCCCCGGCTCGCACGGGCACCCCGCATCGTCGTCGTAGTAGTTGCCGGAGGATATCCGATGCCGGCCGCATCTGCCGTCGTCGCACTCGAGCGAGATCACGTTGCGGCCATTGCCGCACACGCCGGCTCGGGTGGCGAAGGAGAAGCGCACTTCGCCATCGGACGCGGCCGCGACGCGGTCGGCCAGGCCGCCCTGCAGCGCGAGCGCCAGCACCAGCGAGGCGATCACTGGTTGATGATCTCCAGCAGGACCTGCGCGGCGCGCGGGTCGTGCGATTGGCCCAGCCAGAAGATCGCCCTCTTGCGAAGCTCCTTGTCCTGCTCCGTCTTGGCGATCTGGATCAGCCGGTCGACCGCGGCCGGCTCGTGGCGCTGCGAGTACACGAAGATCAGCTGCTCTTTCATCTCCCGGTTCTGCATCCGGTCGTACAGACCGGAGAGCTGCGCCAGGTCCCCTCCGGTCTGCCCCGCCCAGAAGAGCGCCTTCTTGCGCATCTCGATCGGCTCGCGCTCGTTCAGGGCGATGTCCATGAGCCAGCGATTGTTGTCCGCGTCGTGCATCTGCGAGAGGGAGAAGATCACCTTCTCCTTGAGCTCCTCGTCCGCGAGCTTCGCGTACAGACCGCGGAGGAAGACGGCGTTCTCGGACGAGTGCTGCTGCCCGAGCCAGAAGATCGCCTTCTCCCGCGCGTCGGACGGTGCGTTGGCGTTCTGGGCATAGTCGCGCAGGATCTGCCCGGCCCGGGGCCCGTGCTGTTGCGATAACGCGAACAGGGCCTTCTCGCGCAACTCTGCGTCGTCGGTCGAGCGCAGGATCGAGTCGAGCATGGCCACCGCGCGATCGGTCGGGACCTGCGACAGCCAGAACACCGCCTGCTGGCGCACCTCGGAGTCGGGGTCGTGCTGGGCGACGTCGAGCAGGAGGTTCTCGGTTTCGCTGCCGCGCTTCTGCGAGATGATGAACACCGCCTTGCGCCGCAAGCCGGCGGAGCACGCGTCGCGGCGCGCCAGGACCTTCTTGAGGATGGGGACGGCGTTGTTCGCGTCCATTTGCAAGAGACCGTTGAGCGCGGCGACGCGCATGTCTTCCTCATCGTCTTCGGTCGGGCAGCCGCCGGCCCGTGTCGTGTCCGGTTGCGCGTGCCCGCTGAGCCAGCGCGCGGCCTCCTCGTCTCCCTGCTTTGCGAGCGCCGTCTGGATGCGCGCCAGCAGGGCGGCGGCGTCCCGCAGCGTGGCGGCCTTGGGGTACTGCCGCTCCTGCGTGACGAGCAGGCTGCGCGCGCGGTCGAGATTGTCGTTCTTGTACAGCGAGAAGGCGGCCCAATAGAGCGCATCGCCGGCGCGGGCGGTTTTGGGATAGCGGCGCACCACATCGCCGTACAGGGTCGCCGCGACCTGATAGTCCTCGCGGTTCAGCGCCTGGCGCGCCGCCCGCCACAACGAATCGGTCGGGTCCTGCTCGTCCTGTATCGGGCTCTCGAGGCCGTGAAGTGACGTGACATCGGGCAGAACGACGGAGGCGACGGCGCGGGCCGCCCGTACCGCTTCGAGCACCGAAGCGACC
>Ga0209027_1000284_pt1 | contig 16918 bp, 14 predicted proteins | sample GraSoi013_1_20cm_3_FD_185821 | JGI IMG/M metagenome (GOLD analysis project Ga0209027, IMG submission 185821) | Grasslands soil microbial communities from the Angelo Coastal Reserve, California, USA - Sample 09_27_2013_1_20cm (SPAdes) (version 2) | ecosystem: Environmental > Terrestrial > Soil >...
CACCACCTGCCCTTCAGCGAGCGTCTTGAAGCCGTCCATCTGGATGGCCGAGAAGTGCACGAACACGTCCTCGCCGCCCTCCTGTTCAATGAAGCCGTAGCCCTTGGCATCATTGAACCACTTCACCTTTCCCTTAGCCATTCGTTCTGCCTCCTGCGGAGTCAGCCTTGCCCTTGGGGCGCTGTGGCACCCGGCCCGGCACCGATGCCGGGCGCGCTATGAAATGATGCGCTACCGAAACGTTGTCAAGGAAGCCCGACGGCCGCGCGGGCGATATCGGTAAGTCTCGGACCGTCAATTGGTTGGGACGACGTACAGGGCGCGGTACAGGTCCCGGTTGCGCAGCACCGAGCGGACGTAGCCGCGTGTCTCCTGATACGGGATCGACTCGATGAACTGGTCGGGGTCGTCGGCTCCCGGACGAGCGAGCCACCGCGTCACCGGCGTGGTGCCGGCGTTGTAGGCGGCCACGGCCGCGTCGACCCGACCGGCGAAACGCGCCAGCAATTCCTGCAGGTGCGCCGCGCCCAGGTGAAGATTGAGATCGGGCACGGTGATCCATTCGGGATAGAACGTGACGTCGAGCCCGCGCGCCGTGAGCGCCGCCGTTCCAGGGAGCAGTTGCGCGAGACCCCGGGCGCCAGCGGGCGAGAGTGCCTCGGCATCGAATACACTCTCCTGGCGCACGATGGCGACGAGGAGCAACGGGTCGACGCCGAACTCCGCCGCCTCTCCTTCGACGGCGCGGCGGTTCGGCCAGGGGAAGATGGCCCGCAGGACGCGCGCGTCGTTCGGTGCCTTGAGCGCGGCCTGCCAGCCGATCCGCACGGCGGCCGGCCCGAAACCCCGGCGCGCCAGCGCGTCGCTCCACGCCAGGAGCGCGTCGAGGTCCTGCTGCGACCCCCGCGCGAGGACGCTACGGACCTCGGCCTGCGCCGCGGTGTCGAGGCCGGCGAGCAGCAGCGTATCGAGGCGACCGAGCGATACCGCGATCGAGGCCGGGGGAGCGGGCAGCGGCGCCGCCGCGAACCGGAGCGGCGGCAGGTTCACCTCGCGCCGGGCGCGCAGGCCGTAATAGCCGACCGAATCCTCGCGCGCGAGCGTGAGCCAGGAGGCGCGCGCCGCCGCGGTGTCGCCGGACAGGAACGCGAGCTTCCCGAGCCAGAAGCGCGCGCTCATTCGCTGCGGGGCCGCCGCCGCGACCTCGGCTCGGAACAACGCGCTCGCGCTGTCCCGCAGGCTGTCGCGCAGCGCCTGCGCGCCGAGGCGGAAGCGGGCGAGCGAGGCGCGCAGGTCCGCGGGATAGCGGGCGATCAGCTCGCCGAACCAGCGCGCGGCGCCTTCCCACTCGCCCCGATCGGCCAGCATGTCGCCCAGCACGTAGAGGGCGGTGGGCGCCGCGGTATCGGCGGGAAACGACTGCGCGAAGCCCGAGAGCGCCTCCTGAGCCCCGGCGTCCCCCAGCCGCGCGAGGATACGCGCGCGGCGGTAGATGGCCAGCGCGCCGAGACCGGAGTCGCGGGCGGCCGCCCGATAGGCCCGTTCCGCGTCGCGGAAGCGACCCGCGCCGGCGAGGAGCTCGCCCGAGAGCACCAGCGTGGCGGCGCTCGAATCCCCCTGGCGCAGCGCGCGCTCGACCTCGAGGCGGGCATCCGCGGCCCCGCCGTGAAATTTCATGGCGCGCGCGAGCGCGACATACTCGGGAGGGGTGCGCGGCGGCAGCCCGGCGAGCGCCACACCGACTGCGGCCGCGGCATCGTCCGACTCGGGCGCGCGCGCCATGAGCGCGTACAGGGCGTCGCGCGCGCGACTCGAGTCGCCCAGCGCGCGGGCGAGCCGCGCGACGTCGAGCGAGCGACCCGCCTGGGCCAAGGCCTCGAGGGCGGCGACAGAATCACCGGCGGCGAGGAGGGCCTGGGCCCGCGCGGCGCCGGCCTCGCGCGCCACGGCGGGCGGCAGGTCCGCGAGCAGGCGGAACGCGGCCGCCGTGTCGCGCGTGACCCGCGCCTGCCGGACCCGCAGCCATGGATCGATCGACGACAGGCCCGCCGCCCGCGCCCCGGCGTACGCGGCCGCCGCCGAGTCGCGCTCCCCCACCGCCTCCCACGCGAGCCCCTCGCGCACGGCGAGCAGCGCCGCCCGCACGCCGCCGGCGCGCCGGCGCGCCGCCGCGTAGTGCCCGGCCGCCGTGGCCAGCCCGAGCCGCGCTTCCGCCTCGGCAAGCACGGCGAGCGCCTCGCCCTCGGCGTAGTCTTCGAGCCACGGCTGCCCTACAAGCAGGCTGCGCGCGCGATCGTAGCGGCGGGCGTGCAACTCGGCCCGGGCGCCTTCCACGATGAACGTGGCGTTGAGGCTCGGCTCCCGCGCCGCGGCGGCCAGCAACGTCTCCGCCGCGTGCCACGGCCGGCCGGCGAGCCGCAGCGACTCGGCGCGCTGGGCAGCGGCGGTGTGAGTGGTCTGCGCGGCCGCGGCGAGGGGAAAGGAGAGCAGGGCCGCTGCCGCGCGCCGGACGAAGACGGCCACCCGCGTCACTGGCGGTGACGCACCTGCGCCGCGGCGCGTTGGAATTCCGCCCGCGACAGAGGCGTCAGGCGGAAGCGGCCAAACCCGGTCTGATCCTGGAAGAAGAGCGTCAGGCGCAGCGGGTTGTAGGTCCACCGAATGCCGCGCACGCCGGCACGCGAGGCCTCCGTGCTGAAGTCGAACACGTCGTCCGGCTCACCCAGGACGACGTACACCTCGCCCCGATCGGTGAGCCAGCCGGGGTCGGCCGCCTCGCGAAACCGCTGGTTGGCGACCTGGACCCGCCCGAAATACGCCTCCAGCGCCTCGTTCTCCGAGGTCGCCTCGACCGGGTCCGTCATCTTATAGAACTCGCGCCACACCGCCGGGCGCTGCTCGGCCGGCGCATGGCGCAGCTTATCCACCCAGTCCTGCCGCTCGAAGTAGCGCAACAGGCTGATCATCTGGTCGTAGTTGGTGATGGCCCATTGGTCCGAGAAGCTCACGACGAAAGGGGTGGAGCGCGCCCCGCCGCCACCCGCCGGACCAGCGCCGACCGTCATCACCTCGAAGCGGCCTTGACCCACGGGCAGATCGCTCGGGCGCAGCACGGCGAGCACACTGGCGAAGGAGTCCGTGCCGGTCAACGTCACCGTGTCATGCCACACCTCGTGCCCAGTCTGATCGAGGGCGCGCGCGGCGAGGCGCGCCCCGCCGTGCACGCCGTATGTCTCCACGTAGAAGCGCAGCGAGTCGGCGCCGTACGAGAGCGTGGCGCGGGGGTTCGCGAGGAACTTGGGCACGTCGGCGAGTCGGGTCCGCCCGGGACCCTGATACACGGCCAGCGGCTCGCTCATCCCCTGCCCTGCCAGCCGAGGCACGGTGTCGGCGCGCTCGCGGTGGGCCGCGGCGGACCCGTTGCGGTCGCGGACCGTGACGTCGACGTGATAGATGCCGGGGCGCACGGCGATGAACTGCTGGTAGATCACGCTTTCGTCGGCTCGGACCGTCTCCTGCAGGGTGCGTACCCGCACCGTCTCGTCGGTCGCGAACTGTCGGGTGGTGCCGCTGTCGCCGCGGAACGCTACCTCCACATGGTATTGGGCGGCGAAGCCGGCGCCGTCGCGCTGGAAGCTGAGCGCGTGGTTGGCGAGCGACATCGCGAACACGGCCAGGGTCGACTCAGGCGCGGCGTCGGCGAAGTAGCGGAGGGTGGCGACGAACGGCAGCGAGGGGCCGCCGACCAGGAGGCCCATCGACCCGTACACGCTGCCGGCGTCGAACAACGTGGACACGGCCGCGCCGGGGTCCGGGCGCGCGCTCGTCGCCGGCCGCGCGGCGGAACTGCAGCCCGCGGCGCTGCCCAGGAAAAGTGCCACCACCGCTGGTCTCACTTGCTCAACCTCAAATCCGGGCGTTAGTTTCGCGCGTTCCCATGCCCAGCGAGAACCTGGCCGGTCGGACGATCGCCGGCTACCGCCTCCTCGAGCGCGTCGGCGAGGGGGGCACGGCCGAGGTGTACCGCGCAGAGCACCCGGAGCGTGGTGCCTGTGCGTTCAAAGTATTGCGATCGAGGCTCGCGAGCGACCCCACGGCGGTCAAGCGCTTCCTGCGAGAGGCGGGCTACGGCTCGCGGGTTCGGCACCCCGGCGTGGTGCGCACGTACGACTACGGCGAAGCGGAGGGCCTGTACTACCTCGCCCTCGAGTGGGCCGACGGGAAGTCTCTGGCGGAGTACGTACACCGCGCCGGCCCCCTCGCTCCACCACTGGTCGCCGGCCTGGTACGGCAACTAGCCGCGGCGTTGATGGCGGCACACCAGGCGGGAATCATCCATCGGGACCTGAAACCGGAGAACATCGTTTACGACGCCACGCAGCAGACCGTGAAGCTGCTCGACTTCGGCATCGCCCGAGACGCCGAGCTGCCGCCGGAGGAGCGCCTCACGCGCACCGGGTTCTTCGTGGGAACGCTCAAGTATGTCGCGCCGGAAGCCCTGTCGGGCGAGCTGGTGGATGGCCGGGCGGACATTTACAGCCTGGCGACGATCACCTACTGGCTGCTCAGCGGCCGGCACCCCCACGCCGGGCGCACGCCGCGGGAGCTGTTCCAGCAACTGCTTACCGCGCCGCCCCTGCCCTTGCACCAGGCGGCGCCGGGCCGACCGTTCCCTCCCGGGCTCGAGGCTGCCGTGATGCGCGGTCTCGAGCGGGATCCCGCCCGGCGCCAGCCCACGGTGGCGGCCTTCGCCGACGAGGTCGCGGCAGGCGTCGTGCCGGGATCGCCGGGATCCGGGCGGAAGGCGGGATTTTTCGACGCGCTCAAGCGCGTGGTCCGGCGCAATAATCGATAGTAGTAGCACATGCTACCACTAGCAGCCCCATGACGCAGACCAGCGGTCTCCAGCGGCGCCTCTGCGAGCTGCTGCGAGAGCGATCGGTGGCTCGCGGCGACTTCACCCTCGCTTCGGGGCGCCGCTCCACCTTCTACATCGATGCCCGGCGCACGACCATGTCTGGAGAAGGCCTCGCTCTCATCGGCGCCTTGGGGCTCGAGCGCCTGAACGCCCGTGGCTGGGCACCCGCCCTGGTCGGCGGCCTCACGCTCGGCGCCGATCCCGTGGCCTTCGCCATCGCCGCCGCGGCGCAGGCACAGGGGCGGCCGCTCGACGCCTTCACGGTCCGCAAGCAAGCGAAGACGCACGGGACCGGACAGCGGATCGAAGGGTGCTTCACGCCCGGGGCCGCCGTCGTCGTGGTGGAAGACGTGATCACTACGGGCCACTCGGCGACGGACGCGATCGCGGCCGTCACGGCGGCGGGAGGGCGCGTGCTCGGTGTGCTCGCCGTCGTGGACCGGGAGGAGGGCGGCCGGGCGACGCTGGAGCGGGCCGGGCACGCCGTCGAAGTCCTCGTCACGGCCACGGAGCTGGGCGTGCGATGACGGCCTCCGGCGACATCGTGCTGCTCGTCGTCCGGCTGAGCGACTCGTTCAGCGAGTTCTGGCCCGCCCTGGCGCGCGACCTCGGCGTGCCCCTCGCGCAGTGGACGCCCGCCGAACCGGGGCCTCCCCCCGCGGGAGCCAGCGTGGTGCTCGTGGCCGCGGGCGGGCACGAAGCCGACGTCGCGGGGCTGCTCCCCCGGCTCGCGGCCCCCGGGGACGTGCCCGTCATCGCCGTCGGTTCGGCCGCTTCACACCGACTGGCGGCGCAAATCGTCGCCGCGGGGGCGGCGGACTATTTCGCGCTCCCCGACGACCGTGATGGGTTGCGCGACGCCCTGGCCGCCGCCGTGCAACGCCGCCGAGCCTCGCTCGGCCGTGCGGCACTGGCGCAACTCGAGGCGCAGGCGCACGCCTTCCGCGACATCGTGGGCGAAAGCCCGGCGCTCAAAGCGGCGCTCGAGCGCGCGGCGCGAGTCGTGCCGCACGGTGACGCCACCATCCTGATCACGGGTGAGACCGGCACCGGTAAAGAGCTGCTCGCCCGCGCGCTCCACTACGGGGGCCCGCGTGCGGCCGCTCCGTTCGTCGAGCTCAACTGCGCGGCCCTGCCCGCGCCGTTGCTCGAGAGCGAGCTGTTCGGACACGAGCGCGGTGCCTTCACGGACGCCAAGACCGCCAAACCCGGCCTGTTCGAGGTGGCCCACGGCGGCACCATGTTCCTCGACGAGGTCGACCATCTCGCGCCCGAGCTCCAGGGCAAGCTGCTGCGTGCGCTCGACCAGAAGAGCGTGCGGCGCCTCGGTGCCACGGTCACCCGCACGATGGACGTGCGGATCGTGGCGGCAACCAACACCGACCTTCTCGCCGCCGTCCAGGCGCGCCGCTTCCGCGAGGACCTGTTCTACCGGCTGAACGTGATCACGCTCGAGCTTCCCCCGCTGAGGCAGCGAGGGGACGACGTGATCCTGCTCGCGGAGTTTTTTCTCAGGAAGTTCGGCGCCCAATACAAGCTGCCCCAGTTGAGTCTCACACTCGAGATGCGGCGCGCGCTGCTGGCGCACGCCTGGCCGGGGAACATCCGGGAGCTGCGGAACGCGATCGAGCGTGCGGTGCTGCTGTCCTCGCCCGGAACCGTCGCGCTCGCCGAGCTCGTACGCCGTCAGACTCCGCCGCCAGGCGCTGGGCCCCTGCCCTTCCCGGCACGGCTCGCACAGATCCAACAGGCCGCCGCCCACGCCATGCTCGACGCGGCCGGTGGCAACCGCTCCGAGGCGGCGCGACGGCTCGGCATCTCCCGCTCGCGCTTGCAGCGCCTGCTCGAGGGGCAGGCAGAGGCCGATGAGGAGGAGGGTGAGCCGAATTGAGCCACGTGCCTCGACGCGGGCCAGGTCATGGCATGCATCACGTTGCGGTATAGTTACTTACCGTGGCGCGGCCCTTGCCATGTTGGGGCCTAACCTCGAGTCCGGAAGGATCCACATGCGACGGCTGCTTTTCGCGTTCGTGGCGCTGGCGATGGCGATGGCGGGAGCGTGCAGCAATTCGAGCGGCCCCGGCAGCGCGGTACCGCGCGCGACGCTCAACTTTGTGCGCCAGGACTCCACCTACAAGCCGCTGCTCTCGGCGCAGGGCACGTTCTACGCCAAGGTGGGGCAGGGCCGCGGCGTGCGACTGGTCTACCAGGGGAGCACGCCGACCGACTCGGGTGCCGAGTTTCTCCGTTTCGAGGTGCCCAATGACGGGCTGTATCGGAAGCCCGACGACACGCCCTTCGCGCCCGGGGACTCCATCCAGATCACGGTCACCGTGGTGGACCCGAAACGGTTCTTGTTCGACTTTCAGCCGTCGGGTCTCCAGTTCAATCCGAGCGATCCCGCCCGCCTGAAGTTGGAGTACCACTACGCCGACCCCGATTTCAACGGGGACGGCAGTGTCGACTCGAGTGACGCCCATATCGAGGCGGTCCTCTCGTTGTGGCGGCGCGAGCCCCCCGACTCCCTCTGGTTCCAGATGGCGGCGGTGAAGTCCGTGGAGCTGTCGCAGTTCGACGCCGACGTGTTGCGGTTCTCCCAGTACGCCGTTGCCTGGTAGGGAATGAGGGGCGCGTCGTGCTGACGTCGCTGGCCGATGAGGCGGCCCTGTTTGCCGAGCTGCGCGCCCTGGCCGAGCGGGGTCGCCACCGCGAGGTGTTGGACCAGCTCGAGCGGCTCCCACCCGAGGCGATCGCCACGCGGACGCCGTTTGCGCTGCTCGCAGCCGAGGCGCACGGGCGGCTGGGCGCGCATCGCGAAGCGGGCCGGTGGGCCGCAGCGGCTCTCGCGGTCGCGCGAGGGCGGGGGGAACGTCACGCCGAGCTGCGGGCGCGCAACTACCAGGGCGCCATCGCGTTGGAGGGGGGGGACGTGGACGGCGCCGAGGCGCATTTCGCGGCGGCGCTCGATCTCGCCCGGGCATTGGACGACGACGCGGCACAGGCCCGATGCTTCAACAACCTGGGCATCATCGCCAATCTCCGCGGCGAGCGGCGCGAGGCGCTCGCCAGCTACCAGCTCGCCCTGGCCGCGTACCAGCAAGCCGGACTGCCGCGCGGGATGGCCGAGACACAGCACAATATCGGAATCAGCCGCCGCGCCCTGGGCGATTACCGCGGCGCGCTCGACGCGGCCGAGGAAGCGGTGCGGCTGGCGGAGCAGATCGGCGACGAGGCGCTCTCCGCTCTCGCGCTCGCCGGACGCGCGGAGCTGCACCTGGTCCAGGGGGACCTGGAGCTGGCGGCGGCCGAGTTGGCACGGGCCGCGGCGGCGTACCAGCGGCTGCAACATCCGGTCGGGTTGGCGGAGGTGTGGCGGCTCGAGGCCGGCGTGGCGCGGGCGCGGGGAGACAACCCCGGTGCGGCGGCCTCGCTCCGCCGCGCGGCCGAGCTGGCGCGGGGGCAGGGAAGTGCCCACACGCTGGCCGAGATCGAACGAGATCTGGGTGCCGCCCTGGAGGCGATCGGCGACGCCGCCGGAGCGCGCGCCGCCCGCGAGCGGGCGGTCGCGCTGTACCGCGGCCTCGGCGCCGCACCGGCTGCGGCAGAGATCGCCGCCCTCATCTCCTAACGCCCCATAATTATTGAAGAAGGCGACGTGCTGGGCGTGCCGGCTCAGTGCCCGCCGTCGTGACCCTCGTGCCCGTCGTCCATCCCGTCTTCGTCGTTGTCCTGGAAGGCGTGGAACGAGCGGACGATATTGTCGCGCACCAGGTGCTCGTTCTCGGCACCTGCGGCCGCCGTCGTGGGGTCCACCAACGTGCCCCCGCCGCTCCGGAACCACCCGTCCAAGTCGAGCTTGATCGTCACCGACGCCGGTGTCCCGGCCTGGACGACCACCGGCTGCTCGAACTTCAACTCCTGCTGTACGTCGAGATCGCTCGTGTAGGTGAAGTCGGTGCCCTTGAACGTTCCCTTCACCCGAATGCTGATCCCGGCGAAATCGGGATGCGCCTTGAGGAAGTCCTGGTCGGCGGCATCACCGTCGCCGCTGAGTTTGTGAATCTGAAACTCGAGCGCGTCGAAGGTTCCGGCCGGGACGTCGGCCGTGAAGGTGCGCTCGATGCCGCCGAGCGGCAGATCCACCAGGACCGGGCCCGCCTCCAGCTCGTCGTCCTGCTCTCCGCACTCCCCGTCTTCGGACGCGGTGATGCCGGAGGTGCTCATGGCGCAACCGGCGGGCTGCCCAGCTTCGGCCCGCTTGAGCTCCACCTTGCGCAGCACGACCTCGACGCTCGAGATCACCAGCGTGTTGGTGCCGTCGGTGAAGGTCTCGGACGCGGCGGCCTGGGCCGCGGCCGGAGCCGTAGCGCTCACCGTGCTCGACAGCGCCAGGCTCACCGGGGCGATGCCGCGGGAGCCGGTCTCCTCGGTGCACGCGGCTAGCGCGAGGGTGCTCGCGATCACACAGAACGTGGTCAGATGATTTCGCATCGTGCCTCCAGGGCAGGGTGGATCAGTCGACTGCGTCCCGGCGTCGCGCATGACTCATGCCCCGCCGTGCCCGCGACCGGTGAGCTTGAAATCGCGTCCAGCCCGCCCCGCTCCTGGCTCAGAACGGCGCACGCTGGCTCGTCCCGAGACACGGCCCGGCGGCTTGTGCCGGACGGGGCAGGGTGTATGATGCTGCTCGAGGTGCGTGATCATGCGGCAGGAGGACCCGACCAAGTGACCGTCCAGCCTGGCGCGGCGGACCGGCCGTCACTGGCTTCGAAGATTCGCGGCTGGAAGGACGATGCCACCGGCCTCGAGCAGCGACTCAAGGATCTGGAGACCATCGCGCGCAGCCTGCGCCGCCGCTGGTGGCTCGTGGGGACCGGACTCGTCCTCGGCCTGATCGGGTGGGCCGTCGGAGCGGTGCGAACGCGACCCGGGACGATGGTCCTCGTGGCGGGCGGCGGCCTGATTGTCAACGCCCTGCTCGGGATGATCAACGAGCGCGGCTGGTACCGCTGGTGGCTGATTTACGCGCTCGCGCTGATCGACGTGGGTCTGGTCGCCGTGCCTATCGTCTGGTTCGGCCACGGCGGCTTCGTGGTCGCCTTCCTCGTCTCGGTGCTGCCGTACGCGTTCGATCAAGGGCACACCGTCGGGAACTTCCTCGTCCTCACGGCGGCGCTGGCGTACCTCGGCGCCGTGCAGACGCATTACGCCCTGTACGGCGGCGATGCCGCGCTGGCCACCGCGCCCGTGCTCGAGACGGTCACGCTGATGGTCGTGGCGATGACGCTGAAGGAGATCCCCGCCACCTTGATCCAGCGCATTCGCCGCACGCGCAGCATCATGGGAGAGGCCGAGCACGGGTTCCTCGCCGTGCGCGCGGCGGCGCAGGAGTCCGACGAGCTGGGTTTCCTGGAGAAGAGCTTCAACAAGATGATCGAGGAGATCGGGGGCACGATCTCCACGGTGCAGCGGGAAGCGGATGAGGTGGCCGCGTTCGCGGAGCAGCTCGCGGCGTCGGCGGAGCAGCTGCACGCGACGTCGGAGACCGTGACACACACCGCCCAGCGACTCGCGACGGACCTGGGCACGCAACGCGACATGGCCGAGGGCGCGCGGGGGGAGAGTGCCAAGGCTGCCGATCAAGCGGAGGCCCTGCGGGTGCGGGCCGAGCTGATGCAGGTCGATGCCGCGCGCCTGGTGGCGGCGGCGGAGCGGGGCCGGGAGCGGGTGGCGCGCGCCAGCCAGACGCTGCGCACGGTGGGCGAGGAAGTGCGCGCCACGGCGTCGACGGTGGCGGGCCTGTCCGGGATGTCGGAGCGGATCGGCGTCTTCGCGCAGACGATCGCGCGGATCGCGCGCCAGACGCATCTGCTCGCGCTCAACGCCGCCATCGAGGCGGCCCGAGCCGAGGAGCACGGAGAAGGGTTCGCCGTCGTGGCGGACGAGGTGCGGGCGCTCGCGGCGGAGGCGGGGAAGTCGGCGCGCGAGGTGGCCGAGCTCGTGTCCGAGCTGCGCGCCGGCATCGATGCCGCGGCGCGGGCCATGCAGTCGGGGGAGGCCAAGGTGCGCGACATCGGGGCCGTCGCGGCGGAGGCCGACAGCGCCCTCCAGGAGCTGCACCAGGGCATCCAGCTGGTGGGTGACCTGGTCAACGCGACAGCGGAGGTGTCGCGCAGCCAGGCGCAGCGCCTGGCGCAGCTGGCGCAGTCGCTCCAGCAGGTCGCGGCGATCTCCAGCGCGTCGTCGCAGAGCGCCGACGGGGCGGCGGCCGCGACGCAGGCCCAGATCACCTCGATGGGCGATCTGACCGCGACGTCTCAGCAGCTGGCGCAGCTCGCCGAGCGGCTGCGCGCGAGCATCGCGCGCTTCTCGGTGATCAGCCGCGAGCAGCAGACCAAGGAACGCCCGGTGAGACGCGCCGCCGCGGATTAACCCCGGGGCGGCGCCCGGGGGTCACCCCGCCCGGGACACGCGAGTCGCGTTCCGTTCTTGGTCCCACGAGCCCGCGTTGAGTGGGCAGAACGCGCGCAGGGTATCCCGGTACGGGGTGATCAACAGATCGACGTAGCGCTCCAGCGCCACCTCGAAGGGAAAGCGGCGACGGAACTCGCCGGCGGTGACGCCGAGCATGGCCTTCAAGTGGCGCCCCAGGCTCTGCGGCGATGAGTAGTCGAGGCGGTACGCCACGTCGCTCACGGAAAGCCCGGGATTGGCGAACAGATACGCCGCGTGCACGAGCCGCATCCCGGCCAGGTAGGTTTTCGGGGACGGGAGGCTCTCCCGATAGAAGCGGGACATGAGCGTGCTCGGGCAGATGCGGAGATGGCGCGCCAGCCGGCGCACGGTGGCGAGCACCGGCGCGAGTCGCGCGATCGCCTCGAAGAACGCGCGCACGTCGCCGGTCGCATCGGCGAGTGCCGGGACGACGCGGGCGAGGATGCGCGCCGCCACGGGCGAAGCAGGGTGGCCGACCAAGTCCCGCAGGCGCCTCCACCCCGCCGGCTCGGTGCAGTCCACGGCGGCGCGGACTCCCGTGGCGCCCAGCCGCAGGAGCGTCTCGGAGGCATCGCGGTCGTGGCGCGACACCAGAGCCACCGCGGGGATCGCCGGGAACTCGCGCACGAAACGGGCGACCGCCGGGAGCTCTTCGCCGCGGCACGCATGTACCGAGAGGACCAGCGCATCCACCCGTTTCCGCCGGGCGGCGCGCAGCGCGTCGCGCAGCGACCCGGCGTGGAACGTCGTGAAGCAGCCGTCCCCGACGGCGTCGAGCCGGGGGCGCTCCGGAGCCGGTAGGACGGTACACACGGTCACCATGCGGGTACGACGCTAACATGGACCCGTCAACGTCGGCTCAAGGCGGGTCGGGGCAGGCCGCCACGGGCCGCGATGCAGGCGGCGCCGCCTCAACCCCCGGTCAACGTGCAGCCCTCGCCGAGCGGCTGCGCCACCACGTCCTCGCGCTCGAGGGGGTGCGACACCCCATCGCGGCACCCGAGCGCCACCGCGCGGCCCGCGACTACGTCGCGCAGCAGCTGGCCGCCGTCGGCCTGGCCGTGGAGCTCGTGCCGTTCTCGTTCCGCCGACGCACCTACCACAACGTGGTCGGCGTGGTCCCCGGCCGCGACCCGCACTGTCCCCGCCTGGTCGTCGGGGCGCATTTCGATTCGACGGCGCACACCCCCGGGGCGGACGACAACGCGAGCGGCGTCGCCGCGCTGCTCGAGTGCGCCCGCCTCGTGGCCGGCCGACGCCCGAGCGCCGGCGTCGAATTCGTGGGCCTCGACCTGGAGGAGCTCCAGACCGTCACCGGCCGCTACCGCGTCGGCAGTCACGCCCTGGCGCGCGCGAAACGGGCGCGCGGCGACGACCTCGCCGGTGCCTTGATCCTCGAGATGGTCGGCTACCGCGACCCCGCGCCCGGCGCGCAGATCGTCCCACCACTCCTCGGGATCGACGTCCCGCGCACGGGTGACTTCCTCGCGGCGGTTGGCGACGGGCGCTCGAGGGAGTTGCTCGACAGATTCGTCGTGGGAGCCCGGGCGGCCGCGCCCGAGCTGCCGCTCGTCCCGTACCGAGCGCGACTGCGCGGTTGGCTCGTGCCGCTCACGCGCCTGTCCGACAACGCGTCGTTCTGGGACGCCCGTTACCCTTCGCTCATGCTCACCGACACCGCATTTCTCCGGAACCCGCACTACCATCGGCACAGCGACACGAGCGCGACGCTCGACTACGGGTTCATGGCGCTGGTTACGGAGGCGACGGCGGGCGGCGTCTTGCAGGTGACGGATGCGACCTGATGGGCTTCCCCCGCCCATGGTGGCGGCTCCGCGCCGCGCGCGAAGCGTGGCCCTGCTCCTCGCCGGCGTCACGCTCGCCCTGGTGGCCGCAGGCGGGTGGTGGTTCGTCCGATTCGCGTCGCACGTGCAGCGCGATCCAGGCGTGGTCTACCGTGATCCGACCACGCTCGACAAGCTCCTCAAACGGGCGACCGACGCCGAGCGCGCGGGCGACCGGGCGACCGCAATCACCACCTACCGGTTCGTCGCATCCGTGGGGCAAGGCGTGGGAGCCGAGTGGGCGCCCTACGCCGCGGCGGCGCGGGCGGGGCTGAAGCGTCTGGGAGCGGTCGATACGCTTCCAGGTCCCCCGCGCTGACAGTTGTCTCCACGGCGACTGTCGCGGCCTGCCCGATGGGGTGGGATACGCACCCGTGCCGATGGACGGGAACGCGACCGATTCGCCCTCTGCATCCGAGGGCAATCTAGCGCACGCCGGCCCGGACCGTATTGTTAGCTCGCACCCACTGCCGCAGCGTCGGCGTCGGGGAGACGGGACGGTACGCCATGCCGGGACGCGACCTGATCGACCGGGTCCGCAAGGCCCTGTGCGATCGCTACACGGTGATTACAGCGGTGGGCCGGGGCGGCAACGCGTGCATCTTCGCGGGTCGGGACCCGAGCGGCGTCGACGTCGCCATCAAAGTGCTGCATCCCGAACTGGCGGTGTCGGTCGCCGCCGACCGCTTCCTGCGCGAAATCCGCTACGCGTCGCAGCTCAACCACCCGCACATCGCCCGCCTGATCGACAGCGGAGAGGCGGACTATCTCCTGTGGTACGTGATGCCGTATGTGCCGGGCGACAATCTGCGTCAGGTGCTGCGCCGGGGGGCGCGGCTCAGCGTCCCCGATGTCGTGCGGGTCGCGGTGGAAGTGCTGGACGCGCTGGAGCACGCGCATGGGCACGGCATCGCGCACCGCGACATCAAGCCCGACAACATCGTGCTGTCGCCGGGTGGGGCAGTCCTCGTCGACCTGGGGATTGCGCGCGCGATTGCCAGCTCGGGCGACGATCGCGTGACGCGGAGCGGCTTCGTGGTCGGCACCGAGGAATACATGAGCCCGGAGCAAGCGGAGGGAGCCCCGGACGTGGACGGACGCACCGACGTGTATTCCCTGGGCGTCGTGCTGTTCGAGTGTCTGGCCGGCAAGCCGCCTTTCTCTTCGGCCAGCGCCGCGGCCGTGCTGGACATGCATCAACACCGGCCCGCGCCCGACGTCCGCAGCATACGGCGTGACGTGCCGAAGGGGCTCGCCGCCGTGCTGGCGCGCGCGCTCGTGAAGCCGCGGGCCGAGCGCTGGCAACGGGCCGGCGACATGCGCGTCGCGCTCGCGCCGTTCGTCGGCGCCGAGTGACCGCTGGCCCGGGCGCGCAGCGCCCGCTACACTGACGGGATGCGACCCGCCTGTCTCACCGTCCTGCTCCTCCTGTCCGCCTGTCAACCCCAGGCGCGGCGCGTCCTGGTGCTCGACCTCACTCTGTCCGAGCCCGCCCTGCTGAACGGCACGGTCCAGCCTTGGCGCGACGAAGGGTACAACGTCGAATACCGCCGTTTCTATCCGCATCTGGCGCGCGCCGATCTCGACCGCTACCGGGTGCTGTTGTACCTGCTGGGGCGCGAGCCCGAAGCGCCGTCGGACGCTCTCACCGTCGGCGACCTGGCCCTGCTCACCGAGTGGGTGCTCCGAGGCGGTGTAGCCGTGCTCGGGTACGATGCCGATGGCGAGGGGTACCTCGACCGCTGGACGGCGAACCGCTGGCTCGACTTCGTAGGGGCGGGCATATCGATCGGAGACCGGCTGCTGGAGGACACGACCGCCCGGGCGCTGACGACCACCGGCCGGCCGCAGCCCTGGGCGGAGGCGCGGACCGTCGGCGACGAGCCGCTCGGGTCGCCGCTCGGCTCGGTGTACCAGCCGTTTCCGCTCGACCGGAACAACGTCGTCGCGGTGCGCGATCACTCGGCGCTCCTCGCCGTGACGTCAAGCCACGCCTTCGTGCGCGCGCCCCGCCCCCCGCGCACCCCGTCTCCCCGCGGCGCCGAGGGCGTCGCGGCAGCGGCGCGCGTCGGGGAGGGCCTCGTGCTCGTCATCAGCCGCCACGCGCTCGGGGCCCTCGGCCCGCAGTTCCGGCCGACGACCGCCCCGCTCCAGCAGCCCGACGCCCTCGAGCGAACCCGGGGGTTCCTCACCGGGCTGGCGCGGTGGACGCGTCGGCCTGCGGAGTGGGCCCACGTGCCCCCCGCCGCGCGCGGCGTCCCGGTCACGCTGCAACAGGCGCCCATCCCGGTGGAGGTGGTACCCCCGCCCCTGGTACCGCCGGTCGGCGTGGACACCATCGCCCTCCCGCTCGTCCCCGATCCCAAGCTCGACCGTGCGACCAGCGTTCCCGAATGGCTGCGACAGCAGGGGATGCGCGTTCTCTGGGCGCCGCTCCTCCCGGCGCGGGACGGTCGTCACGTCGTGCGGCCTGGAGCCTCGCTCGACTCGCTCGTCACGCTGCTCGACGTCGGCGGGTTCAATCTCCTGGGCGGCGATGCCGACCCGGCTGGAGCGGACTCGGTGCACGCACGCTGGGAGGAGCGGGACGCCGTGCGGCGCGCCTGGGCGGCCGCGGTGGGCCGACTGGAGCCTACCAGCGTCGCGTGGATTCCCGTCCTCGACTACGGGCACGCACGCCGCAATCCCGCCGACTCGTCACGGGGGACACGGGGCGAGGGGCTAGCCGCGCCGTGCGCGCTCGATTCGGCACTGTGGGCGGAGGGACTTTCCGGCGCGTACGGCGCGCTCGGCCGGCTGGCCGCGGAGCAGCGCACGCTGGTGATCGCCCTCGGCTTGGACATCGACGGCCTGCGCGGCTACTCGATGGGCCAGGAGTTCTGCGACGCGGCGTGGCGGCGCGGGATCGTCGGCCTGGGCAATGGGGCGACGCTGGACTCGCTGCCCTACCGGGCCCGCTACGCCGCGCTGCGGGACGCCGGGCTGTTGCCGCGCTACTACCGAGCCCTCGAAGACGAGGTCACGGCGCGGGCAGCGGCTTTGCGCGACCGGATCCTGAAGCAGCGGCGGGATGTCTATTTCGCGTTCCGGCTGCCGCAGCCGCCGGCCGACTGGTTCACGCTAGGACTGCTGCGCGGGTTCGCACTGCCCGACCGGCCGCTGCTCCTGTTCACGCCCGAACTCCGTACGCGTGAGCTGCTGTCGCTATACCGGGGCGGCGGTCTGAACCTGGCGCACGCGGTGGCCCTGCCTCCGGCCGCGCTGGCCTCCCGCGACTGGACCAGCCTGAAGCACCTGCTGTTCGAGGAAAACGACGGTTTCTGGCTCGCCGCCGACGAGGCGCCCAGCCTCGGGAAGCGGGTGTCGCTCGACAGCTTGGGCCGGCTGCTGCGGCGGCTGGCGCGCTAGCCTTGCCCTGACCCTTCCACAGCCCGTAGGTTTGGTACTGGGTGGCGGTAGGGCATGATGGTCGCGGCATGCTGGCTGGAGTGGCGTGCCGAGGAAAGTCCGAGCTCCACAGGGCAGACTGCCAGGTAACTCCTGGGCGCCGCGAGGCGACGGAAAGGGCCACAGAGAACAGACCGCCCTTTATCCAAGGGTAAGGGTGAAACGGTGGGGTAAGAGCCCACCGCGCGCCTGGCAACAGGCGTGGCACGGTAAC
>Ga0209027_1000286_pt1 | contig 16907 bp, 19 predicted proteins | sample GraSoi013_1_20cm_3_FD_185821 | JGI IMG/M metagenome (GOLD analysis project Ga0209027, IMG submission 185821) | Grasslands soil microbial communities from the Angelo Coastal Reserve, California, USA - Sample 09_27_2013_1_20cm (SPAdes) (version 2) | ecosystem: Environmental > Terrestrial > Soil >...
CCGAAGATTGGGTAGGGGGCCTTAGCCATGCTGCATTCGCCCCGGGTTCGACATCACACGTCATAACCTCAGGCTGCTGGCGAACGGAGACCTGGGATGGATTCAGATCACCAACTTAGTGGTGACTGGCGTGATCTTCTTCGCAGCCTTTGTCGGCATCGCCACGGGGTCGGGCCAAGCCTGGAGTGTCATTGGTTTCTGGATCGGGGTCGTGTTTGCCTGGGCATGGATCGCAGCGATGGCGGCACGGCTGATGACTGAGCAAAAACACATGGGTTTAGGGTAAGCCTCTCATCGCTCATCACGCCAGAAAGAGTGGAGCGCAACGCGCTCTTTCGGTGTGATCGGTGGCCGTTAACCGAGGTCGGGCAGCCTCACCTTGTTCATCCAGCAGCCAGATGTCAAGCGGGGTATGGTCGGCCTGCCACATGGCATTAGAGTGGGTCGCCTCTCGTCGGTAAAGGATGGAGAAACCAGGGAACAGGTTGATCGTATTACGGCAGGTAACGATTTCGTAACGCTGCATGAAGTAAACTATGATTGAGATTGCTGTGGTGGGAGGGTATGTATAGCGAGAAGTGCTCGAACACTTCGATGGGTAACCAAGGATATATATGCTGTAAAAGAAACCAATAAGGCGCATGGGATGCATTGAATAGGAATATAAAGATGAGCCAAACACTAATACTCGATCCTGACGTACCTGAAGTAATCAATCCAACATCTAGCCAGATTCACGACCAGGAGCGTAAGGTAAGCGAACAGCGACAGAAGCGTTCGGGGACAAGTACGCGGGCGGCCGGTAGGTCCATCCTCGCGGCTATTCTTTCTACGCTATTGCTGCGCATTGCTAGCCGCACCAGTTTCGTACTACTCGGTTTCTACCTGGGGGAGCACTTCACATCTGCGACCATCGTTGCCCTTGTGCTTGAAGCATTTTATATCAGCGAACTCGCGTTGGCTCCAATTGTGGGCAGTCTCTCTGATCGCATGGGCCACAAACCTTTCCTGTTTGCTGCACCACTCGTGGGAAGCGTTGCAGCCCTTTGCCTTGCTAGCGCGGCTCTGTTCTTTCCCCACCCGCAGGCTACTCCATTTGATACCCGATTGGTGGTTTTACTGCTGATGGTACTGGTTGGACGCTTGCTCGAAGGGGCGGCTACCGCGCTCAATGCACCGGCGAGCCTGGGCTACCTCACCGGAGCTACCAGTGGTTCGGACAAGCTGCGAGCACGGGTGATGACTGCTTTTGAAGTCGCTACTGTGGGAGGGCTGGCCCTGGCGATTCCCTTTGCCGGGAAGGTTAGCAGCCTGATAGGGACCTGGGGCTTCTTCGTGGTGATTGCACTGCACGTGATCAATGGTGTGTTGATCGCCCGTTTCTTGAAGGAGAAGGCACAACGCACAACGCAGGTCGAAGCGCATCGTTCACTGACTGAAAGTCTTTCGATGCTGCGCCATAAACGCATCTTTACCTTTCTGCCGGCGTGGCTGTCAATCAATGCGCTGGTAGGCGCCTGGATTACCTTGAGTACCATTATGCTGACCTATGCTGAGCCAGCAGCGGATATTCGTCATCCGGGGCAGTTGCTCTACGGTGGCTTCAGCAAAGAGGTAGCAACATTGTTACTCGGTGGGTTCGGCTTGCTGTTCCTGGCAGGAATGGGGTTATGGATGCTGGTCTTGCCGCACCTGCGTCGTACAACGGTAATGTTTATCGGGTTGGGTGGTTTGAGCCTGAGTATCGCCAGCTTGATACTAATCAATGGTCTGGCTGAGAACCCGGCTCGTTTAGCTGCCAGTCCGCAACCACTGCTCCTGATGCTCATTCCCGTGGTGGTACTCGGAGTGCTCCTGTTGAGCGGCTTTACTCCGGCTTCACTGACTCACCTGGCGGCGATTTCGGAACTGATACCGGGCAAACGAGGGGCTGTGATGGGCTTGTACTCGGTTGTACTGGGAGTGGGTCAATTGATAGGCGCCTCTCTTGGGGGGTTGTGCGTGGATCTGAATGGTTTCTACGGATTGATGGTCTTCTCTGTGGTGATGGGACTGGTTGCGCTGGGCAGTGTGGTCTATATTCGTGTGAATGGGCACGACTTGATCAAAAGTCCTGCCAAAGGGAAGTAGTGAGAGGATTGTGGATACATGTCAAACAAGCCAGTATCATTTATGGCATTTTGACCCTCTGGGCAGGATTTATTATTCTGATTGCCATCCAGCAAATAGGAGATGTGGGAGCAGCCTTTTTCGCAGGCTATAGTAAGGCAGATATGGTACAATTGCTCTGTTAAGCATTGTATCATATCTGCCAGCTTCTTCAGGAGGAAGAACACAATGAATTCCATCCCTACCCCATCTGATGACAAACAACCTCGCGATATGGCCTATTGGGCGCAGCCAGTCTCGACTATGAAAGTGGGAAGAATGCCCACAAGTGCGCTCAACCTGAATGTCGAGGGACGCCAGACCATGAGTCCGCTACAAGGCTTCGGCCAGTTGTGGCAGAAAACCTTTCAGGTGCGTCTGAGTGGGACTTCCGTCAAACCAGTTGAGGTCATCAGAACATGGAAGGAGAATTTCCCGACGTTCTGGCCGAAGTGGGATCGTTTCTATAAGCCAGTCACTGGTATTGCCCCAGGTGAGGTAGCGCTTATTAACATGTTGCTCCCTGGTGACATTTCAGTTGGCCTACCACTCTCTACAGGAGTACTGGTAATCTACGCTGACGAGGAATCTTTCACCTTCATGAACCCAGAGGGGCATATGTTTGCCGGCTGGATCACCTTTAGCGCCTATGAAGAAGAGGGGGACACCATCGCACAGATCCTGGTGCTTGTGCGCACCAACGACCTGGCGTATGAAGTGGGCTTCCGCCTGGGAGGCACGAAACATGAGAATCGATTCTGGCAGTACACACTCAAATCGGTAGCGGCACACTTTGGTGTGAACGAGCCAGTGCAAACCCGGGTTGTCTGTATCGACCCAAAGGTCCAGTGGTCGCAGTTCTGGAACATCTGGCAGAATGCAGCCATTCGTACATTTCTGTACAGGATGTTAACACCCGTACGTTGGACGATTAAGCGTGTCTCGCGTTGAGTTTCCTAATCTACCTACGGGAACTACCACTCCGCTCTTCTTCGCGTCGCAGTACAGCCATGCACCTTAGAACGGGAGTAGAACGATGAACACGCAACAGGCACCGGCTCCAACTGCTCTGGGACGCGAACCGCAGAGTAGGGAGAACACGCGCTTGCGTGGTCACTGGCTTGTGCTGGCACGGATCGCGCTGCTTGCCATCACCGTCCTGGCGCTAGTAGTCTACATCGCCGGTACCCCGGCCAACGTGGCCTGGTTCAACTCCCTCCACACTGACTGTCTCGACATCTGCATGACCGCAGCCACGGTCCAATCGCTGCACGCGCTGGGCATCCCGATCACGATCTTCGCCGTCTATTGGACATCGGTCAATCTCTTGTTTGCCCTGACATACTTCGGGGTAGCTGCCCTCATTTTCTGGCACAAGCCTGATGACTGGATGGGCTTGCTTGCTTCTTTCTCCCTGGTGACTCTGGGGGCTGCTTTCCCAAGCGTACCTGCTGCACTAGTAGATGTCTACCCTGCCTGGTGGGACACCTCGCCGTAACATGTTTGACGTATTTGGTCAGTGCAAAGTGAGCAAAAAACGCCTGTGGGCTTGCAAATAGGGAAAAATCCAGGTACGATTGATGCATCAGCCTATTTCATCGTGTTGGAGGGAGCACGGTGCCCAAACGCAAGCGGGTTCAACGAGAGCATACCGAGGACTGGAAAACCATCCAGCAGTACAAGCTCTGGCCGGAGCAAACGGCATATGAGTTATTGCGCCCTGTCGTCCTTTTCGGCGATCCAGCCATTCAACGGGCAAAAGAGACAGGTGAGCCACGCCCTACCCTGGAACGCAAAGCCGATGCTTTTGACGAGCAGGGCATGGTCAGCTTGTTTGCATCCAGGCCCCGCAAACAGCCCCAGGAAACGGCGCGGAGCCTACCACCAGATATGCGGCAGTTGATTGTTGACTTGCGCGTTGAATTACCTACCATGTCTTTGCGCGAAATCGCGGAGATCTGCGAGGCTCGTTTTCAGCGGCGTCCTTCGCATAATTCGGTCAAGATGGTGCTGGCCTCCGGGCCGCCACCTTCGATCAATACTCGCCGCTATCAAACCTGGGACCAGATCCCTGATCCGGCAGAACGCAGGCATGCTGTAGTCCAGCTCCACGCGGAAGGCTGGTCAATTACTTCAATTGCCGAGTATTTAGCAACCTCGCGGCAGACGGTGTATACGACATTGAAACGATGGGTCAAAGAGGGGGTCCGAGGGCTGGACGATAAGTCGCGCGCGCGCAAAGCGCCGAGAGTCGTGACAATGGAAATTGCCAACGAGATTCGCAAAAAGCAGGAAAATCCGCTGATTGGTGAGTGGCGCATGCACGCCGCGCTTCTCCAGGAGGGCATCAAGGTGTCCCCACGTACCTGTGGGCGTATCATGGCAAAGCACCGCGCTCTCTATGGGTGGGATAAGCAGAAAGCGCCGCCCAAGCCCAAGAAAGAGATGCCCTTTAAAGCCTCTCGGAGACACGAATATTGGAGTATCGATATACGTTATATAGAGCACCACCAACTTCCTAATATTAAAGGTCCAGTATATGTAATTAGTGTCCTTGAGAATTTTTCGAGAATGCTGCTTGCTTCTGCTATCTCGGAAAGGCAGGACACTGCCGCCTACCTGTGGGTACTCGCCAAAGCTCTGCGAAATTACGGGGCTCCAGAGGCCATTGTTACGGATAGTGGTGGGGTCTTCTATTCAAAACGTGCAATGGCTATTTACGAAGCTCTGGACATCCGCAAAGAGCGGATTGACCCCCGGCAGAGCTGGCAAAATTACATAGAGGCGCATTTCGGGATAATGCGCCGTCTCGCGGATTACTATCTAAACAAAGCGTCCACGCTGGACGAGATGAAGAAGGCTCATCGGAAATTCATTCGGGACTACAACTGCCAGATTCACTTCGCGCATCGTGAACGTCAGGACGGACGACACAGCCCCCAGGATGTGCTACGAGGCGTGCTAGCGCGTACCCTCGAAGCTTCAACGCTGGCCCGCATCTTCTTTGCGACAGAGTTTATCCGCCACCTGGATCGATCAGGATATATCCGCTTTCGCCGATGGCGCTTCTATGCAGAGGAGGGGCTGGCTTCGCAGCAAGTTCAGGTCAGCATCTACACCAGCACGCTCAAGATCGAATATCAGGAGACGGAGCTGGCCTTCTACACGATGGAGTGGGCGGAGGACAACAAACACATCAAAGAGGTGAAGAATCCGCGTCTCATCGAGACTGGCTATCAGTCGCCACACTTGAAGCTGTGGACGCTCGGACCTGATGAATGGCTGCTCTTTCTGAAGTTGCCTGACTACACAGCACGGAAAAAGCCGCAGAGAAAGCCGGATGTGATCCAACTTCCTCTGCTCGATCCTGACGAAAACCAGCGCGAGCCTCGTCTCATCATGAGGTGACTCTTACTCCTGCTCTGTCGGTGGAGGAGCTGGTAAATGCCCTACCAAGTGGAACTGGCTCAATTTTGGTGATCCGGCTCATGCAGAGTGATGAAAAGGGATGGGGAAATCGCTTCGGGAGCGGAGAAACGGTTTCAAGACGCTATGTTGATGAGCTTGAATCACCAAAATTGAGCCAGAGCCCTTGCCTGACTCAGCAGGGAACGGTTGAAGATCGCGCTTTCCGGGGAGGCTGATGGGGAGGAAAAGAGACCACCTCTCCTCGAATACGAGCCATCCCGATAGCACCACAAAGAGGACACTGACATGTTGCCACGCCTGCCTGCGCCGGGCTTCGCTCTCCGAGAGGGCAATGATCGCATTGGAGAACGAGCATTTTTCCGCCCGCTCCTCCTCTTTGTGCTCTCCTCCTTCGGAAAACGCTCTCTCCGTTACCAGATGCACACGGGCCGCTCGTACGTTTAGGTCGGACGTGTTGCTTCGCTCAACGCCTTCACGATGTTGGGGTCACGGTGGTCGAAGAAGCTGCTGGTTTTGGTGTCCAGCGTCCTCATTGCCGCCATATCTTCCGGGCTCAGGTCGAAATCGAAGATGTTGAAGTTTTCAACGATTCGTTCCTTACGGACTGATTTGGGAATCGCCACGACCCCTCTTTGGGTCAACCAGCGCACAATGACTTGCGCCACGGTTTTCTGATACTTGCCTGCGATGGAACGCAGCAACTCGTTCTCGAAAATGTTGTGTTTGCCTTCCGCAAACGGTCCCCAGGATTCCATCTGAACATGGTTTTCCTGCAAGAATTTCTGGGTTTCGATTTGCTGATTGAACGGATGGGTTTCAACCTGATTCACGGCAGGAACGACTTGGTGATGCACCATCAGGTCCATCAACCGGTCGGATGGGAAGTTGCAGACCCCGATGGCGCGTATCCGGCCTTCCTGGTACAACTCCTCCATCGCGCGCCACGCGCCATACACATCCCCAAAGGGCTGGTGAATCAGGTAGAGATCCAGATACTCCAGTTGTAACCGCTGCAATGATCGTTCAAACGCTGGCTTGGTGCGTTCGTCCCCGGCATCCTGAATCCAGAGCTTGGTGGTGACGAACAGCTCTTCCCTTGGCACACCGCACCGCTTGATGGCTTTGCCGACGGCCTCTTCATTGCCATACGCAGCCGCAGTATCAATCAGGCGATAGCTGGAGCGGATGGCGTCGTAGACGCTGCGTTCGCATTCTTCGGCGTCATGCATCTGGAAGACGCCAAACCCCAAGAGGGGCATCTCCACCCCGTTATTGAGGGTGACCGATGGAATAGCTGACATTGGTAGTTCTCCTTTCGGGTCTGGTGACCCTGATGACCTTGTTACAGCGACTTCAATGCTGCTGTCACCAAGTGTACGCTTCTTCATGGATCTTGCCTCCTGTCTTTGCGTGACAGATCGGGACGTTCTTCCACATGGCTCGTTTCTTGAAGAAAAGTCCAGCTTGCGCGGCGTGAGCAGCGAAGCATGTTTTCTGTCTAAGGCTATTATAGACATTCTGGAGCAAGGGGTGATAGAATGATCCTCGCCAATGATTGACGGATTCTGCACATCTTCCAGGACGCGCAATGGAACAACCAGAGAAGAGGCTTCTCTGAATGGAATGCTCCAAAAGCCTGCTGAACGTGAGGTCCAGCGGGTACAAACCAATCGCGAGGAACTCATTGAGCGAATCGAGCGAGCCATGCACGCAGATGGGGTTGCCCAGCCGCTTCCAGGGCTGCACCTGGCCCGCTCCTCCTCGCCTCTGGGGCCAGTTCACGGTGTGTTCGAGCCCTCCTTGTGCGTGATTGCTCAGGGGAGCAAGGAAATCCTGCTGGGCGAGAGCCGCTACTGCTACGACCCCTTCCATTACCTGCTCACCACCATCGATCTGCCCTACACCGGTCAGGTCCTCGAAGCCTCAAAGGCGCGGCCCTACCTCAGTCTTCGCCTCTCCCTCGCTCCCACCCTCGTCAGCTCGGTCATGGTGGAGGCCGGTCACGCGCAGCCTCGGGATCAGGCGAATGTTCGGGCGATCTCCGTCAGTCCGTTGGATGGAAACCTGCTGGACGCCGTCGTGCGGCTCACGAGACTCCTGGATGCCCCTGACGACGTGCCGATCCTCAGGCCTTTGCTCACGCAGGAAATTATCTACCGGCTCCTGATGGGAGAGCAGGGAACCCGGCTCCGTCATCTAGCGATCCTGGGAGGCTACACCACCCACATTGCCAGAGCAGTGGTACAACTGCGTAAGAACTTCGACCAGCCATTGCGCATCGAGGATCTCGCACGCGAGTTGGGCATGAGTGTCTCGGCTTTGCACCACCACTTCAAGGCCGTCACGGCGCTGAGCCTCTTGCAATTCCAGAAGCGCCTCCGGTTGCAGGAGGCCCGTCGTCTGATGCTGAGCGAGGACCTCGACGCTAAAGTAGCGGCCTCTCGCGTGGGCTACCAGGATGCCTCCCACTTCAATCGGGAGTACAAAAGCCTCTTCGGCGCCCCACCCATGCGCGATGTGCAACGGCTGCGGCAAGCGACCCTCGCTTTGCCTGACCGATGAGAAAGACGGGCACATCCGAGACAGAGCATGATCTCCCTCACTCGGGCATCCTCCTGCCCTCATACTGCCTTGGTTGAAGATCTCGACCGTAGCAGAGCATGGCTGGGCAAACTCAGCCATGCCTATTCCTCGCTCAAAGAGAGTTATGCCCGTAATGCTTGCTACTTTGCGGCTGGTGACAGCTTACTGATCTGTAGCGATACCCCTTTTTTTGCTCACTTTGCACTGACCAAATACGTCAAGCATGTTGCGGCGAGGTGTCGTCGGCAAGAAACCCCGCCACGACCTCATTGACATATACCTTTCCTACCCATTGGACTAAAAATCCTTGATGGATAGGAGAACAACAGGTATACTGCATGCAAAACAGGACAAAAGGGAGACATGAAAGATGACCCAATCGCAGAGTAGCCAAACCAACCGCTTGTTAGGGTATCCAGACGACGCTCGTTTATTGATCATCAACGCTGATGATTTCGGGAGGGCTCATGCGTGCAATGAGGGCATTCTGCGTTCGCTCAAGGAAGGCGTGGTCAGTTCGACGACCTTGATGGTTCCTTGTCCCTGGGCTTTACATGCCATGCAGATACTCTCGGACCATCCTGCTATTTCCTTCGGTGTTCACCTGACCGTCATCAGCGATGTGCCCCTTTATCGGTGGGGGTCGCTCACCTCCAGGGAAAAGGTGCCCTCCCTGATCGATGAGGCTGGCTTTTTCTACAGCTATGAACGCATCCCCGAATTTCTGGCTCAGGTGAAGCTCTCCGAGCTGGAAGTCGAATTCCGGGCGCAGATTGAGGCAGTGCTGGCGACTTCGCTCAAGCCAACCCATTTGGATTGGCATTGCTTGTATAATGGTGGCCGGGCAGATATTTTCGAGATGACAGTAAAGCTGGCAAAAGAATACGGCCTGGCTGTGCGTGTCTTTGATCGATCGACGGGCGAAGCCTTGCGGCGCCAGGGCTTGCCTACCAACGAACACCATGTGCTGGATAGCTATAAGCTTGACATCGTCGAGAAATCAGCATGGTTTGCCAGAGCGTTGCGAGAACTCCCGATTGGGTTGAGCGAATGGGCGGCCCATCCTGCTCTGGGTACCCCTGAGATGCAAGCGACCGAACCGGAGAGTTGGCAGGCGCGCCCGACGGATTTGGACTTTCTGATCTCGCAGGAAGCGCGCTCGATCATCGAGCAGGAAGGGATTGTGCTGCTGAGCTACAAACCTCTTCAGAAGGTGTGGCAAGAGAGGTGCTCAAGCACCACCTGATCGCTTCTGTTCCCACCTTTCAGTTCAACATCTTTCTTGGGGTGAACTTGCCCCTTGCTCTCCTGATAAAGTGGCCGCTCGTGGTCGCCCTGTTGTGGTCAACGCAGCTTTGTTGCACTCTTTCTTTCGCCGACAACATTATGTAAGCGGGAGCGGTGGGGGCATTAAGGGTGGGGGGATTGGCCAGGTTTGGGCTGGCGCCATTTTTGTTCGAGGGAGGTCCACTGCTGGCGGACCTGGGCGACTTCTGCTTCGGGGGGGACGGCTCCGCCGTAGCGGGTGGCGATGTAGGCGTCGGTGACGGCGGCTAGCTGCGGTTCGGCGAGCGGGGTTTTTTCATTGAGGCGCTGCTGGAATTCACTGGGCGTCTCATTTTTACTACGAGGATAGCCGCGCAGGGCGGCGCTGCGGAGGAGCGCGCGATAGACTTCGCGAATACTGCGCGCATTTGGCTCGGCATGGATCTCTTCCAGGGTAAGAGGTTCTTGCGGGCTTTCTTTCTGGGGGAAGAAGCGCCCGAAGAGAGAGCGCAACAGGGCTTTGAACTGGTGCCAGAAGAGGTTCCATGACCAGAGGCTTTCATGGAGATCGACGCCTTTTCGCTTGCCAGTTGCCCTGAGGTTGCGCCTGAAACGTATGATCCAGCGAATAATAATTATGGCAAGCACAATGAGCAGGACAGGTATGATTATTTTGATGAATGGGATGATGGCGGTAAGAGTGTCCGCGTGAGGTAGTACGATTCTTTGATGTTGTGGCGCCCGGCCCTTTGGCAAGTTCACAGGCGATGCGTGGTGTGGTAAGAGTGAGAACAACCAGCTGATAAGCCAGAAGATGGGGGTGAGGAGGATAACGATGAGATATGCCACTGCTTGTGAAAAGACGTCGTAGAGTTGTGCCAATACCGACGATAATTGCTGAGTTTCTGCCAGGATGGCAGAGTTGAGAGTGGTGCCAACCAACAAGGCCATGATGAAGAAGGTTATGCCAACTATCCCTATGGTCATAAGTACAGCGCGTTCATGTGTATTGGCGTCGCCTTCGAGGCCGATTGGATGGTTGTGGCGTACAAAGGAGATGCGCGCCAAGGCATGGGCGGAGAGCGAGAAGTAGAGGAAGATGGGCACGAGGAGCAGTAAGGTCAACTCGTCGTTGAGAGGGAGTTGAGCGCTGGCCTGAGCTGCACGCAGAAGGATCACAACGATGATGGCGGCCATACCGATGCGAAGTTCACCAAAGACATGGGAGGGCTCATATCGACGATACAAGAGGCGAACGCTGCGCCAGCACAGGTAGAGCGAGAGTGCTACGACAACGAACAGGTGAAACGCCTGTTGATTAAATAAGAGGATGTCGTTCAGCAGGGAGAATAACCAACGAGGATCAAAGAACATGGCTGTCTGGCTGTAGATTGAGGACCAGATGATATAGAGGGTTATGAGTGTGACAAAAAGGATTAACAGGGGCGAACCAGAGAGGGTGTTTTTTGCGCTGCCACTGCTTTCGTCATCGCCTGAGACTGGAGAAGACGGAGACGGAGAAGCTTTCGCGGTTCGTTGCTCCAGCAGGGTGAGGATTAGTTGAGTGCCGAGGAGGAGGACGAAGGGGGCCCAGAGTGGCACGAGGGTGCTGTACGTCTGGAAGAGTCCAAAGCCGGCGAGGCCTATCAGGATGGCGTCTATCCAGCTGGCTTCCATGGCGGAGAAGAGGAAGGGGAGGAGTGTTTCGCCGAGGCTGGGGGCCCGGGCTGTTTGGGTTGGGCGTCTGAATAGAGGGTGGATTCTGTGTTCGTTTTCTGGTTGGGCTGGTGTCCGGTTCATGGCTGGCACCCTCGTTTTTTCGAAAGGCGCTCTGCGGCGCTTCAGAATGCTGAAAATTGCTGAGCCAATCTTATATAATGGTAAAGTTAATTGTATGATTGTTATGAGCGTGTGTCAATGTGGATTTGACCATGGGGTGGGGCTCTGGCTCTCTTTGAGAGTGGCTTCGCGGCAAGCCGCTCAGCAAAATAGTTATGACGAATTGGCCGCCCGTGGCGCAGCCACGGGCGGCCAATTCGTCATATTTGATGCTTTTGGTAATCGGGGCACTGCCACGGATTGCCGGTTCGACATATTTGATGCTTTTGGCAATCGGGGCACTGCCACGGATTGCCGATTCGTCATATTTGATGCTTTTGGTAATCGGGGCGCTACCACGGATTGCCGGTTCGTCAGAAACACAACATTCGTTGTTTAACGGCCGCCGCCTTGCTGGTAGCGGCGGGAGATTTCGTCCCAGTTTACGACATTCCACCAGGCGTTGAGGTAATCGGGGCGGCGATTCTGGTACTTAAGGTAGTAGGCGTGTTCCCAGACGTCGTTGCCCATGACGGGATAGTTGCCGTCCGTGAAAGGGCTGTCCTGGTTGGCAGTCGATGTGATCTGCAGCTTGCCACTCGAGTCAAGGATGAGCCATGCCCAGCCGGAGCCAAAGCGTTTGACACCCGCGTCGTTAAAGGCGGTCTTGAAGGCGTCGAACGAGCCGAATGTACTCTGGATGGCACTGGCAAGGGCGCCGGTCGGCTCTCCGCCGCCGTTGGGCTTCATGATCTGCCAGAACATGGAGTGGTTGACGTGACCGCCTCCGTTGTTGCGGACGACGGTGCGAATGCTCTCTGGCACTTCATTGAGACGACGTATCAGGTCTTCAATCGGCAAGGATGCAAATTGAGACTGGTCTTTTAGGGCGTTATTGACGGCGGTGACGTAGGCCTGGTGATGTTTGTCATGGTGCAGTTGCATGGTCTGCGTGTCGATGTAGGGTTCCAATGCGCTGTAGTCGTACGGTAGAGGTGGTAGTTCGTATGCCATGAAATATCTCCTTTACTAGACAGTCACAGTAGAGGTTTTTCCTCTACACACGGGTAAATGTACTGCTGAGGCTTAACGAGCCTTGTGGTTTGCTAAGTCTGTTATTCATTCTATCCGATAGATTGGGTTGCTGCAAGTTCCAAAAGGACAGTATTTAAAAAGGTATGTTGAAGCATGGGAGAAATTACTTTAAGATGTTTACAAATGGATCGTTTTCAGGAGCTAGTTACATGAAGTTACAAGACCCAAGGCCCAGCAAATGGCTGCTTTTTCGCATCTGGGCAAGCGTCGGGCTCCAATCCTTTGGAGGTGGGGCCTCGACGACGTTCTTGATACAACGCGCGTTTATTGAGAAGCATAGATGGTTGTCAATGGAAGAGTTCATGTACTTTTGGAATTTATGTGTTCTTACCCCTGGCATCAACCTGGTGGCACTAACGGTGCTGATAGGAAAGAAGCTGGGTGGGGTCTGGGGCATCGTTGTCTCACTGGCTGGTTTGCTCTTGCCGAGTGCAGCGATCACGTGCCTGTTGGCGGCTACGTTTCTACAAGTAGAAAATGTTGCGGCGGTCCAGGCGGTTTTACGAGGCGTGATACCGGCGACAGGTGGAATTATGCTGATTGTCGGACTTAATTTTGCGCTACCTCTTATCCGCAGGAGCTATAAAGAAGGGGTGCTCTATTTGCTGGCGAGTGGGGTTCTGATGATTGCTTGTGCGCTTGCCATTATTCTCTTGAAGCTCTCGGTGATTATTGTGATACTCGGCGCTATTCTCCTGGGTGCGCTCTTCTTTTCACCTGGACGGGGTTCTCCTGTGCCTGAAGATGAAGAAGAGCAGGGGGAACAGCAATGATCAATCCTCTCATCTACTTTCTCCTGTTCCTGAAAGCCTCGCTCTTCTCAACGGGCGGCTTCAGTAATTTACCCAGCCTACACCAGGACCTTTTAGCCAACGGTTGGGCTAAAGAATCTTACTTTGGACAATCCATTGCTATTGGTCAGATCAGCCCTGGCCCTAATGGATTATGGGTAATCAGCCTGGGCTATTTCACGTATGGCATTGCCGGCGCGGCCCTGGCTTTGATTGCTATCACCCTCCCCGCGCTGCTGGTGCTTGTCATTTCGGCCGGTTACACACGTATCGAGCAAAGAACGTGGGTGCAAGGGGCAATGCATGGTGTGTCACTCGCGGTTGTAGGGCTACTTTTGTCTGTGGTTTGGACTATTCTGCACCAGCCTGGAGTAGACTGGAAAGGGCTGCTGATAGCTGTGGGTGCCTTCGGGCTTGCTTTGAGTCGCAAGGTAAACATTTTGATTATTTTGGGTCTTGCGGGGCTGGCGGGATATTTGTTGTATAGATGAGGGGGAGGGGAGAGTGACGGGGGCGACGCACAACACAAGGCGTTCTCGCCCCTACGGGTACGAGGCAAGCCCCTACATTACATAGGTTTTAATAGGCATCAACCTCAGTCGGAAGTCAGGCAGGAGGCCAGGCGATCCGTAGGGGCGAGGGCGGTGGATGAGGGGTTGGGTGGGCCTTTAGGGTCGCCCGCCGCTGGGGATGGGATCGTGTTCCTCCAAGCTGGGAGCCAGGGGAACAGGACGCGGGCGACCCTAAAGGCCCTCCCCGCCACTCCGCACCACCCTCGCCCCTACGGAATGTGATGGGATTTTCTTAGGTTGATGCGTATGCCCTACATTCCATAGGTTTTGCTCTTGTTCTTTTTTTATCGTGCGTCGAGGGGCACGAAATGTTCGTCTGTTGGGCCGATATAGTCGGCTTCGGGGCGAATCAGGCGATTGTTGCCGACCTGTTCCAGGATGTGGGCGGTCCAGCCAGAGACGCGGCTGACGGCGAAGGTCGGCGTGAAGAGGTCTCCTGGCAGCCCGACGGAGGAGAGCAGGACGGCGGAATAGAATTCGACGTTGGTATTGAGGCGGCGTCCTGGCTTCTGTTCCTCTAACAGGGCTAACGCCAATTCCTCGACGCGGCGAGCGAGTACGAATTCCTGGGGGTCGGCCAGGCGGGCTAAGGCGCGCAGTTCTTCAGCACGCGGATCTTCGGTTTTGTAGATGCGATGGCCGAAGCCCATCAGGCGCTGCCCTATTGATAAGGCGTTGCGCAGCCAGTTCTCGGCATTTTCTATTGTGCCAATCGCTATTAACATGTCGAGCACCTTTGAGGGTGCACCGCCATGGAGCGGGCCTTTGAGTGCACCAACGGCGGCGACGGTCGCTGAGACGATGTCGGATTCGGTGCTGGCCACGACACGGGCGGTGAAGGTGGATGCGTTCATACCGTGGTCTGCCAAAAGAACCAGGTAGGCATCCAGGGCTTTGACGTGTTGTTGCTCAGGCTGTTTGCCGTTTAACAGGTAAAGGTAGTTGGCGGCATGATCTAATTCTGAGCGAGATTCCAGAGGTTCCTGGCCGTTGCGCAGTCGATGAAACGCTGCCAGGAAGACGGGGAAGCGTGCAGTTAAGGCGATGGCCTGTTCAATGCTTGGTTTGCCTTTTATGGTAGAGGCACCCCAGGCGGAGGCTGCTGTACGCAAGACATCCATCGGGTCCGCGGTGGTGGGGAGGTCGCTTATGACTTTTAGTACTCCAGTGGGAAGCGTTCGTTCTGCAGCGAGTTTTGCTTTGAGGTCTGCGAGTTCGGCTTTGTTGGGGAGGTGGCCGAACCAGAGCAGGTGGGCTATTTCTTCGAAAGAGGTGGTTGTGGCAAGATCGTGGATGTTGTAGCCGTGATAGATCAATCGTCCGGCGGTTCCTTCGACTTTGCTCAGCGCGGTGGTGGCTGCTACTATTCCTTCGAGGCCGCCTTTTGAGGGTTTACTGGCGCCATTGCCAGTTGTATTGGGAACTGTTTGAGAATTCTCGTTTGTACCTGGTATCGACGATGACATTGTTTTTGCTCCTTTGCTTGTTGCGTATACCAGCGCTTAAAACATCTCTACTGAAGGTTGTAGCATGAATTTAGATGAAAGTCAATGTTTGTTGATTATACTTGATTATGCTTTGGATAAGTTGACTCAGGTTGTTATACTGGGGGAAAGAACGATAGAAGATTGACAAAGCGAGCCTGTCCCTCTATTATTGGGAAAGACGGATATTCAGGTTATATACTACATTTTGGGCGGAAGTCAGGAAGGAGGGCCAAAGGATGATAGAGCTAAATGGCGAGAACTATCTGACAGGTAACGAAGCCTGTCACCTACTTGGCGTGAAGCCTTCAACACTTTACACGTATGTAAGTCGAGGGGTACTGAGAAGCTATAAACGAGGCATCAAGCGACAAAGCCTGTACAAAGAGGCGGAGCTCGAGGCGCTGTTGCTGCTGCGCCCAAGTACGGCGCCTTCGCCTACCGCTGAGGCGGGAGAGACGAGGGCGGAACAGGCGGATGATAAACATAACATTCCTCACGCCAGGGATTGGGTCCCGGATGTGTGAAGGGTGTGGGATGGATGAAGAACGCTCTCCTCATGCTAGTGGTTTGGCGTTTCTGACGTGTTTGTTGATGGTGGCGGCGAGGGCGAGGAGGATCATGACTACTGAGTCGATGACGATGGTGGGGATGATGCCGATGTATTGGATGAGCAGGCCTGTGAGTGCGAGGCCGAGGGGCTGGCCACCGAAGGCGATGAGGCGGAAGACGCTGTTGACGCGGCCCTGGAGTTCGTCGGGGATCAATGCGCTGCGGTAGCTGAACTGGACGACGTTGTAGATAGGGCCGGAAATGAAAACGGCGGCGGTGAGTATGCTCAGCACAAGGGGATCGGGGGCGATGATATAGAATGGCATGACAAGGGCAAAGGCCCAGGAGGTGCCGATGATGGCCTGGCCAAAGCTGAAGCGTTTTTGAATTGGTGTGGCGACGAGGGCGCCAAGGATAGCACCGATACCGCCGGTAGCAAAGATGACACCAATGGTGAACGAGGAGGCGTGCATATGCTGGGCAAGCACGATGACGATGAGGATAAAGCCTGCACTTATGAGGTTGTTGCCACCGGTTAGCAGGGCCATGAAGCGAATGAGGGGCTGATGCCAGAGCCAGCTGAGCCCTTCGCCGATTTCGACCCATAGTTTGCGCCGGGCGGCGACGCGCAGCTCCTGGAAATTGGCCTTGATGAAGAAGAGCGAGATAACCGAGGCAAAATATGAAATGGCATCGGCGAGGAATGGGAGCATGCTGCCCAACGCGTAGAGCGCGCCGCCCAGTGGTGGGCCGATGAGGGCGTTGATACCGTCGGTAGCCATGTTTTGCGCGGTGGCGGCGGGCAGTTGCTCTTTGGCGACGACGCGAGGCAAGCAGGCGGCCTCGGCAATGTTGAAGAAGACGTAGAGGGTGCCTTCGATAGCGGAGACGATGAAGAGCTGCAGGACGGTCAATTGGCCGATGGCAAGGGCAAAGGGTATGCTGGCCATGCTGAGCGCGCGGCCAGTATCGCAGAAGATCATGACCCGTTTGCGGTCCCAGCGGTCGATCAGTGCGCCTGCGGGGAGGCTGAAGATGAGGTAGGGGAGGGCGCGCAGGGCACCGGCAAAGCCGGCCTGGGCAGGGGAACGAGTGAGAGCGAGGACCAGGAGGGGGAAGGCAAGTTGTGAGGCTTGTGTGCCTATGGAGGAGATGACCTGTCCGCTCCA
>Ga0209027_1000288_pt1 | contig 16884 bp, 16 predicted proteins | sample GraSoi013_1_20cm_3_FD_185821 | JGI IMG/M metagenome (GOLD analysis project Ga0209027, IMG submission 185821) | Grasslands soil microbial communities from the Angelo Coastal Reserve, California, USA - Sample 09_27_2013_1_20cm (SPAdes) (version 2) | ecosystem: Environmental > Terrestrial > Soil >...
CTCGCCTGACCCGTATCGGAGCCTTTCACGTCGATGTTCAGCCGCGTGACACTCTGCTCATTCTTACCAACAACGACGTTCCAGGCGTTATCGGCCGTGTCGGCACCCTGCTGGGCGAAGCCGGCGTGAATATCGCTGAATACCATCAAGCGCGTTTGGCGCAGGGCGGACAGGCGCTGGCTGCTGTTTCAGTCGATGGCGACGTGAGCGAGGCGATTCGCGAATCGCTGCTTCGCCTGCCTGATGTGTCGTCTGCTGCGGTTGTCTGCTTTCGTTCAGGGTGACCGTCAGCGTAAGCGACGACAAGAGCATCCGTGAAGCATATGAAGCGGATGCATCGGGGCTTCGTCTGCTTCCGGATTTGGTGGCACGGCCGGAATCCTTAGAAGAAGTCGTCGAGGTGATGCAAAGGGCTACCGCCGATCGGATTTCGGTCACGTGTGCCGGCGCTCAGACGAGTACCACGGCTGCCTCGATCACCGACAACGGAATTCTTCTATCGCTGCGCGCCCTGAGTAGCATCTCGCCAGTTGATGCCAAGGCTAGAACCATCACTGCCGGTCCCGGGGCGCTGGTCGGCGATATTAAGCGAACTGCCGCAGCTGCGGGATTCCTGTTCGCGCCCGACCCAACGAGCGAAGAAGAATCGACAATTGGTGGCGCAGTCGCATGCAATGCGTCGGGCGCTCGTACGTTCAAATACGGCGCAACGCGCCAGCACGTACAGGCGCTCAAGGTAGTGATGGCGAATGGGGACCTGCGGGAATTTCGGCGACTAAATCTCGAGAAGAACACGGTCGGATACGCCTTTGCTCACGATCCGATCGACTGGTTCATTGGTAGTGAAGGGACCCTTGGCGTGATTGTCGAAGCGGAGCTTTCTCTGCTGCCGTTACCGGCGGACGTCGTCGGGCTGTCGGTGTTTTTCGGCTCGGAGGACGAGGCACTCCGATTTGTGGTCTCTGCGCGAGAGTCGCAGACAGTCGCACCACGGTGCATCGAATACTTTGACGATCAGGCGATTGCGATTGCGCGAGACGAAACGTCAGGTGTCAACATTCCGCCTGGCTCGGCAACAATGGTCTACGTCGAAGAGGAGGTAGACGATCTTGATGAGACGCTCGGGAAATGGAGTGAGCTGATCGAATTGGTTGCTCCGGGCTTCGAGCCGATCGTCTTTGATGGCGAGGCGAGATTGAGAGAAGCGCGCCGGATGCGGCATAGCATTCCGTCTACCATGAATGAGCGGGGCGGGAGACATCTCCGCACTGGCGGTAGAAAGGTTTCAACAGACTGGGCTGTTCCCTATACGAGACTTGACGACGCGATAAGAACTGCACGCGCTATTGCCAAGCAGTACGACGTATCCGAGCCGGTAATCTACGGACACGCCGGCAACGGCCACCCGCACCAGAATTTCGTAGCCAGGAACAGAGAGGAGCTCACTACCATAGAAAAAGCGGTAGAGCAGACTCTGCGGCACGTTATTGAGCTCGGAGGAACAGTCGCCGCAGAACATGGAATCGGAAAGATCAAGCGGCGCTGGCTTCCACTGCAGATGAACTCCCTGCAGATCGCAATGATGAGCGCAGTAAAGAGAGAGCTCGATCCTCATGGTCTGCTCGCGCCAGGCAACATTCTGTGACCCGCTTCAATTCGGTCGTTCTCGACGTCGATTCGACGCTGAGCGGGATCGAAGGAATCGACTGGCTGGCCAAGCTGCGTGGGAGTGAAATCGCAGCCTGGAGTGCCGCGCTGACCGATAGCGCGATGCGCGGCGAGATACCGATTGAGGCTGTCTATGGCCAGCGAATGCGGAAGGTGCGGCCGACAGAAAGTGAGATTCGAGAGCTGGGACATGAGTACGTCGATCGTGTCGCACCACAAGCCCGAGAGACTTTGAGCGCATTGAAGGCGGCAGGTGTCATTCTCGCCATGATCAGCGGAGGATTGCGCGAAGCGATACTACCGTTGGCTCGATTGCTCGGGGTTGAAGAGCAGTCTGTCCACGCAGTGTCGGTGTTCTTCGACCGAACCGGCAATTATGCTGGATTTGATGAGGATTCGCCCCTAACGCAACAGACGGGCAAGAAGACTATTGTCGCCAAGATGGGACTCAAGGGCCCGATACTGGCAGTCGGCGACGGGATGACCGACTGTGAGATGAAATCGGTGGTGGATAGCTTTGCAGCGTTCACCGGTTTCACACGGCGGGAACCCGTAATCGACCGTGCCGACTTCGTGATCGCAACTTTCGACCAGCTAAAAGACCTCGTACTGCAATGAGCGCGACTAAAATTTTTGGTACCTTTTTCCTTCCAGGTCCCACCGAAGTTCGCGATGAAATCATGGCGGCGATGCTTCAACCCATGATTCCGCATCGCGGACCCCAGTTCGAAAAGCTTTTCGAGCGGCTGCAGCGCGGTCTCCGGCCACTTTTCAAAACAGAGCGTCCTGTCTACATCAGCTCCTCCTCGGCGACGGGGATGATGGAAGCCGCGATTCGCGGTGCACCGCCCGGCCGAATTCTCTGCCTGGTGAACGGCGCGTTCTCGGAGAGATTCGCGCTCATTGCCTCGATGTGTGGGCGGGAAGTCGATCGTTACGAAGTCGCATGGGGTCAGGTGCACCTGATACCGCAGCTCGAAGAGCGCCTGTCCATGCGGAAGTACGTTGCGATCACCGTAGTCCATTCGGAGACATCGACCGGCGCGCTTAACGATGTCCGCTCGATTTCAGATTGCGCGCATAGACACAACGTGCTTTGTCTGATCGACAGCGTGAGCGGACTTGGCGGAGCCGAGCTTCGCTTCGACGAATGGAATCTCGATTACGTGCTGACGGGTTCGCAGAAGGCCCTCGCCGTCCCTCCCGGTCTTTCCTTTGCTGTCGCGTCAGCGAGCTTCGTCGATCAGGCGAATGGTACTCCGGGCCGCGGCGTCTACTTCGACCTCGTCGAGATGGACGCGTATGCCCGCCGTAATCAGACGCCGAGCACCCCTGCCCTGACTTTGTTCTACGCGTTGGAAGTCCAGGTCAAATCGATTACCGCCGAGGGCCTCGAGGCACGATGGACCCGTCACAAAGCGATGGCAGCACGGACCCAGGATTGGGTGGCAAAAATCAGTGATGAAACGGGGAGGAAATTGGCGAACATAGCCCCGCTTGGCTCCCAATCGCCGACAGTGTCCGCGATCAGACTTCCCGCCGACCTGCCCGCGGAAACCTTCACCGCCGCGGTTGGCAAACGCGGCATCGTAGTCGGGAATGGATACGGCAAGTTGAAGAGCTCGACTTTCCGCATTGGCCATATGGGCGACCACACTGTTGAAACAGTCGAACGGTGTCTCGCTGCCTGCTCGAGTGTGCTTCGTTCTTGACCCAGATTTCGGTTTCCAACGCCGGGGTCGAGTTCGGCGCGACGAGAGTCTTTCGCGGGATAACCTTCACGGTCGCCCGCGGTGAGCGTTGGGGAATCGTCGGTCGAAATGGAAGCGGCAAGACTACTCTCTTCAGGTTGATCACCGGCGCGCAAGCGCCGACTGAAGGAGTTGTCTCCCGACAGCCCGGACTCGGATTCGCTCTTCTCGAGCAGCATCGCGATTTCGGCGATGCAACGACTGTCTGGGAGGCCGGAGCGGGAGAATTATCCGAGCTGCTGGCGCTCGAGCAAGGGGGCGATGCGGGTGCCCGGCTTGCGATCGAGATATTCTGTCGGCGTGCCCGGCATTATGTGGCGGCGTATATGAGCGAGCTCGGCGGGGTCGATGTGATCGCTTTCGGGGGCGGTATTGGTGAACACGCCCCGGAGATCCGCGGCCGGATCCTGCGCGGTTTCGAATGGCTTGGCATCGAGCTCAACGGGCACGCCAACGACGCGAGTGTGGGGATCGATGCGAGCATTGGCGCGCCGGGGAGCCGCTGCGCGCTCGAAGTCATTCGCGTCGACGAGGCCAGCGTGCTGGCGGACGAGGCAGCCTCGCTCCTGGGAGCAATCCGATGAGCACCGAACCGTATCTGCTGACCCCCGGACCCTTGACGACCTCGCTGCGCACCAGACAGAGCATGCTGCGCGATTGGGGCTCCTGGGATGTCGACTTCAACACCATCACGGGCCGGGTCCGCGAGCGTCTGCTGCAAATCGTTCACGGCGCGGGCACACACGAGTGCGTCCCCATGCAGGGCAGCGGCACGTTCTCGGTCGAGGCTGCGATCGGTACGCTGGTGCCGCGCACGGGACACGTGCTGGTCCCGCAAAACGGCGCGTACTGTCAACGCATCGCGCGAATATGCCGGGTGCTCGGCCGCAAGCTGACCACGATCGATTACCCGGAGGACACGCAGGTTGCCGCCGCGGACGTCGAGCGCGCGCTCGCCTCGGATCCCTCGATCACGCACGTGGCGCTGGTGCACTGTGAAACCAGCACCGGCATCCTCAATCCGCTGCCCGAGATCGCGCAGGTCGTCGCCCGTCATGGCAAGGGCCTGATCGTGGATGCGATGAGCTCCTTCGGCGCCCTCGAGATCGACGCGCGCAACACCCCGTTCGACGCCCTCGTGGCCGCCTCGGGCAAGTGCCTCGAGGGGCCGCCGGGGATGGGCTTCGTCATCGCGCGCCGCGGCGCGCTCGAGCGCAGCGAGGGCAACTGCCATTCGCTGGCGCTGGACCTGTACGACCAATGGGTCTACATGCAGAAAACCACGCAATGGCGTTACACCCCGCCGACCCATGTCGTCGCGGCGTTCGATTCGGCGATCTCGCAATACCTCGAAGAGGGCGGGCTCGCCGCGCGCGGCGCGCGTTACGCGCATAACTGCCGCACCTTGATCGCCGGCATGGCGAAACTGGGCTTGAGGAGTTTCCTGCCCGCGGCCATCCAGGCGCCGATCATCGTGACGTTCCACGCGCCCGACAGTCCGCGCTACGCATTCAGGAGCTTCTATGACGCCGTCAAGGCGCACGGCTATGTCCTGTATCCTGGCAAGCTGACCACGCTCGAGACCTTCCGCGTCGGCTGCATGGGCCAGCTCGGCGAGCGCGGCATGGCCGGTGCGGTCGAGGCGGTCGGCAAGGCGCTCGCCGAGATGCAGGCGGGGCCTGAACCGGCACGCGAGGCGCGCAAGAGGTGAGACTGACATGCGTCGCATCGAAGTAAACGCACGGACCTATCGGCTGCCCGAGGGCCCTTGCGTGGTGGTGTGCGTGGATGGCTGTGAGCCGGACTACATCTCCCAGGCCGTGGCCGGCGGACACATGCCGTGGATGCAGCGGGTGCTGGGTGAGGGCAGCGAGGTCATCGCCGACTGCGTCATGCCGAGCTTCACCAACCCGAACAACCTGTCGATTGTCACGGGCGCGCCGCCCGCGGTTCACGGTATCTGCGGAAACTACCTCTACGACACCGCCAGCGGCGTGGAGGTCATGATGAATGACCCGAAGTGGCTGCGCGCCCCAACGCTCCTGGCGGCGCTCGCCGACGCGGGTTGCAAGGTGGCGGTGGTTACCGCCAAAGACAAGCTGCGCAAGCTCCTGGGCCATGAGCTGCGCGGCATCTGCTTCTCCGCGGAGAAGGCCGATCAGGCCACGCTCGAAGAACACGGCATCGACGGGGTGCTGCAGCTGGTCGGCATGAGCGTGCCGAGTGTCTACAGCGCCGAATTGTCGGAATTCGTGTTCGCCGCCGGGGTCAAGCTGATGCAGACTCGCCGCCCGGACATCATGTACCTGTCCACCACCGACTACGTGCAGCACAAGCACGCCCCCGGCACGACGCAAGCCAATTCGTTCTACCGCATGATGGACCGTTATCTGGATGAGCTCGAGCGCTCAGGCTGCGCCATCGCACTCACCGCCGACCACGGCATGAACTCCAAGACGCGGCTCGACGCGAGCCCCAACGTAATCTACCTGCAGGATGTGCTGGACGGCTGGCTCGGTGCTGCAGGCGCGCGAGTCATTCTGCCGATCACCGACCCGTACGTCGTGCATCATGGGGCGCTCGGCTCGTACGCGACCGTGTACCTGCCCGCTGCGGTCGATGCCCGCTCCCTCGCGGCAAGGATCGCGGCGCTGCGCGGCATCGACACGGTGCTCACGCGCGCCGACGCTGCCAGCCGCTTCGAGTTGCCCGCCGACCGGATCGGCGATCTGGTGGTGGTCTCCAGCCGCTCGGTCGCTCTCGGCGGCGCGGCGGCCAAGCACGACCTCTCGGGCCTGGATGCGCCGCTGCGCTCGCACGGCGGCCTCTCGGAGCAGGCGGTGCCGCTGGTGATGAACCGCCGCATCGAGAACCTGGACGCCAACAGGCGCTGGCGCAACTTCGACGCCTTCGACTGGGTGCTGAACCATGCCCCATGACAGCGAGCCTGTGCGGCGCGAGAGCCTGCGTATCGGCGGCGCACGCGTGGCTACCGAGCGCAGCGGCGAGGTGTTCAATCCATACACCCGCGCGCTCGTGGGCACGGTGGCGAGCGCTTCCGTGGCCGAGGTACGCCGGGCGATCGGAATCGCCCGGGCGTTCCGTCCGCGCCTGACGCGCTACGAGCGCTATTCCGTCTGCTACCGGACCGCCGAGGCGCTGCGCGCGCGCACCGATGAGATTGCCAACCTCATCACCGCCGAGAGTGGCTTATGCAAGAAGGACTCCATCTATGAGGTGGGCCGCGCGTGCGATGTGTTCATCTTCGCCGGTAACGCCGCGCTGCAGGATGATGGGCAGGTCTTCTCCTGCGACCTCACCGCGCACGGCAAGCGCCGCAAGGTCTACACCCTGCGCGAGCCGCTCCTGGGGGTGATTGCCGCGATTACACCCTTCAACCATCCGCTGAACCAGGTCGCGCACAAGGTCGCTCCCAGCATCGCCAGCAACAACAGGATGGTGCTCAAGCCCTCGGAGAAGACTCCGCTCAGCGCGCTGCTGCTCGCCGACGTTCTCTACGAGGCCGGCCTGCCGCCGGAGATGTTCAGCGTGCTGACCGGCGAGCCCAGGGAGATCGCCGATGAGCTGTTGACGCACGCGGATGTGGATCTGATCACGTTCACCGGCGGCGTGGCGGTCGGCAAGTACATCGCCGCCAAGGCCGTCTACAAGCGCCAGGTGCTGGAGCTCGGCGGCAACGATCCGCTCATCGTCATGGAAGACGCGGACCTCGAGGAGGCGGCCACGCTGGCCGCCACCGGCTCGTACAGGAACTCCGGCCAGCGTTGCACCGCCATCAAGCGCATGCTGGTTCAGGACTGCGTGGCCGAGCGCTTCATCGAGCTGCTGCTCGAGAAGACCCGCGCCGTCAAGTATGGCGACCCGATGGACCCAGCCACCGACATGGGCACCGTCATCGATGAGGCGGCGGCGCGCTCGTTCGAGGACAAAGTGCAGGATGCGGTCGCGCACGGCGCCCGGCTCCTGTACGGCAACATCCGCGCCGGCGCACTCTACTCCCCCACGGTGCTCGATCGCGTGGACCCGCAGATGCCCCTCGTCAAGCAGGAGACCTTCGGGCCGGTGTCACCCGTCATGCGCTTCCAGACGATTGATGATGCGATCCGCATCGCGAACTCCACCGCCTACGGCCTGTCCTCAGCGGTGTGCACCAACCGGCTGGACTACATCACGCGCTTCGTGTCGGAGCTGAACGTCGGCAGCGTGAACGTGCGCGAGGTCCCCGGCTACCGCCTGGAGCTCACGCCGTTCGGCGGGATCAAGGACTCGGGCCTCGGGTACAAGGAAGGCGTGCAGGAAGCCATGAGGAGCTTCACCAACGTCAAGACCTACTCGCTGCCGTGGCTACCGTAATCGCGGCGACCCCGGCCGCGACCGCCACGCCCACCACGCGCGCGCTGCGTTTCGCGCAGTGCCGCATACTGCTGCTGCTGTTCCTGGGCTACGCATCCTGTTACTTCTGCCGCTCGAACCTGTCGGTCGCGACGCCGCTGCTGCTCGATGAGCTCGCGCGGCGCGGCATCAGTCACGCCGAGGCGATGGTCAGCATCGGCTCGATGGCCTCCTGGGGCGTGCTCGCCTATGCGTTGGGCAAGTGGTTTCTCACCGGCCTCGGGGACTATTGGGGCGGCAAGCGCAACCTGCTCATCGCCACCGGCGGCGCCGCGGCCTTCACGCTGCTGTTCGCCTCCAGCTCCGCGCTGCCGATGTTCACGCTGGCGTGGGTCGGTAATCGGCTGACGCAGTCGATCGGTTGGTCGGCACTGATCAAGGTCTCCTCCAAGTGGTTCCACTATTCCCGCTACGGCACCGTGGCCGCGATCCTCACCTGCAGCTATCTGCTCGGCGACGCGGCCGCGCGCCAGAGCATGGGAGTGCTGCTCGAGCACGGGGTCGGCTGGCGCGCGCTGTTCGTGTTCGGGGCGAGCGTGGCGGGCCTGATGTTTCTCGCCAACCTGCTGTTCCTGCGCGAGTCGCGCACCGACGAGGGCCACCCGGAAGCGGTGGCGAACCCGCGCAACGTGTTCTGCGGAGCGCAATCGGGCCCGACGAATTTCCTGGCACTGGTGCTGCCGCTGTTGCGCAGCCGCGCCTTCCTGGTGGTTTGTCTGTTGAGTTTCGCCGCCACCATGGTGCGCGAGACCTTCAATACCTGGACGCCGGTGTATCTGCGCGACTTCCTCGGTTACAGCGTGAGTCACTCCGCCGGCTTGTCGGCGATCTTCCCGGGGGTCGGAGCGGTCTCGGTCCTGCTCGCCGGCTGGGCCAGTGACCGTCTGGGACCCAATGCCCGCTCGCTGCTGTTGGTGCTGGGTCTCGCCGCAACCGCCGTGGCGCTCCTGATCCTCACCTCGCTGCGGCCGGGCTCGGCCGGGGTGGTGCTGCCGGTCGCGGTGATCGGGCTCGTGGCATTCTGCCTGCTCGGACCCTACGCTTTCCTGCCGGGCGCCTTCGCCCTCGATTTCGGCGGCAAGCAGGCGGGCGCCGCGGCCTCCGGCCTGGTCGACGGCACCGGCTACATGGGCGGCATTCTCGCCGGCACCGTCATGGCGAGACTCGCGGTGGCGTTTGGCTGGGGAGGCGTGTTCATCACTCTCGCCGGTGTCAGTGCGCTCGCCGCACTCGGCGCCGGCTACCTGTACGTGCTCAATGCCCGCGCCGCGGCGCCGCCGCCGCAGTAGCGTTGCGCTCACCACCACGGCCACAATGCAAGCTGCGGCTGACCGAGGAGTTGCCTGCATGCAACCAGAAGAGGTGCGCACCAGCGCGCAGGCCCGGGCGATTGTCGAGGAGCGCGGCCTGCAGCACGTCAAGGTCGGCGTCTTCGACAATGACGGGATCCTGCGCGGCAAGTACATCGATCGCCACAAGTTCTTCTCGGCACTCGACCAGGGCATGGGATTCTGTGATGTCGTGCTGGGGTGGGATTCCAACGACCAGCAGTACGACAACGTCACCTTCACCGGCTGGCACACGGCCTTTCCGGATGCTCCAGTGCGGCTGCTTGCGGAAACCTGCCGCGCGCTGCCGTTCGAGGGCAACATGCTGCTGTTCCTCGGCGAGTTCGCCGGCGCCGCCGAAGAGGTGTGCCCGCGCGCGACGCTGCGTCGGGTGCTGCGGCGTGCGGCGACCATGGGCTACGGCGCTGCGGCGGCCGCCGAGTACGAATTTTTCCTCTTCAGCGAAACACCCGCGAGCGTGCGGGAGAAAAACTACCGCGGCCTGACCAGTCTGACTCCGGGTTATTTCGGCTATTCGGTGCTGCGCAGCTCGGTGCACACCGAGCTTTACCAGGCACTGCTGCAGATGGCGGCCGACATGCGCATGCCGATCGAAGGTCTGCATGCCGAGACCGGACCGGGCGTCATCGAGGCGGCGCTGCAGTACACCGAGGCGCTGGAAGCAGCCGACCGTGCTGCGCTCTTCAAGACCTTCGTGAAGGTGCTCGCCCAGCGCCGCGGCCTGATGGCGACCTTCATGGCCAAGTGGTCGGAGCGGCTGCCGGGCCAGAGCGGCCACTTGCACGTCTCGCTGGCGCGCAAAGACGGCTCCTCCGCGTTCTACGCTCAGGCAGGTGCGCATACCATGTCCGAGGAGATGCGCTGGTTCGTCGGGGGTCAGCAGGCGCTGCTGCCCGAGCTCCTCGCGATGGTCGCCTCGACCGTCAACAGCTACTCGCGCCTGGTGCCGGGCTACTGGGCGCCGACGACCGCCACCTGGGGTGTCGAGAATCGCACCTGTGCATTGCGCGTGATCCAGGGCGGTCCCAAGAGCCAGCGCGTGGAGTACCGGATCGCGGCCGCGGACATCAACCCCTATCTGGCTCTCGCCGCGGCAATCGGTTCGGGCCTGTGGGGCATCGAGCATCGCATCGAGCCTGACGAGCCGATCAGCGGCAATGCCTATGACCGCAAGCTCCCCGCACAGCGCCAGCTGCCGCGCACCTTGAGTGAGGCCGCCGAGCGGCTGGCACACTCCGCGGCCGCGCAGGAGCTGTTCGGTACCCCCTTCGTCGAGCACTTCGCAGCCAGCCGGCAATGGGAGGAGCGGGAATTCCGCCGCGCCGTCACCGACTGGGAGCTGGCGCGGTATTTCGAGATCATATGAGCATCACGTGTGTCTCGCCGGTCGACGGCCGGGTGTACGCGCAACGCACCGCCGCTACGCCGGCGCAGATCGGTCAGGCTCTGCAGCGCGCCCGCGCGGCGCAGCTGCCGTGGCGGCAGGTGCCGCTCCCCGAGCGCGCCGCCATCATCGAGCGCTTCTGCGGCGAATTCGAGCGGCGCGGCGCAGCGATCGCCACCGGGCTCAGCTGGCAGATGGGGCGGCCGATACGGTTCGCCCCGAGTGAGGTGCGCGGCACGCTCGAGCGCGCCCGCTACATGACGGGCATCGCCCCCACGGCGCTCGCCGACGTGGATCCGGGACCGAAGTCGGGCTTTCGGCGCTTCGTGCGGCGCGAGCCGCTCGGCGTCGTGTTTACCGTGGCCGCCTGGAACTATCCGTACCTGATCGCCGTGAACAGCGTGGTGCCGGCGCTGATGGCCGGCAACGCCGTGGTGCTGAAGCACTCGGCACAGACGCCGCTGTGCGCGGAAGCGTTCGCCGAGTGCTTCGCCGCCGCGGGGCTGCCGTCCGGCCTTTTCCAGGTGCTGCACCTGGGGCATGCCGACACCGAGCGAGTCATCCGCGATCCGCGCATCGACTTCGTGGCCTTCACCGGCTCGGTGGCCGGCGGCCGGGCCGTGCAGCGGGTCGCCGCCGAGCGGTTCATCGGTGTGGGGCTGGAGCTCGGCGGCTGCGATCCGGTCTATGTGCGTCACGATGCCGATCTGCCCCACGCCATGGAGAACATCGTGGACGGCGCGTACTTCAACTCCGGGCAGTCCTGCTGTGGGCTGCAGCGCATCTACGTTCACGAGAGCGTCCATGAGCGCTTCACGCGCGGCTGTATCGAGCTGATCCAACGGTACCGGCTCGGCGATCCGCTGGACCCAGAGACCACGCTCGGCCCGGTGGTGCGCACCGCCGCGGCGGACGGGGTACGCGCGCAGGTGCGCGCGGCCATCGCCAGTGGTGCGCGGCCGGCGATCGAGGAGCGCGATTTCCCGCACAGCAAGGCCGGTACGCCCTATCTGGCGCCGCAGTTGCTCCTGGACGCCCCGGCTGGTTCCTCGGTCATGCGTGAGGAGATCTTCGGACCGGTCGCCGGCGTCATGAAGGTGCACTCGGACGCCGAAGCCGTGGCGCAGATGAACGACAGCGCCTTCGGACTGACCGCGGCCGTCTGGACGCGCGATGAGATCGCGGCCGCGACGCTCGGGGAGCAGGTGCAGACCGGCACCTGGTTCATGAATCGCTGCGACTATCTGGACCCGGCCCTCGCCTGGGTTGGCGTCAAGGATTCAGGCCGCGGCTGTACGCTCTCGGTAGTCGGATACGAGCAGTTGACGCGGCCAAAATCCTTCCACTTGCGGGTGAGTACGTGAGCGCAATTCTCGAGGCGAATTGGAACTACCCCACCACCGTGTGGGCGGGCCCGGGGCGCATCGCCGAGCTGCCGGCGGCCTGCGCGCGGCTCGGTATCGAGCGGGCACTGCTGGTCACGGACGAGGGCCTGCGTGATGCGCCGATGGTGCGGCGCGCCCGTGAGCTCGTACCGGGAAGCGCTCTGTTTGCGCGCGTGCGCGGCAATCCGGTCGCCGCCAATATCGAGGATGGGCTCGCCGTCTACCGCGCGGGCGCTCACGACGGCGTGATCGCCCTCGGCGGCGGCTCGGCGCTGGATGCCGGCAAGGTGATCGCCTTCATGTCCGGGCAGACGCGGCCGCTGTGGGATTTCGAGGACCTGGGCGACTGGTGGACACGCGCCGAGCCGCGCGGCATCGCACCGATCGTCGCCGTTCCAACCACTGCCGGCACGGGCTCGGAGGTGGGCCGCGCCGGCGTGGTCGTCAATGAGGCCACCCACCAGAAGAAAATCATCTTCCACCCGCAGATGATGCCGGGAGTGGTGATCAGCGACCCGGAGCTCACGGTCGGCCTGCCGCCCGCGATCACCGCGGCCACCGGCATGGACGCCTTCGTGCACTGCTTCGAAGCGTTCTGCGCGCCGGGGTTCCACCCGCTGGCCGACGGCATCGCGCTCGAGGGTATGAGGCTGATCCAGGTGCATCTGCCGCGCGCCTGCGATGACGGCAAGGATCTCGAGGCCCGCTCGCGCATGCTGGCCGCGGCCAGCATGGGTGCGGCGGCGTTTCAGAAGGGACTCGGGGGCGTGCACGCCATCGCGCACCCCGTGGGAGCGCATTTCAACACCCATCACGGCCTGACCAATGCGGTTGTCCTGCCTTACGTTCTCGTGCACAACCGCCGGGCGATCGAGTCGCAGCTGCCCGTCATCGCGCGGACGCTGAGCCTGCCCGGTGAGCCCTTTGCCGCGGTGTTCGACTGGGTGCTCGGCTTTCGCAAGCGCCTGAGAATCCCGCACTCCCTCGCGGAGATCGGCGTGCCGCTGAGCAACCCCGACACCATCGGGCACGAAGCCTCGCTCGATCCGTCGGCGGCGGGCAATCCGCTTCCCACGGACGCGGCCGGCTACGCCCGTATCTTCCGCTCGGCGGTCAAGGGCGACCTCAACCTCGCCGGGTGAGTTCGAGTCATGCGCTCAACTCGCGGATCGCCTGCTTCCACAGCGCCTCGGTGGCCGCGGCCACCACGCGGCCATCGGAAGTCGTGCCCAGTGGCGCCCCGCGCCAATCGCTGATCCTGCCGCCGGCGCCCTCCACGATGGGGACCGCCGCCAGAAAATCGTGGGGTTTCAGTTGCACCTCGATGACCAGGTCACAGTGACCGCCGGCGAGCATGCCGTAGAGGTAACAGTCCCCGCCAAAGCGACGCAGCGCGGCGCGCGCGCTCAAGGCTTCGAAGCGGCGCCGTTCCCCGGCGTCGAAGGTCTCCGCCGTGGTCGTGTAAACGACGGCCTGCTCGACCTCGAGGCAGGCGCTGGTCCTCACCTGCCTGCCGTTGAAGAGCGTGGCGCGACCCTCACAGCCGACCCAGCGCTCGGTGAGCGCCGGTGCCTCGATCACGCCGAGCACCGCTCGGCCAGCCTGCAGCAGCGCAATCAACGATCCGAACAGCGGATACCCGGTGACGAAACTCTTCGTGCCGTCGATCGGGTCGAGCACCCAGGTGAACTCCCCGCTCCCCTCGGAAGCAAACTCCTCGCCCCGAATGGCGTGCCCGGGAAAGGCCGCGCGGATCATGCGGCGCATTTCGGTCTCGATCTCGCGGTCCGCGGCCGTGACCGGACTGCCGTCGCCCTTGCGCTCCACGGCGAGCGGCGTGCGGAAATACCCTCGGGCAATCTCGCGCGCGGCATCGGCGAGTTGCTCGGCCAGTGCCAGGGCTGCGGGAAAATCCGGGTGCTCAGTGAAGCTCATGGGCGTCAAGCTGCGCGGCGGCTCAGTGGCGCTGCCGCGCGTACGGCAAGACCTGCAGCTCGAGCCAGTTGCGCAGCTCCGCAAGCCTGCATGAGTCCTCCTGCAGGCCCTCGCCGAGACCGTGTTTCCAGGTCAGGCGCCGGTCGCGGGGATCGCGCATGAGTGTGCGCAGATCGTCGACAAACGCCTGCAGTTCCGCGTGATCGGCGAACAGGCGCTCTTCGATCAGCGCGCCAGCGTAGCGCAGCGCAGTTGCCGCAATCTCGGCGAAGCTGTATTCGGGATGATACTGCACGCCCCAGAAGATGCCGGCGCCGTGGAGCAGCTCGATGGCCTGCAGCCCCATGTCGTTACTCGCCAGGACCGCCGCGCCCGCGGGAAGCTGCTCGATATCGTCGCGGTGCACCGTGATCGCCTCGAACACCGGCGGCTTGCCTCTGAACATCCCGTGGCGACGCCCCGCATCGGCGAGCTCGATGCGGCGCGCGAATCCGAACTCCCGCCCCAGTGGATTGCGGCGCACCCGACCCCCCGCCGCGCTCACCGCCACCTGCAGGCCCCAGCAGCTGCCGAAGAACGGCACGCCGGCGGCAAACGTCGCCCGCGCCAGCTCGATCTGCCGCTCAATGTGTGCGCCGCCGTCGTAGACGTTCAGCGCCGAGCCGGTGATCGCCACACCGTCGTAGCTCGCAAGTCCGGCACCGGAGGCGAACCGCACCTCCCCGTCCGCCGGCCGCACGATGTCGCAGCGCACGGCCCCCAGGCTCTTCAACACCTGTGCGTAGCCTTCGCCGGAGGGCTCACCGCCGGCGGCGACCTGCTGCGCGCGTGTCGCCGCCCGGTTCCCGTCAATCACCAGGATGCTCGGTTGGCCCATGTCAGTGCTGGGACAAGGGCGGCGGAGTCGGCCTGCCGGCGCGCTCGAGGAGCGCGCGCAGCACATCCGGCCGGTCGGTGATCATGCCGTCCACATTGAACGCGAGCAGTCGCTGCATGTCCGCCGGCTCGTTGACGGTCCACGGGACCACCCGCAGCCCGAGAGCATGCGCCTGCTCGATGAGTGGCGCATCGAGATCCAGATGGTCCGGGCCCCAGGCGCCGGCGCCGGTGGCTTTGACGAGGCGCACGATCGAGCCGCCGAAGTGCTCAGGATCAAGTCCGCCCAGCCACGGCGAGGGCTGTGGCGAGCCGATCCGCACGGTGTCTTCGCCGGGCTGTTGCTCGGTCAGGGCCACGGTTGCGACCTGGGGCATCAGCCGCTGCGCGGCGCTCAACACTCGCCAGTCAAAGGCCAGGATCGCGACCAGCGACGCGGTGCCGGTGCGCTCCACATCCAGCCGCACCGCCTGCACGAACGGCTCGGGGGCCGGCGTCAGCTGCGGTTGCTCCGGGAGCGTCTTCACCTCGATGGCGACGCGTACCCGACCGCGGCCGCGCGTGCGCACCAGAGTCAGCACATCCGCCAGAGACGGTATGCGCTCGCCGTCGACGGGCTGCTGCTGCGGGAACCGCGCGGCGTATGCACTTCCCGGCCGCAACCGCCCCACATCGTAAGACTGAAGCTGCGCATAGCTCAGCGTGAAGATCGGCGGACCCGCGCTCGCCAGAAAGCGTCCACGCGCGTCGCGCGTGCAGTCGGGGTTGAGTTGCGGGTCGTGACTGACGACCACCACGGCATCCCGCGTAACCGCGCAGTCGAGCTCCAGGGCGGACACGCCGAGCTCCATCGCCCGGGCAAATCCCACGAGGGTATTTTCGGGCCATAGGCCCCGTGCGCCGCGGTGCCCTTGCAGGTCAAACATGGCAGTCGCGGGTCACGCGTCGACGACAAGCCGGGTCAATTGAGACTACCCCGCCAAAAACTGGCTTGTCAACGCGCCAGCAATCAGTCCCCGTTCAGGCAGCGGCGGTAGAATGGGCTGCACTCCAACCGTCCGGGAGTTACTCGTGCATCGACTCTGCATCGCCTCACTCCCGATGCTCCTGCTCCTGGTCGCATGCACGCATGAGCGCGGCGCTGCGCGGCCGTCGGCCGCTGAAGCCACAACGACTCCCGCACCCCAGTCAGCGCCGACCAGCCCGGCGCCTTCTTCTGCACCGCAGGCGCCGACGCCCGCTGTCCCGCCAGCGGCTGCCGATGCCGCCGCTGCGCCAGGCCTGTCCAAGGCGGGCTCGCAGGCGGCTGCCGCGCGATCGAGCCGGTCACCTCCGAAAAAGACCTCGCCACCCGAGACAACACCGGCCGCGGAAGCGATACACCCGCCGGCAGCGCCTGCAGCTGCGGCGCGCCCGCCCGCCGCCGCCGGGGCACCCCCCGCGCTGGACCTGACCGCCCTCGAGCAGCGGCTGAGAGATACTCACGCCATCGGCGTGTTCACCAAGCTCTCGCTGAAGAATCAGGTCGATGACCTGCTGGGGCAATTCAAGGCCTTTCACAACGGCGGCGCCCGGGTGTCGCTCGCCGAGCTGCGACAGAAATTCGAGCTGCTGCTGGTGAAAGTCGTGACCCTTCTTCAGGATGATGACCCCTCCCTGGCGGCCGCGGTATCTTCCTCGCGCGAGTCCATCTGGGGCGTGCTGAGTGACCCGAAGAAGTTCGCCAATATCTGATTCCAACAACGGGAGTAGCCATGGGCCAGCGCTTGCTTGTTCTTGCTTTTCCATTGCTGACGTCGCTCGGCTCGACCGGCGCAATTGCGGCCGACGATCAGGCGCTCGGCAGGGATCTCAGGGCCAGCATCGCCCTGCAGGGATTTCCGTGCGATCAGGTGGTTGACTCGAAGCGTAACGGTGACAGTGATTACACCGCCTCCTGCAAGGACGGTAATCGCTATCACATCTTCGTCGACTCGGCCGGACGCGTTGTGGTCAAGAAGCTCTGACCGGAGCTCGCAGACTCTGACGCAGGTGGCCGCAAGAGCGTTGCGGCCAACCCAGCGCGCGCGGTGACTCAACGGCTGGACGCTTTCCTCGGCTTGTAGGAGAACTTCTGACCCGCC